>ENA-ORTB01000183-ORTB01000183.1-human-gut-metagenome-genome-assembly--contig:-NODE-183-length-80449-cov-26.713026_pt1 | contig 80449 bp, 74 predicted proteins | sample MGYA00241905_ERZ509174 | MGnify/ENA primary metagenome ERZ509174 (study PRJEB26280, sample SAMEA2338851) | human gut metagenome | biome: human gut; feature: human-associated habitat; material: faeces... | reverse complement strand
TTACTAAATATCAACAATATGCACAACTTTTTAAACATAAATCTTTTATAATTTAATTCCGCCAATAGGTAGAACTTATTAAAAGTACCGTAGAAATTCCATGAAGAGCGTGGGGTATACACAATATAATTCAATGTATGTCCGCTTTCCAACTCGTAAGTCATGTGGAACGGATAAGTTACTTTACCGAACTTGGAGTTGAAAAAGTTATTTTTATCGCCATCGTACGAATAAGAGAACGGATGATTGTCGGCCTCTGTAGAGCTTACGTTTTCAGAATCTGCCATACCGCCTACCACTTTAATCTTTGTATCGGATGATGTGGGGGCAGCGGTCTGTGTTACAGGAATACCGCAACGATGCTTATCGTCTATTTTCAAAGTAATAGAAGCAGTACGGTTTTTCTCTGTATATGAATGTTCGCACACGATGGTCAACTTTCCACTTTGCAATGTAGCGGTAAGCCAATCTTCTCCATCGCCCGTATAGCTAATTTCAACTTGCGAAGCACTTACTCCGGTGCCTAACGTAGCTGCAAGTTGCACAGTGCCTCCTTCGTAAGTAAAGTTCTGCTGAGCAGTATCGATGGTTATCCACTTATCCGGAATTGACGGAGAAGGACCTGGCTCATCGACAACAGGCGAATCACTACCGCAAGCAACGGCAACAACCGTCATAATGCATGCCACACAAAACAACATGAAGCTTTTTATATGTTTCAACGCCTCTTTCATAATTAATAATTAGATAGTTATTAAAGCCATAAAAGCAAAATATCAAAAGCCCGGATGTGCAGAGGCTTTACAGCCTCCACACCTTTCCGGCTTTATCTACTTACCACAATGGATTCTGGACAATTAATTGACTCTTCTGCATTTCATTGTAAGGTATAGGATAAAGAAGCATGGCTTTCTTCCAAGGATAATTGTCTAATACTACACGATTATAGAACGAACCTTGACCAATGGCATCATTGAATACCTTTCCTACGTTTCTGCTTGAGTCGAAAGTAAGAACGCTGGGCTTAGAATAATCCATACCGTAGCGTGGGATTGACTTATCTTCGTTATCTTTGATAGCGTATGTACCGTCGGCTACATTCTGTGTCCATCCGGCACGCATCCAGCGATGAATATCAAAGTAATAGTTACCTTCGCCCAACATTTCGATAATACGTTCACGATAGATAGCTTCGCGCTGCAAATCCTGATTGCCGATGATGTTTTTCTTGTTTTCGGCAGCCAACTGAGCGTAAGTAGGTATACCTGCACGCTCACGAACCATATCCAAATACTTGATGATATTCGGGTCGTTCGGATCGATTTCATTGCATACTTCGGCATAATACAAATAGAAATCGGCCAAACGGAAATAAATCCATGGGCGAGCCCATTTCTTGGTATTAGAACCTTCGTTAAGCAGAGTGCGGTTATTGAATTTATACAGCAAATAACCGCCGCGAGCATACATGGTATTGTCACGATAGCTGGCTCCACCTTTTGCTCCATAGAATCCCCAGTCTGGATAGCTTGACAACTGCTTGTGCCAGCTCTTGCCTTCGTAAGTTACGTCGGCATAGAAACGCGGTTCACGGTTCTGATACATGTTAAAGATGTGCTTATCTACATGACCTTTCTCGTTACAAACGTTCTTCAGATTAACGAATCCGTTTTCTTTATAGTCGGGATCTTCATCAATTGTAAGTCCTTTGTCGGTAAAGAACAAGTCGATGATATTCTGGTAGAATCCCACATTACCCATACCGCCGGTAATTCCACCAGGAGTGGTACGTGCTTCCATATCAAGAGTAATGGAACTGTTATAGTCGTTTGCGGCATTAGCCCACAGTATTTCATCATTATAATACTGGAACAACTCATAAACAGATTTGTTAGGATCTACAGAACCGTCGGCATCTGCTTTTGCTTTATACAAATGCATACCCTTACTCTCGGCAAATGAGAACAACTCTTCCAAACGTGTTTTAGCTGTTTGCCATTTGCTTGCATCATAATCGGGGAAAAGACGCTTTCCGTCTTTATCTGTAAGTTGCAAGGCTTCCTTAAATCCACCGTTGAACAACGGAGATGCTGCGTATACTGCCAAACGGGCACGCAACGCCAAAACAGCGGCTTTGGTAGGACGTACCATGTTGCTCATATCGTATTGTCCCCAGTCGTGGCTGGTATCATCTTCTGTCCCTGTCTTGATAGTTTCGGGCAATATATTAGCGTATTCGCCAGTAAGCAAACTTGTTAACAAGCCATCTATATAGTTCACCATTTCGTCTACCGAAGCACGGTTATAGTCTATATTAGAATCTGTAGGGTCGGCTATTTCGGTAATAATAGGTGTAGGACCATACGATTCGAACAGCAAGAAATAGTTATATGCCATCAAATACACAGCATCCGCCTTGTAACGGCGCATCTCTTCTACCGATATACGAGCATCCGAGTTATCATTGGCATTACCCATTGACTCCGGAGCACGTTCCAACAATATCATTGCCTGACGGATACGTTCGTAACAATTCCACCAACGATTGTGTTTACTTGAATTTGGCGTATAAGGGTTTTGTCCGTACTGCAATACATTTGCATTTGAACAAACCAATTCACCAGAATAGATAGCCCATCCATTACTTTTATATGTATTACTGTTTACACCAAGTCCTGTTTCCGAGTAAAGAGGCAAAGTAGAATAAAGGTCGCTATACCACCGTTTAAAGTATGACGGTGTAGAAAATACATCATCTTTATTCATTGTGGCCGACAACTCTTTAGACACGTCCAGATAATCTGTACAACCCGTACCGATGCCCATCAAAGCTGCGGCAGCCATTATGTGTATATTTTTAAGAATATTCATAGTTCTTTTTTGATTAGGGTTCTAACTAATTAAAATGTAACATCTAATCCTACAGTCCAAGTAGAATTCAGCGGATACTTAGCACCTGAGTTTCCGATTTCCGGATCCCACATCTTGATCTTATCCCAAACCGCCAAGTTTGTGCCTTGTACGTATATACGCAGATTCTGCATTCTCATTTTCTGAGCTATCTTCTTATCGAACTGATAACCGAATTCTACGTTCTTCAAGCGCAAGAAGCTACCGCTGCGATACCACCAAGTACTCTCCAAAACGTTGTTATCGTATTTGTTGGTGTGCAGACGCGGATATAATACATTCTGGTTATTGGGGTCTGCAGCGCTCCAGTGGTCTGCCGCATCTATACGAGCTGAAGATTGGTCTCTACCGTTTACGAACGGAATGAAGTAGCTGGTGTTAGCCTTCAAATTGACAGAAGCGCGAGCTACGCCCTGGAAAAACGCTCCGGCATATAAGCCTTTATACTGTACGTTTACACCGAAACCGTAAACCAACTGTGGGTTGTTAGGCTTAGTGCCATTCCGATAAGACATATCGTTTTCGTCAATCTTACCGTCGTTATTCAAATCTTGATACTTGATATCACCCGGCTTAACATCACTTGCATACGATGCTATACCATCTTTCAACTTGTAGTTATAGCTACCGTTTTCGTTCTGGGTAATGATAAAGTCTTGGTTAGTAAACAAGCCGTCGGCTATATAAATCTTGTTTACGCCGATTGAATTTCCTGTCTGAGCCATCCACGGATAAGCCTGCGGAATTTCATCACGTTCAATAATCTTGTTTTCAGCGTATGTTACGTTTCCTCTTGCCGAAATCTTCCAATCCTTTCCGATATTGTGCTTAAATGTCAAGCTGGCATCGAAACCTTTGTTGGTAGTGATACCAAAGTTCTGAGTAGGATTCAGACGGAAACCTGTAGCGGTAGGAATAGTGTTACGAGTAACCAAAATATCTGTACGACGGTTAGTAAAGTAGTCGGCAGTAATATCAATACGTCCGCGGAACAAACCGAGGTCGAAACCGGCATTAATCTTACGTTCTTTTTCCCATGTCAAGTTAGGAGAAGCGAAACGGCTTTCTACAATACCTGTGTATGAGTTTGTTGTACCACCGTTGGCACCACCTGTAAGACCTAATGGGTTATAGTTGCCATTACCTAATGTTTCACGATATACGAAACGGCCAGAACCGTTATCATTACCTGTCATACCCCAAGAGGCTCTCAGACGCAACTTATTGATAATGTTGGCAACGCTTTCTTTCTGCATGAACTTTTCAGAATGCATATTCCATGCTACAGAAGCCGACGGGAAGATTCCCCAACGATGTCCTTTATCGAAGTTTTCACTACCAGTCATACCAAAGCTACCTTCTATTACATAACGACCGTCGAATGCGTAAGTAGCACGAGCCACTACGCTCTGCTTACGGTAAGGAAGCAATGTAAGTCCACCTACAGAATTAGAGCCTTGATATTGAGTTTCCTTCTGATTGTAAACCAATAAACTAGTTACATCGTGAACTTTATTAAATGTACGTGCATAGTTTAACTGAGCTTCAATATAGATTTTCTTTGTACCTGCCGATGAAGAAAAACCTACATCGCTCAACGGGCTACCTGTAGAAACAAGTTTCTTATTCAGCACTCCGTCTTCCTTGCTTACCAACGAGTATTTATCAGGACTCATACTACGCTTCATACTAGAGCTGAAGTTAGCATCGAAACTGATACTACCCTGAACAGAAAGTCCCTGAGTAATGAAATCGAGTTTCTGCTTCAATGTAGCTTTAGTCTGCAGTGCAGCCGACCATGTCTTGCTGTAACCAGAGTAGTTCAACAATGTATAAGGGTTATAACGTCCGTCAGCATCCGACTCGATAGCCGCAGCTGTACCATCCGACCAAGTAAACGGAACCAAATGAGTTGGGAACAATACGATGTGTTTCCAAATCTGGTCTGATGAGTTACCCGGATTATTCTGAGTTTTGTACTGTCCACTCATATCGACCGACAGTTTTGTAGTCTTTGTGATGTCCATATCGACGTTAGAACGCAAGTTGTAACGCTTCAAACCGATATTAGCATCATAGTCTTCCAACGGGTTTGACTTAAAGATACCCTTTTCATCATAGAATGCTCCAGATACAAAGAACTTGGTTTTTTCAGATCCACCACGGAAGTTAATGGTGTAACGTTGGTTCTGAGTGTGATTAGAAAGCAAATCGGTCCAGATTGAATTAGGATACAAGTCGGTATCTTCACCCGAGCGATACTTAGCCAATGTTTCTGCCGAATAAGGAGCATTAGTTGCCAAATAATTATCCCAGTCAGGGTTACCTGCTTCGTTCCACGATGCTTCGTTCCACATAGAAAGATAATCGTAAGAAGGCATCAACTCCGGCATACGGGTTGGAGTAGCTACACTGTACTGCGCATTGAATGAAACAATGGTTTTCTGAGCGCGTCCACGCTTAGTAGTAATAAGAACTACACCGTTAGCACCTTCTGAACCGTATACTGCAGTAGCGGCAGCATCTTTCAATACGGTGAATGTTTCAATTTCATCGGTATCGATATCGTTCATGCTACGAGGTACACCATCTACCAAAACCAACGGACTGGTACCGCCTGCATATGAACTTTGACCGCGAATCCAGAAACTGGCATCATCATTACCCGGTTCGCCCGAACGCTGGATAGCGATAACACCGGCTACCTGACCTGCAAGCATTGTGCTCAAGTTACGAGCCGGAACAGCGAATTCGGCAGGTTTTACAGTGTTTACAGAAGATGATACACTTTCTTTCTTCTGAGTACCGTAACCTACAACTACTACATCATCCAATTTAACATTCGACTCTGCCAAGGTTACATTGATTACGCCTTTATCTTTTACACGCTGTTCTACACTGTTATATCCGATATAGCTGAATTCCAACAAATCGCCAACGTGAGTTTGAATAGAATACTTACCGTCGATGTCGGTAACTACACCATTTACAGTACCTTTAATCAATACGGTAGCACCTATCACCGGTTCTCCGTTCTCGTCTTTCACTATACCACTAACTTTCTTAGCAGCACCTTTCTTGGCAATAACCTTATTATCATTTACGGTCAATACAATACGGTTGCCATCAAGAGTAAATTCCAAATTGGTAGAAGCAACCAAATCACGCATAGCCAAACGTAGTTCTTTACCATTAGCGGTCAAACTTACTTTCTGACTTAAATCCACTGTTGTGGCATCGTACGAGAAGAGCCATCCCGGAGCTGCCTTTTCTATCATAGGCAAAGCTTCTTTCAACGGAATGTTCTTAAAGTTCACATTAATTTTTTCCGATCCCGACTGTGCAAATACCTGCACGCAGAAGAGACAAAGAAAAAGAATCAAAGAATAATGTTTTTTGAATTCCATAGATTAATTAGACATTTGTTGTTAAAACTTTAATTTTCATTTTTTTGTTTTCCGACTACATAAGTCTCCATCTTTCGTTCTTTTGTTTCTGTTTTGTATTTTACTGTTTTTTGTTAATTGTTTCTGTTGTATTTGTATTCTTACCACCCTGCGTGCTCTTTCGAATTTACGCTCGAATCTGCACTTCTACGGTGTTCGTGAGTATATACCCATTCAATCTCGTCCGTGTACTCCTCACCCTTGTAGCTTGCTACTGCCTTTATAACGTTTTTGCCTTGAGCCAACTCTACATTATCTATTATATAATGTACATCGGTATATCCCTTACGAATGCCTTGAAGCTCTACTCCGTTAAGGTATACTTTCGGCATTCCTATATTAGAATAAACAGTTACTGTAGTAATCTTACGTTCGCGGTCGGTATTTCTGCGCTGAGTAAGATACAACACAGGGGATTCGCTCCAGTTTGCCTTATACCAATAATAAGAGTCCTTCTTTATCTTACGGTCGAAAGTAATCAGTCCCTTCAAGTTACGGGCTGCTACTCCTCCTCTACTCCACATCGGAACAGCGAAATCAAACATATTCCACAGATAAGAAGCTATGATATACGGATGCTTGGATATTACTCCCCACTGATACTCATGCGTCTTGGTTTGGAATGTTTCAGGATAGAAAGGCTTGCCCCAGTTAAGCGCATCGCCCAAATATTCAGTCTGATGCTTCAGGTTAGAATCGGCACCGTATTCAGTAAGCATAAGTTTCTGCCACGGATACTTTTCTTCCAGACCTTTTACCCACGGCTCTATATCTTGTATCTTCTTCTCATACCATCCGAAATAACGATTCATACCTTGTATATCGGCATTCTGATTAACGGGATGTTCTGTAGATCCGTATCCGTTTACCGCTACCGTAAAACGATCCGGGTCTTCGGTCTTAGCCAAGTTATGCAGTGTCTGAGTGAGCCATGCGGTATAGTCTGTAGGAGTATACACCTCATTATGCAAGCCCCAAACATAGATAGACGGATGATTGAAGTTCTGACGAATCAGCTCGCGTAACTGCGACTGTGCGTTTTCGGCTTCGTGACCGGTTACACGGTTTACAAACGGAATTTCCGCCCATATCACCAATCCCAACGAATCGCAACGAGAGTATAAATAATCCGACTGCTGATAATGTGCGAAACGCACTGTAGTAGCTCCAACATCCATTATCTGCTCTAAGTCGAAATCGTGTTCTTTATTAGTAAGCGCACTTCCCAGTCCTTCCCAGTCCTGATGACGGGTAACACCATACATAGGATATTTTTCACCGTTCAGATAAAAACCTTTTCCGGCTACAATCTCAAACTTTCTAAGCCCCAACGGCTGCGTTACCTTATCAATCTCTTTTCCGTCGGCCATCAATTTAGAAACCACCTTATATAAATAAGGGTCTTTACGACCTTGCCACAGATGAGGCTTGCTTACCTTAAAGTTCGACACATACGTCTGAGTGCCCTGCGGAGTAAGTTCCAGCTTCTGACGGTTTGATGCTACTTTCTTGCCCTCACGGGTATACAGAGTATTTTCGAGCACCAAATCCGCCGGAGCCAGACTTCCGTTATCCAATTTTACCTTAACTGTTACTTCTGCTGAACTTTTAGATACGTTTTTCTGAGTGATATATACACCCGATGACGCACAGTCGGTCACTGTAATGTTGTTCTGCTCTGTAACTATCATCCAAACAGGGCGGTAAATACCACCATAAACGCCAAACAAAGAATGGTTTACCGGAATCACGTCCGGACGTGCCGTATTATCGGCCTTCACCAATATTTCGTTTTCTTGCCCATACTTCACAGCACGGGTAATTTCGCAAGCGAAAGCGCTATACCCACCTTGATGGGTACCTACCAACTTATCATTTATATATACTTCTGTATTTGTGCCTACTCCTTCAAAACGTAAGAAGATACGTTTACCTTCGAGAGCCTTATCAAATACTTGGTTCTTTTTATAATATCCTACTCCTTGATAAAAAGAAGCAGCCTTTTCCTGCATGTCTTTTGCATTCCATGTATGAGGAAGAGTTACATTCTCCCATTTACCATCCCACAAGGCAGCTACCTTCTTAGGCTCGCCAGAGAACGGACCTTTCTTGAATTGCCAACCGGCATTAAAAGAAAGCACGTCTCTTGCTGCACATTGAGCAGCCATTATGCAAAGCAGCCCCCAAATTGTTAACGTTCTGTATTTCATATCTATTGATTTTCAGTTTTCAATCGCTATTATGTCAAAGCATCCCGATACTCACCATTAGTACCCTTGCCATATTTCATTTTCAACTTGATGACATAAGGTTCTCCAGGATTCTGCATCGGAACAGATACATTATATTCGTTCTTGGCTGTCTCTGTAACTTTTACCTCTTCGCCTGTTGTGAGTACAGAAGCTTTAATAATAGAGGTATTCTTAGGAGTCTTCACGATAAGACGCTGGCTATACGGCTGATTAAACACTACCATATATATTTCTCCTTGTTTACCTTTAGTAAAATAGCCCCAGTCTTGTTTTTCAAGTCCGGCATAATCGCAACCATATATGCACTGTCCGTATTTACTCATCCAGTTGCCCAAAGCTGCTGCCAGCTCTTTTTCTTCAGGACGAAAATCGCCGTCGGCTTGAGGACCGAAGTTTACAACCATATTACCGCCCATCGATACGGCATGAACAATACGGTCTATGACCTCTACAGGAGTCTTTACATAACTTAAAGACCAGTCTTTATGATATCCCCACTGATTTTCGGGTACTGTCATACATGCTTCCCAATCCCATGCTGTAACCTTGAGGTCTTTTATCGGATCTGGCAAACGACGTTCGTAACCCGATTCGTAATCGCCCATCAAATGTCCGTTTGAGTCGAAATGACGCTTACCTTTATCATCGGCACGCAAACGACTGTTTACCGTAACTCCCGGAATCATCTCTTTCAGCATCTTCTCGGCATGTGCCGTCCACCATCCATTCTGACGAAGACTGCTATCCCATGTGCCGTCGAACCAAAAGTCCTTAACAGTAGGATAACGAGTAGCCAATTCTTTCAACTGTTCATCGGCGAACTTCATAAAACGTGCAAAGGCTACGCTGTCTTCGGGTGTCTTGATGCTTGAACGATAATCAGGATTACTCCAATCAAGGAATGAATAATAGAAGTGTACATCTATGCCTTCGTCGTTATAAGCCTTGACCAATTCTCCTAATATATCTTTCTTATAAGGTGTATTAGCTACGGTGTACTTAGTAGTTTTACTAGGCCACAAACAGAAGCCTTCGTGATGCTTAGTTGTAATCTTCACATACTTGGCTCCCATCTGCTTGGCCATCTTTGCCCATGCCTTGGCATCGAATTTTTTCGGATTCCACTGCTTCATCAGCAGCAGCCAATCCTCGCGCGGTACATTTGCCCAAACTTTCAACCATTCGGCTGCACCGCCATAAACTTTTCCATTCCATTCTCCACCGGGGATAGAGTATAGTCCCCAATGAATGAATTCACCCAAACGGTTATCACGGAATTTCTGCATAGCTTCATCTTGGCGCTTCCCGAAATAAGAAGCCCCGAATTGCAATGGAATATCCTGTTGTTTCTTCTGTGCAAAGACAGAACCGGAAAGCGCCAGAGTTAAAGCTAACGCAGATAGATAAAGTTTTCTCATTATAGATTAAAATAGGTAGTTAGGTTATTCATTATATTTTAATTTGCTCTTTTTGAACACGTGCGAAACTACCTTTAACTACATATATACTGATGCCCGTATTTTAGATTGTTGGTGCCATTTATTTCCATTACACTATTTGGGCACTCGATTTACAAGATTTGTGCACGTATAAGGAGTGTTTCTCAAAACATTAAGAACAATAATGGTACATCTGGTACAATAAACTAAAAACGCAGCCTAAGATTATATAATCGTAAGCTACGAATTATAATCTTAGGCTGCGTTTTTATATTCGCAGGTTGCGAATATAAATTTGTATGTAAAAGCACTAACTTTTATATGCGAGACTGAGAAGTTTCCTTTTCTCCGCTTCTCACCGTTTGAGGGGCTACTCCGAAAAAGACTTTGAACGAACGACTGAAATATCGCTGAGAAGAGAAGCCTAAAGATAAAGCGATATCAGTAACATTCATGTCGGGACGAGTCTTAAGCAATCGCATAGCCTCATCGAATTTCACTTTCAGGATAAATTCATTTGGAGCAATGCCTACCACCTTATTGAAGCGTTTGTAGAGCGAAGACTTGGAGATATTGAAATGAGAGGCGAGAGCGTCTGCTTTCAATTCGCTATCCGAAATGTTGGCATGAATGAAAGCTACACAGTCATCTATGAATTTCTTATCCTTATCATCGGGTACTGCTACAGCATCCACCGCCACTGAAGAAGTATCAGACAATGAGACACTGCCGGCAGACGTGTCATAATGCGACAACAAACGCTTTTTGTTTGCAAGAATGCTTTCGCACTTAGCCAACAATACTTTTATACTGAAAGGCTTTGGTATATAATCGTCGGCTCCATACATCAAGCCGTCTACCATATACTCTTCAGAAACACGGGCAGTAAGAAGAACTACGGATACATGAGACAATTCAACGCTGTCTTTTATTTCCTTACACAACTCAATACCCGATTTCTTAGGCATCATAACATCACTGACTACCAAATCGGGCTGTACCTTACGGGCGATATCCAAACCAACTTCTCCATCGGGCGCAGTATATACTATATAATGTGAAGAGAATATGTCTTTCAGCATCGATAGCAATTCTGCATCGTCTTCTACCAAAAGTACTATCGGACGATTATCGCTTTCTGTAACGTCCACATTAGTTTCCGCTGCGTTGGATTGATTTTCTGAAACATCAATATCTTTTTCGTAAGGAGTAAACGGAAGAACTTCGGGCTGTATCTGATAATCTTTTTCATCGTGTACTCCCGCTATTTCTTCTTTATCAAACTGACTGCATCCTAACTGCAATGTAAGAACAAAAGTGGTACCTTCGCCCACACGGCTCTTTGCTTCAATACGTCCGTGATGCAAATTCATAATTCCTTGAACCAACGCCAAACCTATGCCGGAACCTTCTGCCTGAGACGAATTTTCTGACACACGATAAAAGCGGTTGAATATTCTATCTAAATCGGCTTCAGGAATACCTATACCAGTATCAGAGACCGAGAGCGTAACATTCGACTCGTCTTTATGTATCTCTACAGTAACACTTCCGCCTGCCGGAGTATACTTAAAGGCATTCGACAACAAGTTGAAAACTACCTTTTGCATCTGCACGGGGTCAAACCATACATTCAGTGTTTCTTCTGCAGAATGCATATTGTATTTTACATTTTTATGTGCCGCATATTCCGAAAAGCACAGATAAATACGGCGTGTAAACGTCACAAAGTCGTGCTCTTCTACTTTCAATTTAAGATATCCCTGCTCCTGTTTACGGAAATCGAGCAACTCTGATATCAAGTTACGCATGTGCCAAGCATTACGATAGACAGACTGAACACGTCCACGCAAGCGGTCACTCAATCCGGAGTCGTTTAATATCATTTCTATCTGCCCTACTATAAGAGACAACGGGGTTCTGAACTCATGCGATATATTTGTAAAGAAACGAAGTTTCAACTTGTTCAGTTCTTCAATACGCTCTTTTTCTTTACGCTCGTAAGCTAAAGAAGAACGCAGAATAGCCTGACGAGTTCTGGAGCACAACCATACCACAAGCAGCGCCACCGCAATAAGGGCATATAACATGTAAGCCCAGACTGTAAGATAAAAAGGTGCCGAGATATGAATAGCCAAACTAATTTCATCATCCGACTCAGAATTGTATGGCAAAGAACGCACTTTAAGCACATAGTCGCCCGGAGACAAACTGGTATAAGTTACCATATTGCCCGAGGTACGCGTCCACATCTTATCAAATCCGTCCAACTTATATTCAAAAGTACCATGCTGTCCGTTGCCGTAATTGAAAGTAGCAAACTCTACCGACAGATTGTTTTCCTTATAATTAAGCCGTATAGAAGATGTCATGCTAAGAATCCGCTTCAATATTCTGGTGTCATCACCCGGAACGACTTCTTTATTCAACACAAACAAACGGTCGAACTTCAGATTACTTTTTCTTGACACTCCATTTTCTGATAGAGAATAAGATGCCAAACCGTTTGTACCACTTACATAAAGTACATTTTTATCATCGAGCAGCAATGAGGAGCCTTGAGCAAATGTCTGGTCAAACAAATGATAAGTAATATCTGTCTTCTCATTCTTCACATCAAACAATGAAACTCCTTCGCGGTGCAACACATATAAATGATTGTCATCAGAAGCATCGCACACATAATAACAATAATCGCTTGGCAAACTACCGTTAGAACTATTATACGCCTTAAAAGAATTATCGGCTTCTATATACTTAAAAAGGCCTGAGCCGATGGTGCAGAAATAAACTTCACCTCTACTACTCTGGAATATCTTGACAATCTTGAATTTTCCGATAGCCGAAAGGTTAGAAGAACTACTTGAATAACGCTTAGCAGTTTTGTTTACAAAATCTACACACAGCAATCCGCCAGCACTGTATGCCAACCAAGCTCGTTGCTTATTATCAATAAAGAATGTTTCAAAAGAAGACTCCCAATTCAACTGCAATTTCACATCGTCAACAATAGGAGAAAACTTCTCTGTCTGTAAGTTAAAGAAAGCCGGTCCACCTTGGGTTAGCACAGCCAAACCGTCTTTATAAGGTTGAATGTCATTTACTATTTCATGAGGCAACGAAGTAGCGTCACCTTCTACATGATGCAATGAATGGCCCTTACCGGTACCGCAATCGAATACATACATTCCACCCAAATGAGTACCTATATATAAATGATTATTGCCCGGATAATAATAGATAGACTTCAATGTATTGGTTCCTAAAGTTGTAGAATTGCCGTTTTGATGCTTATAAGTAGTAAACTCGCCATCATGCAAACGATTCAATCCGCCACCCTCAGTACAAACCCAAATGTCACCGCTTTTATCTTTTGACATACGCCCAGCGATAGGAAAGCTCAAACGGCCTGGAGTATTCAATTCCGCTTCGTAAAAATGGCTGTTCGCTCTATTAGGATTAAATATATTGACTCCTCCATAATATGTACCAACCCATATATTGCCGGTGTTATCTTTATATAAAGAAATAACCGAATGATGACTCAACGCATTCGAAGTGTTACCGTAGCTGGTGTAGTGTTTCCATTCAACTTCTCCTTCAGAATTAATGATACAGCAGTCGATTCCACGATAAGTACCTATCCATATCTGACCAAAATCATCTTCTATTATACTACGCACCTGATTGTCCGACGGCCCGTCGCCATCAAACTTGGCAGGATAATGAATAACTTGATGCGTAGCCGAAGTAATACGATAAACTCCGTCCCATCCTCCTACCCAAATGTCGCCTGATTTAGCTTTCAGAATACATTCTCCAATTTTAAGTTTAAACAGACGTTTTATTTTAGAAGGGTCTTTGCGAGAAATGGCAAGGAAATTATCACTGGTAACTACCCACAACGTATCACCGTCTACCGATAAAGCTTCCACTCTACCATAACTACGTGCGTCAATAGGCGCAAACAGTTGCAAACTATCAGCATTGGAACTGCACGTACAGATTCCATTTTGTACACCTACCCATACTATACTATCGGATGTACAGAATATACCACTTACATCGTTTTTTCGCAAACAGGTAAAAGTCTCGGTCTCCACATTAAGGCGAACCAAATCGAAACCGGCATTTATATAAATATTACCTACATTATCAGCACATAACTCGTTTATTTCGTTATTTGTAAGTCCTTCAGAATTTTGAGAAGGATGGAACAGCCTTACATCGTTACCATTATAACGGTTAAGTCCTTCGGAAGAGCCCAACCAAATAGCCCCAGTCTTGTCTTGACAAATAGCTGTTATACGTACTTGCGATAGCCCGTCCGCTATACCCAAATGCTTGAAATAATAGCTCTGGGCATATCCCGACAAAACACTGCACACAATGGCAATACACAATAACAAGACCCTATTCCTCATAGTTTTTACTCTACATAATTTACAGTGCAAACCTACAAAAAATAATAAAAACAGCCAATCCATATAACGTACAATCGCCTACAAAAGCAAAGCGAGACTTGCATAGTTGGAAATAAAACCTTTCCTTTGCGCCCGATTTATTCACTAATTTAATTAATAACAATGAACGAAAACAATCAGAAAAGCAGCCGCTCGGTTCGTTTCCGACGCTTTACCAACTGCCCGTACGCTGTTTTCCGTAGCCTGAAAAATCAGGTAAACATCGGTGTACTTACTATCCCGATGCTGGCAGTGGCCAACCTGAACGTTGCTTCGGCTCAAACCGACAATCAGGTGAAAGAAAAGATGTACGAAATGGAGGAAGTGGAAGTGACCGGTAGCCGCGCACCGCTGACAGTGAGTCAGGCGGCAAGACTGGTAACTGTGCTCGATCGTGAAGCTATCGCTAACGCGCCTGCGCAAAGTGTAAACGACCTTTTGAAGTATGCCATCGGCGTTGACGTACGCCAACGTGGTAACTTAGGAGCACAAACAGACATCAGCATCCGAGGGGGATCATTCGATCAAATTACTATCTTGCTAAATGGAATCAACATTTGCGACCCTCAAACCGGCCATAATGCAGCCGAATTCCCAGTAGACATAACCGAAATTGAACGTATTGAAATCCTTGAAGGACCTGCCGGAAGAGTTTATGGCACGTCTTCTCTTATGGGAGCTATCAACATCGTGACCCGCATCGACAAGCAGAGTGGAGCGGCTGTACACGCTGAAGGTGGTTCGTACGGTTATTTCAATGGCGGTGGCCATGCAAGCGTTGTCAGCGGCAAATTCAGCAATCAGGTATCGGGAAGCTATACCCGTAGCGACGGTTTCAGCAGAAACAAAGCCGGAGGACTTAACGCTGACTTTAAACAAAGCAAAGGATTTTATCAGGGAAATTATCGTGGCGACCAAGTAGACGTGAAATGGTATGCCGGAATCAGCAGCAAGGATTTCGGATCGAACACATTCTACGGAGTCAGCTCGGACGACCAATTTGAGCATACCCGTAAATTTCATACCGCAGTACAAGCTGAGACTAAAGGACAAAACTATCACTTCAAGCCATCGGTATATTGGAATAGAGGTGAAGACCGTTTTGAATATTTCCGCGGAAAAGGAGAGAACACGTACAACTACGGACGTACGGATGTGCTTGGCCTCAACTTGAACAACTACGTAGAGACTGTTTTAGGAAAGACAGCTTTTGGCGCAGAGTTCCGCAACGAAGGCATCATCAGTACTAAACTGGGTGAGCCTCTTGATAATCCGACTAAAATACATGGCGTAGACAGAGACTACGATAAAGGATTGAACCGTACAAACATGAGTTTCCACTTGGAACATACGGTGATATTGCCGCGTTTTACCCTCTCGGCAGGAGTCATCGCTACCAAGAACACTTGGGATGGCGAAGGATTCAAGTTCTATCCGGGAGTAGACGTGAGCTACCAGTTGGCACGCGACTGGAAGATTTATGCATCGTACAATACCTCGCTTCGTCTGCCATCGTTCACAGAACTTTATTACACCATGCAAGGTTATAAAGCCGACAAGCATCTGAAAGCGGAAAAGATGCAGGCTTTCGAAGGGGGAATTAAATACTTAACTCCGGGAGTGAAAGCTACTGTAAGCGTTTACCGAAATCATGGTACAAACATGATAGACTGGATTAGAGACACTTCGAAAGGAGAAGACGAACCTTGGCAGTCTGTTAATCACACAAAACTTAATACTACAGGAGTAGAAGCCTCTGTATTGTTCGACTTCCGCCACTTCGTAGGCAAGAACGCTTTTGTAAAAGACTTCAATGTATCGTACTCTTACATTGACAAAGACAAAGAAAGCGAGCCAAATATCGTATCGCAATATGCCTTGGAGTATCTGAAGCATAAGGTAGTGGCACAGACCAACTTGCGTCTGTACAGCAAACTCAACCTGAATATCTCTTATCGTTGGCAAGACCGTATAGGCAACTATACTACCGACGGAAAGACAATGAGCTACAAGCCGTACACATTGCTCGATGCCCGCCTGTCGTGGGATGCCAAACAATACAGACTGTTTGCAGAAGCCAACAATATCTTGAATAAAACGTATTACGACCACGGCAATGTTCCCCAGCCTGGAATCTGGGTTCGTGCCGGAGCCACTTATCGTTTTAATTTCTAAGAACTTAAAATAAAGAAACGCCACACTGCGGTCTGTGAATAAACAGATAGCGTGTGGCGTTTCATTTATATATCAATGTTTAGAACTCTTTAATAGTACGGTTCTTAACCTTGCGAAGCATGGTTTGAAGCTCGAACAACTTTTCGGGATATTTAGCCGATACGTTTTCGCGCTCGGTAACCTTATTCATTTCATACAGTTGCGGTATGCTGCAATTACCGGTTTCTATCTTCGGTCCCCAAGTAATCATCGGTCCACCGTCGTTTGGTTCTATGTATTTCCAATCCTTAGTACGTATAGACAACACATGGTTTGCCGCCATCTCTACCAGCCACGGACGGTCGTTAGTATCTTCGCCAAGCAAAGTGCTCAAGTGACTGTGACTATCGGGAGCACTACCCTTAGGCATACGTGCATTTATAAGTTCGCCCAAAGAAGCCATCCAGTCTATTTGAGAAATCAACGCATCCGATTCTTTAGATTTCTTTATCTTAGCAGGCCAACTCACAATGGCGGGAACTGCCGTTCCACCTTCGAAAGCACTATATTTATTTCCACGCCACGGACCCGCAGGCTTATGTCCGTTCAGTAATTCTTCAGCACGGTCTACATATCCGTCGTCTACTACCGGACCGTTATCGCTCGATAAGATAATCACTGTGTTATCCGCTAATCCCAAACGTTCCAAAGTCTTAGTAAGCTGACCTACAGTCCAGTCGAACTGCACGATAGCGTCGCCACGCAGCCCCATAGAACTCTTTCCGCGGAAACGTTCGTGCGGAAAACGAGGCACATGAACATCGTTTGTAGCGAAATACATAAAGAACGGCTCATGCTGATGCTGCTCTATGAAACTGATGGCATGAGTTGTGATAGAATCGGCAATGTTTTCGTCTTTCCACAATGCCTTTCCACCTCCTTTCATATAACCTATACGTCCGATACCGTTTACTATAGACATATCGTGTCCGTGGCTCGACTTCAAGTTATAAAGCAACTCCGGATTATTCTTTCCGGTAGGCTCGCCTGGGAAGTTTTTCTTATAGCTCACCTCAATAGGAGCCGACTCGTCATAGTTGGCTACAAATCCGTTTTCTATGAATACACACGGCACACGGTCGGCAGTGGCAGCCATTATATAATGATAATCGAAACCTAAATCGGCTAATCCGGCAGGCAGCGGAGCGTTCCAATCTTGCTCTCCATCCTTATCACCCAATCCAAGATGCCACTTTCCGAATGCAGCAGTAGCGTATCCCGAATTCTTAAACATATCTGCCATGGTATATTGCTCAGGACGGATAATCATACCGGCGTTTCCGGCAGCTATATCAGTACCCGGCTTACGCCAAGCGTACTCTCCGGTAAGCAATGAATATCTTGAGGGAGTACTGGTAGAAGCTATGGCATGGGCGTTGGTAAACCGTACGCCATGCGCAGCAAGTCTATCAACATTAGGTGTTTTCACATTCTTTGCTCCATAGCATTGTAAGTCGCCATACCCCAAATCATCGGCATAGATAATGATTACATTCGGCTTGTCATTCGACTTCTTGCTCTGGGCATCAGCTGCCAACGCACACTGAAAAGCCATCGGTGCCAGTGCAGCCGTTAAAGTTAAACAGGTTCTTTTCATATTATCAGTCAGTTTATTACTGACAAACTTACTAATTTTCTCGAAAAGAGCAGAATGCTTAAAGAGTAATTATCTGAAAGTTTGCGAATAAAAAATCGTCGCTTCTTCTGAAATTCTCTATACTTAGCCTAAGTATATAAAAACTTAGCTTAAGTTTATATATTCTCAGCTTAAGTTTATATATTCTTAGCCTGAGTATAGAGAGTTTATTATAAAACCGCACATCTGCTTCTGCCATGCAAAAACAAATGTGCGGTCTATATATTGTTATGACGGTTCTATCAGAACAAGAATCTCAATACGTCATTAAAATTAGCCCATATCAACAATGCGAAAAGCAATACCATTCCTACAATCTGAGCATACTCAAGGAACTTGTCGCTCGGCTTGCGGCGAGTGATGATTTCGTAAAGCAAGAACAATACGTGTCCGCCATCCAAAGCCGGAATAGGAAGTATGTTCATGAACGCAAGAATAATAGAAAGGAATGCGGTCATCTCCCAGAAACGCTGCCAATCCCACATCTTCGGGAATATGCTTCCGATAGTACCGAAGCCGCCTACGCTCTTGGCTCCTTCTTTAGTAAATACATACTTCATATCGTTTACGTAGCCTTTCAGAGTATTGATACCCAATTCTACACCGGCAGGGAACGAAGCGAAGAAACTGTAATCCTTAACAGTCATCTTATAATCTAAGGCATGTGCTATGGCCTGTACCTTGAAATTATTGTCGGTATGTACGTCTACCGTGTCGCGTACGCCTCCACGTGAATAAACCAACGAGAACGAAGCCGATGTTTTCTGCTCTAATTCAGCCTTTACCTTAAGCATCTCCATCTGGTCGAGGAACTCATTCCATGTAGACATGGTAACACCGTTGAAAGCTATAAGCGAGTCGCCTTTCGCTATACCAGCTTGTGCAAAACCACCGCCAGGTATTACTGAATCAACTACGTTAGGACAAAGCACCGAAACAAATGCAGGATCTTCCTTGGCTACATCGAGCAAGCTCAATTCTGGCATAGCAATCTTCGCTTCCTCGCCATTACGCAATACAGTAACCTCGCGAGCCTCTACAATGCTGCGTATCATATCCATATTGAAACGAGTCAATTCTTCACCGTCGGCACTCTTCAGGATATCGCCGTCGCGGAAACCTATCTGCTTGGCTGTTTCATTGAACTTCATACCATATGTCATGTCTTTCAACGCAACATAAGAATCGCCCCATGTATAAAGAATCATTGAATAGATAAAGAGCGCAAGCAAGAAGTTCATCAATACACCGCCTATCATAACCAGCAAACGCTGCCATGCCGGTTTTGCGCGGAACTCCCACGGCTGAGCCGGCTGTTTCATCTGCTCGGTGTCCATAGACTCGTCTATCATACCGGCTATCTTACAATAACCGCCTAAAGGCAACCATCCCACACCGTATTCTGTTTCACTATTCTTGGGTTTGAACTTGAAAAGCGAAAACCAAGGGTCGAAAAAGATATAGAACTTTTCTACACGTATCTTGAATAGACGCGCAAAGAAGAAGTGTCCTCCTTCGTGAATAATCACCAACAGCGAAAGGCTGAGTATGAGTTGGAGGGCACGAATCAAAAATGTTTCCATCTAACTGTTTACTTGTGTTTATTGTTAATACTTGTCGTTTTTTATTTCTTCAATCCATTAATTACCAGTTCGGCGGCAATACGGCGAGTCTCCGCATCGGTCGATACATAATCCTCGTAAGTAGGTTTCTGAATGAAAGGCACTTTCTGCATGGCAGCCTCTATCACATCGCTCATGCCGAGGAACGAAACACGGTCGGCCAAGAAAGAAGCTACTACCACTTCATTGGCGGCGTTTACGATGCAAGGCATGTTTCCTCCTTGATGCAAGGCCTCGTAAGCCAAAGCCAAGTTGCGGAAACGTTTGGTATCGGGAGCTTCGAATGTCAGTTCATTGCATTTCATAAAGTCGAGTCGGTCGAACGACGAACGTACTCTATTAGGATAAGAGAAAGCATACTGGATAGGCAAACGCATATCGGGCACTCCAAGTTGCGCTTTCACCGCTCCGTCTTCGAATTCTACCATAGAGTGAATAACCGACTGAGGATGAACCACCACTTCTATCTGGTCAGGACGAACCCCGAAGAGCCACTTGGCTTCTATCACCTCGAATCCTTTATTCATCATAGACGCAGAGTCGATTGTGATTTTCGCTCCCATGCTCCAGTTAGGATGCTTCAACGCCTGTTCTTTTGTTACCGTCTGTAGTTGTTCGGCAGTAAATGTTCTAAAAGGTCCCCCCGAAGCAGTAAGGATAACCTTTTCGATAGGGTTATTCATTTCAAGGCATTGGAATATAGCCGAATGCTCTGAATCGACCGGCAATATAGGAGTATGAAACTGATTGGCAAGCTCGTTTATTATCTCTCCTGCCACCACCATAGTTTCCTTATTTGCCAAAGCGATGATTTTACCTGCACGTATAGCGTTCATTGTGGGGCGCAAACCGGCATATCCCACCATAGCCGTAAGTACAATATCTATAGTCTTCTCTTCTACCACCTGACATAAAGCGTCGGCTCCGGCATACACCTTAATGGGCAAGTCGGCAAGCGCCTCTTTCAGATAGAGATATTTGTCTTCGTTTGCTATAACAACGGCATCTGGCATAAACTTACGAGCCTGTTCTATAAGCAAGTCAACTTTATTATTGGCTGTCAATACATAGGCTTCGTACAAATCGGGGTGTTCTTCTATCACCTGAAGAGCCTGTGTACCGATAGAACCCGTAGAGCCTAATATGGCAATCTGTTTCTTTTTCATAATCAATTAAAAAACAATGTATTTTTCAGGATTTATAGGATTACCTTTATACCACAATTCGAAATGGAGATGTCGTTTTTCGTCCGAAGAAGCGGCATTCTTACCTATCAATGCCACCACTTCTCCACCTTTTACCTTATCTCCTTCGCGATGCATCAACGATTCGCAGTGTTTATATATAGTCACAAAGTTGCGGTCGTGCTGAATTTGTATCACATAGCCCCATTCGGCAGTATACGACGCGAAAATCACCGTTCCGTCGAGGGGAGCCAATACATTTTCTTGCACGTCGGGAGTCAAGTCTATACCGAAATGACCTTTCTCCGGATTGAATCCGTCGGATATAACACCGCGTATAGGACGATAGAACACTATTCCCGCCATATCGGCATTATGCTCTACAGCAGTAAGGTTATAGCGTTCTTTTTCTTCGTATTTCTTTCGGAATTCGTCTTCTTCTTTAGAACGGGCCACTAATTCTTCGGCGCGTTTATCGGTAAGCGAATCGATAGACTGAACCGTATCGGCTTTCACCTGACCCTCAAGTATGTCCTTGATGTTCATTATGTAATAGTTCTGTCTATCCAATGCTTTCTGCAACGAGTCGGCACGCAGCGCGTTCTCTACTATCTGCGAGCGCATCTGGCTATCCATATATCCCGGCAGATAATTTCGCAAAGGGGTAAATATGATAATAACGGCAGCAATCAGGAAGATAACGACACAGGCGCTCATAAGCACCGAAAGACCATTTAGTTTAGAGACATGAAGCCCGAACACTTCTTCCAAAGTGTTCTCATTGATAATGGCCAGCTTATACTTAAACTTTACATTGTGCCAAAACGCCTTGCGTCCTCTACGTTTCTTCATAACAAGCTACTCTAATAATCCCTCAGGGATATTCACTTTTAATATTCGTTTCTTCTTGTCCAAGTCGACAATGAATTCTTCGTGAGCAGGCAAGAGAAGTTCTTCTCCGTCTTTCTTTTCGATGACGAACAGTACGTTCATCGTCGCATCGTCTACATCTATTATCTCGCCCAAATAGCCATGAAGCACATCTTCTACCTTGAATCCGACAAAGAAGTTCCATGACGGTATGTCGTCTGATGTGTTATCTACGTATTTTTTAGGGAAATACACTTCTACATTAGTCAGCATACGTGCCCGTTCGGCGGTATCAACACCCTCAAACTTTACCAATGCCACATCGTCCGAGCGGAATCTGTATTCTTCTATAAAGAAAGGAACCAATATTCCGTCGAGCAACAAAACCAGATAGTCGCATTCGTCTGTTCTGTCGAACACGTCGTCTGTAAAAGTGAACGAGACCTCTCCCTTCACTCCGTGAGGCTTATTGATAATGCCTATTCTAAAAACTTCGTCTCTCTTTATCATAGTTTATTTTTAATCTTCTACACGAGTGATACGTGCTCCCAAAGCGGAGAGACGTTGCTCGATATGCTGATAACCTCTGTCTATCTGCTCAATATTCTGTATATGACTAATTCCATCGGCACTCATGGCAGCGATAAGCAAAGCTATACCCGCACGTATATCCGGCGAAGACATTGTTTTTCCACGCAAACGGAAGTTATGATCGTGTCCTATCACAACCGCCCTATGCGGGTCGCACAATATAATCTGAGCTCCCATGTCTATCAGTTTATCTACAAAGAACAAACGGCTTTCGAACATCTTCTGATGAATAAGCACGCTGCCTTTTGCCTGAGTAGCCACAACCAGCATTACACTCAGCAAGTCGGGCGTTAATCCCGGCCACGGAGCATCGGCAATAGTCATGATGGAACCGTCGATGAACGATTCTATCTCATAATGTTCCTGACTAGGCACAAAGATATCATCGCCTCTCTGTTCCAACTTTATACCTAAACGGCGGAAGCTATCGGGTATGATTCCCAGATTATCGTATGATACATTCTTGATTGTAATTTCACTGCCTGTCATGGCTGCCATTCCGATAAAGCTACCTACCTCAATCATATCAGGCAATACCTTATGCGTGCATCCCTTCAGTTCTTTCACACCCTGAATAACCAAACGATTAGATGCGATACCTGAGATTTTTGCACCCATACTGTTAAGCATACGGCACAATTGCTGAACATAAGGCTCGCAAGCCGCATTATATATAGTAGTTTCGCCATCGGCCAATACTGAAGCCATCACGATATTGGCAGTACCGGTAACCGAAGCTTCATCGAGCAACATATAAGTTCCTTTCAGCTTATCGGCAGTGATAGAGAACAGTCCGTTCTCTTCATCGTATTCGAAATCGGCGCCCAACTTCTGAATACCTAAGAAATGGGTATCCAAACGACGGCGACCAATCTTGTCTCCTCCCGGCTTAGAAATCATGGCTTTGCCAAAGCGGGCAACCAACGGTCCTACAAGCATCACTGATCCGCGCAGACGAGAACATCTTGCCAAGAAATCCTTGCTTTCAAGGTAATTCAGGTTCACCTCATCGGCCTTGAAAGAATATTCTCCAACGCCTTTCATTGAAACCTTTACCCCCATATCGCGCAAGAGTTGGATAAGGTTATTCACATCAAGTATATTGGGGATATTGGTTATCGTCACCTCTTCCGAAGTCAACAATGTAGCACACACCACCTGAAGCACTTCATTCTTCGCGCCTTGAGGTAGTATTTCCCCACACAATTTATGTCCGCCTTCGATTACAAATGATGCCATAGAGACTGTTTTTTATACTTTAAAACTTCTTTTTCTGCTGATTGTTATTCGATACTGCCTTACGGCGTACAGCAACGAAACGCTGCTCCGCAAGTTTCATATCATCCGGGGTAAGTTTAATCTTTCCGCCCGACAACTCGTACAAGTCATCAAATATCTTTTGGTCTTCTACTCCGTCTTTATTCCAGTTGATGTAGTCCTTCTTCATGTGATTGGCTATCATCTTGAGGAGCTGTTGTTTTTCTTCTCCTTCTTCATAGTCGACAGCTATCGCTATCAAGTCCTGAATAAAATGTCCGTAGTGACGATAGCGTATCTTGCTTTGCGAATAAGGAATTCTATCGGGAGCGATTTCCAAACTTTCTTTCTTCACTATTTCTACCGGATAGTCTATATCCAATTTGAAATCGGCCATTATAGCCAGATGATCCCACAATTTATGATGGAAGTCCTCCATATCGCGCAGAGCAGGAAACATGCCACCCATAATATTTATTATGGTGTTAGCACATCGTTGACGCTCCTCACGATCGGTGATGGTGAGGCAATGGTCTACCATATTCTGTACGCTTCGTCCGTATTCTGGCAATGGCAACTTCCGTTGCTGGGTATTATATTCCATTCTTATAATAGTTTTTTAGGTGTTGAAGCCACGAACTCTTTCAGATAGAAAGGTTCGAAATAAGCTACGTCTTTATAGTCTTCTCGGGCTACAGCTTTCTCGGCCAACGGGAACATCCATTTTGCCAAAGGATGAATATCGCTAATGAAATGTGCGTTGGGGTGAGTAATCTTCTCACGGCACTTCTCGGCACCGTTTCCGAAGAAATAAACCGGATGCTCGGCAAGGAACTCCGAATAAGAATTCTCGCCTATTATGTCTGCCGATACCGGACGTTTGGCATTCAGCGCACGGTCGTAAACAGCAGCGTATACTTCCATACGGCGTGCATCAATCATAGGGCAAAGCAATGCGTCTTCGGGCAAATCATGATGAAGCAATATGGGCACGCACATCACTTCGAGCGTAGGCAATCCTATCAATGGAATATTACGTCCGTAGCAGATACCCTTGGCCATAGAAACCCCGATGCGAAGTCCCGTATACGAACCCGGGCCGCAGCTAACAGCAACAGCATCAAGAGGTATGGCATGGTTGTCGATAAATGACAATGCTTCGTCAACATATACGCCCAACACTACAGCGTGGCTGGGTCCTTTAAAATCTTCTTTTGAAAAAATAGAAGCTCCGTCCTGACTCACTGCCACCGAACAGACTTCTGTAGAAGTTTCAATATGTAAAATACACGACATAGTTTATTAAATATATAGTAGAGTGCAAATATACACTTTTATTTGCACTTCAATTCCATAAAATCACTACTTTTGCAAAAAAACAAAAAGACTTATGATACAATCAATGACCGGATACGGCAAGGCTACAGCCACATTCGGAGACAAGAAAATCAACGTAGAAATCAAATCTTTAAACAGTAAGGCACTCGACCTATCTACACGCATCGCACCATTATATCGTGAAAAAGAAATGGAAATCCGCAACATGATTGCAAAAACCTTGGAAAGAGGTAAGGTGGATTTCTGTATCTATATAGAAAAAGAAGCTACAGAGGCGGCTACTCCTATAAACGCCGCTTTGGTAGAGAACTACTACAATCAAATAAAAAGCATCTCTGAATCTTGCAATATTCCATTGCCTGCAGATTGGTTCTCAACATTACTGCGTATGCCCGATGTATTGACCAAGGTAGATATACAGGAACTGAGCGACGAGGAATGGGAAGCCGCTTATAAGGTTATAGAAGAAGCCTTGCAGCATTTGGTAGATTTCCGCAAGCAGGAAGGCGCAGCACTTGAAAAGAAGTTCAATGAAAAGATAGACAACATAGCTCGTCTGCTGGAATCTATCGAACCTTTCGAAAAAGAACGTGTTTCTAAGATTAGAGACCGCATAACCGATGCGCTAGAAAAGACTATCAGCGTAGATTATGACAAGAACCGCCTTGAACAGGAGTTGATTTACTACATAGAAAAGCTGGACATCAACGAAGAAAAGCAGCGCTTGGCTAATCATCTGAAATATTTCCGCGAGACTATGGCAGGCGGACATGGACAAGGTAAGAAGTTGGGATTCATTGCTCAAGAAATGGGACGTGAAATCAATACTACCGGAAGCAAGTCTAACCACGCACAGATGCAGAACATCGTGGTGCAGATGAAAGATGAACTGGAACAGATTAAGGAACAAGTATTAAACGTAATGTAATGAAAACGGGAAAACTGATTATTTTTTCGGCTCCGTCGGGTTCGGGAAAGTCGACCATCATTAATTATCTGCTTACGCAAAACTTGAATTTGGCTTTTTCTATTTCGGCTACCAGCCGCCCTCCACGTGGAACGGAACAGAATGGAGTGGAATATTTCTTCTTGAGTCCTGAGGAATTCAAGCAGCGCATAGCCAACGATGAATTCCTTGAATACGAAGAGGTTTACGAAAACCGCTTTTACGGAACACTGAAGGCTCAGGTAGAAAAGCAGTTGGCTGCCGGACAGAATGTGGTATTCGACGTAGACGTGGTAGGCGGATGCAACATAAAGAAGTTCTATGGCGAGCGTGCGTTATCGGTATTTATCCAGCCGCCTTCGGTAGAAGAATTGCGAAAACGCCTTAACGGACGCGGCACAGACACACCGGAAGTAATTGAAAGCCGAATAGCTAAAGCCGAATTCGAATTAGGTTTCAGCGATAAGTTCGACGTAGTGATAGTAAACGACGACCTTGAAAAGGCTAAGGCCGAAGCGCTGAAAGTGATTTCTGATTTCATAAACAAATAAAACCAAGCGACAATATGCCAAAAGACCCTAAGAAAGTGATGCGCACATTAATCATAATATGCGTCATCACGGGGCTATGCGCTACAGCCGTAGGCATCGTAGCGTTGGCTCTCAAAGAATATATCATTGCTGCCGCTATGTTTATCGTTGCTGGCTGGCAAGTATTGAAATTCATTAATTGGAGAAAGAAATGTCTCTAAGAGTCGGCATTTTCGGCGGAACATTCAACCCGATACATATAGGACATTTGGCTCTTGCCAACTATCTGCGTGAATTCGAGGGACTGGATGAAGTGTGGTTTATGGTATCGCCACAAAACCCGTTCAAAAAAGACCAGCTATTGCTAGACGACCATATACGACTGGAGATGGTACAGGAAGCGGTAAAAGACTATCCGTACTTTCGCGCTTGCGATTTTGAATTCAGTCTGCCGCGCCCATCATATACGGTAGATACGCTCAACAAATTGGCGCAAGCCTATCCCGAGCACAGTTTCACGCTCATAATAGGAGCCGACAACTGGAATTCGTTCTCTAAATGGAAATCACCGGAAGAGATTCTGAAGAGCCATCACGTGATGGTATACCCACGGCGAGGATACGATATCGACCTTAACAACATTCCTGCACATGTTACGGTAGCCGACACACCGCTGATAGAAATCAGCTCCACTTTCATCCGCCAATCTATAGCCGAAGGCAAAGACATACGCTACTTTGTACATCCGGAAGTTTGGAGGATTATACAAGAACAACATCTATACAAATAAATGCGAACGGGGAATAAAGCTTAGCTTTACTCCCCGTTCTTTTTCTTCCAATTATCAACGTCTCTATGTTATGAGAACATTTAAGCTCTTTCTATCAAGCGCATTTCAGTACCTGACCGATACGCAATGTTGTAGTACGCTTTATACCATTAATGCGGCACAACTTATCGATAGACACATGATAACGACGCGAAATACTGCCTAATGTATCGCCCTTACGAATCTTGTGATATTTCACCTCTCCACCGTCAGAACCTACAGCAGAAGCTATAGAACGTCCTTGTTTCAGAGCCGCCAACGAACGACTACGCTGACTAGCATAACGATTGGCTCCACGAACAAACAGATAAGTGTCGGATACTATATCTTGATTAGGGAAATCGAATATGAATTCAGGATTGATAACCTCGCCCAAGAAACGAGTCTCGAAATGAAGATGAGAGCCGGTAGAACGTCCTGTATTTCCACCCAATCCGATAGGATCGCCAGCTCTTACATATTGTTCTTCTGCTACAATCTGCTTAGATAAGTGACCGTAGATAGTCTCCAATCCGTTGTCATGACGAATAACTACATACTTACCATAGCCACGACGATCATATTTCACCATACGTATCTTTCCGTCGAAAGCGGCACGGATAGTATCGCCAATGTATACCTTTACGTCAAGTCCCTCGTGCATACGACGCCAACGCGGTCCGCACTTAGAAGTAATAACAGTATGAGTGGTAGGCATGCAAAAATTGGTAAGATCTATTCTGAAGCTATCGGGCACCTGAGCGTTTGCATACGCACGAACTCTATCGTTAGTCCAATTAGGATAAAGGCTATATGCCGGATAAGCCGATTGTTCTGCCTTAATCTGGCGAATCAACGCCAATGAGTCTACGGCTTTAAGTTTTCTGTCGATAGGAGCCTGACGCGCCAACAAATCTTGTCCAGATACGTTTACGCTAACCAACGCGAAAGCTGCCAAAGCGACTGTCTTAATACATTTTAAAATCATTCTTATATTTATATTTTTCAGCGATATCCATCAGCCGTTCGCAATCAGGATACAAAGGGGGTTGCGGCTGAGATAAGAATACCTTTCCGGTTTAAAACAATTCATTTTTAAGGCGTCTCAAATACAAATAGAGACTTTATTTTCAAAAAGCGTTTCAAATATAGCTATTTTCCGACTAAGTTAGACTCCCTATTAACTATTTTTTTCGTATTTTTATATAGAAAACTATGCATTTTACATGTTTATATGTTGTGCAACATATTCTGCCACCGTCTTGATATAAATCAAGTATTAATTTAACCAATGCAATAATCCCATCGCACAAACTCGAATTTTAAGCGGCTATCTCCGCTTTTATCATGCATATAAGAAAAAGAAAGAATGCAATGAATCAAACAAAACATTGCGATGAACAGTTTGAATCATCGCAATGTTTCAAACTGTTCATCACAATGTTTTTTCCGCACTTTTAGAGCCTCTTCCATCGTGCGTTATTTTTACCATCATGAAATTACCGCCCAATTGACGTTCTTCTTGCGAAGCTCTTTAAGCTGTTGCCACACCACTTGATTCTTTGAATTCTCGCACTGAGGGTCCTCATCGAGCAAGCGTTCGGCTATATCGCGAACGTATTGTAGCAACTGCCCGTCGCGGGCTATATCGGCTATCTTCAAATCGAAAGCTACCCCACTCTGCTGCGTTCCTTCCAAATCGCCGGGACCACGAAGCTTCAGGTCGGCTTCGGCTATCTCGAAACCGTCGTTGGTCTCTACCATAATGCTGATACGCTTACGGGTCTCTTCGGAAAGTTTATATCCGGTAACCAATATACAATAAGACTGATCGGCACCACGCCCTACTCTACCGCGCAACTGATGAAGCTGCGATAGTCCGAACCGCTCAGCGTTTTCTATCACCATTACAGAAGCGTTGGGCACGTTCACTCCAACCTCGATTACGGTAGTAGCCACCATTATCTGAGTTTGCTTAGCCAAGAAGCGCTGCATCTCGGCATCCTTCTCGGCAGGTTTCATTTTTCCGTGCACCTTACTTACTCTATATTCTGGGAACTCCTCACAGATATTAGTATAACCGTCTTCAAGGTTCTTGATATCCATCTTTTCGCTTTCCTGAATAAGCGGATAAACAATGTAAACCTGACGGCCTGCTTCTATCTGCTTACGGATAAAGGCGTAAAGCGAAGCCCGACGGTTATCAAACTGATGTACCGTCTGTATAGGTTTTCTGCCCGGAGGAAGTTCGTCGATAACAGAAACATCGAGGTCGCCGTACAAAGTCATGGCCAATGTACGCGGTATGGGAGTAGCCGTCATAACCAATACATGCGGCGGATAAATGTTCTTACTCCACAATTTAGCACGCTGCGCCACACCGAAACGATGCTGCTCGTCTATCACCACCAATCCGAGAGAAGAGAAATTAACCGTATCTTCTATCACGGCATGAGTTCCTATCAGAATCTTAACATCGCCTGTGAGCAGGTCTTTCAGAATAGTTTCACGACGCTTGCCTTTCACGTTGCCCGTAAGCAACTCTACACGCACATTCATGCCTGCCAAGAATCGGCAGATAGTTTCATAATGCTGATTAGCCAAGATTTCTGTAGGTGCCATCATGCACGCCTGATAACCATTATCGAGTGCTATAAGCATGGTCATCAGCGCCACAAGTGTCTTGCCGCTACCCACATCGCCTTGCAACAGACGGTTCATCTGTCGTCCGCTACCCATGTCGCGACGCATCTCCTTAATGACACGCTTCTGCGCACCCGTCAGTTGAAACGGAAGGTTTTGCGAATAAAATGTATTGAATATCTCGCCAACGTGCTCGAAAGGCAATCCGCGGAACTTGTTGCGGCGTTCCTTGGTGTAACGTAGTATATTAAGCTGCACATAAAACAGCTCTTCAAACTTAAGGCGATACTGTGCCTTACGAAGTAATTCTGGATTCTGAGGGAAATGTATATTATATAACGCCTCGGCAAGCGGCATCAGATGAAACGACTCTACCATCCATGGACTGAGCGTTTCTTCAAACGGCTCGCGCTGAATGGCATGAAACAAATTGCGCATCAGTTTCTCTACGGCATGAGAGTTGATGAGCATACGCTTCATCTTTTCCGTAGTATTATAATAAGGCTGAAGTCCCATGTTGCCGACAGTAAGTTCATCGGCCTCATCTACATCGGGATGCGCCACGTTAATACGTCCGCCGAAGACAGTAGGTTTTCCGAATATGATGTATTCTACCCCAGCCTTTATCTTTCCCATAACGAACTTCAGACCTTGAAACCAAACGGCATCCATTACTCCTGTGCCGTCCGAAAAATGTCCTACCAACCTACGTTGACGTCCTTCGCCAAAGGTCTCGAAACTCAAAAACTTTCCACGCAACTGAATATAAGGCATATTACCATCTATCTCTCTGATGGTATAAATGCGGCTACGGTCTACATACTTATAAGGGAAATAATACAGCAAGTCCTTAAAGGAAACTATATTAAGTTCCTTAGCCAGCAAAGAAGCGCGTTGCGGACCTACTCCGGGCAAATATTTAATGTCGCGTGTTGATAAATCGAGCATGTCAAGTCAATTACAAAAGAGCCTCTGCCACTTTCAAGTCGAATGGCGTAGTGAGTTTAATGTTCTCTCTGTTTCCTTTAACCAAATGAACGGTAGTTCCGCAATGCTCCACTACTGAAGCATCGTCAGTAAACAAAGGGATATACTCTTGCGCATAGGCTTTTTTCAGCAAATCGACTGTAAACACCTGAGGTGTCTGCACTAATTTATAGCGGTCGCGAGGCACAGTTTCGCTTCCTCCGTCTTCACGGATATAGCGTACCGTCTCTACCACTTCGGTTACGGGCACTACAGCCTGCAACTGCGCAGCCTGTTCATAACATTCCTTTATTACACTCTGCGCCACGAAAGGACGCACACCGTCGTGCACGCCTACTACGCCGCCCGTAGACTGTATCAACGCCAATCCGTTTTTTACAGAATGGAAACGAGTCTCTCCGCCATTAGCCAACTGATAAGGAATAGAGAAATTATATTCCTCACAGAGTTCTTTCCAATACGCCTGATGTGCGGAAGGCAGAACCAAAATGATATTTATCTGCGGGTCGTAGCCATAAAAAGCCTCAATGGTACGCATCAAGACAGGCATACCATTGATGGGCACAAACTGCTTAGGGATGTCACCACCCATACGCAGTCCCTTACCTCCGGCTACTATAATGACATATTTCTCCATTGCCACGTTAAACGAAAAGCATTCCCTGTTTTACTTCGAGCACCTTTTCGGCACCGGCAAACTTCTCAAGAATAGTAAATCCGAACTCGGCAGCTGCGGCAGGACCTTTGCCTAAAATGAAATTATCGGCAACTTGCACCATTGCACCTGTACATTCGGCACCTTCCAGATATTGCTCAAAGCCAGGATAACAAGTAGCCTTCTTGCCTTTCAGCAAGCCACGACGGCCGTACACCAACGGAGCCGCGCAGATAGCAGCCATAGGCTTTTGCTCTGCGGCAAAGTCACGTATCAATTTATCCAAGCCCGAGTGCATGTCAAGATTAGCCGCTCCAGGCATACCGCCGGGCAAGACAATCATTTCTACATCCTCGGCATTCAGCTCTTCGAAAAGCAAATCAGCCTCTACCGGAATCTGATGAGCTCCCATAGCTATACGGGTGCCTGTAACAGATACAGTCTTCACACTAAGCCCTCCACGGCGCATCACGTCAAGAGGTAACAAGGCTTCTACTTCTTCGAAGCCATCAGCCAAAAAGATACAGATTGATTTCATGATACGATAAATTTAAATTTTTATTTCAACTTAAAATAATAGGTAATGGTTCCGCTCTGGTTATCCACACCACTGATAGTATTGAAACGAGCTTTACGGGCTGCATCCAACGCCGCTTTACGCAACTGTGGGTTCACCGTATTAGTTCTCTTGTTTATGCTTGTACTTACTACACGGCCTTGCGGATCGACTACTATAGTCACTACCACACGACCTTCATCCTGCACGTTATATATAGGCATCGGCAGTCCGCCGGGTCCCAATGAACGTCCATTCAAATCGAATGTACCCGTACCTCCTACGCCAGTAGCCTTTCCGGTATTACTATTTCCCGTAGGGCTTCCCTGAATTCCGGTTCCAGATTGTCCGTCTCCTTTGCTTCCCATCTTAGAACCCTTACCAAAAGCACCGGCTATTTTACTAGAAGCAGCTGCGGCAGCCGCTCTTTCCGCTTCAGCACGCTTTTCAGCTTCCGTCTTTTCCTTCGGCTGTTCTTTTGGTTTCTCATGTTTCACCTCCTTAGGAGTCTCCTTTTTCTTTTCAACCTTCTTTTCTTCTTTCTTCTTAGGAGCCTCTTTCTTAGGTTCTTCCTTCTTCACCTTTACAGGAGACTCTTCATGCTGCGTTATAAGTGGTTGCTTAACCTCTGGTTCTGGCGAAGCTGGCACCTCTTCGGACACCTCGGCTTCCGGTTGAGGAAGCACGTCTACTTCGGTCATGGTGTAAGGGTCAGCGTCTCCTTGTGCCAATTCTGTATTTCCAAGCATAACCGGCACTCCCCCCTCTTCTTGCTGTGGAGGCAAAGAAAGGTTATACCACCAAAGAAACAGCAGCAGCAAAATATGCAGCAGCAGCGTTCCTATTATTCCGGCTATCTTACTTATTTTCACGTTTTATTCTTCTTTTATTCGTTCTTATCACTCACTCCGCGTTACCGTAAATGCTATCATTTCTCTGGTCGGCGAGTAGCAAGCACCATCTTATAGTGATTTTCGTTGGCGATATTCAATATCTTGACAATCTCTCTATAAGGAATGGTTTCATCGGCATACAGAGCCACGTACATCTCAGGTTCTTTCTTTGCACATTCCTGCAAAAATTCGGGAACCTGATTCATATCCAAAGGCATCTCGTCATCGTTTCCGCAAGCCCCGTAGTAATTCAGGTCTTTATCGATGATTATTCTTACCATAGGCTTAGCCGATGTCTGCTCAGAGCCTTGCGGAAGCAATACCTTGATGGCATTGGGCGACACCATAGTAGAAGTAATCATGAAAAATATCAATAACAGAAATATAAGGTCTGTCATTGACGACATGCTAAACGTTGGAGATATCTTCTGTCTTCTTTTCAGTGACATAGGCATCTATTATTTTTCGTTAGGTTCATTCAGCAAGTCCATAAAGGCAATGGTACGTGCTTCCATCTGACTAACAACCTTATCTACGCGGTAAACCAGATGGTTATAAGCGAACATTGTAGCAATACCTACCACCAAACCACCTACTGTAGTAATCATAGCTTCGTAGATACCACTAGAAAGCAAAGTAATATCTATGTTGTTTCCAGCGTTTGCCATATTCCAGAAGGCACGAACCATACCTGTAACCGTTCCGAGGAATCCAATCATAGGGGCACCACTTGAAATAGTTGCCATAATAGACAGTTTGTCTTCCAACTTAGCCACTTCCACGTTTCCGGTGTTTTCTATAGCAGCCTGCACATCGGCTACGGGGCGATTCATACGGAGAATACCTTTCTCAATCATACGAGCCGACGGAGTATTAGTCATACGGCAATAGTTTACAGCTGCCTTGATTTCGCCTGTACGTATATAATCGCGAATGCGATCCATAAACAACGGATCGTCCTTACCAGCCTTACGGATAGCTACAGCACGTTCGAAAAAGATGTAGAAAGCTATAACAGACATTACAGCCAATACAATCATTATCCACCCGCCTTTGCAAGCCATATCCCATAAATTCATTCCGGGTTCTGTGCCCGACACTGCTGTAAGTACCGGATTCTCGCCGGTCATACTATCGGCTACTGCCTGAGCCGCTGCCAATAAAGTCATTGTTACCATAATGCTTAACGAAGACAATTTTTATATTCTTCAATAGTTTTCTTCAATCCCAAATAAAGCGCATCGCAAATCAAAGCGTGGCCTATAGAAACTTCGTCTACCCAAGGTATATTCTCATGGAAATACTTCAAGTTAACCAAACTCAAATCGTGACCGGCATTCAGTCCCATGCCCAATCCGCGAGTCACCTTAGCCGCTTCAATGAAAGGAGCGATGGCTTGTTCCGCATTCTTCGGATACAAGGTAGCGTAAGGCTCGGTGTACAACTCTACTCTATCGGCTCCGGCCTTAGCTGCATATTCTATCATTTCAGGCTCGGTACCTACAAAGATAGATGTACGAATACCTGCATGTCCAAATTCATCCATCAGCTCTGTAAGGAACGAAAGATTGTTTTTGGTATCCCATCCAGCATTCGATGTGATTTGTCCCGGAGCATCGGGCACCAACGTAACCTGATGCGGCTTAACCTTAAGCACCAAGTCGATGAACTCTCTTGATGGATAGCCTTCGATATTAAATTCGGTATGCAGAATAGGGCGCAACGCCAAAACATCAGAATAACGAATATGACGTTCGTCGGGACGAGGATGTACTGTTATACCTTCGGCTCCAAACGATTCACAGTCTAACGCAACCTTTTCTACATCAGGATTATTTCCGCCCCGAGCATTACGCAAGGTGGCTACTTTGTTTATATTTACACTTAGCTTAGTCATATTGCTTGTAATTTTTAATATCTTTGCACTACAACACGCAAAGGTAACAGCTTTTACTAAATCTGACAGCCTTTGTGATATAAAAGTATGATAAAAAAGCTACTTTATATGCAACGGGATCTTAAATTCGCACTTTTTGGCAACACGTATCAAGAGCATAAATCGGCACATGTGACCCATTTATTGGAAATACTACGCAAAAAAAATGCCCACATATCTATCAGTAATGAGTTCTACGATTTCCTGAGACAACACACGAGAGCCGACCTTGGAGGAGTGGAGATTTTCCAAGGCAACAACTTTAATGCGGACATGGTTCTAAGCATTGGCGGTGATGGTACTTTCTTAAGAGCGGCCAGCCGAGTAGGGAACAAAGAGATTCCGATACTAGGTATCAATACCGGAAGATTAGGATTCCTTGCTGATATATCGCCCGATCAGATGGAGGAGGCTTTCGATGAGATATACGATGGAAAGTATCTGGCAGAGCCACGCCGGGTTTTGCAGCTCAGTGCAGACGGGCATGTACTTAAAGGTTATCCTTACGGACTTAACGAAATAGCTGTACTGAAGAAAGACAGTTCTTCAATGATTGGCATAAAGGCATATATAAACGATGAGTTGCTATGCTCGTATCAAGCCGACGGACTGATAGTAGCTACTCCAACCGGCTCTACCGGATATTCTTTAAGTGTGGGCGGACCTATATTAGTGCCACAAAGCGGCACTTTCAGCCTTGCAGCAGTTGCTCCGCACAGCCTCAACGTACGCCCTATCGTAGTACGAGACGACTGGGAAATAACGCTCGACGTAGAAAGCCGAAGCCATAACTTCCTTATAGCAGTAGACGGACGAAGCGAGACCTGCCGCGAAGGAACACGCCTTACAATACGCAGGGCCGATTATTTTGTCCGTATCGTAAAGCGATGCCACCACTCGTTCTTCAACACCCTACGCGAAAAAATGATGTGGGGAGCCGATACACGATTGTAACCGAACTCGCATCCTCAAAACACCTATTAACTACAACCCTATACAAACAAGAAAGCTGCCTTCCCATAGCGAGAAAGCAGCTTTCATTTTTATTTAGGTGTATAAAACTCCAATTATTACTGAGCCAACTTACCGTCAGAACCCAATACGTTAAGGATTTTGTGCTTGTACATCTTTTCCATTTCGTCACGAGCTGGGCCGAGGTACTTACGTGGGTCGAATTCAGCAGGTTTTTCTGCGAATACACGACGGATAGCAGCAGTCATAGCCAAACGTGAGTCAGAGTCGATATTGATCTTGCAAACTGCAGACTTAGCAGCCTTACGCAATTCTTCTTCTGGAATACCGATAGCAGCTTCCAAGTTGCCACCATACTGATTGATCATGTCTACATATTCCTGAGGAACTGAAGATGATCCGTGCAATACGATAGGGAATCCCGGCAATTTTTCCATAACTGCATCCAATACGTCGAATGCCAATGGAGGAGGAACCAAACGACCTGTCTTAGGATCTACGTGGCACTGTTCAGGTTTGAACTTGTATGCACCGTGAGAAGTACCGATTGAGATAGCCAAAGAGTCGCAACCTGTGCGAGTAGCAAAGTCGATAACTTCTTCAGGGTCAGTATAAGTATGATGTTCTGCAGATACTTCATCTTCTACACCGGCCAATACACCGAGTTCACCTTCTACAGTTACATCGAACTGATGAGCGTATTCAACAACTTTCTTAGTCAAAGCTACGTTTTCTTCGTAAGGCAAGTGAGAACCGTCGATCATTACAGAAGAGAAACCTAAGTCAACGCAAGATTTGCAGAGTTCGAAAGAATCTCCGTGGTCAAGGTGAAGAACGATTTCAGGATGTTCGCAACCCATTTCTTTAGCATAAGCTACAGCACCTTCGGCCATGTAACGCAACAATGTCTGGTTAGCGTAGTTACGTGCGCCTTTAGACACCTGAAGGATAACCGGAGATTTAGTTTCAACTGCTGCTTTGATGATAGCCTGCAACTGCTCCATGTTGTTGAAGTTGAAAGCTGGGATAGCGTATCCACCTTTGATTGCTCTGGCAAACATGTCTTTTGTGTTCACCAAGCCTAAATCTTTGTAATTAACCATTGTTATAAGTTTTATAATTGTTAGTGATTAAATTCCACTTGCAAAATTAAGAATAAAAACATGAACCGTCTTTTAATGCATAAAAAAAAGGCTTACGAAAGTACAAAATGACTTAAATAACTGCTACGAGACATGAAAAAACATACAAGATGTAATGTAAAGGTTACAATAAACCACCTTTCAAATCACCTTTATGTAATTTAGCTCTTCAACATATAGACACTACACCTTAATATATATATAAAGAAATGTCTCCCGCAACCTTGGGGTAGATTGCGGGAGACACGTATTATAACTAAATGCTTTGCCAATATCGGCAAACAGTAAAAGGAATTATCGTACCTGGATAACCAAATAGCGCGATACGCTCCAGAACTGGTTAGGATTAGTAATCTTCAGAGTAATCTGCTCCTTATCATCCTTCACCATCTCATAAGAGCCTGCCGGATGAGTGGTAAGCAACTGAGCACGCTTAGAATACAACTTAATTTCCTTGTCTTTACGGATATCGATTTCGGTAAAGTAATCTTTGTTGAAATCGTTATCTTTAAGAACATCACCACTCTTCAAGATCTTCTGATCCTTAAGTTCAGACTTGGTGCCGAATACATACCATGCTGTATTCAGAGCCTTATCTTGAGCAGCTACGGTTTTAGCCTTAACTTCATTTTCGGCAGTCAGCTCATCAACGTTCTTGTTCAAGTCGGAAACCGCTTCATCCAATTCAGCGATACGAATATTCTTTGCCGCCAATTCAGACTGCAAAGTCTCTATTTGCTTTTCGCGAGCTTCTAGTTCAGCAGTAAGGTTCTTGATTGCCTTCTTCAGCTGTGCCGACTGATATCCGCTGTTTTTCAACTGCTTCTCCAGTTTAGCCAACTGTTCTCTGTTAGACTGAAGTTTTTCACTAATGAAACGAATATCTTCTTTTATCTTATCGGCGCTAGATTGGCTTTCTATAGCGTTACCTTTCAGATCTACACGATTTTCTGCAGCGTTAATCTCGCGGAATCCTTCCTGAATTTCATTGAACGACCCCATTATTTCGTCCAATTCAGCATCACGATTTGACAATTCAAGCATCAAAGAGTCGTTTTGAGCCTGCAAATCACTTTTGTTCTGACCAGCTTGGCCGCATGAAGTCAATACAGCAGCTGCACATAATGTTAAAAACACAACACTCTTCATAGTTCTTCAATCTGTTTAGAATTTATAATCAATTATTTTTCTTTCCCTGCTAATATTATCACGATTTCACCTCGCGGCTCTGTAGCCGTAAAGTGCGCTACTACCTCCTGCAGCGTACCTCTCACACTCTCTTCGTGCACCTTCGATATTTCTCGGCAAACAGATACTTGTCTGTCTGCTCCGAAGATTTCCTGGAACTGAGTAAGTGTTTTCAGTAAGCGATAAGGTGATTCGTAAAATATCATTGTACGCGGTTCTTCCGCCAAAGCGTTAAGTCTAGTCATGCGTCCCTTCTTCTGCGGAAGAAAACCTTCGAAACAAAAACGTTCGTCGGGCAATCCAGATGACACCAAAGCCGGAACAAAAGCGGTAGCTCCAGGCAAGCACTGCACTTCAATGTCGTTTTTCACGCACTCGCGCACTACCAAGAATCCCGGATCCGAAATACCCGGAGTGCCAGCATCCGAAATCAGCGCAACCGTTTCACCGGCCTTAATCCGGTTAACGATGCCTTCTACAGTCTTATGCTCATTAAACTTATGATGAGACTGCATGGCGTTCTTGATTTCATAATGTTTCAACAATATACCCGACGTGCGCGTATCTTCCGCCAATATCAAATCGGCCTCTTTCAGTATACGGATAGCACGAAAGGTCATATCCTCCATATTTCCTACCGGCGTAGGAACAACGTATAATATACCCATTTTCTTAAATCTTAATATAGCAAAGGTAGAAAGATTTTGTTTCGATGTATATATATGTCTAAACATTTAACAGATGTTGTATCTTAAAATGGTGTTTTTACATCTCCACAAAACAACAAACGCAAAAATAAAAAGACGCTCCTGTCGTTATTATAAAGCAACATATTGTAAATTTGCAAATAGATAAACTTAAATCAATAATATAAAAAGAGCAAAATAATGGTTGTTTTTTCCGAAGATCATAATAGTGAAACTTGCCGTAGAGGCCGTATTGAAGTAATCTGTGGTTCCATGTTCTCTGGTAAGACAGAAGAACTGATACGCCGTTTAAGACGTGCCACCTTTGCAAAGCAACGAGTAGAAATATTCAAGCCGGCCATAGATACACGTTATTCTGACGAAGAAGTGGTATCGCACGACCGTAACTCTATCAAGTCTACTCCCATCGACTCGTCGGCCAGCATCTTGCTGTTCAGCTCGGAAATAGATGTAGTAGGAATAGACGAAGCACAATTCTTCGACGAAAGCATAGTACAGGTTTGTAACGACCTCGCCAACCGTGGTATACGCGTTATAGTAGCCGGACTCGACATGGACTTTAAAGGTATCCCGTTCGGGCCGATGCCAGCGCTATGCGCCATTGCCGACGAGGTGACTAAGGTACACGCCATCTGCGTAAAATGCGGAAACTTGGCATACGTTTCGCATAGAACAGTAGCAAACGATAAGCGCGTTTTGCTGGGCGAGCAACACGAATACGAGCCTCTATGCAGATGTTGTTACCAGAAAGTGATACAAGAAGAACAAAAACAACATACAACTTAAAACTAGATAAATTATGACCGTACAAAGAAAAGAAATCACGTTCGACCGATTTATACGCGGTACATTGACTGCTGCCGGCGTTATCGGTATACTCTACCTCTTAGACCATCTTAGTGGAGTACTATTGCCTTTCTTCATAGCTTGGCTCATAGCGTACATCACCTACCCTATGGTGATTTTCTACCAATATAAGTTGCGCATGCGCAGCAGAGTGGTTTCTATCTTGGCTGTCATGCTTACCTTGGCTGCTATCGGCACAGCTATCTCACTGTTCTTCATTCCGCCTATGATAGAAGAGTGCATAAAGATGAAAGAACTATTGGGGGCATATCTGCAAAACGGCAACGAACAAACCTCCATCCCTGAGGCTATAAACGAATTTATCCACAACAACATCGACGCCAAATGGCTGATGCAAACGCTCGACTCTGAAACCATAGTTCAGGCAGTTCAGAAAGTTGTACCCAAGATGTGGTCATTAGTGGCAACCTCCTATAATATAATAATAGGTATATTCGCCGCATTTATCATGGTACTCTATTATTTCTTCATCTTATTAGACTATGAGCAGATTTCCGGAGGATGGGTAAACCTTATAGAAGCCAAGCACCGCAGAAAAGTAGTAGCCCTGCTTAACGATGTAAAAGATAGTATGAACCACTACTTCCGCGGACAGTCACTAGTGGCATTCTGTGTAGGAATATTGTTCAGCATAGGATTTCTGATTATCGATTTCCCTATGGCGGTCAGCTTAGGACTTTTCATCGGACTTCTTAACATGGTTCCTTACCTACAAATCATCGGCTTGATACCTACAGTAATGCTTGCGCTGATAAAGGCAGCCGAAACCGGCGAGAACTTCTGGTGGATACTCGGACTTGCCATGATAGTATTCTGCGTAGTGCAACTCATACAAGATACCATACTCACTCCTAAAATAATGGGGAAAATAACCGGATTAAACCCCGCCATCATCCTGCTTTCTCTCTCAATTTGGGGTTCGCTGATGGGAATGCTTGGCATGATCATAGCGTTACCGCTTACTTCTTTGCTGCTTTCGTACTACCAACGATACATCAGAAAGAAAGATATTGCATACATTTCTGGATTAGGAGCTAGCCATAATCCTACTGATAATCAAGAAAAAGCAGAAAACAACTAAAAATATTTTCGAAAATATTTCGCAAAAAGTTTGCAGATTCGCAAAAACTCCATACCTTTGCACTCGCAATCAAGAAATGATAGCAACGATGATTCGCTAGCTCAGCAGGTAGAGCACAACACTTTTAATGTTGGGGTCTTGGGTTCGAGCCCCAAGCGGATCACTCAAACAAAAAGCAAAACAATGAAAACCGCTGATAATCAATCATTATCAGCGGTTTTTCTTTTTATCCATACTGCAAATTGAAGCAGAATACCGCATCTTACTGGAGGTGAAATAGGTGGACTTAATTTCCACATAAAAACAAGTCCACCTGATTGGATTATATTTCACTGATTCTCTGCGTTTTGCATAAAACAAACTCTTTTCAAATATTTTTACGCCATCAAAAAAAAGAAAAGTATGGCAATGCAAAGAAACTATTTTACGGTATTGTTTTTCCTGAAGAAATCAAAGCTGCTTAAAAATGGAGAAGCACCAATCTGTATGCGTATCACAATAAACGGAAAACGTGCAGAGGTACAAATCAAGCGAAGTATAGATGTTACAAAATGGAATACGCAAAAAGAATGCGCGATTGGCAGGGAAAAGAAGTATCAATAAATAAACCACTATCTTGATACGATAAGAACTAAAATCCTTCAAATTCACCGTGAACTTGAGCAGGACGGTAAACCTATTACAGCAGATATTATAAAAAATATCTATTATGGAGAACACTCTACTCCCAAAATGCTGCTTGAAGTATTCTAAGAACACAATTCGGAATATCGGGAATTAATGAACAAGGAATATGCCGAAGGTACTGTACTTCGATACGAACGTACAGCAAGATATTTGAAGGAGTTTATCAGTGAACAGTATAAACTGGCTGATATTCCATTAAAATCAATCAACTATGAATTTATAACCAAATTCGAACATTTCATTAAAATACAGAAAAACTGTGCGCAAAATGCAACAGTGAAATATCTGAAGAATTTAAAGAAAATCATCAAAACTGCATTGATAAAGAAGTGGATAACTGATGATCCGTTTGCAGAAATACACTTCAAACAGACCAAGTGTAACCGTGAATTCTTAAACGAAATGGAACTTCGCAAAATCATCAATAAAGATTTTGATATTCAACGATTACAAACCGTAAGGGACATATTCATCTTCTGTTGCTTCACCGGTTTGGCTTTCACAGACGTAAAGAATCTGAAAAAGGAACACCTTGTACAGGCTGATAATGGTGAATGGTGGATAAGAAAAGCAAGGGAAAAGACCGATAATATGTGCGACATTCCATTGTTGGATATACCAAGACTTATTTTAGAGAAATATCAGTCAAATCCAATCTGCAATGAAAAAGGATTATTACTTCCTGTTCCCAGCAACCAACGAATGAACAGTTATTTGAAAGAAATAGCTGATGTATGTGGTATTCAGAAGAATCTTTCCACACATATTGCAAGACATACATTTGCATCACTGGCTATTGCAAATAAGGTTTCCTTGGAATCCATTGCCAAAATGTTAGGACACACGGACATTCGTACAACTCGTATTTATGCCAAAATAATGAATTCTACCATTGCCAATGAAATGAAAGTACTGCAAAACAAGTTCGCAATATAATTTTCAACCATTATTTCATTTCTTACAGCAAATATCGCCCTTTGCCACTGACTGTGCAAGGCGGCCCTGTCGGGCTGGTTGGCTGGAAAAAAATCATCCTCGCTTCGCTCCGGTATTTTTTTCCGCCAAGCCTTGCACCGGTCATTGGCAAAGAACAGCCGGGCCAGTAAGAAATTGAAATACTGGCTCCACGGAGCCGGTCATGTCTAATTTAAATAAAAGAATATGACTGAAGAAGTTGGAAAGAAGGTATGTGAAGGTACAGTAGCAGACCTCATGAAGGACAAGACCGAAAAACAGACGGTTATCACGTTGACAAGAAAGAATGCTTACCGAGTGAAGAAAATCAGAGAACAAGGGACGGATGACGAAGCCGTCCTTTTTCATTTCCGTAAACGCTGTACTGGAATGGGCTCCTATGTACACACAATCGAAGCGGCAGACGGAGAAACAGAACTTCATCCGTCTGAATTTGAAAAATGGGAAGCTGTGGAATTCCTGTATCCCGGCTATCTGGAAGACCTGCTTGATGCTGCATACAACGCGTACAGATGGAGTTCCTTCGAACCTGAAGCAAGGGCGGAAACAGACATCATGCAATATGAAAAACAACTTGTAGAGGATCTGAAACAGATTCCGGAAGAAAAGCAGAACGAGTATGTCAGTGCATACCATAGCAAGTTCTCCGCCCTGTTGGGCAGTCTCTCACGATGTGCCAGTCCGATGGTGACAGGGCCTGCCAAATTCAACTGTCAGCGCAACAACAAGGCCTTGGACGCATACCAGAACAGATTTGATGAATTTCATGACTGGCGTAACCGCTTCAAGGCTGCCATGGAAAGGATGAAAGAGGCTGCCAAACCGGAAGAACAGAAGCAGGAAGAGGCATGGAACCGTCTGAAGCGTGACATTGCAAGCAGCGCACAGACCATTCATGATATTGATACCGGTAAAGCAAGAGGATACAGCCGTGCCTTGTTTGTCAGCAGTATCCTTAATAAGGTAAGCACCTATGCAGGAAAAGGAGAAGTGGAAATCGTACAGAAAGCGGTGGACTTCATTACAGACTTCAATGCGCAATGCAAAAAACCGGTTATCACTCCGCGGAACCGTTTCTTCCAACTGCCGGAAATGGCACGCCAGGCCAGACTGAAACTTCAGGAAATCAGAGAACGGGAAAACCGTGAACTGAAATTTGAAGGCGGAACGCTGGTATGGAACTATGAGGCAGACCGCCTGCAAATCCTGTTTGACAGTATTCCGGATGACCAGAGGCGCAAGGAGCTGAAATCATACGGTTTCAAATGGTCGCCGAGATACCAGGCATGGCAACGGCAACTTACACAGAATGCCGTATATGCAGTCAAAAGAGTGTTGAACCTTCAAAACCTATAAGACATGAAAGACCGATTGAAATATGTAATCGATTCCCGATACTTCGACGGAACATGCCTGACAAGTATGAGTGACGGATTCCATAATGACTATGGTGAGGAAACAATCGAAGAACTGCGCATACGGGAAAACAATCCCTATCTGAAAGCAGTGACACCTTCTGATATAGACAAGAAGCTGCGGCTATACCATCAGTCCCTGTCCGAACCGTTCAAGGAAATCACCGAAGAAGATTACTATGACCTGCTGGATGTACTGCCACCCTTGCGCATGAGACAAAACTCGTTCTTTGTGGGAGAACCGTATTACGGAAATATGTACTCTTTCTGCTTTACCCGTCAAGGAAGATATTTCAAGGGCCTACGCTCCGTACTTACTCCGCAATCCGAACTGGACAGTCAGATAGACCGTCACATGGAAATCATCAACCGGAAAGCCGTGATCTCAAAAGAGGAAACAAGCAAAACGATCAGCGGAACCAGACTCATTCCCTATTATTTTTCACTGGACGGAAAACAGCCCGTATTCATCTGCAACCTTGTCATCCAATCAGATTCCAGACAAGCAAGGACGGACATGGCGAATACCCTGAAAAACCTTCGCCGGAACCATTATCAGTTCTATAAAGGAAAAGGACATTACGAAACTCCGGACGAACTGATAGACCATGTATCCAGAAATAAGCTCACCCTTGTTTCCGACAAACATTTCTTTCAATATCCTCCCGACAGGGAATCCGTAACTTTCATCGGACACATCAAGGAGACATCAGAGGAATTTCTTTTCCGGATCTATGACCGTGAATATTTCCTGTATCTCCTAAAAAGATTGAGAACTGTGAAAAAGGAGTCCGCACAGGAACAAATAAATATCAAATCATAACATTCGGGGGAATGCGGTAGAATAACTGCCGTATTCCCTCATAAAAACAATACAAGTATGAACAAATCAAACACTCTATACTGGAAAACAGCCACAGATCCGGCTGAGCGCATTGAGGTCAGACTCGTCCTTAACAGTTATATCGACAATGACAATCTGTATGTAGGACTTGAATCCCGGTCTAAGGAGAATCCGGAATGCTGGGAATCCTACACGGACATCACCGTCAACCTCAATTCCCTTCCCCCGTTCCATGCCTATGTGGACAACCGGGACTGCAACAGACACGTACATGATTTCCTGACCAGTAACAGAATAGCGGAGTCTGTCGGATTTGAATATCAGGGATTCAGAATGTTCCGCTTCAATCCTGACAGGTTGAAGGAACTTGCACCCGAACAGTTCAAGACAATCAGCGCCAAACTGCCACCACAGGATGACATGATAAAGGACATCATCTATCAGGAAAGACGTTTCCCTTTGAGAACTGTTCATGACATTCACGGAATATATCTTGTTTCAAGCAAGGAACTGGAAGAATCTCTGATCGAAGGAGTACGAAACCTGGATGCTGCGGCAAATGAACTGCTGGATGGCATCTGCCTGTTCTGCTCCACACAGGAACTGCGCTATCTTACGGATGCAGAACTGATAGAAACAATCTACGCACAATAAAAAGGAGGAACAAATATGAAAACCGGAGACATTGTATTTCTGAAACGTCCCTATAAGGGATACCGTGCCGTCGAACTGATGGAAAGACTGGAATGCCGCTGGCTGGTCAGGATTGTCGAGAGCGGTCTTGAACTGGAGGTATATGAAGATGAACTTATATCAGAATTTTAATACGGACAAAGTGTTATGGAAAAATATCAGTTTGCATTCCATTCGGAAATAATCGGCTATACCTCTCCCCATATCGGCGAGGTCAGAAAAGCCATACACAGAAAAGTGGAAAAGGAAAAGTCTGCCGCCATAAAGAATGATATTGAGCTGCACATGTACAAGGTGCATGACGGCATACCGGTTCTCCTTAACACCTGCTACCTGTATGATGAAAAAGGATGTATGGTACACGGAAGTATCAAGGGAACCAAGGATTATCTGCTTGAGACATGGAGATACCATACAAACAGACATTCCAAAGGTTTCAGTTCCACAAGAATCAGGCCCTGCACGACAAGCAGGGCTTTTTCGTTTGTATAACTCTTAAAATCAGGAATCATGAACCAGACATTACAACTTACAGACTATATTCCACAGTATGTAAGCCTCTACTACGTGGATTACCGGGATGACCTTGATGAGCATGAAGACATCCAGGAGGAATGCATCCGTTCCAACAATATGGAAAAACTCTATGAAAAGGTATACGAATGGTATGAGGAACAGGAAAGCTCAAACATGCACGACTATCTGGAGGAGACAAGAAAGAACATGGAAGCGGACAATTTAGCCGGAGAGTTTGAAGAGCATGAAGATGAAATCAGGGAACTTATCTACGACCGGAACGATTCCGACCCGGTAAAGGACCTGATACGCAACTCGTCCGTCACTAATTTCTTCTATTCGCTTGGAGTGGAAATCAGCGGATATCTGACCGGTTGTTCACTGCGGGGAGAATCAGTCGCCATGGCCTGCCATAAGGTACGCCGCGCACTGCATCTGAAAAAGGGGCAGTTTGACGAGAAGATTGAAGAACTGGTAGAGAATGCCACATACGGCGGAGAACTGCGCATCTACTTCAACGCCATGTTTGACAGGCTCATCAGCAAAGACCCTGAGAACGATTTCAAAAGCATCCGTTTCCACGGGAATGTAGTGGTGGCCATTGCCGACAGCCGGAACGGTTCCGGACATCATGTACGGATTCCGCTGGATATCACTTTCCCTTTCCGAAGAGAGAACCTGTTTGTCGATTCACAGGTACACTATTCCTATGCCAATGAAGTCTGCGGCATGACCAATGACTGGTGTGATTCCACAAAATGGGAAACGGGCATGATACCTTTTACCGGATCTGTCCGAAAAGCCGGATGGCTGAATACAAGAAACAGGAAGCCGCTTATGAGCAGACATTCCGAGACGGGAAATGCACCTTCGGTGACATGAACTACAAACGCCACCGTGACGTGCGGTATTCGAATGAATATCCTGCCGGATGCAGGTGCCCTCATTGCGGTACTTTCTGGATTGACTGAAAAAACATTTACCAACCAATAAATTCAAACGATATGAAAATCTGCTGTTCACAAGAGCATTACGACAAGGTCGTACAGTATGCAAAATCAATCAATGACAAGACACTGGAAAACTGTCTTGAACGTCTAAAACAATGGGAGAAGAACGAGAACCGTCCATGCGAAATCGAACTCTATTACGACCATGCGCCTTATTCGTTCGGATTCTGCGAACGTTATCCGGACGGGAATACAGGCATTGTCGGAGGACTGCTATATCATGGAAATCCGGACGAGTCCTTTGCCGTCACCATGGAACGTTTCCACGGATGGTGCATACATACCTGACATATATGCGACAGTCTGTATTGGGGAGCCTCATGCAATATGGGGTTCCCTTTTTTTATGCCGCAGACATGATGACAGCATCCTCATTTCTTGCTGCAAAAATAGCTGTTTGCCGTGCAACTCCCGCAAGGCGGCCCTGCCGGGCTGGTTGTCTGGAAAAAAATCATCCTCGCTTCGCTCCGGTATTTTTTTCCGCCAAGCCTTGCAGGGATGCGGGCAAACAGACAACAGGGACAACAAGAAATAAGAATGCCTGTACCTTACAGGCAGACAATGTATAACAATAAATATCAGAAGTCATGATTACAGACCAGAAGACACAGAACAGGCTTCACGCGGATACCGGAACAGAACTGTTCTCCATCAGACAAAGGAAGGAAGCCGTCACAAGGATGCTGGACATTCTGAAAGAAACTCCGGAATACCTGCAGGTTATGAACCATATACCGGCTTATGCCATGGATGACGATACGTCAGAATGGTGGAATTCGGAAGAATCGGAAAATTTCATGAACTCACTCCTGGAAGTGATGGAAAGCTATACTCCGGACGGATACAGGTTCGGACCTAAATCCGGCACGACTGACCTTTACGGCTACTGGGAAAGCAAGACCGGACGGACAACCCTCTTCCATCTGCTTTTCAGTCTGGAAAGCGGATATGAATGGGGAAAAGGTCTTTCCCATGAGAAAACGGACGCATTCTACAAGGAAATAAAAGAGAAGTTCCATGGAGAGGGATTCGACACGGACAGAACCGGCTGTACATCACAGGCCATGTATCTTGTAAAAGGAAAGACACGCCTGTACGTGCATCCGATGGAAATAAGCGGCTACTGTGAAACACTGCATATTCCACAGATTACAGCCATACTGAAAAAAGGAGGCCGTACATTCCGTCTTGTAAAGGATACGATAGCGGAAGAGGTGTATTCCTTCACCGATGAAGAAGAAATGGAATATTACCGTGCCAGATACGGAACGTGCATCCACCGGAACATACTGGATGCCTTCAGCAACCGCCGGGCAGGGAAAGAGGACATACTTTCCATGATGGCATCACGGATAAATGTGGCGACGACATCACATCTTCACGGTATCGGATATGATTCGCCTGCATACAGGTTTGTACATGAGGCATACGACAGACTGGTAAACAACGGAAAGCTGAAGGAGAATGTCCGGGAAATCGGTTGCTGCAACATCATAATGGCCATTTCAAATACCAACGCAATATGAGACTGAATTACAATGACATGCTGCTTCTGGCAATATGGGAATACAACAGGAGACAGGACGAGGATCTGACGCTGGAACTGTTTCAGGAAACATTCGGACAGGTTCCCGGCGCACATTTCCATGACAAATGGGTGCATTATTACAACAGGAACCTGCTGATGATGGCCGCCTATTTCAGGGGTGAGGAAGAAAACGGCCAGAAATTCTGTGATATGATCACCCGACAGGTTGAACGCTATACACAAAACAGGAGGAGAACAGGATGAATACAAAGATACGATATGACCTTGACAGTCTTGAACTGGCAAACGGTGACTTCGGGTATCCCATTACAGAAAAGGAAGTACGGAAAGTGAACCGTATGCTGGAACTGATGGAGAATGTCCGAAGCAGGCATATGTGCCCGACAGAAGGAGACTGCGTGGAATTTGTCTCACGTTCAGGTGACTATTTCGGAAAAGCTCATATAGAACGGATAACAGGAAAATATGCGGATATATGCCTGATACCGGAAACGGTATTCTGTTTCGATGACATGGGAAAAGCCGCCTATGATACCACCGGAAGTCCCTGGACGCAGGTCAATATCCGGAACATGAAACCCGCAGGTACTAAAATCCGCATATTCAGGACATGGGGATTCGGGAAGCGCAGCAATACGGGCAGTCTCAGGTTCGATGCTCCGGTCAGGAAATGGGAATACAGAGAACCGAATCCGTTGTATGACGGTTACACCACCCGTAACTGGTTCCGCTATCATATCATGAAACACCGGGACAGGGAAAGGACAGGCGAATACACCTTCCGCAGCGATTCATTCACGCTGTACAGCCGGAGCGAGCTGGACGAGCTGGCCGCAATCCTGAAAGGCAGACTCTACAAGGGAATCCTGCCTGACTCTCTTGTACTTTGGGGATACCGCATGGATATTAAGGAAATATCACGTGAGCAGTGGAACGGTATGGGACAGCACGGACAAATCCGCATGAAATTTATGGGATACGGTCCCGTCAGAATCCACACGGACAATGAAAACCATACCGTAACAGTATACAGAATCAACGACAGTATATAACCAATTATAAAATTAAGGAATATGGCACGATATGAAATCTCCAACGAAATCAGGCCGCTCGACAGGCTCATCACAGGCTTTGCCTCCTCATGCGGCTATGAAATACAGACCGTATTCAACGACCTGCTGCGTTTCATAATCCACGGCTTCTCTCCTGGAGCACCGCCAATAAGCAACTGGAAATACAAGCGTCAGCAAAACGCCTCGTTCATGGAAATGACAGCCGAATGGACACGTATCATGCAGAAACAAATCGGCAGGTCGGGCTGGTTCGATGCTTTCGGTGAACTCCACATGGCTTACTGCTCAAAACCGGGACAGCAGGCAAACGGACAGTTCTTCACGCCGTCACATATCTGTGAACTCATGGTCATGTGCGCGGCAGGTAAAAAAGAGACCGGACAGAGGATGGGAGACCCCACATGCGGCAGCGGAAGACTCCTGCTGGCATACCATGCGTACAATCCGGGGAACTATCTGGTCGGGGAAGACATCAGCCGGACCTGCTGCATGATGACCGTATGCAACATGCTCGTCCACGGATGTGTCGGGGAAGTGATCTGTCATGACAGTCTCCAGCCGAAGGCGTTCACCGACGGATGGAAAGTCAACCAGGCACTGCCCTTGACGGGAATACCTTCTATAAGACGCATGAAGGAAGAGGAATACAGGAATCCTCTTCCGGAAAATATCGGACGTTTCAAAGAGGCAGTCCGTATCATCAACCTATTGGACAAATAATTACCAACCTTTTAAAAAATATAATTATGGAAGCTTTAGCAACATTGAACAATCAGAGACAGTTTGATTTCCAGAACAACGGAATCGAAGTAATGGACCTTGAAACACTCCAGCGTACCTACAAGGAGAACGACATCTACGGCAATCCGATCAGGGGTATCTACCACTACCAGGTCATCCAGCGCATGACGGACATCTGCCGCCGTCACAACCTGAACTACGAGGTGGAGGAAATCTTCGCCGCCCAGAACAAGAACCGGACACAGCCCGGAGTGGTCATCCTGCCGCAGGTTGAACAGACCTATGGAGAGAAGGCGGTAGAAGCACATGTACTGCGAAGAATCTTCACCACCATCCGTATTCTGAACGGGGATACCGATGAACTGACAACCACACTCGTGGTAGCCTACCATCAGGACGGTATCCAGGCGGCAATAGGTCCCTGTGTACGTATCTGCCACAACCAGTGTATCCTTTCACCCGAACGAAGCGTTGCCAACTATGGCAAGGACAAGGTGACTACCGAGGAACTGTTCGGGAAGGTGGATGACTGGATGCGCAATTTTGAGCGTGACATGGATGCGGACAGAAGCCGAATCCAAAGGCTCAAGGAAAAGGTGTTGACACCCGGTGAATTGTACATGATCATCGGTATGCTGACGGCTCTGCGTGTATCCCATGACAGTGCAGACAAAAGACTGGCATCACAGGTGGACACCTATCCGCTTAACCAGGGACAGATTTCCGTGTTTACGGAAGAACTGCTCAAACTCTCACTTGAACAGCCACGCATTACAGCGTGGGATGTCTACAATGTAGCGACAGAAATCTACAAGCCTGGAAAGACTGATTTTCCTGCCATGATTCCACAGAACGGAGCAATGGCCGATTTCCTGCTTTCATATAACCAGAATTAGAACCTGAAACCGAATACGACAGGCCCGGTTCCGTCACCAGCGGAATCGGGCTTTGTCGTTTATCAACCATAATAATAATATAAGATATGGCAACAAGTAACAGAATAAAGGCTGGAATGTATATCCTTTTCAGCTGCAACGCATGGCACGAATACAGTTCATTCGAGCCAAAGGCGGTCTTCTCTTCCATAGAAAAGGCAGCAGACTTTCTGCAGAAGAACAGAAGAAAACTGAAACTGGAGGAAGATGACATCGAATGTTTCAGACAGCACAGTCAGACTCAGGGCAGAAATACCAATTACCTGGTACAGTCCTGTCCCTATAATCCAGTCCGCGCAAGAGACTTGGAATGACAAAGAATCCCATTCATAAACAATCATATAAAATATACGACTATGACAAATGACGAAAACACTTACATCGGAATGTCCCTGCCGGAAGGAATACGGTACATCACCGTTTTTGAAAGAGGTGATTTTGAAAACTGTGGAAGAATACTCAGGACATTCTACCGTACGGAAGACAGGGTGAGAAAACTGCTCGCTTTGGGAAACCTGCTCCATCTGGGAGGCAGCCTCTCATCAAATGAAAACAAGACAAGCTGTTGGCCTTTGAATAATGGGAATCCCATTCACGAAGCAAAGGAAATATCAGGCAAGGAAAAGTTCTTCCTGCTCGGTGACTGGACTTACCTGTATGAAAATGGCAGATGGTTTCTGGGCTATGAAGGAAAAATCTATGAAATCAGCAATCCTGAATTTTCTGTCTTTGTTCCCGACAAGGACCATACGCCTTCCCCTCTGGACAAAGGACTTTCCTTTGCCGTAATCGGCGAAACGGGAAAACTGGAATTCACTCCGGAAGTTGTCAACGGATGGGATACCTGGAAAAGCCTTCCCAAAAGAGTCAGTGAAAAAGGGAAAACGGTATATGTATTCCGCAAAACACAACTTATAAAAGTCATCAAACCTAAAAAACTGGAATCATGAAAGAAATCAATATGACAAAGGCTATATCATGTATGCCGGACAAATTCATCACAATGGAAATGGTTGAACTGGCCGCAGCCGAACACCGTCCGGAACTGGTCAACTATCTGCCGGAGAAATATATTACTTCTGAAATACTTGACAGTATATTCAAAACAGATGATTACGGATGGCGTTCCTGGCAGCTTTCGAAGATACCTGAAGAAAAACGTAACCGCCAGATTTGTCTAAGGGCAATAAAGGCCGAAAAGAGTAATTTTCCTGACATACCGGAAAAATACAGGAACAGTGACATACTTGAATCGCTGTTCGCACACAGGAATTTCATGCACTACCTGCATCTGATACCTTCATCCTCATGGAACAACGGAACAGTCCGTGATGCAATATACTCCCTTTACCGTGACGTACAGCAAAACGGAGGTTACCGGTACTGTTCTGAGAGGTATGAACAGCAGTTCTTATATGAAACAAGCGTCATGCTTTCTTTCGTTCCGCGACAAGCCAAGGATTTCAGACTTTGGAAAGAACTGATCCATGACGGACGTATCGCAACCATGACTATCGACAAAATGATGCCTAAATGTTTCAAACAGGCAGCATACTACAAGGAATGGGCCATACGCTGTATCAAGGAAGTGGATACACGCTGGCTTGACTATGACACCGTATGGAAGGCCATCTGTCACAAGACAGGCAACCTGCATGGCATTTTCGATTCATACGGACATTACGAGTGGTTCTCCAAACATGCGGATGATGCCATGGCTGACAAAGCAATGGAGCTGGAACCTAACCTGTTTAACAAACTTCCCAGACGGTTCCGGACACCGGAAAGACTTATTCATACACTTGAAGTAAAAAGAGAAATCAACAGTTACAACTTCATTCTTGAACCGAACTTGATGACGAAAGAGGTTTGTATGGCACTGGCCAGAAGGGATTCGTTCTACCCTGATATTCCATCGGAACGCTGGAACAGGGAACTTGTGGAATATTTCACCGAACACGGAAACAGCATGTATTGGTTTCCTCAACTGCCGAAAAAACTACAGACCAGAAAACTTGCCGAGAAGGTTCTCAAGGAGAAGCCGCAATACTTCCATTATCTGCGGATGGAATTCATCACACCTGAAATGTCCAGGCTGTTATGTCAAAAAGACCAGGATAATATCCGTCATTTCAAGGAGCGTGTCATGGAGTTCCAGAAATATACAGGACTTCCAGCCGAATTCTATGGATGTGAAACGGATTTCGAGCATATCAGAGACCGTGATGACAGCCGCCGATACTGCCGTATAGGACTCGCTTACATCGCCTTACAAAAATGTAAACGCGGATGGCATGAAAGTGAATACTATCTCATCATGACACGCCATCCCAACCGATATATGCCTGCCGAAACAGTGTTCAGAAAACAAATTACCACATTCCACCGGACATGGCTGGAAAAGACAATATGTGACAACGACCCGCAATTCCGGATTCCGAAGATTCAAAAGGATTTGAAGGATGTACAGGCCATGCGGTATTATGAGGTGGAACATATTCGTACCATACTGGGTTGCGAAATATTCCGCAACTCTTTCATGGGACAGACAGTGGAATACTGTATCCTCAAGGACGGACTGACCTACCATGACAGGAACATGGAAAGGCTCGCTTCCGGCCTGCAATACAAGATCCGTCAATTGAAGGAGCAGGCTGTACTCCCCAAAGGTACTGATGACTCTATAGAAATCAATGCTGAAACGGTACACCGCAATATGGGGTATTGTCTGATCGGAATAGAAGCCTTTGCGGAAGACTACGGACTGGACATAGCCCGGACATATACCCTGAAAGAGCTGAAGGACGTTATCCATGAACAGGGATACAAGCCTTCACTGGAGAAATACAAAAAAGAAGTCCAACATCTAAATCTTATCTGAATATGAATATTTTCCAAAAAAGAATTGAAAACCTGTGCGATGAAATCATCGGCAGGATACTTGCACTGATGCAGGCAAACTCGGTTTCCGAAGTAATACTTAAAGACAATGACAATCCGGTTTACGTAATCTGGTTTGACAAGACCGGTGATCCGTGCGAATGCTCCGTACACAAGGTAACTGCCGTCGGAGAAGGAATCACACTTGAAGTCCATGATAAGATAACCGGAGAAAACTACAAGGTCACAAGCCGCCATGAGGCGGCTCTGGCCAATCCGGTATGGCTTAACGACATTCTGGAAGCCATGACAAACATCTTTCAGATAAAAAATACGGGACTGGAAGAAAATATTATATGTTGCAAATGTGGAGGAAATCATGTAGTCTGCAATGCCTTCATCAATCCGAATACAAAACAGTTCTATAATTATGATGATGAGTCATTCTTGTATGGATGGTGTGAGAAGTGTGACAATTATACCATTCTCTGCGACATAGAAACTGTAAAAAAGGATATGGAAAACGGTTTTAAGGAATTTGTCGAAACATACGGGAGAAAACCTGAACTTGCAGAGTGCGAAATTATATGGAAAGACAGCCTTAATACAGAATACGTAAACATCGCCCTCACGGATATACCTGAAGAATATGATAATACAATATTTTTCTACTGTAAAAGCCTCTCCGATTTGAAATCACTGGCTGACTACGGAAAAGAGGATTTCATAGTAACGGGTTACATCAATTTCACAGACTTGGGAAATAAAACATAAAATCTTTTTTATGTTCCAAAAGTTGCCTGATATGTAAACTTTTTATATATTTGCGTCATGAAACAGGAACGGATCATATCAGCATACAAGAATTATTTTATGGACTTTATCTCATCTCTCAGAAAAGAGGAAGCCCGTAAGATATACTACATTCTTGATATGCTGAAAGTACAGGAAAGGGTAAGCAGCAAGTTCGTAAAGTATCTGCGTGAAGAACTCTATGAAATCCGTGCTGAATATGGAGGCAATATCTTCCGGGTATTCTTCATATTTGATGACGGGAACATCGTAATCCTGTTCAACGGATTTCAGAAAAAGACACAGAAGACACCGCCTTCTGAAATAGAAAAAGCATTAAAGATAAAGGAGGAGTATTATGAAAGCAAGAAATGAAAACCTGACCAGCATCGATGCTATCATGGATGCGGAATTCGGCAAGCCGGGAACACCTGAACGTGAGGAGTTCCGTAAGGAGGCATACGCCTACTGCATGGGACAGATTATATGTGATGCCAGAAAGAAGGAAAAGATGACCCAGTCCGAACTGGCTGAAAAAATCGGAACCAACAAGTCCTATATCTCCAGAATAGAAAAAGGTATTGTAGATCCGGGTATCAGTACATTCTGCCGTATCATTGATGCGCTCGGATTGAAGATTGAAATTGTCAAACCGGTATTATAATGGAAAATTATCAGGAAAAAGCCAGGGAAAACTTTTACCGTAACCGTCCATACGGCATTCACATTGATTATGCCCGAAAAGGATTTGTACTGTTCAATCACTATACAAACAGTCTCGGAAAACAGGAAACCGGTTCCATCGAAGGACTTCCCCTTGAAAAGTTCGAGGATGTGGACGCGATACCATTGAACGGGAAAATTATAAAAAATGGTAACCGGACAACAGACATCTATTTCTATACAGACGATTCAAATCCTTACAAAAACATGAAGTTGGATATGGATGCTCTGAAACAGTATAATCGGTTCATTTATCCCCTGTCACTTTTTTTAGACAGGATATTATAACAAGACAGCCGTGAATCATGACAAATTCACGGCTGTCTTGTTTTCTATGGCATAAACAATAATCTGTATTCTTCTTTTCTTCTCCTTTCTATTGACGGAATTTTCTTTCCCTTATAGTGACAATATCGTATGAAGTCCGCATAAATGTCCCGGTTACCGGCTTCCAGTTTCCTTATCAACGTGCTTTTGGGTATCCTGCCATAACCGAGCAACTTATATGGTCCCACCTGGTATGCCAGACACGCGACGATCAGTGAATCTTTACCCAGATGTCGGAACAACGCACACATTTTCTTCAGATCCTTTCTCAGAATACTGTCTCCCTCACTTTCTGTCAGACATACGGGAAACTTTTCCCCTTTTCTGATACGGTGACCGTATGCAACATACGGATGATGTTCCGGACCATGCCATCCTTCATATTTCTTGATACACTTGACAGCCGTTTCCCAACGTGAGTCTTCCACATTCTCCTGTGCCCGCAGGGAAGTTACCGTCATGGCCAGTACCACCAACGGCAGTACTGACCTTAGAAGTCTAACGGTTATTATAGGGCACCTCCTTCCTGAACTGACAATGAATCTTCCACAGCATCCGTCTCTTCATCACCTGCATCGTTGAAGTCAAATTCCATTTCCGTCATGTTTCCCCAATTGTCCTCGACAACGACAATGAAGTTCTGCGCCTCGTCACATAGTGAAGTATAATACAGCCTGAACTTCCGGTCCTCCAGCAGATAACGGTCATTCGGCTTGAATTCAAGACCGTTGTCCAGTTTCAGGGAACCTTCCCCGTCATACTGGAAATAACGGATCGTATAGACCGTACCGTCAAAATCGCCCTCACTTTTGAGTTCACATCGTATTTCCGCCGTCTCATTCCTGTTCAGTTCCTTGGGAACCGGCATTGTTTCCACGGTAAACGGATAACTTTGCTGGATTTCCAGCTCGGATTCGCACGAGGTCAGTACAAGACTGACCAGACCTATGCAGAACATGGCAATCTTGCCTGCCAGCCCAAATCCTTTTCTCATATTCTTTTCTGTCTTCATTTGTTTTCCTTTGTTTTTGTCAGATATTCATTCAAGTCCTTAAATCCATCATACAGACCGGAACAGTCCATAACCTTATTCCCGAAATGTATGTTCAAAGTCTCCAGTGCTGTAATCCCGGCCTGGTCACGGTCAAGAAAGCACCGGATTTTGCCGTAACCCTCCAGAACGGCATACGACCGTTCCAGATTGGATACTGAGTTCAGCACCAGGCAGTCCTCGTCCGCCACAGTCCGCAATACCAATGCCGAAAGGAAATCCACAAATCCTTCAAACACACAGCACGTATCCTGTTTCTTTCCGGACAGGGACACACAGGAAATGTCCTTGGGAGAGATGCATCCCTTGAACATCGGGTTACGGAGTTCATAACCGCCGCTCCGGTTCATGAAGCCTATGGCAAAATACCGTTTGCCCCGTATTCCGTATGCAACTTCCTTGCAGAACCTCCCGGCTATGGCCGGATCAATGCCTCTCTCTTTCAGGTAGCTTTTCAATGCCTCATGACTCAGTTCCGTCACTTTCACGTCCTCGAATCCGGAAACGCGGGGTATCTTCTTACGTTCCTGTAAAAGCCGGAGGGGAAGGATGCCGGATTTCCCTGAAAGGAACTCCAGCTGTTCCATGAAACCGGTGCTTCCGGTCAGTTCTCCGGCAAGATGGAAGATGTCACCTCCCTTTCCGAGGCCAAAATCAAACCAGACATTCCGCTGCGTATCCACCTTGAAGGATGCGGTTCTCTCATTTCTGAAAGGGGATCTGAACCAGACATCATTTCCTTTACGGGATACAGGCATATGCCCCAGATCTTCAAGAAAACCGACAAGAGAAATCCGTCTAATCTGTTCCAGTTCCATAACCCGCTAATTTATCATAAAACGAATGCCGATTCCATATTGGGTATGGCAATATCCGAGACTTCCGCCCCACAGGAAACGCTCACGCAAGGAAGCCGTCAATGCCACACGGTCGGCAAGGTACAGTTCCATCTCCAGCGTCAGGGCACAGCCGTACACAAAGGCATCGCCGTTTTTCAGAGTGGCCCCGTCATAGAGTTTTTTATCGGACCAGTTTACCGTCTCATATCCGGCCAGTGCCGATCCTCCAAGATTGAGGAAGAACACTTTTCCCGCATCGGAAAGGAAATTCAGGTAATATCCACCTTCTGCCGTAAACTGCGCCGAAGGGATGGTCACATGACGGTAACCGTGTTTCATATGCAGGTATTCCGCTCCATATACCCATTTGTTCCCGCCTTTGGCATAACTTGAAAGTGTCATTCCCATATAGTATCCGTTATCGGAAGCCATACCTCCACGCATTTCCACACCCTGCATCCTTGGCAGAATCCGCTGGGCTTCTGCCTGTCCCACGGAAAGGACAAGCAGCAATGCCAGCATATACAATACTTTCGTTCTCATCGTACCTTCAGTTCATTGATGGTTTCCGCACGCACCAGGTCTTCGTTGACCACCTCAAAACTCTGGTGACGGCCGCCCTGTTTCTCATACATCTCTACAACCAGTTTCTTATCGTCCGGTATTGTAAACTTGGGAAGGGCAAATACCGTACATTCCGAATCCCTGCCGTTTACACGTGTCACATAATTATAGGCACGCAGCGGATAAATCACCTGCTCCTGCATGGCCGTACGCTTCATCACCTTTTTGTCCACCACCTTGAACGTAATGAAATCCACGTCAAAGGGAACATTCGAGGAGTTCTTTACCTGGGTATGGAAATAAAGCAGGTCATTATGGGTGTACAGCCCTTTGAGCAGATACTGGATACCGAAACGCTTGCAGCCGATATGACGGATACGGCGCTTGTCATTCTCATACACGGATTTCATGATAAGACGTACCAGACGGGGTGACTCGTTATCCAGCTCGGTCAGATAGATTTCCATGGCATTGTTGGGACGGTTCACCGATTCTCCGTCATGGATAAAATCACACATCTCCACATTCAGCAGTAACGGCTCATCGGCATACTTCACGTTGAAGGTATAGAAGTTCCCGTCTTCGGTTATTACAGACATATTGGTCTCCTCCCTGAAATTGCGTGTCGTGGCCTTTACTCGGATTACATTCTCGGCACCGTCGGCCTTGCCGGCTATCAGGTTTGTAGAACCGAGATCCACATACTTGACCGGAGCCGGAAAAATGACATGGACGGTCTTGTCATACGTTATTTCCAGTCCGTGCGGCGGAATCATCTGGCTGAAACCGATCTTGCGGGTCAGCCCCTCATAATAATCACCGCTACTCTGCTGCGCCCAGGCAGCCGATACGCCCAGTAAAAGGGCAAACATCATCAGAATCTTCTTCATGTGCTTTTGTTTAATGGTTGTTTTTTCTTTCATAGTTTCCTGTATTTCATTTCTCCGGTGAATGGAGCAGTACCCGGTGTCCGGCCTTCAAAGTAATCTTTACCGTACGCATCCGTTTGGATATGTACTGGGAAACGCCCTGTATCACACCTTTTCCCAGATCGGAGGCAATCTGCGCCCCGGCATCGGTGGAAATGTTGATGCTGCTGTTCATCGAGGTTCCCATGTTGGCGGCAATCTCCCTGGCAGCGTCATATTCCAGTGAACCCGGCACCAGAATTCCCTGCTGTCCGTCCAGATCATAGACTTCCAGTTCCACCGGCAGGATAGTTCCCTTGTATTCCACGGCATTGACCATGATTTCCAGCCGTTCACCCTGTATGCGTGTGCCACCTACCAGTACAGTCCCTTTCGGTATGAAACGTCCGGCAACGGACATGGGCTCGGTAAGCCGCAGGCGCAAGGCCTGTCCGTCGGATACGGTCTGCGTACCATGTACACAGGCAGCAATGGTATTGCCTTCCGTTACGGTCTTCCGGCCGACAGCCGTATTGAAACCGGCATTGCGTTCTCCCGAAAAGGCGGATATGAACTCTTCGTCGCTCATAGGTCTGGAAAGCGAGGATACCACCTCATTGTGAACCTGTTTCACCGGTATGGCTTTTTTGTCCTCCGCTTTTCTGACGGGAGAAGGAGTCTCCACTGCCTGACGGTTATTGTATTTGGCGGCCAGTTCGTAGGATTTTTCCATCAGGGCCATTTTTTCCTCCATGCCTGACAGTGGCTCCTGCTTCTGCTGCTGTTGCTGTATACGCTCCAGTTCCTCAATCCTTTCCTGAAGCCTTTCCTTTTCCGGATCGGTCCGCGGTTCATAGATGCTTCCCAGCGTACGGTTCATCTCACGGTAGGCTCCGGCCGAGGAACTGACCGGTCCGGCATTGCCTTTTTCTGTTTCCGTTCCCATGTTTGTTTGCCTCTCCGATGGAATGTTATCGGGAAGACGGACAACACTGTCTTTCCGTTCCTCTTTGGCAAACATGGACTCCGCAGCTTCAAAGAATGTCTTCCTTTTCCTGCTTTCCTGTTCCATCAGGGCCTTCTCATAGGCATCCTTCTTGTTTCCTTCCAGGCGGCTGTCCTCGGGAGAAGGGATTTCCGTATTGAACCCCTGTCCTTTGTCCTGCCGCTCCTGTTCCTGCCCGGAAGGTGAGAATATCAGATAGAAACTTCCCAGACACAGCAGAAACATCAGCGGATACACCACAAATCCGGCGCGTTTGCGTTTCTGTTCCTCACTCAGCGGCTTCCTGTCCTTTGAGGACCGGAGCCTGAACGGTTTCATCAGCCGTTCCATTACTTTCTTGACTTTTTCTTTCTCCATTTCTTACAATAGATTGAATGAACTCCATACGGAGTGAATCCTTTTCCATAAATTCCATTCCGGACCCCCTATTATTACTGCCTATAAACGGTCTGCATGCCGTATAGACACATGCGGCGGCAAACGGGACAAACAGTATCCAGAGAACAGCCTTGCGCTGTTTAACGGTAAGTCTGTGGCAGAACCTCCTGAGTTGAAGGTCCGCCTGTCTCGTCAGGTTCCTTTTCATCGCTCTACACTCCTTATGTCCTTGTTTTCCAGTATGGTCAGATGTTCGATGATAAAGCCGTTGGGGTTGTCATCGGAACGGGACGTGTTCTGAAGCTGGCAGTCAGTCACCAGTGAACGTTCCGTCACATTACTCTCACGGATAATCATCTGGCGGGCATACGTCCTGGCCCTGTAGGGGTAGCCGGAAAAGTCGCAGACCACGCTGTCCACCCGTACCACCTGGTTGATGTTGCCGGAAATGAGACGGTTGTAATATCCTTTCTCGGCAAAATCCACATAGTAATGATAGGCGCTTTTGTCCGCCAGCTGCAGAGCACGGTTGATATTGTGCTCGATGGCATCCTTCTGCGGCGACAGCCCGAAAAATAGCTCATGGAACCTTCTTACATGCTCCCTGGCTTCAGCCGGACGGTTCTGTGAAAGATCCTGTGAGAGGGCAAGCATCAGTGACTTGCCGCCATCGAGTACATAAATTTTCTCACGCTGTTTCTCCGCAAAGCGGTATGAGTTCCACAGGGCAAACACGGTCACGAGCGTGCAGCATCCGACAAAGACCGCAAGCATCAGGCGTATCCGTCTGAAGCTGCTTTCAATATTGGTCAGTGATTTGAATTCCATCTGTTTTCATGATTTTAATGTTCCTGTTCTGTTTATTTTCCACGCAGACGCCCTCCGATATTTCCCAGTCCGGAACCTGCGGCACCGGCTGCAAATCCTCCGGCCTTGGTCGCGGTACGGTTGATGTTTCGGTTGTAGTTTCCGCCACCGCCTGCCTGCACAATCCATCCGGCCACGGTCGGCACGGTAAAGTATCCGATGATACCTATCAGCATGAAGATCACATATACCGAATTGGAGTTGTCCAGCGAATAGTTCGGATTGTTCTGGAGCTCCAGGTTGTCGTTCTGCAGCATAAGTACCTGAATCTTGGCCAGCATACAGCTGAAAAGGTCACTCACGGGAAGCCACAGATAGACGGAAATGTAACGTGTGAACCACTGGCTGAGCGTGGACTGGAAACCGTCCCACACGCTGAAGGCAAAGGCAATGGGACCGAGGATGGACAATACCACCAGAAAAAAGGTCCTTACCGTATCTATCAGCAGGGATGCCGCAGCAAAAAGCAGTTCCAGCAGACTGCGGAAAGCGTCACGGATATTCTTTTCCAGATTGTACATGCCCACTTCCATATACATGCCCATACGGGTTGCCATGGCATCGGGCGACCATCCGAGCTCGTCCAGCTGACGGTCAAACTCCTCATCGCTGACCAGATAGGCCGTTTCCGGATTACGGAGCATGGCTTCCCGTTCCAGCCTGTCCTTCTGCTCACGGTACTGCTGCATGTCCATCGTCTGCCCCTCAAGCATCTTGTGGGTTCCCTGCACAATCGGACTCAGCACCGTATTCATCGTTCCGAGTACCAGAGTCGGGAAAAGCATGATGCAGATGCCTATCGCAAACGGGCGCAGAAGCGGATACACGTCAATCGGTTCGGCACGGGCAAGCGACTGCCAGACACGGACGGCCACATAGAACAGGGCACCGAGTCCGGCAAGTCCCTTGGCCACATCCAGCATATCTCCGCAAAGGGGCATCATTTCATTGTAAAGGCTCTCCAGAATGGTATGGAGATTCGAGAAATCCACGGATAACAATACCATAGGCTACCAGTATTTGGAGGTGTCATTACCATAGAGCTTCAGGACACGGTCAAGGTCATTCTTCTTGCGGGCACGCAGAAAACTCACGGCTATATTCCTGTTCGTATAGTAATTCACGAGATTGCGGTAACGGCGCATACTGGCATAACAGTCATCCACCACGTCCATACGGTCCTTGTCGGTCATGGAAAGGGTGCTGACGTTGATTACCTGCTTGAGATCCTGCAACACCCCGTTGCTCTCTTCCAGAAGTTTGGTATAACCGAAAGCGATGGCATCCAGCTCTTCGGGAGAAAAGTTCTCGTCACCCAGCATCTTCTGGAAATTGGTCACGTAGATTTCCGACACGTCACCGACCATCAGGATGATCTCACTGACCTTACGGGCATCCTTCACCAGATTGTTGACGGACTTCAGGGCATCATAGTATTTCTTGTACTGCTGGTATATCTTCACCGTCTCCGCAAAATTCTGAGCGGTACTTGTCGCAGTTGAAGAGGTATGCACGATATTGTCCGACATGTTGATGATACTCTGGGCAAGGTTTCCCGGATCGGTCACCACCCACTGTGCCCGTATCTGTCCGGCAAGAAAAAAGGTTCCTGCACAAAGCAGCAGCAGTCTTTTTCTCATGGACGTACCTCCTTCCTTACATAGTCACCGTTCGGAGAAAAGGTCAATACGTCAGCCGCCTCATTGTAGGCGATGTCTATGCGGTAGCCGGTATTGATGAACAGGTTACCGTTTTCTTCCACCAGCAGATAGGTTTCCGGCTTCAGCTTCCGTGTCTTTACGCTGCGGGCGAAGACCGTCACCTTGTAGGCGTCCCCTTCCTTATATATAAGGACATCGGGCTTTCCTTCCACACTGCTCCATGAACCGCACAGGCGGTCACAGTCCTTGAACCTGCTTTCACTACAGCTCTGCAGCAGCAGTGATGCCGCCCCGATCAGGCAGGCGGCCAGTCTGTACAACTGTCTGTTTTTCATGTCTTGTCTTTTTAATGATGTTGTTCTTGTTTTACTGAATCTCTCAAAGTCCCATCTTGCGTCTCTTTGGCTTCGGACTGACCGGGATGCGGGCTTTTCCGGACAGCCTTTCTTTACAGGCTGGCTGCCAGCATTCCTTGCGGATAGCGTTGTCGTCTTTTTTGTTTGGGGACTTCAGGCCGACCATGGTTTCAAACCTGGCATAAAGTTCCTTATAGGCCTTTTCTGACTGTTGCCGCCTGATTTCATCCGGGGAATTCCGGTCAATGCCGTATTTCATGAGAAAACAGGAATTAATGAAAGGGCTGTCAATATTCTTCGGGTTGGCGATGAAACCTCCCAGCTTTTCCAGTTCCCCGTACAGCTTGTCGAGATACAGTACGGGAGGAGGGGAACAAAGCCGCTCGAAGACCTTCTCCACAGCATGTGTCAGTCTTACATCGACCTCTACGGCATCAGGTATCTCGCCTCTGAACCTTCTTTCCCTGTAATCTTCCGGTTCCATACTTTCAAGCCGGTGATACAGCTCATAGTCTTCTGAAAATCCGTAATGTTCACGGATATCCTTCGGTATGTCCCATCCGTTCATCAGGGACCAGTAGAGACATTCGATTGTCTCCTTACGCTTTCTTTCATCCGATTCAAAACTGTCATTCATAACCGTCATGCTTTACCGTTTGACCTTTTCCTTTCCCTTCTCATTTCCGCAATGCGTTTCACGGCCAGTTCCAGATTTCCGCCCAGTTCCTTGGCCAGCTTCTGCAATTCCAGCTTTTCCGACTCTTCCGTGGTATATACGGCATATTCCTCATCGCTGACTTCCGTGGCATACACGGCCGAGTGGGTACCGCCAAGACCGATCCAGACCTCACGGTAGAAACGTCCGGGATGGTTGGCCTGGTTAATGGACAGGATCTGTCCGCGTTCCTTGTCGGTCAGTCCGAGAAGCCGCTGGATATGGTCGAACTTGTTCATGTATTTCCGCTGGTCAAGAAGAATCTTGCAGTCACTGTTGTTGATGATAGCTTCCTTTACGACAGGGGAACTGATGATGTCATCCACTTCCTGGGTGACCACCACAGCCTCCCCGAAATATTTTCTGACGGTCTTAAAGAGATACTTTATGTACTCACTCATATTGGCGGACATCAGGGCTTTCCAGCATTCCTCAATGAGTATCATCTTGCGGATGCCTTTCAAACGGCGCATCTTAGCGATGAAGGTTTCCATGATTATCAGCGTGACCACGGGCAGAAGCACCTTGTTTCCGCTGATATTGTCCAGCTCAAATACGATAAAGCGTTTGTTGGTAAGATCCAGTTCCTTGTCCGAATTAAGCAGGAAATCATAATCACCGCCACGGTAGAACGGTTCCAGTACGTTCAGGAAACCGTCGATGTCAAAATCCTTCTCACGGACTTTCTTCTCCTCAATCATCCGGCGGTAGTCATCACGCACAAACTCGTAGAATCCGTTGAAGTCGGGTCTGACATCCCTGTTTTCCGTTATCCTGCGGATGTATGCGTTCACCGCTCCCGAAAGGGCCACTTCTTCCGAACGCCTTGGGGCTTCATCCTCACGTTTCCAGAGTGTGAGTATCAGTGTCTTGATGCTTTCACGCTTTTCCACGTCAAATTCCCCGGAATCCGTATAGAACGGATTGAAGGCGATGGGATTGTCCTCCTCATAGGTGATATAGATACCGTCCTCGCCATGTGTCCGGTCATGAATCAGGCTGCAAAGTCCCTGATAGCTGTTTCCGGTATCCACCAGCAGGATATGGGTACCCTGTTCATAATACTGGCGGACAAGATGGTTCGTAAAGAAGGATTTACCGCTGCCGGAGGGACCGAGTATGAACTTGTTGCGGTTGGTGATGATTCCCTTGCGCATGGGCAGGTCACTGATGTCCAGATGAAGCGGTACGCCGCTCTGCCTGTCCGTCATACGGATACCGAACGGGCTGGGCGAACTGCGGTAATTCGTTTCCGAAGCAAACAGGCAGACAGCCTGTTCCAGAAAGGTATAGAAACTTTCCTCAGCCGGAAAATCGCCCGCATTGCCGGGAATACCAGACCAGTACAGCACCGGAGTATCTATCGTGTTGTAATGGGGTACGCATCCCATCAGGGCAAGCTGGCTGCCGGTATCGTTCTTGATACGCCTTAACTCTTCCTCGTCTTCCGCCCAGGCCAGTACGTTACAGTGGCACCGTACCGGAACAAGCCCTTTCGTATGCGCCTCGTCAAGATACATTTCTGCCCATTCATAGTTCACGGCATTGCTGCGGCTGTATTTCGACAGGGACAGCATGTTGCGTGAAGTCTTTTCCATGCGTTGCAGGATTTCCTGCGCGTCATCGATGAACACATACTGCGAATAGACATGGTTGCATGAAAGCAGAAGTCCTACCGGAGCCGCAAACGAAAGACGGCAGTCGCTACGGTCCGTGGACAAGCGCTCATAACGCATGTCCGTGCCCACACTGCCGGGAAGGTCTTCCGTATCGGAAAGCACATGCAGGCAAAGACGTTTGTCACCGATGCGCATACGTTTCGGATCAAGGCAGATGTCCTGCAATACGGGGTGCGTGTCCTCCATTCCGAGAGTCAGGTATCTTTCAATCAGACCGGGACATTCTTCCGTCCCGACTACCTCTTCCGTCCTGAGACGCTTCATCCTAACATGCCCCGAATCGTTCATGATACGCTCGAACTGCTCCACCGCCTCCAGAAATTTCACGACCGAATCCCAGTCCGTGATTTCCTTGGGAAGGATATAGCCACGGCAAAGGGTACTGAAATCACTGCGACGGCGGGCACGTTCGCGTGTGGTCTTTGTCAGGTACAGGAAGCAGCGGTGCCTGAGATACGGGCGTTCGTTGAAATGACGCTCATAGCTGCGAGACAGGAAACTTTCCGTCCCGTCTCCTTCGCTCCGGTAGTTTTCCTTGACGAACCAGTCCTGCTTGTACACGACAGAATAATTGGGAAGCACCTTCATGGCCTTTACCCAGGTACCGTGAATGGCTTCATATTCCGCTGCCGTCACCGTGTACAGTTCAGGCAGCTCGACCTCGAAGGCTACCGTAATGTCCGCATCCTTGCTTACGATGCAGTTGTTTTCCACGGCCAGAATCGGGAATCTGTCTTCCAGATCACAGGCCTTCAATACACTTCTCATTTCTTTCTCTTCTTTTTGGTTAATGCTCTGAATATTCTGCGGCGGGCTGACAGATAGCGCGGATGGCGCTTCTCGGCCAGCATCTTCATCAGCCCGTGCTCACCGTAGCGGGCATTCATGCGGAAGGTCAGCCATACGGCCAGGGAACCGGATACCGCTCCGAAAGACAGGCATACCAGCTGGCTGACACCGGCCATATACAGGACAACCACCGCAAGAAAGACCGATACAAGGCCTCCGGCAAAAAAGAACAGGTACTGTGATTTCAAGCCCTTGAACTCAATCGGACGGCCTGCCCCCTTGTTGATACGGTAATCCATGGCTTACAGGAAGAAGGAACGGAGAATGGTGGCGGCCACAATCAGGAAGATGCAGGCGAAGAACCAGCTCGCCGCAGTCTTGGACGTATCGGGATCGCCGCTGCTGAACTTGCCATACGTCTTGATACCGCCGACCAGACCGAGTACGGCTCCGATGGCATAACATAATTTGGTGGCCGGATCAAAATACGAGGTCATAAGGCTGGTAGCCTCATTGATGCCGGCAAGACCCTGTCCCTGTGCGAAAGCACCTGCCGTTGCCAGCACACACAATACTGATAAAAGGATTCTTTTTCTCATTGTCGAATCATTTTGGGGTTTGACATAAATTTTGAATTCGACTGCAAATATATAAGGCTTAAGCCGCTGTGATACAACACTGTCATCAGGTGTCACCATATGTCACCATATGTCATTCAGGAAGCCTTACAGACATAAAAAAAAGCACCCCGAAAAGATTTCCGGGATGCCTGGACATTGCGGTATCAGATATATTTCCGCCAGTCGTCAGACGGCTCATTTCCATCCTTGACTTTAAGAGGTTTGGGATTGCCGTCCTCGTCAAGATACTTTTCTATCAGTTCCTCAACAATCGCGGAATTCTCCATATTGGAAAGGAACACGTCAATCAGGCTGGTCTGCCGGATGGAAAAAAGGACACGGGCTGCCTGTACGGCTTTTTCTTCATCAGCATCCTTCTGATGTGCCAGATATTCGCCGAGTACTTCCATGTCCCTGCTGGAAAGGACCGGTGATACGGATTCCACTTCGGGAGACTCCGCATCAAGGTCTTCCTGGACTTCCTGCAGGAGTTTCATCTTTTCCAATTGAAGATTGCACTCCACATCTTCCTGCTGCACGTCCTCCTCTTCACCGATAAAATTCCTTTCAAGAGGCTGGCTCATGAAAGGAGCAGCAGTCTTTCCGGCATTCTCGTCAAGATAGACATAACGGGTATTTCCCATCACTTCTGCATCTGGAGCCGCGGATTCCGTTCCGCCGGTTTCTTTCCTTTCCTTCTTTACGCAAGGTCTGGCATAAAGCAGGGTACAGATGGCTCCGATACGTTTTTTCCAGCCATAAACACGGAACAGCAAATAGCCTATACAGGCAATACGTACACACAGGTATATCAGTTCTTCCATAAAGAATCCTTATAAAGAAAGCGTTCAAGTTCATCCTTCAGCAATTCTCCGTGGCGTTTCAAATGTTCCTCTACGATATTGCTCACATAGACTGAAACACTCATGCCGGGAGCCATAAACGGGATAAGGCGGCTTGCCTTGTCATACAGATAGCCACGGATACGTATCTGCCGACCGTTCCCGACGGGAACATCGTTCAGATAGACACGGCAGTATTCGGGAAAGCGGTTCGCTATTCCTATTTTCTCTTTCAATTCCCTGACCTGTTCTTTCAGTGAGCAAATCCTTTTGGACAGCACATAAACACAAAACAGCAGAATGCCGCATACCAATACGGCAACAGTCAATAAAATCCACATCATTTTCAGAATGTTTTTGGGGTTTTGCGGCGAAACAGCTCGCCAAGCTCTTCACTGTAAGTCTCAAGATGGTGTGCCAGCACATTATCCAAAAAAGCGGGCACACTCATGTCATCACTCAGAAGGGGAAGGATACGCGCCAGCCTGCAATACATGTCATAGCTGATATAGGTCTGCTTTCTGTGTACGGACTTCTTTCTGTCCAGAAACAGTTCCTTATACATTTCCACCTTCTCTTCCAGTCCGGGATCGGCGCGAATCGTCTTGCGGGACTTTTCCTGTCCCTGTGTCTTTACTTCCGGCACATTTTTTTCCTTTTCTGTGACAGGAAGAACATTCTCGCCGACATCTGCTCCAGATTTACCACAGGAAATGGATTCACTGGCCATCATGTCCTTCAAGGCATCCTCATCCACCTTGAATATCTCTCTTTTCTTTGCCATAGTTCTTATCCCGGAAATATGATACGTTCCATCTCCTGGGCAAAAGCCTCAAGACGGCTGTCTTTCAGTAGTGATTCGGAAGGAGGAAGAAGGGTGCAGCGGAAATGCTGTCTGGAAGAAGGTGTCATTTCCTTGTTGAAGCGTTCAAGATCCGGAAGTACGGTTTCAAAGACCTTCAACCCCATACGGAGCACTATTGCATTATACATTACATACAATTCCTTGGAAGTACGGCTGTCCATACGGTTCCAGAATAAACGTATGTCCTTCAGGGGAGCTTCCGGATGCTGTCCGATAAAATCCTGAACGGTCGATACAAAGGAAAGGCTGCTCTGCATGACCATACGGTCCTTTACAATGGGAGTAAAGATAAAATCCATGTTCATGACGGACTCAAATACACCACGGGAGTTCACCGTTCCGGGAAGATCGAAGAATATCAGGTCATAGTCGCCTTCCAGTTTGCCGGGAATCTCTGCGGCTGCCTCCGGCGTGGAAGTGACGATCGGATAGGCCTTACGGGAACCGTCTTCAAACTGACGGCAGAAAAGTCGCTGGTGATACTCGCTTTTCTCAAGGTTCTTCAAATCCCTTCCCCTCAGTTTTTCCAGACTGAACTGGGGATAGTCACAGTCAACGACAGCAACTTTCAGACCTCTTACATAATTAAAATAACTGGCAAGAACCGCTGTTACCGTGGACTTGCCCACACCGCCTTTCTGATTGCTGAAGGCGACAAGAATCGGACGTTTGTTCATACCTCTTGTTTTTGGGGTTAATATTCACTTTTTTCTTTCACTAATCCAACAATGGCATTACGCTATTGTGATACCGGCATAACCGTTTAAGGACATGCTGCAATAATCCTGTGCATATATACATTGTAATATTATTGCACTATTATGTTGCCATATTATTATGTCCTTATGTTATTGCACTATTATGTTGCCATGTTATTGTGTCCTTATGTTATTACACTATTATGTTGCCATGTTATTATGTCCTTATGTTATTGCCCTATTATGTTATTATGTCCTTATGTTATTACACTATTATGTTGCCATGTTATTGTGTCCTTATGTTATTGCCCTATTATGTTGTTATGTTATTATGTCCTTATGTTATTGCCCTATTATGTTATTGCAATATTGCACGCTTAAACCGCGTCAAAAATAAGGTCTTTCAGGCATACAGGTAATATGTAGCCTGCACCATGACATCAGATGTCATCAGATGTCTTTATATGTCATACAATCCACTATTTCACAACTGTTTACACGGTCATAATTTTGCAAAGTCAGAACCGATAGACGGCTTGGAACATCTTCCGACGGACAGCAGTACTCCGCTCACGTCGCGCAGCAATCCGCCGGAGGTGGATTCTCTGTTCAAACGAACAGAGCAAGTTGTGTTTTTGTACGACAGAAATTATTCTGCCATACAAAAACCAACTTGCCCTCCCTAACGGTCGGGGGATTTTCCTCCAAAGTCGGAAAATCTGACGGAGAAAGCAAAACAACCCAAAAGCAGAAAAGCATGGAGAAAAAACAGGCAAGAAGGACAGGCAGAAAACCGAAGACTGATCCGGCGGACTACAAGTACAATTTCCGTCTGAACGCACAGGAGAAAAGCAGATTTGAGAAACTGTTTCTGGAATCCGGAGCAAGGGACAGGACAATCTTTATCAAGAAATCAATCTTTTCAGAACAGCTGAAGGTAATCAAGGTGGACAAGGTTTCCATGGACTATTACATCCGGCTCGGGGAATTTTACAGACAATTCCAGACAATAGGCAACAATTACAATCAGGTCGTAAGGGCCGTACAGAAAAACTTCGGGGAAAAAAGGGCGATGTCCCTGCTTTACAAACTTGAAAAGGCTACCCTGGAACTGATACTGCTCAACAAGCAGATTATGGCATTAACCAAAGAATATGAAAAGAAATGGTTGCAAAGATAAGTCACGGGGCAAGCCTTTACGGAGCACTGTCCTATAACCATGAAAAGGTTTTTCAAGGTACGGCGGAAATCCTGTCAGGACACCGGATGATTTCCGACCGCCCGGGACTGCCGAGCGGGGACATGCGTCTGGCTCTCCTTTCATTTGAAAACCATCTGACGGCAAACAGGAGGACGGACAAACCGGTCCTGCATATCGCCCTAAGTCCGGCACCGGAAGACAGGCTGGACAATGACAGGCTGGCGGAACTGGCAGAGAAATACATGCAGAAAATGGGATACGGTGACCAGCCGTTCATCGTGTACAGACATGGCGATACCTGCAACACGCACGTACATATCGTGAGTGTATGTATTGACGATGAAGGAAGAAAAATCAATGACTCCTATAAGCACCGCCGTTCCATGACTGCCTGCCGGGAACTGGAACAGGAATTCGGACTGCGTAACAGTGCGGATGCGGAAAGACGGAATCCGAAAGCGGAACTGAAAAAGGTCGATGCCTCACAGGGGGATATACGCCATCAGATAGGAAACACACTGAAGGCCGTACTGGAAAGCTACCGTTTCCAGACTTTCGGAGAGTATTCCGCACTGCTTTCCACACTGAACATTGAAGCCCGACAGGTTCGGGGCGATTACATGGGAACACCCTATACGGGTATCATCTATTCGGCTACAGACGACAGCGGTAAAGTGGTCAGCCCTCCGATAAAAAGTGCAAGGTTCGGCAAGCGTTTCGGAAATACGGGACTGTCCGAACGTATGTTACGGCATACACAGGACTTCAAGGAAGGCAGATGGGCTCCTGCCATATCCGGCAAGGTAGTATGGGCCATGCGTAACGCAAAATCTGAACAGGAATTCAGGGAACTGCTGAAACAGGAGCACATTGATGTGGTATTCCGAAGGAACGATACCGGACGTATCTATGGCGTCACATTCATAGACCATGAACGACGCGAGGCGTTCAACGGTTCACGTATGGGAAAGGAGTTTTCTGCCAACGTATTCAACGATCTTGTCTGCTGGTGGGAAGGAATACCCTGGCAGGAGAGACAACAGTCCGGTCCGGAGGAACTTTGGAAACGATACGGTCATCGTATGGAAGAAGGCAGTGCGCTTGAACAGGCGGCAGGCATATTCTCCTTTGAGGCAAATCCGGCAGTCGATTACGAGGAAGAAGCGTTCCGTCGCCGCATGAAACGGAAAAAGAAACCACAGAAGCGCAAATCACGCGGTATCTGATCAATCAAAATGAGTCAACAACAGGGGGAACAACGGATTCCCCCACAATCATCTACATCATTATGCAACAGGAAGACGATTTGAGAGCCCTTGCCAAGATTATGGAATTCGGCAGGGCAGTCAGTATTTTTATTCTGGTAGTCCACGTTTATGTGTACTGCTATCCCAGTATGAGTGCCTGGCATCTGAATCTGGATGTCATAGACCGGATACTGATGAACTTTGACAGGACAACCGGTATATTCGGCTGTATCCTTTGGACAAAACTGATGGCAGTTCTTCTGCTGGCCATATCCTGTATGGGTACTATCGGAGTCAAGGGTGAGAAAATAACCTGGCAGCGTATATGGGCGGTACTTACTGCCGGAGCTGTTCTTTTTTTCATGAACTGGTGGCTGCTGGAACTGCCTTTTCCGCACGAAGCTATTACTGCCTTGTATGTAGTAACTCTCGCAGCCGGTTATCTATGCCTGCTCATGGCGGGACTGTGGATCAGCAGGCTTTACAGGCATAACCTGATGGAGGACGTGTTCAATATGGAAAACGAATCCTTCATGCAGGAGACAAGGCTGATGGAGAATGAATATTCTGTCAATCTGCCTACCAGATTCCAGTATGGCGGCAAGCTCAACGACGGATGGATCAACGTAGTCAATCCTTTCCGTGCGACCATCGTATTGGGAACACCGGGTTCAGGTAAATCCTATGCAGTGGTAAACAACTACATCAAACAGATGATTTCCAAAGGTTTTAGTACCTATATATATGATTATAAATTCGATGATCTTTCTACCATTGCCTACAACACCTTGTTGCACAATATGGACAAATACAAGATAAAGCCGCATTTCTACGTCATCAACTTCGATGATCCGCACCGTTCACACCGCTGCAATCCCATCAATCCGGAGTTCATGACGGACATCTCTGACGCATACGAAGCAAGCTATACCATTATGCTCAACTTAAACCGCACCTGGATTGAAAAGCAGGGTGATTTCTTTGTAGAGTCCCCGATTATCCTGCTGGCAGCCATTATATGGTATCTCAAAATATTCAAAGGCGGTATCTACTGCACGTTCCCTCATGCCGTGGAACTGCTGAACAAGCCTTACTCAGATTTGTTTACCATATTGACTTCCTATCCGGAACTGGAGAACTACCTTTCTCCTTTCATGGATGCATGGAAAGGCGGGGCACAGGATCAGCTCCAGGGCCAGATAGCTTCAGCGAAAATTCCGCTTACCAGAATGATTTCTCCACAGTTGTACTGGGTCATGACAGGTAATGATTTTTCTCTGGACATTAATAATCCGAAGGAGCCTAAAATCCTTTGTGTAGGCAATAATCCGGACCGACAGAACATCTATTCCGCTGCACTCGGACTGTATAATTCCAGAATCGTCAAGCTGATAAACAAGAAAGGACAGCTTAAAAGCACGGTCATTATAGATGAGCTTCCAACCATCTATTTCCGAGGACTGGACAACCTGATTGCAACGGCACGTTCCAACAAAGTGGCAGTCTGTCTGGGATTTCAGGACTTCAGCCAGCTTAACCGTGACTACGGTGAAAAGGAAAGCAAGGTAATTCAAAATACAGTCGGCAACATATTCAGCGGTCAGGTGGTAGGTGAAACGGCCAAGACACTTTCCGAACGTTTCGGTAAGATTTTACAGAAACGGCAGTCTATATCCATCAACCGTCAGGATGTTTCCACATCCATTAATACCCAGCTGGATTCTCTGATTCCTGCATCCAAGATTTCCAACCTATCACAGGGTACGTTTGTCGGTTCCGTGTCGGATAATTTCGGTGAGAAAATAGACCAGAAGATTTTCCATGCGGAAATTATCGTGGACCATGCCAAAGTAAGTGCGGAAGAAAAGGCTTATAAAAAAATCCCGGTTATCAACACGTTCAAGGACAGTGAAGGGAATGACATCATGCTCCAGCAGATACAGCGTAATTATGACCAGATAAAGGCGGATGCCCAGGCTATCATCAACGATGAAATGGAACGTATAAAGAACGACCCGGAACTATGTGAACGGCTGGGAATAGAAAGTGTAGAAGAGGAGAGAAGAAAAGCTGAATAGATACAGAATGACAAATAAATCCTGAATCAATTTGATTTTCAGGGAACATTCCTTATCTTTGAACTTGAAATAGAACATAACGGCGGATTACGGGATGTTTTCCGTCGATTATATACATAAGTCGCAAGATGCCCAAAGCTGGAATCTGGTAAATTTCAAAAATTGTAAAGGCTATTGCGTGAGGCTTATGCTATACCCTATAGCGTGAGCCCATGCGTATCTTTACAATGGGTTTACCAGACCCTCAGCTTTGGATTCTGCATGGGTTTCATGCTTTTTTAATAAGCTGAGGTATGGCAAAAGTACAGATTATTATGCCCGTCACATTGGACGGTTTCCTGCCGGACAAAAATGAGAAACTGATGGTATGGCTCAATACAGACCGGAACGGCTTCCCTTATTGGGAAGAGCGGGCTACATTCAACATGTATCCGCATTACGGCATGCTTGACTTGATGGATGCAAAAGAGAGACGAGACAATAACTGTACCTTCTTTATGAAAGTACAGGACGAAAAAAGTGCCGAATATGCTGGTGGAGTATTTCTCTTCCGACTCGCAGATGAACTGGTCATTTACCTGCTTCCAATATCATACAAAAGTGGGAAAAACATAACTGGAAAGATTCAATTCGGACAATGGACTTTACGTGAGTCCAAAACATTCCGAAACAATGTATGCAGACTGGTATACAGCCTTAAAGAATAAAGATTACTTCAGATCAAGTTTCTTCATTTTCTTGTACAGGGCTGTACGACTGCAACCGAGTTCCGCTGCTGTCTTGCTGACATTACCATGATTTTTATCAAGCAGATTTCGTATCCTTTCCTTTTCCTGAATGATACGAATATCCGGATTGTCACTACAATCTACATTGTCCAGTCCCAAGTCACAGACATCCAATAATGCATTATCCGCAACAATTACCGCACGTTTGATCTTTGCGTTCAATTCCCGCACATTACCCGGCCAGTCATATCCCAACATACATGCTTTTGCTTCTTCGGTAAATCCCTCATTCTTGACACGTATTCTGCCGGAATGTTCTTTCCTGAAAAATTCGGCAAGCGGAAGAATATCATCTTTACAATCTTTTAATGGCGGTTGAACAATTTCGAGTTCAGCAAGGCGATAATACAAATCCTCACGAAAACGACCTTCCTGCACAGCCTTTTCCATATCCTCATTGGTGGCAGATACGATACGCACGTCAATATGCTTGACTTTATCACTTCCAACAGGATTAAACTCCTTTTCCTGAAGAACCCGAAGGAGAAGAATCTGCATGGAATACGGCATATTACCGACTTCATCCAGAAATAAGGTTCCTCCATTGGCCGTTTCAAAATATCCCTTCCTATCAGCAACTGCTCCGGTAAAGGCACCCTTGACCGCACCAAAAAATTCAGAAGCCTGTAAATCGTTAGGTATACTTCCACAATTGACAGCAACGAAAGGTTTATCACGTCTGTCACTATAACGGTGGATCATCTGGGCTATCACTTCCTTACCGCTTCCGCTCGGACCGAGTATCAGAACTGAAAGTTCAGAAGATGCCACACGACGAGCCAGTGAAGCGGCTTTTCTGGCAGCTTCACTGGTACGTTCAACAAAAGAACGCTCTTTACGTACAATAACTGGCTGCTTAAGCATACTATGTACTAATTCTATCAGTAGCTCTTGATGAACAGGCTTTTGCAAATAATCCTTAGCACCGAGTTTGATAGCACGGACTGCATCCGTGATACAGGCATAATCTGTCATGACAATAAATGGAACTTCCATCTTAGAACGCATCATCCATTCCAGAAGACTAATACCATCACCTTCCGGCAGACGTACGTCTCCCAATACAAGATTGATTTCGTTTTTCTTCAGAATACTACGTGCACCGGGTTCATCTATAGCTGTCAATACTTCGTAACCGGCCTTCTGCAGCCATTTTTCAATCATTCCGCAAAGTATCATATTGTCTTCAACTATCAGAATTTTCATATCTTTTCAGTTCATTTTCTGTTTCATTAATTAATTTTTCAATCCACTCTATAATCTGGATAGCATTTTCACAAATAACATCATCACTAATATCCATATCGTGTAACTTTTCTTGAAAATCACGCAACAACTGTTCCTTTTCAAGCATTTCCCATACAGGCATCATTCGATGTATTGTTTTTCTCATGGATTCACGATTGGTTGTCTTTATGGCTGTTTTAAGTTCCTCAATTTCTTTTCTTGATTCCATGATAACAAGAGACATCATATGTTCATGATCATCTGTACTATCCAACAAGCAGGAAAAGTCAAAATCTCCAGTTTGAGAAACTTTTATTTGAGACATAATGGTTGATAAAAAAGTAAGTAATGCATGGATGTTGAACGGCTTATGAATGCAACCCGCAAATCCTTCTTTTTCATAGATTCCGGAATTTCCGTCACCACGGGCAGTCATGACTGCAACAGGAATGGTTCTTGAATTTCCTATGTCTGAATTTCTAAGTAGTTTTAATAGAGCGAACCCATCGATATCCGGCATTTGTACATCAGTAAGTATCATATCATAATCTGATTGTCTAATAGCTGTTACTACATCCCGTACATTCATACAGGTCGTACAAGTTATACCATTACGCCCAAGCATGTCTTCCACTATTTTTAGCAATATAGGATCATCATCCACAACAAGTACATTTTTCGGCAAAATGGTTATAGACTCACTATAAGAATTACATTCGTCCACAAGCTCATCCGTTTCTGGTAAAAGAAATTCAAGTTTGAACACGCTCCCCTTACCAAGCTTACTTTCTACATTTATTGTTCCATCAAGGACTTTAACTAGTCCCTTAGTCAGAAAAAGACCTAAACCGAAACCTTCTGAATTAACATTCTGCGCAGCACGTTCAAAGGGAGAAAATATTTTTTTAAGCGTCTCTTCATCCATTCCAATACCTGTATCCCTTATTTCAATCAACAGTTTCCCTTCTAAATATTCAGTATGGAAACAGACATTTCCTTTGGATGTAAACTTGATGGCGTTTGTAAGCAGATTGTCTAGTACTTGTTCAAGTTTGTCCGCGTCTCCTTTTACAGTTACATTTGAACCATTATGTTCCGAATATAGAATCAGACCTTTTGAAACCGATTTACGGGAGAATTCATCTGAAATGCGCAGCAAAAAACGATTTAGATGAAAAGGTGCATCATTACGTAAGCTACCGACGTCATTAATCCGGTAAGCATCCATCAGGTCGTTAACTAAATGTAGGACGTGTTGGCAAGAATGACGGATGTCATCTAAATAGATTTCGCGCTTTTTCTTTTCTCGCGTTTCCGAAACCAAATCGGCACAGTTATGTATATTACCAAGTGGGCCTCGTACATCATGAGAAATAGTTAAAATAATTTGCTTGCGCATTTCAAGTAAATCTACATTCTCTTTAATAACCTGTTTTAATTTTCGTTTAATCGTTTCTTCTTTATTAAAATCCGAACGTATAATAAAAAAGGAGAGCAATAATAAAATAATAGCTATGATTATAATTATAGAGAATAAGCGAAAAGCCGTTTTTTGAGCATTTATAATTTCTTTATTATATTCAATAAAATTCTTTTGAATATCATCATCTAAAACACATAAAAGCTCGCTTAATTGATTATTTATCAATTTATTTTTCATGATTAAACTATCTGATTCCATCTCTATCTGAATCAGATAATTTTTATGATCTATATTTGTTTTTTTCTTTAATTCTGAATATTCTATCACATAATATGGTTCTTGAATTGTTTCGGTTTTTCCAAAAAATCCAGCTAAACCTTTCTTCTTTCTCGTTACTGTTCGTGTTTTTAAACTCTTTTTAGGAATTTGGGATTCAAAAAATAAACTGTCTGACTTCTCTTTGGACTTAATAGTTCTCATGATATGCAAAAGAGAATATTCTTTTTGCTCTAACATATTACATAAAGAATCAACTTGCTCAATCTGGATAAAACCATTACAATGTATTTTTATATCTTGTAAAATACTATCTGTAAACAAACGATTCCTTTGATATTCTAAATAGTCTCTATAATTCCATGTAAATACAGACTCACTTAAAGATGATAATTTATTGACATATAAAGGTAAAACAAATATTTTGTTATGAACTAAATTTATTTGATATTGCTTATTATTTATGTCCTCTAGCTTAATCTTCTGATATATAAAAATTAAAGATATACATGCTATAATAAAAAAAACAATAATGTATCCAAATATAACTCTTCCATATAATTTTGAATCATTGATTTTCATATTTATAATATGTGTTTAATTTTCTGTATCGTAAATCAGCACAAATTATTCGTTTTTCTACATTTATGAGTATCAGCAAACCGTATCTCATAAAATATTATTATAGATGAGTTTCCTTTAAAAAGTACATTCTTTCAAATTTACCCCCTCTCAGAGGCATTTGTAAGGCGTTAAAATCTATAAAATACTTTTTGTAGTAGATAAATCAGTAATCTTCCAAGTCATGAATACTTGCAATATTCATAGAAAGGTATCTCTCTCCTGTATCAGGCAATAATACTACAATCCTTTTACCTTTATAATTGCAGTTTTGAGCTACTTGTACTGCAACAGAAACAGCTGCTCCTGAAGAAATACCAACAAGAAGTCCTTCTTTCCTTGCCAAATCTCGCATCATTTTAAAAGCATCATTATCATTTATCTGAATTATTTTATCAATATAACTCCTCTCTATAATTTCAGGTATAAATCCTGCACCAATGCCTTGTATCTTATGCGGACCAGCTACTCCTCCAGACAAAACAGGTGAACCTTTTGGCTCTACTGCTATTATTTCTATTTCAGGACTCTTCTCTTTTAATCTTTTACCAATACCGGTAATACTTCCTCCTGTTCCGACACAAGAGATAAAGACATCAAACTTTCCTGCATCTTCAATAATCTCATTTGCTGTTGTCATATAGTGAATATCAGGGTTGGCGGGATTTTTGAATTGCTGTAATATGACAGATCCTTTTATTTGAGAATTTAATTCTTCTGCTTTTGCTATCGCACCTTTCATACCTTCACTTCCCGGTGTCAAAACCAACTCACTGCCGAATGCTTTGAGAAGTTTCCTTCTTTCTATACTCATAGTTTCCGGCATAGTAAGAATGACTTTATATCCTTTTAGGGCTGCAATCCAAGCCATACCGATTCCGGTATTCCCGCTTGTAGGTTCAATGATTGTACCATCTTTTTTTAATTTTCCGGAAGTTTCCGCTGCTTCAATCATAGCATAGGCTGCCCTGTCCTTTACACTGCCTCCCGGATTGAAATATTCCACTTTGGCTATGATTTCCGTTCCGTATTCATCTTTATATATATTAGAAAGCCGCACCAATGGAGTCTTACCTATAAGCTGCAGCAAATTGTCCTTTATATTGCTCATATTTATCAGATTATTTTTTCTGTACTCTTTTTCCGTATGGTTCCACATCTTCTGTTACCCAGAGATTACCCCCGATAACAGCCCCCCTGCCGATTGTTATACGCCCCAATATGGTAGCATTTGAATATACCGTCACATTATCCTCCAATATGGGGTGGCGTGGTATTCCCTTTATCGGATTTCCGTTTTCGTCAGTCGGGAAACTTTTTGCACCGAGTGTGACACCCTGATACAGTGTGACGTGATTCCCGATGATACAAGTCTGCCCTATCACGATACCGGTTCCATGATCTATATTGAAATATTCTCCTATCTCAGCCCCCGGATGAATATCTATCCCTGTCTC
>ENA-ORTB01000174-ORTB01000174.1-human-gut-metagenome-genome-assembly--contig:-NODE-174-length-82408-cov-4.416536_pt1 | contig 82408 bp, 62 predicted proteins | sample MGYA00241905_ERZ509174 | MGnify/ENA primary metagenome ERZ509174 (study PRJEB26280, sample SAMEA2338851) | human gut metagenome | biome: human gut; feature: human-associated habitat; material: faeces... | reverse complement strand
TCGCTGATAATCAGGTGTTAAGAAGATAGAGAATTTTTAACTGTCAAAGTCAGGAAGCGGTTGTCAATTCTATTTATGCAATTGATGACAGGTTGAAATCCGACAATACTTTCGCCATGGCAGACGGGAAGATTAGAATAATATTGAATCGGGCCAACGAATCTGATTTATTCGGAGGAAAAGCGGAATTGCTTAGTGTCACTATTGAGGACAATGGGATTGGCTTCAATGAGAACAATTACAATTCATTTTGTGAGCTTGATTCATTATATAGGGAATCTCTTGGGTGTAAGGGTATCGGGCGCTTACTTTGGCTTAAAGCATTTGACTCCGCTGAGATTGAGAGTGCTTATATTGATGGCTCCGAAGTGAAGTGCAGACACTTTATTTTCACATCAAAAGGAATTGATGAACTCGCAACACCTGAGTTCAACACTAAAGAATTAAGGACAACTATCAAGTTGAGCGGAATCAAGCCAAAATTCAAAGAGTCATTAAGCAAGCTTTCTCAAGAAGGCATCGCAAAGGCGATATTTGAGCATTGTCTTTGGTTCCTTATCAGAGAAGGAGGATGCCCGGACATAAGAGTTATTGATGGCACAAATCCGGCAACCAATCTATCCGAAATTTATGATTCGTATATGGGCAGTGATAATTCCGAGATTGCAACATTCGCGCTCGGAGAAGAAACATTCAATGTCCTTCACATAAAACTGCATCGGTCCGACAAAAACAATAATGTGATTTCATACTGTGCCGGTAATAGAATTGTAAACGATGAAAAGATAAAAGATGTTGTCGGGTTGTATGATTCAGCGATTCAGGCTGAATCTGGATCTTTTTTCTATAAATGTTTTGTCACGGCACCTTACCTTGATAAACACGTAGCACCAGATAGATTTTCATTCCTCATACCAGACAAGCGAGAGGATGATGGCGATGAGCTATATTCGGAAATTTACTTTTCAGATATTCGTTCAAAGGTGTTAGATGCCATCAGACAATATTTGGCTCCGTTCTTAAGAGATGCCATAGAAGCAGGAAAGGAAAAAATTCAAGAATTTGTGGATAAACAAGCTCCTTACTACAAACCGATTCTTGCATCCTTGTCCGAAGAAGAAAAATCTATCAACCCTAATTCTTCAGATAAGGCGATGGATCTCCTTCTCCACCAAAAGATGATGGAAAAGGAACACAGTCTGTTAGCTGAAGGACACGATGTCTTGGAAGTTAAAAGTGGGGAATCCGACGAGGAGTATCAGAGAAGAACACAAGCATACTTTGATAATATTCAAAGTTTAAAACAAAGTGACCTTACAAGATATGTTATCCACAGGAAGATTATACTTGAGCTGCTAAAAGATGCTCTTTCCAGAAATGAAAATGGACGCTATTCGAAAGAGGATAAAATCCACCAAATCATTATGCCTATGCGGACTACGAGCGATGGTGATAAATTCAAAGACAACAATCTTTGGATTATAGATGAACGGCTCGTTTTCCATCATTTCTTAGCCTCCGACAAATCTTTCAGCTCAATGCCTGTGACAGATTGCGACTCTACAAACCGTCCTGACATACTCGTCGAAAATGTCTATGACAATCCTATGATCGTTACGGAGAAAGACAATCCGCCTTTCGCATCACTCCGCATTGTCGAATTCAAAAGGCCAATGAGGGATGATATGAATACATCTGATGCATCAAATGATCCGATTAATCAGTGTATCAACTATGTGGAAAGCATTAGGCAAGGTAACACAGTTACAAAATCAGGGCGTCCGATTAAGATTTCAGAGGAGATACCTGCATACTGCTACATTATATGTGATTTAACAAAGTCAATGCAATCTGTTTGCAGACAGCATAACCTAAAAGAGACATATGATGGCTTAGGGTATTTTGGCTATTATGACGTGCTTAAGATATACTTTGAGGTTATCTCGTTTGATCAGCTTCTAAATTCGGCAAATGAACGTAACGCTTCATTCTTTGATAAATTAGGAATATCGCACAATTAAGATGACTGGACATTGAACTATGATGATTTGCCTTATTATGCTTTATGAGCAGACAAATACATCTGATTTATGGTGTTCACATAGCAGCCGTGAACTTTGGTGGTATAGTTTTGGACTTCGTTTAAGACATCAATAAGCCGCAGTGAATCCATCATAACTTGGCTTTCATCTATTTCTACGCACCGTGAGTCGTATAAGGCGAAAGCATCAATATGAGTCTCAATACTTCGTTCTTCTTTCCACCAATTGAAAGAGGCTGAAATATTCTCCAGTTCATTGGTTATTCGCGTGCATTCCGCTCGTAAAAATGGAGGCAGTGTTCCTTGGATGGATTCGATTTTCTTCCATTTAGAGCTTGCCTTGCCTTTACCAAAGCCGTACAGTTTCTTGAAGCCTTCATTAAGGATAACCTGAAGCTTCCCTCTCAAGAATTTCTTTTCATAGTCTTCTTTGGCCAGGATGAAAAGTTTGCTAGCTATCAGGCAATCAATGAATGTCATTGTAGCAAACATATCCGAATCATCTATTGACATAACAAGGTTGGAATAGGCAAGGTTTGGATTGTTTTTGTTTGCCGTGTATTCATCTTTGAGAAGTTCTAGTCTTTCAGAAAATTGCTTAATGACAGAATCCACATAATCGGCATAGTTCTGCCGTCCTTCGTCAGAAAGAACTTTGCCGTTTGGCTTATAATTATCAGATGGCCGTAACATAGCAATATCTTTATGGGTTTACAAAACAATATTTAAAGTGGTGTAAATATCATTTTCCTGACGTCAGGAAAATGTTACAGAAGTGCGTCAGAGGGCGATTTTTACAACTTTGGCAATTTTTCTGCCGACTTTTCAAGCTTCTTCTCTTCAGCGGCAACTCGGCGTTCAAGCTTCTTGATGTCTTCCGCTGCCGGAAGCTCCTCCGGCTTGATTCCTCTTTTCCCTAACATTTCCCGGACGCTCCTATTGTTTTGTATGTGTTCACGGGTTATGGAGTTCTCTCCATACAAGTCCGCTTTCTCCACATTGTAGTTGGTCATCTCAGTGGCAAGGTTCTTTGCGGCAATGGTAAGTGTCGGAAGAAAGTCTGCGAGCGGTCTTGTGCCTTTTATACCCAAACGCTGCTTCATATCCTCGGTCGTATGACCACCGAAAAGAGCCGTATCTCCTTTGGAGCGGATTCGCCCGAAGCCCTTTTCATCAACACCACGTTCATAGATGTTCTGCGACAGTTGCTTTTCTGAAGCTCGCAGTCTTTCTCTCGTCTCTAATCTTGAAATATGGTTCAGACGCTCTTCTATCAGTTCGGCTTTTCGTGTCTGCACGGCAAAGTAGCTCTGAGCAAAGGCTATCTGCTCTTTTCGAGGGTCGCCATTTTGGGCTATAAGATAACAGGCATATCTTGTCAGCATATAATCCTCGACATCGCGAGTGGCGCCATTGCCCAATTCTATTGTTCGTCTTACTGGCCTGAAATAATCCTCGGCATCAATTCCTTGCGTCCGGCAAGAGTCGATAGCACGCCCTATGGCCGTTTGGAAATTTTCCCACTTGGAATACCCAAGTTGGGACATAAGATCTCTGGCAAACCAGACTTCTACTTTTTCCTTGCCGTCTTCGCCCTCAATGTAAGAAGCTATTGCGTCAAACGAGGTTTTGTATTGGATGATACTTTGTTTGTCCATATCGTAAGTGTTTTCTTAGCAAATCTAATAAAATATCGTCATCTACCAAGCAAACTGTGATAATATTTTGAATTAATTTCTGTTTTTATTGTCAGAAAAATCACTATCTTTGCGTCTATAGCAAATTCAGAACAGAAATGAGCGAAGATTTGAACAGAATCAAGGTTGTCTTGGTGGAGAAGAAACGGACAAGCAAGTGGTTGGCCGAAAAGATGGGAAAAGACCCGGCTACCGTGTCAAAATGGTGCACGAACAAGGCCCAACCAAATGTGGCTACTCTTGTGGAAATCGCAAGGTGCCTCGAAGTGGATACAAGAGATTTACTGAGACCATTATCTGATATAAACAACGAACATTAATAGAAATGAAGCCTATCATTAAGTACCGAGGGGGTAAAAGCAAGGAACTTTGTAACTTTCTGCAATATATACCTGACGATTATACAAGGTATGTTGAACCATTCGCAGGAGGCGCTGCCTTGTTTTTTCATTTAGAGCCGGAGCGTGCGTTGATAAACGATATTAATACTAGATTAATTAGTTTTTATTCAACAATTCGAGACAATTTTGAATTGACAAAAAAAGAATTGACCGCCTTAGAAATCAAGTATCGTTCAAATCAAGCAGAATACGAAGCATTAAAGAAAAAACAGTCATCATATATAGAAAACAAGAACGAAGCATTGTACTATCGTCTCCGCGATATGTACAATGGTAAAATCGCTAAAGAGTATACGGATGCGACCCTTTATTACTTCATTAACAAAACATCATACTCTGGAATGCTGCGATTTAATTCGAAAGGTGAATTCAATGTGCCTTTCGGAAGATATAAAAATTTTAATACTAATTTAGTTTCAAAAGCACACGAGACTTTGTTGAAACGCACGGAAATAACAAATAAAGACTATACAGAGATTTTCAGCATATGTTCTTCAGATGATTTTGTGTTTTTGGATCCTCCATATGATTGCATTTTCACTGACTACGGAAATATTGACCATACAGACTTCTCTGAGGATAGCCACATCAAGTTAGCCCAAGACTTTCGGAATCTATCAGCCAAAGCAATGATGGTTATTGGTAAAACGAAGCTCACGGAGCAGTTATATCGGCCATATATAAAATCGGAATATTTCAAAAAGTACTCTGTTAATATACGCAATAGGTTTAAGGCCGAGAGCGTTCATTTAATTATAACCAACTACTAATTTACAATATGGACTCAATTACTCGAATCAAGGAATTCATCCGTGTCAACTTCCCAGAATGGAAGAAGGTTGATTATTCTGAATTTGATGATAACATCGATTTCAGAACAGACATGAGTGAATTATACAAAATAGTTGACGATGAAGTAATTCTAATATCATACACAAATATTAGCATCACAGGATCAGAGCGCCCCAAACCACAGCTACGGGTCTTTCTCGATGAATATAAAAAGCCATTTTATTTTGCCAAGAAGCATCAGCTGCGATATTATCTTTTTTCAATATTTACGAAAGAGGATTCAATGGCACGTGGTTTAGACAAGTTCAATCCGAAAGAATATGTAATCTCAATTGAAACTAATCTTGATATAGAGGGTTCAAGGCGGGACTTAAGAAGCATATACGATTATGCTAACGAAAAATTAAATGGCAGGAAGTTCCTCAAATGCTCAAGAGACGATTATAAAGTAGATATAAATGAAGCTTCTTTTATTTACATAGGTTCGCCTGAACATCCATATAAAGATGGTTTTGAGAATTTTATAAATATTTTTGATTCTAGACCATACCTTAATTCTACAAGCGATATTCTGGCCCATATTAAAGAGACGAGGAATTCTGATCTTCCTCTTCAAAAAATCTTCTACGGCGCTCCTGGAACAGGTAAATCCCACACCGTAGATACAGAGTATGTAAAAGGCAACAAGTGTTTCAGAATCACTTTCCATCCGGATACGGACTATGCGAGTTTCGTAGGCTGTTACAAGCCGAAAATGGGTGGGGATACAGGAGAAGATATCACATATTCTTTTGTCCCTCAGGTATTCTTGAATGCGTACACGTATGCGTGGAATCATCCCGACGAGCCTACCTATCTCGTCATAGAGGAACTTAACCGAGGTAATTGCGCCCAGATATTCGGAGACATCTTCCAATTGCTTGACAGGCAGAAGACGGTACATCCTGGATATTCGAAATATACCATCAATGCGGACTCGGACATTGCTACATATCTTAGTGGCGAGTTGGAGGACAAAGAGCATTACGAGAAGGCCATTTGTGAGATTTACGGCCTAAAAGAGTTTGATTTCAGCATACTGGCACTGCCGTCAAACCTCAATATTTTAGCGACGATGAACACATCCGACCAAAGCCTCTTCCCCATCGATAGTGCGTTCAAGAGAAGATGGGAGATGGAGTATGTGGGTGTGAATTATGCCGATGCCGAACAGTTTTCCGTGAAGATTGACGATGCGCATAAGTATTCCTGGGCCGATATATTAAAAGGGATGAACAGATACATCAAGCAGGAGAAGCATTCCACGAACAAGATTCTCGGCAATAGGTTCGTTCAAGCAGACGAGAATAATGTGTTTTCTTCGATAGTGTTCAGAGATAAGGTGCTGTTCTTCCTTTTCAATGACGTGTTCAAGGATGAGGACGAGTTCAGAACTAGTTTCTTCGGTGGAAACGATACTCTGTATTTTGAAGACTTATGCGAAGGTGATGATTGGACAACTTACGTCATTAACTTCATTGAAAAGACTTGTGGAGCTTCAAATAAGTCGAACACTCAACAAGTAGATGAAGTTACACCTCAACAAGCCGAAAAAGAATCTACCACCGAGACTGAATAATGATACTGTTTTTTGAAGGGAAGTACTACAAGCGTTCGCTGCTTGATTCTGTCTTTGGGAATGAGCACGCAAGAGTAATCTCGCGCGGAAATCTTAAAGATGACAAGGCGGTACTTGATTGTGTCGGATATTATTACGATTCGACGCAGTCACACGTGTTCATTCTTCCGAAAGTATTCAATATCGGTGGCAAGGGATTCGGCTGCATTGACTTGACTGAAGATTCTCCTGTCAAGGTTTCGGATTCAGATGCGAATACATTGAAAGACAACGGATGGAGACCGGAACTGCTGACGGAACTTCCGATTTTTCTTTATCAGGCTATTGAGAAGTACCGGAAGCGTGAGATAGACAACATCTCGACAGAAAAGGACTCGGTGCAGAGCGTTATGAGTTCCAAGAAGGGCAAGAATGAGACTTCCCTTATGGACGTGATTTTGTCCCTACGCGATTTCTACAATGAGAATCAGAGCTTGTTTGTACTGATCTACAAACAGGCACATTCCGGATACAACAAGGTGAGTTGGAACAAGACTATTCGGACGCAGCAACCGGTGATAAAGGACAGGAAAGTAATCTATCCGTTATCGTGAACCGGAGAAAGGAAATCAACTTCGATGAGGAGTTGCTTGTTCTGTTTTTTAATACGTTGAGGTACATCAATAACGAGTATCATTTCAATTTCAACATTGACCAGCCTTATAGCCTGCTTTCGGACAGTGAGTTCAAGAGAAGGCTTGAGCGAGGGGCTGTCAGCAGGAAGCTCAAGAGCCTCAGAAACAATTATTTCAATGAGAAACTGGTGCTTTTGTGGGAGCTTTTGTTCGCTTTCGCATCAAAGGTTGAGAATGTTAGAGATGCTAAAGAGAAGGAGGAGTATCTTCTTGTCCGGGACTTCAACAATGTGTTTGAGGATATGATAGATGTTCTACTCGGTGATTCGGATGCGCCTCGCAGCCTTGTCAAGCAGCAGGACGGAAAGATTGTAGATCATCTATTTAAGGGATTGTCTTTGACGACGGCTAGGCGGCAGGTATATTATGTTGGTGACAGCAAGTATTATAAGGAGAATGCGGCACCGAAGGGCGATTCGTTGTTTAAGCAGTACACATACGCAAAGAATATAATTCAGACGCAGCTTGACTGGTACCACAAGGACAAGCCCCATTTGAAATATCGGGATGAACTGACTGAGGGGTACAATATTACTCCTAACTTTTTTATCAGCGGAAGAGTTGAAAATGACTACGGGTTCACTTCTGCCGAGTTACATCTGCAAGACATTGAGTTTGATAAGAATTATCAGTTCAAGAACAGGGTTTTCGATAGGGACACTTTGTTCTTAAGAATGTATGATGTCAATTTCTTGTTTGCGTTGTATGCTTATGTGAACAGGTCTCAGAGTATTCGCAACAAGTTCAAGGCTGATGCTAAAGATGTGTTCCGGAGAGATTTTATCAAGTATATTGACACTGAATATGATTTCTATTTGCTGCAGCAGCGCGCTGATGGAGATATTCGAGACTTGGTGAACAAGCATTTCAGGGAACTGAATGGCAAGGTGTTCTGTCCTTATGACATTGGCGAGGAGCATTATGGGCTTCTTATGTTGGGGTTGGAGAGAGGTGATTATTTCGCAAACGCGAAACTACTGTCTGTGTTAAGCAATGATTTCATAATTAAGGAGTATCATCTCGGGACTGAGCCTTATGTGTATTTTAATGGGCTGCTTTTCGGAGAAGAGGTCTCCAGGACGATGGTGCTTAGGGATGCGCTGACAAATGGTTATGGGAATTACAGGAGGGAAACGGTTCTTGTGGGGTGTTACCGTTCACAGGAGCAGCGCAATTGGATTCTGAGGAATAAACTCTATAATGTGAGGTTCAATAAGGGACGTGCCGGAGCTATATATAAGAATACTCAGCAGGTGTTCGCGGCGAGCTTCCTGATGTTGTATGATTATACTAATCCGCTTGGCGGGATGGAATGCTATTCTTTAAGTGGGGTGACTTTCATTGCTGACGCGGAAAGGATGAATGGTCTCGCCTACCCTAAGCAGGATTGGATGGGTGATGAGGAGTATCTTGTGTACAAGGTTGGAGAGAGGATTGATGGTGAGATTGACTTGAGCGGTATTCTCGAAAGGCACACGGAGGCTCGGGACGGGAGACCGGTGTTTGTATATTTTGCGGAGGTGGAAAATTGCAAACCATATAATTATTGACAATATGAGAATCAAGTCATTATCCATTTCTAATTTTAGGAGTTATTATAAAGAAGTTAAAATTAACTTCCAAGATCTTACTGCCATCGTCGGAAAAAATGATATTGGCAAATCTACTATTCTTGAAGCGTTGGATGTTTTCTTTCACAATGGTAAAGGTATTATAAAACTTGATAAAGATGATATAAATGTCAATGCAAAGGCTAACGGTGAAACTGATGTAAGAATATCTGTCGTTTTCGATTCTCTCCCACAAAATGTTATTATTGATGAGGCAAATGAGACAACCTTAAAGGAAGAGTATCTATTGAACAAAGATGGTGATCTTGAGGTCATAAAGGTATTTAAAAATGCTTCAGATAAGAATGTTGCTGTTTTCATAAAAGCGAATCATCCGTCCAATCCTGCTTGTTGTGATTTGTTAAGTAAAAAGCAGAAGGACTTACACAGCGCTGTCAATAATTTAGGACTTAAATGTGAAGATTTGCGAAAAAATGCGTTACTGAGGTCTGCAATATGGGGTAAATATAGTAATGACGGGAGTTTGGAGCTTAAAGAAACCGACATTACTGTAAGTGCTAAAGACGGAGATATTAAAGCTTTGTGGGAAAGGTTACAAAGTTATATGCCATATTATAGCCTATTTCAAGCTGACAGAAAGAACACTGACAATGATGACGAAATTCAGGATCCCCTAAAGACTGCTGTAAAGCAAATTCTTTCTGATGCAGCTTTGTTAAAGAGTTTGGATGAAGTGGCGACAAAGGTTCGTGAGAAGTTACAGGATGTTTCGGATTTAACTTTGAAAAAGATTAAAGAAATGAATCCGGAAATTGCCGATAGCCTCCATCCTAAAGTTCCATCTGTACGGGAACTTAAATGGGCCGATGTTTTTAAAGGATTGTCAATTACGGGTGATGAGGATATTCCGATAAACAAACGAGGTAGTGGAGTAAAGCGATTAATTTTGCTTAATTTTTTCAGGGCGGAAGCGGAACGACAACAAAAAGAAAGTTCGAGTCAGAGCATTATATACGCCATCGAGGAACCTGAGACATCTCAACATAAGGAGCATCAGCGTTTATTGGTTAAGGCATTAAAGGAACTATCAAACAATAGTTCAACTCAAGTCATAATCACAACCCATAGTTCAGACATTGTCAAACAGCTTGGTTTTGAACAGATTCAAATCATATGTCATCAAGGTGGCGTGAAAACCATTAAAAGTGCTGAAAGTAATAGCCTTCCATATCCTTCATTAAATGAGGTAAATTATATTGCTTTTGGAGAAGTTAGCGAAGAATACCATAATGAATTATATGGATTCCTTCAGAGTAAGGCAATTGACGATGACGCGAAGAATGAAAAAGAAAAAGATTTCGAGGCTTGGCTTACAACTAAAGGATGTAAACAAAATAAACATTAGATTAGGATCAAAGGTGGTATCCCACAGCAAGCACAGCAATGCACTATTGAGACATATATCAGGAATTTCATACATCATCCTGAGAACAGTCTGAATCCCCAATATAGTCCTTCCGAGCTGAAAAATTCTATTGATGAAATGAAACGAATCGCAGCATCATATTTGAGTACGGCTACAATGAACAGTTAAGGATTACAAATAATATTGAAAACAGTTGAAAAGACAAAAAGGTACGCAATGCGTACCCAATTTGAATTTTAGACATAAAGATATATGAACGAAGAAATTAGCATACAGGAGAACAATTCCGGTTTGAGTGGGAAAGAGAATGAACTCTTTACCGATGTCTGCCAAATCATTGACGGAGCAAGGGACCGTATTGCCACTCATCTCAATACGGAGCTGTGTCTGACTAACTGGTATATTGGGCATCGCATCAAGGAAGATGTTCTTTACAATCAGAGGGCAGAATACGGGAAGCAAGTGGTCAAGAACCTCGCAAAGCTTCTGACAGACAAATATGGTTCCGGTTGGAAATATGAGAAATTGAAACAATGTATTCGTGTGGCCTATGCATTCTTTGAAGAGGAAATAAGGTACGCGTTGCGTACCCAATTGACTTGGACACACCTTCGTTCATTGACAGGTGTGAAGGAGCCGCTTGCACGGCAGTTCTATGTGGAGATGTGCAGGATTGAACATTGGGACACCAGAACATTGGATGAAAAGATTGATGGACAGTTGTTTGAGAGGACTGCCATAAGCCGCAAGCCGGAAGACGTCATAAAGCGTGAATTGGAACAGATTAAGACGACAAATCAGCTCTTGCCGGATCTTGTATTCAGGAGCAGTTACTTTCTTGATATGCTTGGATTGCCTGATGCCTTCTCTGAGAAAGATCTTGAGGATGCTATACTTTCGCAGATTCAGTCTTTCATCAAGGAACTTGGTTCTGACTTTGCCTTCCTTGACAGACAAAAGAGGATTACGGTTGATGCTGTTGATTACTATATTGACCTTCTATTCTTTCATAGAGGGCTTCATAGGATGGTTGCAATTGACCTAAAACTTGGAAAGTTCAAGCCAGAATATGAGGGGCAGATGCTGTTATACTTGCGCTATCTCAATAAGAATGAGAGAAGAGAGGGCGAGGATTCTCCAATAGGATTGATTCTGTGTTCAGAGGGAAATACAGAGCATATTGAATACTTGATGCTTGAGGAGGATAGTCCGATAAAGGTAGCACAGTACTATACTAAGTTGCCGGACAAGAAGCTGCTTTCAGAGAAACTGCAACGAGCTATCGCTATTGCTAAAGAGCGATATTCTGAGAAACTGCTTGATAAGAAAGATGATGAATAATGATTAGGCATCCGTACATTGAGAACTTGATTCGATGTACGGATGCTCTTTTATTGAGCTTAGTGAATTATCGTATACCATCCCGAAAAAAGTCATCAACAGGCAACTACTCAATGCTATCGCTTTTGTGGCCAGAACACCTACATCATCCGGCTGGAATTTCAAGGCCTTTTGTTGTAGAACTTGTCAATGAGATAACGCTAATGTCACCACGGGATGCGTAAGATGATGGACTTCAGCTGTTCATATTCAGTTTTGCCCACAAGCTGTGGGTAAAATGTATCGAGTACTCATCTTTTGTCCCTTTTGTTTTGCACAATATAGTTCTTTATTTGTTACTTCTCTCAATTATGATGTTCCCTAATATCGTTATACCCATACCTCTCCATTCTCCACATAATCCTTGACCGCATCCAGCACCTTCTCCGCATTGGCAATTCCCAGAATCTTGAGTTCCATATCACGGAACTGGATGGAGTAGAAGGCATTGTCCTGCCAGGTGATAAGGACAGTGCCGTTGTAGATTGACGTGCTGACCTTGAAACCGAAACATTCATCGGAAAGAAATACGAATGAAGTGGCGCTCCAGCAAGCGAGCATCTGGGGATATGAAAGAAGCAGTTTAACGACCTGCTGTATCTGATTTGTCATAATTCTTTGGTTGTTTGCTGTCCTTTTGTCCCACGTCCCAAGCATTGGGACAGTGGGGACATTTGGGACAAAAAATGGGGTTTACGGCTTATTGTCCCTGACTTTGGGACAAGGGACAGACGTCGATTGGGACTAGTCCGAGTTCATCCATCATGATGGCGACATTGCCCTGATATTCAGGGGAAATGTACTGCGCAATCTGCAAAAAATCTGGATTTTCTAGCGGTGTCCCATATTGGGACGATGGCGATGATGCGGTGGGACAGTCAACTGGAGGAACGAGCGTACCGTCTCGGAGCTGAGCAATCAGTCTGTCTGCGATGTCGACGTGCGCTTCGCGTTCTTCCGGCGTGGCTGTTGATTCCAAATAGTCAGACACTGTGATGCGAAGCGAACTGAGTTCTCCTGCCTTCTGCTTCCAGAGCTCGTAGCCATCCACGTCGGGAAATGCGACGATAGTACGCTGGTGTAGGACGTTGAGTTTATCTCCGAGTTGCGATTTGCCACCTGTAGCAAGCCAGACATATTCAGGCATTAGAGCGGAGCAGATTACAGCAGTCTTTTCTGATTCGACCAGCGCGATGGTGCGTCCAGGGCAATTGGGTAGCAGATGTTCTCCGAAGAGGCACTGAGTAAGTTCCCAATTCTGAGGAAGTCCGCCTTTGCGTTTCATAATAGAGTGTATCCAGTTGACTCTACCACCGATGTTCTCGTTTTTGATTCGGTGTCCTGTGGCGGCGTCGTATTTCATTACCTTGCCTGTGCGACAGCGACCGTGGATGTCAATCTGGAAGAAGATGACGTCGCGAGCTTTGGTGACTCCAAGCCTGTATTCTGTTATCAGTCTTGTCGCGGTGCTTGCGCCGAGAATTGACACAAGAAAGCGTGTAAAGTCGCTATGATAGTTCGGGTTGACTGACCGGGTAACGAGGTCTATGGGGATGTAGCATAATGGCTTTGGTGCTGGTTTGCGTTTGGGAATCTTGATGGATGCTGACATGAAGTTCTGCCTCCAGTTATCGCTGGCTTCCGGATGGTCAGCGAAGTACTGTGCCGGCGTGTAGTGGTAGCCGCAAGCGGATTCATGGTCGCAACGGCCGACGGCCGGATTAAGTGATTCTCCGTCTTCATTGACATAGAGAGTGAAGCAGCGTTTGCGCTCGCATGCAGGGCAGGTGTGTCTACTCTTCAGACCTGTGTATTTCTCTAGTGACCAATTCATTCTTCTTCCTGTTTTGGATTGTTCTTTGCCTGAAAGACTATTCGGCCCGCCTTTGACTTGGAAATACCTAATTCTGAGGCAATTTCGCGCACTGACTTACCTTGACGGTACAGGTCGATAACGTTGATTGATTCTTGGCTTACCTCTGAGTCTTCCGGTTCTCTGAGGTGTTCTTTCTCCTTTGAAAAGCCGCGTACAGAGAAGTGGACAAAGCCGCCTTCGGAAACAATTTCATGGACGATGACATTGTCTGATCCGTACTTGTATTCTCCGGCTCGGACTTTCACTTGCTTGACGTATTTAATGCCCTGATCCTTTGCAGATTGTCCGATGGCTATGACGGAATCGAAGAAGTTGTAGAGTTTCTTGGAGCCGGCAAGGTCGTTCTGAGTGATTGGGTTTGAGAGGTTGCGTTTTGGTGTATGAGCGATAATCAGAAGGCTCCAGCCGTGTTTCTTCTTTAAGGTCATCAGTTTCATCATAAAGAGTCCGGCGACGTCTCCTTTTTCGCTACTGTTGCAGAGGTATGTCAGGTTGTCAATGACTATGACTCTGCAACCGGTGGCAAGGGCTGCTTCTTCGATGTTGTTGATGATGTCGTCTTCGTAATTCTGGGCGTTGATGGCTTCTGGGCGAATCTCTGCGCGTAATAGTTTGTCAGGGAAGATGTGGCGCAGACCTGTCTCTTCATCAGTGTAGCGAAGCTGAAATTGCTTGTCTGACAACTCGCAATCGACGTACAAAACTGGTTGTGAATGAGCGACATAGTCTGCCATTTGCACAGCAAAGATTGACTTGCCGATGTTTGAGTCAGCAAATAGGCAGCAGACCTCTCCCTCGTACCAGAGGGAGTTGTACAGGTCTACTGGATTTGGGCGTCTGGCAGCATCGATGACTGTCTGGTTTGCAGACTTGATTGAGAGCATGCCGACGAAGGTCTCTCCGTCTTTCGGTTGGGCAGCGGAGACTTGGGCGCGGATTGCGTCTAGTGTGCTGCTATCTGACATACTTCGATTCCTCCAGGCGCTTTTCAATGTCAGACAAGCGGTACCTTACGTTGTTGCCAATTTTCTCGGGAACAAGGTAATCCCGACTCCATCGCCACAGCGTGGCTGAAGAAATTCCGAAGATTTCCATAACTTCGGTGCGTGAGAGCCATTTTTCTTCTTTCTTTGTCGGCTCCTGTGCGGGTTGTGTTTCTTTTACTGTACTAGCGATTGATTGTCCGAATTCTAGCAGTTCTCCGAGTTTGAGGGAGACTATAAGGTCTGGGTTCTCCTTTGCGACCTCGATAAGGTTGGTATCCATTTTATGTGTGAAATATTAGGTAGTGGCACCTTACGTTGCATGATACGGTCTGCTGTAACGTGGTGCAGAGGGCGTGGGAACGCCGTATTTCATTCTGTCCTCCAATTGCAAAGTTACGGGGGATTAAGTGTACACGGATGAAAAATCCGTCCCACCTGATTGAGGTGTGACGGTGAAGGGGATTTATAATCAGGTGAATTGCTATGTGTCTGTTTCTAAGCGGTTTTATCGTTTTGTTTAACCTGCTTGGTGAAACCTAAAGTGAATTGAAGAATTCTTCTGCTTCAGTCCATGTGGCGGGCACAGTCCCTTTAATACTGCAGCGCTTGAATTGTGCAGGCTTGTATGATGAGGCGTCTTCTTTGATGCCCAGACGCTTGAAAATGTGTGTTAGCGTGTCCTTGTATGTCTTGATGAGAACCTTGTTAGTGAATAGTACTGCGACGAGTGCTGCAATTTTGGTGACGTAGCCTTCTTCTTTTTTCTTGCTGAGTTCGTTGATGCGGGCGTTGATCTGAGCAATCTTGTATCCGTCAAATTCTTTGGTGAAGCAGCTGCGGAATGCTTTGGTTGAGTCGATACCGTCTTTTGCTTGCTCGTGAGTGCTGTCAGACTCTGGATTACGGGTGATTATCATGACAGCTGTGCTTGTTCTGGAAGAGATTACTGAATGTATGTCTATGTTTTGATGGACGTACTGGAGTTCCGCCCAGGCGATTATGTCGTAGATGTTTTCTTTGATTGCGTCGATGATTTGGAAGCTGCGACAGGGTTTTTTGATTTTGCGGGCATATTTGGTCAGGAATTTCTGGACGTCAGCAAAGATGGGATCGGCTTCGACAATGTCAGTGGCAAAGGCAAGGTCAGCTGTGCTTATGATGTAGTCGTGTAGTGCTTTAATATGATTCTGGGCCTGTTCAGCGCTGACATGTTCTTCAGATTCTGTTTGTTCTATGGAAAAGCGGTCAGAAATTGCGGTTAAGGCATTATCAATATCAATGGCCAAGAGTTCTTTGTCTTCCTGGTCATAATCGTCTAAGTTTCCTTGTAATAGGTCGTGATATGTATTCAGCTCATTGAAGTAGAGAATAAGGTCCTTCTCCGCCTTCCATAGGCGCAGTAGCGAAAAGCATTCATCCATAATGTCCTGTGAAATTCATTACGAATTTACGAAAAAACTATATTACGCATATCTGTAACAATCAAAAATCCTCCGGTATCTTTTCAACACTGGAGGCTAATTTTATGATTTACAATTAGTCTAGCAAATTGGTCATTTCTCGAATCATGTCGTCATCGATGTCACGGTAGCGTGCAAATGCCTTCGATCCTTCACAGTGTCCGGAAAGTTTTCCGACGAGGTTAGGGTCTTTGACTTTCTTGTAGAGGTTGCCGATGAAGGTGAGTCTGGCCATGTGTGAACTGGCGACTTCGCTTATTGGATGCTGCTCGGGCTGCTTGGTTATAGGGTTCATGATTGTGACAACTCTGTTTATGCCTGCCTCTTTCAATGCCTCTTTGATAAGGTCGTTGAGTTTTGCGGTTGACACATAAGGGAAGAGTCCTCGTGATGACTTGCCTTGATTGCGCTCGAGGATTTCAATGGCGGTAGGCGAGAGGTACACCTTTACAACGCGTGGTTGCTCTTCTTTGGTTTTGCTAGGGATGTACTGGATTGCGGTGCCGTTTTCGGTCTTTACGATGTTGTCAGCAGTGAAGGACATCAGGTCGCTGATTCGGCAGCCGATGTAGCACTGAAAAACGAAAATATCTCGCGCAAGTTCTACTTCTTTCTTGGATTTTAGATTTGTCTTGAAGAGAATATCCCTTTCCTCGGTGGTGAGATAGTAAGGGGTGCCGTACTTCTGGGAGCCTACAGTGTATTTGCGGAACGGGTTGTTCTGGGTGTAGCCCATATCGATGCACCAGAGCCAGTAAGCGCGGACTGCGCTCATATAAGTGATGATGGCGTTGTCGGAGCGCTGTTTAGGAGCCTTCTCGTGGCTTGAGTTATCCCAGACATATCTGTATTTCTTGTTAGGGACGAGTATGGTGCGGTACTTCTCTTTCTTTTGTACAAAGAAGCTGTGCTCGTCCTTGAAGAATTTGGCGAGAGATACTAGGGTGTCTCCAGTAGCGTCATCAAGGTTGATTGGTTTGCCGGTGTAGAGTTCGTAGCGGTGTACAATGTCAAAGATGATCTTGTAACTTTTGTGACGCTGATGGGAGATCTTTTTGAATTTGAGGAAGTCCTCGGTCTTGTCTCCGAAGTAGTGTTTGTCCGGTTCTGGTGCTTTGAATCTCTCGGGGAAGAGGAGTCTGTCCACGGTTTCTTGGGCCCAGCCTTCTGCGAAGTCTTCGATGGCTTTCTTGTCGCCTTGTTCAATGAGTTGGGTGACAATTCTGTCCACGGCTAGCTTTGCTTCGCGAGCTTCTTGCACCTCAGGAGTGATGATTCTGTTCTTGATTACGATTTCTCCGTCCACGAAGAACTTCGGATTCAAGTAAATGTGCGAGTGCGCGCGCTGACCTACAGCACGCGTGTTGCGGTACCTCAGAAGGACTTCGGCCTTGCCTGTGTCCTTCTGAAGACGGGTTGAAAGGGATAAGTAAACTTTAGCCATAATATCAATTGTTAACGCTAACAAAGTTACAAAAAACGGTGGACAATATCAACTGAAATTGTCCACCTATTTGATTTGTAGTGAAATTTACTGAAATATGGCTTTTGGCTTAATTTGGTGTTAAGTATTTATAAGTTAGTAACTTATAAGCATATTTGAAAAGTCGTGTTTTCAGGGATTTCCATATAATTTCACATCTTATTTCCCGATGCAAAAATTCCGAAATATGTTCCCGAGGGTTTCGTCCGTGCTGATTTCCCCGACGATTTCGCCGAGGTGGTAGAGGGCTTCGCGGAGGTCTTGCGCTATCAGATCCGGCGGCAGCGTCGCCACCTTTAGTCCGTCACGAACTCGTCCTAAGGCCATCGAAGCGCGGACCAGGGCTTCGTAGTGGCGGACGTTGGTCACAAGGGTCTCGTCGGTGCTGCCGGTGATTTCGGAACCTATTTCGCCGAGTGTTTTTGTCAATGTTGATAACCCTTTTCCGGTCTTCGCGGAGATTGGAATGACTTTGCAGTTATCGTATTTATTTTCAATGAGTGAAACAATGTTGTTATTGTGGTTAACATTTTTGTTACCACCAATCTCGGCCAGATTCTTACCCAACTCATTGCCTGAACAATAGCCAGTACCGTTATCATCCCTGTAGAAATCACCTGCAACATCGCATTTGTTCACCAGAATAACCACTTTCCTTTCCTGCCCGTCACCATGACCATGTTGGGAGGCCCCGCCCGTTTCAGCCGGAGGTGTTCCGCCAGTTTCAGCCAGAGAAGCCCCGCCCGTTTCAGCCGGAGGTGTTCCGCCAGTTTCAGACCCAGAAGCTCCGTCAGTTCCAGCTAGAGGTGCCCCGTCTGTTTCAGCCAGAGATGTTCCACCCGTTTCAGCTGGATGTGCCCTGCCCGTTTCAACCAGAGAAGTTCCGCCAGTTTCAGCCGGAGAAGCCCCACCCGTTTCAGCCCCGTCGTTCACAGCGGCGACATTTTTCACTCCGCCCATTTCATTGACCTTGGACAGAATGAAATCCGCATCCTCAAGCACAGCCGCCTCGCCACGCGACAAATCCGTCATCCCCAGCACGACAGCCGCCTCGCCAAGTTTCTTGAAAGTCCGGTCAATGCCGATTTTCTCTATCGTTTCGTCTGTTTCCCTGATTCCGGCGGTGTCAATGAATCTGAACAGGATACCGTCGATATTCAGCGTTTCCTCTATAGTGTCACGAGTCGTGCCGGCAATATCCGAAACGATCGCGCGCTCCTCCCCGAGCAGGGCATTGAGAAGCGTACTTTTCCCCGTATTCGTAGCCCCGACAATCGCCACCGGGACACCGTTCTTGATAGCGTTGCCACGGCTGAATGATGCGGTCAGACGTCTGATATGTGTCAATGAATCGTCCACCAACTGCCCCAGTTCCTTGCGGCTTGCGAACTCCACATCTTCTTCGCTGAAGTCCAGTTCGAGCTCCAGTAGGGAAGTCATTGTCAGAAGCTTTTCCCTCAGCACTTTCAACTCTGACGAAAAACCGCCCTTCAGCTGATTCATTGCAACTCTATGAGAAGCAGCACTTTGCGAAGCAATTACATCTGCAACCGCTTCTGCCTGGGCGAGGTCCATCTTGCCATTGACAAAAGCACGGCGCGTGAACTCACCTGGCGCCGCAATACGGGCCCCGGCATTGACCAGAAGCTCCAGAATTTTATTGACAATGAATCGCGAAGCATGGCAGGAAATCTCCACTGAATTCTCGCCCGTGTACGAATGAGGAGCACGGAAAACGCTGACTATCACATTGTCCAGGATACTTCCGTCTGCCTCAAAAACCGTTCCGTAGCGCAGCCTGTAGCCTTCGGTCTCAGCAATAGGAACACCCTTAGTGTCAATGACTTTGTCAGCTATCGCCAATGACTCTTTTCCGCTGACTCTTATTATCGATATCGCACCTGTGCCCGGAATTGTAGCCGGCGCGCAAATGGTTCCGCCGGTAAACTGATAATTCGTCATAACTCTCTATCCCAGAATCTGTTCCGCGTGGTTCTTCGTGTTGACCTTGTCAATGATTTCCTCAAGTATGCCATTCTCATTGAAAATGAATGTCTTACGCAGAATTCCCTCGTAAGTCTTCCCATAGAGCTTCTTCTCGCCCCATGCGCCGAAAGCCTTGATGATCAATGCGTCAGTATCCGCGAGCAGAGGAAATGGCAATGCATATTTGTCGCTGAAATTCTTCTGGGCCTTCACGCTGTCCTTACTTATGCCTATGACATTGTAGCCCAATGCCAAGAACCGTTCATAATTGTCTCTCAGACTGCAAGCCTCAGCAGTGCAGCCCGGCGTATTGGCCTTCGGGTAGAAGTACACCACCGTCTTTTTTCCAATAAGGTCAGCAGACTTGATAATGTTGCCATTCTGGTCAGCCGCTGAAAAATCAGGCATTCGATTTCCAATCTCAAGCATAGCAAATTCTCCTTTAGTTTCAAACAAAGTTACGCAAAACTCTTGTCGTTTGTATAGTTAACGGATAGTTTTCTTCTGCTTGATGCGATTATCTGCAGGATTTTATTCTTCTGGATCTGGATGTTCTATATTATATAGATGTCTAAGAAGAGCTATTCTGTATGACATTGATGGGTGTGTGGAATCTTTGGCGGCCTTCATCTTCTCAGTGGTATTAGTGTTGATTAGATGTAGGGCTATAATATATGAATAGCCACCAATCCCGATAGCTTCACAAAATCTATATGCTGCAAGATCAGCTTCAATTTCCTGTGAACGGGAATACTTGAATTGATAGTAGGGTGATGCACCGGCAATCAATGTAAATAGTTGATTGCCGGTTTTGCCATAATCGTAATAGTTACTTTGATTATAGGAAGAGTATCCGTTACAAGTATTTGCTATATTTGCGGCAGCCATTCCAGTCATGTAGAGACCTGCTACAATTCCGCCCCAAATCCTATTGCTTTTTTCCTTCTTATATGTTTGCCATAATTCAATTAGAGAATGTTTACAGATATAATGAGTCATCTCATGTGCGCATATGCCAATGAGAAGTTGCGTATAGCCTAAACATCTGTCAATTAACGAAGAAGTCAAGTATATATCCCCATATGGAGTAGCAAAAGCATTAGCATATGATGAAGGATATATCCTCAAATCCCGTATCAAGTTGGTGGAATTATAAAGATATGTAGAAAGACTATCTTCTAGTTCGCCACGTATATAAGGATTACAATCTTCTAACCGCTGCTTCATACTTGCCTCAGAAACTTTTGTGCTATATAGTGCATTTCTTATCGGGCCTCTAAGTCTCTTGCGATTCAACTCTCGCTCGCATTCTTGGTATACAGAGTTGGTCGCTACAAGTTTATTCCAGAAATCAGATGGGCTGTCTGCTTTACTGAAAAAGATGTCGTGCTCTCGAATATCTTGATTGATGATTTTCTTTGTCCTGTAATTCAACTTGTTATTTGCAAAAAAGGCAATGCTCTTCGATAGGTTACTGTATGCCGCATATGCTTGATTATTCCCGCATTTGCAAGATAATAAAAGCGTCTCAATACCTTCTTCCTCTTTTCCGAGAAAAAATGAGTTGAATGCATAGCTGTATAGTTTGTTGCCGATATCGTCCTTGTTTCCTAACTTGTTTAGGTCGTCAATGACAATGTCTTCAGATTGAACTATATAATGCAAATATTTTCTGAAAAGCGTATCTGCCGCCAAGTAATTATGTTCGTTAAACATATGGACAGCCTCGTTTCCCAATGAATCTATTCTCGATTTTGTGTATAGTTTGCAATCTATTGATTTGAATGAATAATTACTGCTCTCAAATCCAAATGAACATATCGAATACAATATTCCTATAGTGCATATAAGGTATCTGGCCTTAGCAAAGATATATTTCAGTAATTTGTCAATCATTTGAATTTCAATATTTATGCTTACAGTATATATCCCTCCTGCTCATAACAGCGATGATACTTCATAATCATATCGTATAGCGATTGAAGTCTTTTATCTTTAATCGTCATTGACTTGAATTTTGCGTATTGTTTGTCGAAAAGATCTGTATTTCCATTCATAAGGCGTTGTTCAATGTCTTTAGGAACAAGCATTGATGCTCGTTCTTGAAGTCTGCTATAGAACTCTGATTGATAAATATTTATACCGGCTAAATCAAAATCTCCAAAATGAAGATATTTGTTGGGAATTCTCTCTAACCACCTGTAGAGTGATGCATTTTGTGGATACCTAGATACGAAGATGCAAGTCATGTCGTCAAACAGTTTGGCCTGTTTTTTTAAATTGCAGAAATTTTCAGCGTTCTCAATTCCGACTACTATTACATTATTAGGAATAGACAATAGTTCAGGGTTTTGTATATAATAAGAGATACCAGGCATGCTTCCTAGTAAGATAGACGTGTTGCCATTAAATATTTGTATTGGTTCAATGCAGTCAAGCATAAAACCGCTGAATGTTCTGATAGATGTGGATTTTGAGTCACCAGTTATTTTAACCAGTTTGCTTCTGGTCATTTCGCTATTATAATGAGAACTCCATTCGTTAAGGCTTGCTCCATTAGTAAATGATGTGCGAATGAATTTTTCTAATGACTTTGGGTTGTGTGCTCGTATAGTTTTTTTGCTTCCAGTTACTGATATACTTATTAACTCTTCTTCAAGTAAGATGTTCCGTATCCATTCTGGGATAGAAGACCACGACAAATTATCTCCAGAGATTAGTCTCTGAAGTATTAAAGCTTGATTCGATGTCAGTTTAGCCATTTCTAGTTAATTGAGATGCCTGATAAGCGAGATAACTCTGGTCCTATTATCTTTTTCTTTTTCAAGTAAATAGGTGTGTTTATAATCATCTGCGTTAAACGTGGTTGGAGAACTATTAATCAATAAAATATTTCTTTCATTTGCAAATTTAAGAATACCCTTGATGTTATTAGGATGAAGTTTTCCAATCTCATCCATCATACAATGAATTCTGAAGTCTCCGAATTTGTGTGATACGCGCTCTTTAAAAACATTGATAAGCATGATGTTAATCATCGCCTTGACCAGAATGTCGGTGCCGTCCGAACCGACATTTGAAATCTTCTCAATCCATCCGGTATCATTGTCGTTTTCTATAATTCTAAATTCTAGTTTAAACGAGTCGGCAAGTCCAAGAATTTTAGTGTCTGGTTCATTCTGGAGAGCCTTCATGAAACGACTCAGGTATTCTACTGCTTTACTATTGACTTCAGAACGACTGTCTTGGGAGAAAAGATCAACTTCACCCATATTATATTGATTTTCTTCATTGAAATCCTTGATAGTCAATAATAATTGAACGAGTTTATTTTCACTTGCAAGTTGTCTTAATGATATATTTTTAATGGCACCAACAAAGTTGTCTTTGCTGAAATCTGCGTTGATTTCATTAATAACCTTGTTGATCTCACTGCTGCTTTTCGTTAAGTCGGAAGTCTCTTTTGCAATGCGTCTAATTATATCAATATAGCGCTCGCTTATACGTTTCTGATATTCCTGTAACATGTTGTTTTCCAGAAAACAGTCAAGCCCAGCGGCAAAATCCATGAATTCATAATCGCTTACCAATCCAGTTTTGAAATTAAATAAATTTCTTGAAGAAAATCCATCCTTAAACGAATTCACAATCATCTTAAATGATTTTATATCGCTGGATTGAGATATAATTCGCGAAGTCAGATCATTGATGATTTCTTTACAACTATTCTCTGTTGCCCTATCGAAATTTGTTCTGTCTTCAAGAGGATTTAAGGTCTGGTCTGAAATGAATGCATTCGCTTGTTTGATATTTGCCTCATTTTCACTCAATAGATTCTCTTTGTCATCAAGACTCCCATTTATCTGTTTTGCTTCATTATCTAACTTGATTTTGCGAATTGTGTATTTCTCATGGAGAATAGTCAATTTCTGCTCAAAGTCCTTTTTTGCGTTATTGAATTCATTTTCTTTTTCGAATAATTCTCTTTTATCTTTTTCGTAATCGGAAACAATACTCCTATGTTTTTTAATGTACTCTAATTCATGAGAGATTTCCTTAATCCTACTCTCATAGTGATTTAAAGTATTGATGTCAGTTCCCGATGTTTCTAATTCAGATAGCCTTGCCGTTTCATTTAATGCCAAGTCTTTCTTTTTCTTCTCTTCTATTTCGTCTCTACTGTGTTTGTTTTTATCTTCTGCTTCAGAGAATTCTTTTCGCAATAATTCCAAGGCATCCTTGTATTCCCTTTCCAAAGCCTTTAGACTTCTCGCTTGTGCATTCTTACTTTGCTCAAGCTCGCTTTGAGCTGATTTGAGTTGGCATGTCAAATCATCTATTGTCTTGTCAATGTTTTTTAGAATTAGACTCCTTTTTTCTGAAGCCCGTTTATTATAATCCAAGATTTCAACCTTACATTTTTTAATATGTTCTTGGGCTTCATATATGTTGAGACCGAGATTCTGAACTTTGTCAATTATTTCTTTTTCTTTTCTTTTCTGTTTGTCTTTAATTTCTTTTAATTCTCTTTCTCTTGCGTCAATTTGCGATTCCTTCTGCATGTCGAAGTTTTTAATCTTGAGTTCTTCATCTCGTTCATGCTGTTTTAATAATTCTGGAGTCGCAATTTCTTTATCTACTCCTGAAAGGTCCAGTTTGATACCGAATATGTTATTGGAAGACTCACATAATTGTGGAGATAATAGTTTGCTATATAAGATGTCATCTTTGTCTACTACTTTGCCAATATTAGATTGCCAGTCTTTAACGTTATCAGATAGCCACTCACAAAGTGAACCGTTGTAATTATCTAACGTTCCTTTAATTTTATTTAAGCGCGACTCGGCTTCAGACTCTTCGCTTGAAAGTCTGTCAATAATTGAATTGTGTTTCAGTTCACATCGTTCAATGAGCAGGTTTTCCTCATCTTGTAATGAAACAATTTCTTTGTTTAAAGATTTTCTCTCGGTTTCGTATTTAAAGATTTCTGATTCGAGTTTGAGTATAAGTGTTTCTCTTTCGGAGATATCCTTACCATAATAAATAGTGTGTAATATTTTCTCCCTCTTGACATATTCTCTATTAATATTTTCTCTGATGTCTGTTATTTTCTCTCCGATAGTGGATATTTTATCTGAAAATGTGGCTCGGATACTGTCGTTGTTTTTTTCTCCTTTAAATTCAACTCTCTCTCTTTCTGAGCAATAGTTTTTTCGGTTTCCGCAAAATCAGACTTGAGCTTGTTGATTCTTGCTACAGCCGTAGTTTTTATGGCCTCTTCAATATGTCTGTATTTTAAATCAATGTTATTGCTTCCAGCTATAAGTTGATTACGAATTTCTTCTGTTTTCTCTTTTTCTAAAAATAATTCTTCCTCTTTTGATACCCTAATGATGATTTCAGCAATATTCATATCCGAATATTCTTTTTTACGTTTTCGGCAAGTCTTGATTTTGTCTTCGAGTACATTTATTTCTTTATTGAGGTCATCTCGCTCTTTCATGAATTTCTGGTCCTCTTCATTGAGTAAGCGATTTTGCCTATCAAGTTCTTCCTTAATACTACGTATCTCATTTTCAATCTCGGGTTTGTCTGCAATGCATTTTTTTAATGCAAAATTCAACTCCTCCCTAAGTTCAGATATCCGTTTTTTTGAATATCTGATTGCATTGTATCTTTTGACGACTTCGTGTGCTAATTTAGTCTTTAAATTAATGCCATTTGATTCAGTTTTAATCCAAAGATAAATGTCGTTATACTCATTTTCAAACTCTCTGATTTGACCTCTGAAATATTCTAAGTCAATACTGGCGTTTTCTTCTGTCATTGACTTGATTATGGTTTCTTTTATGAAGTCGGCATCAAGTTTGGTGTTCAAAAATACATTCTGGATCGTACGCGGAATATTCTGATATTTTGAACTTTCAAGTATGGCATATTTGCGAAATTCAACCATGTCGGGACGTCTGTTGTTTCCGTATATAATGTCACGGAAGAAGTCAAACGTCTTTATCATCTTCGATGGATTTACGCCACTATAGTTGTTGATCCGAGTCCTGATTTCAGACCAGTCGTCAATGACGTTGTGGTTGTCCCCTATAAACCATCGTTTATCATAAGTTGAGTCAATGAATCTGAAACAAATACGTCCCATGGACCTGCTTGCAGCAATGCAATATGAACCCGTCTCTCTTTGAATTTCATATATAAGAAAAGAATTGGAGTATGGGAAATAGAAATTGTCAAAATTCTTTTTCTCCTTAGGAATGCCAAGATGAATGGGAGAGGCGTTGTAAAAGAATAAAATGGCTCGTAAAATACTACTTTTACCTACACCTTGAGTTCCGATAAAATGGACATTTCCATCAAGTCTGATTTCTGAATATGGAATATTTGCACTGTTTATGAAAACTATTTTACTTAAGTTCCTCATTGTCTGCCTCCTCTTCTATGTCAATCTTCTGTATGATATCTTCTATGTAGTTAAATGAGTTCAAGACTTTATAACGTCCCTCTATTTCATGTTCAACTTCAATGAACCCCTCTTTCAATAATTCACCTATAAGAGCATCAACTTTTTCATCATTGACACTTTTTCCATTGAACATTCTGCTTATCATATTCTTTAGTTCAATGTTTCTTGAAATTTCAATTAAGATGTCTGCTTTTGTGAATGTGAATCCGGTTCCGAAAATAGAGTTAAACGACTTTAAAAAGGCCAAATAGTCAATCCACTTCATCAAAGATTTGATTTTAAGTTCAATATCAACTTTTGACATTGGTCGTGTAAAAAAACAGTATCCGTTTCCGCGCTCTAAATTATATCCAATCTTTATGAAGAAGTCAAAATAGTCTTGAAAATTGTCATCTATGTCATCATACCAGTTACGCTGAGCTTTATCCAAACTGTTAGATGAAATAAATTTTCCTTTAGATAGTGTTTCAAATATTTCGGTTGTAAATTTCATCTGAATGGAGTTTATTTGATATTGATTATAGGGTATTCGATGTCGTTGAGCGTCTCATAATCGCCTGTAAATGTTAGGCTTTGTGAAAATATTGATGCGATTTGGCAAAAGAAAATGATTTTGTCACTATCTAAAACCATGGCGTGATAGTCGTAATTAAAAACGAACTCAAACAGATTATGTCCACTTGCTGAAAAAGCATTGAAAATTCCTTTAAGGTTGACAGAATCACTAATTCGGTGCTCTTCAGCCAAATATGTGTCTGGAATTCTTTCGGCAAATCTTTTCTTTAAGGAAGTACCACTCTTCCACTCTTTTTTAACTTTAAGGATTATATATAGCAGAGTGTCGTCTTCTTGCATTTTTTCCAGAGAGAGCCGTCTATTGAAAGTTCTGATTTCTGGCTCAAACATAACGGGATTCATGCTGCCTGCAATACTTCTTATATTGGTTTTATCCTCGATTAGAAGTTGGTCTCTAAGGTATTTGAGTTTTCTCGCTTTTTCGAGAATCATGCTCTGGTGTTCAATTAGATTCAGGTAATTGATTATTTGTCTCTCAATTTCAATTAGATTGTGGTATGATTCAGTCATTTGAAGTCTTACGTCATTGACAATGCTTCTCAGCTGTGTGTCCATCGCAATCGTAAAGAATGTCTTTTCTGTTTCGATTACACGTTCAGCGTTTACAATTAATGATGATATACCTGCGCGTTTTTGATCCAGATTTTCCAGTTTTTTCTTTTTAATCTTATACTCGGGTTCATTTTTATATGTCCTGTCAATGTTTCGTTTCAAATCAATGACGTTCTTTTCTGTTGTGAGCGCAATACGTTTGAGAGCTCTGCGTACTTCATTGTAATATTTATACTTCTCTTTTTCAGAAGAAGAACTCATCCAATATTCGATATTCTCCTTCAGGTGAGATATGTAATCCTGAACGCTGGAAATGTTAATGTCCTCATTGATTTGCAGGACTTGCTCAAAGAACTGGATATATATGTCTTCCATTTCCAGATAGTCGCCGCTTTCTCTAATTACTTCATTGTCAATAAGGTAATTGATTCGTTCTGCTTTGTATTCAGACAACTCCAACGCATAGTCATATCTAAATGAAAGTGCGTTGCGTTTGGAGAATAGTTCATTCAATAGTTTCTTCTCCCTGTCAAGGCATCTGGTCAGTTCCTCTATGTTATGAAATGTGCTCATTCCATGTTGTGTTATCTTTTGTAAAGATAATGCATAATTATTGAAATCCTCACATTTCCCATCTCTTTTTGCAGATGTTCGGACAAATCACTAAATTGCCGGAAAATGTGTCAGGAAATTTGAAAATTGAACCCGGAACTTTATGAAAAAGATTATAACTGTCATTACGCTGCTTGCTGCCTGCGTTTCACACCTTGATGCACAGACATATATGGTCAATGCACTTGTTCCTACGGAGTCCAAGAAATGTTCCATATATAAAACCGGTAGCAGTGCCATGAAAATCTGCTGCTATGACATTACGGGCGGTTTCGTGATCGGTGCACCTTCCGGCGGGCTGATTTCTGACAATGTCCCGGGTAAGGCGGTGTTCGCTCTCAAAGGCGCATACAGCAAGCTGACATTTGTGATGGGCCCGTATTCGATCGGCAATCCCGACAAAGGCAATTCCATAGTGACAGTCTCTGCGGACGGGAAACGGCTGCTGGACGAGGTCGTTTTCGCATACGACGCCCCACGCTTCCTGACATTCGATGTCGCCGGGGTCAATGAAATAGTATTCACGATTCCACGGGGCGATACGCAAATCGCATTCGGAAACGTAAAACTCTGGAAGGCAGGAGCCGCAGTTTCAAACCCGAACACACTCCTTTCCCGAGTGCCGGGTGGAACTGTCGATCTTATGCAGACCAACCAATTATATAAATATAGGGAATCTGGGTTCGTAAAGCCTGTACTCGGTGACAAGGCCAAAGGAGCCGGTCAGGAAAAAGGCATCAGCATAAACCGGAAGGAATACAATTCCGGTCTTAGCTTCTCCGTATCACAGGCACTTGCCGGTACAGAACAGGGATTCGCATATTTCTGGCTGGACAAGCGTTATGACAAGGTTTCATTCATCGTCGGCCCGAGAGACAACCAGAGTTCCAATTCGAGCGCCTGGCTTGTCGTGAAAGCGGACAAGAAGACCGTTTATGAAGGAATGGTGACACAGAAAGACCTTGCAAAACAGATAGTTGTCGATGTGAAAGGCGCTTCTCGGCTCGGGCTTATATGCGAATACAGAAACAGCGACTTCTTGGGCGGCATTACGTACGGAGTGGTGGATATCAAGGCCTATCCGGAGGGTGCGAGCGTTCCGGCAGCAGGCATTGTCAATCCTAACCGCGACAGAATCGCCAAACTTCCTGACGTATGCCCTCTGATGTCCTCCATCAAGCCGTATTCCGTACGTGGGATAAGTTCAGCGGACAAGACATTGTTCACAGGTGAATCCAGACACTACACATTCTCGATGGGCGGAGAAAAGTATTGGGAAGGACTGCTGCTGACCACCGGAAACAAGCTCATGGGTGACAGAGTGGCTTCTTATGCGGAATTCGACCTTGCTGGCGAATATGACTGGATCAGTTTCGATGCAGGTTGCCTTAGCATGAATCACGTGCTGGATGATGACAATCTCCGTGTATATGCTGATGATAAGCTGATCTTCGACCATACCATATATTGCACATGGCCGAACCAGCACTACGAACTGCCTGTTAACAAATGCCGCACGCTCAGATTTGAGAAATTGGGCAACGGCAAGAACAAGCAGACCATCATCGGAGTCGGCGATATCATCCTCTATCGTGGCCGTCCTGTGCCGAATACGGTATTTGAACACGACGTGCCTGATTGCCCTCACGATGCCGATCTGATAGACGTCTGCGGGAAACCGTATTTCCACTATGTCGGAAGATATGTCAGCGACCTGACCAATTTTAACATGGCAGACTGCTTCCACGACGGAAGCACCATCACAAAATACTTCCAGATGAAGGACGGCAGACAGATCAACAAAGGATTCATGCTGGAGACCAATATCCCGCTCGGTCTGGAGAACGTGACAGTTATGGATGCTGTATTCATGGCATTGACAGGAGTAGGCTCGACGATAAGCAGCTCAAACGTCTCCGCAGCCACCGGCGTCAGCGCAGGCGTATCCGGAACACCGACTGCCAGCATCTTCCTCCTGCTTGAGGACAAGAACAGCAAACAGGCATCCGCGGCGGCATTCAATCCTTACGGACAGTACGAGAGCTGCACATTCACGGTCGCCAACAGAGTGGAATATGTGGATGCGTTCGATGATGTGTTCCAGAACAAAAGTCCTGAGGCTTTGCTCAATCCTGTGAAACTCAATGTGTTTGCTGATCAGGTTCTCGTAGGGGAGTACTGGCTGGACAACAAGATGCAGCCGCTCACCGTCACGGTTCCGATTTTCAAATGCCACCAGCTGATGTTCTGGCTGGAGTGCGGCGACAAGCGTTCAGGTCAATATGTGTTCTATGACCTCAAACTCAGCAAGACTCCTTGCAATATCCCGATTCCTAAAGAATATACTTCATCCCAGGCTGCCAAAAAGTCGGAAGCGCAGTCCTCGAAACAGACTGTAGCACAGGAGCCGGCGCCTGAAAGAGTTACAGTAGTCCAGGAGCGCAAACCCGCCAAAAAGGACAAGAAAGACAAGAAGGCCAGGCAGCGGATCGATTGGGAGGTAAGGGCTTATCAATCCAGCAGTTCTGCTGTCAATGAATTCTTGAGGGATGTCAATGCCATGTGGGAAAAGACCGCACAATACATGAAAGGCAACTATGACTTCCCGTCCGCTTCCCAGACATGGGTTCAGCGCAAGGACGGCACAGTATATAAATGCCTGTCATTCATCGGCTCCGGCGGCAACCGCCTGTCCATATCTTCCATGATTAAGACCCTTCAGGACCGGATAGCCCAGGGCAAGGACATCCAGCTGTCCATATCATTGGCAAAAATGGGCGTGGCATCGGCGAGTCTCGGTGTGACCTCGGTTACCAGCATCGAGGACATGGTCTATTTCGGCAAGAAGGTCAAGGAAGGATCCAAGGCATTGGCCCAATGCAACGATGACATTTCAGACTGCGTGGCACTTGCACAGGCTCAGATAGATGCGTTCAATGCGTACCGCTCATCATCCGTGAGCGCGGACGGAAAGACCAGTTCCGACACGGTCCTGATTCTGCGGCCGGAGCCTGGCGACACCGTCCCGGGCAATCTACAGCAGTTGGAGTATTACAATTTCTGACAAATGACAGAGTCGGACAAAAGTTTTATGGCGGTCAATGTGGATGAGGCCGAGTTCAGAAAGGTGTTTGACCGGTATTATCCACGGATGCTTGCATTTCTGCGTTCATTCCTGCAGTCGGACGACGATGCAGAGGATGTGGCGCAGAATGTATTCGTGAAATTGTGGATGAAAAGAGAAGTGCTGCTCGACCGGGAGTATCTGGACATCTATCTTTTCAGGATGACGGTGAATTTCGCCATCAACTTCTCGAAAGTCCGGAAACGTCACGTGGGGCTCGAAGACATTGACCTTCCTGACGAACTGGATCCGGGACAGGAATTCGATTCACGCAAACGGCTCGACACCATATTCCAAGCCGTATCCGAAATGCCGGAAAAGCGACGTGAAGTGTTCATCCTCAGTAGGTTGCACGGGATGAGCCATAAGGAAATAGCGGAGAAACTGAATGTTTCAGCCAAAACGGTCGAGAATCACATAAATTTTGCTCTCCGTGAGCTTCGCAAGATAAAGTATATCATAGTGTTCTTCATATCTATGGTGTTTTCATAAAAATATCAAAAAACTTTTAGGGGATACGCACGGTTTGCATTGTATTATATGCAAAGCCAAAAACCGATTATGACAAACAAAGATTTATACGGCAAATGGACCTCTCAGGAACCGGTCGGGCTGACGGAAGAGCAGCTCGACAGCGCGTATTCTTCCGTAAAAGGCAAGATACGCAGGGCTGAGTCCGCTTCATTGGCCATCAAATTGTCAGAAGAGTTGCGTGTCCGCCGCCAGAAAAGGATCATCAGGATACTGTCTGCCGCCGTCGCTGCCGCATGCCTGATTCTGCCTGTCGTCATTGTCAATGTTTCAAGACATTCCTACGAGAAAGGCCTTTCGGCTCAGGTCAATGACGAGGCTCCGCAGATGCTCGAGTATTCTGCCAATGCCGGGGAAATGCGTCATGTGCTTCTTCCTGACTCTACATCTGTCACGCTCAATGCCGGTACCGTGCTGATTTGCCCTGCGGAATTCATTGGCGGGAAAAGGGGAGTCTATCTCAATGGTGAAGCCACTTTCGATGTGACGAGGAACGAGAAAAAGCCGTTTGTCGTCAGCACTTCCGTTATGGACATTACAGTCCTCGGAACGAAATTCAATGTGTCTTCCTACAGCGATGACGAAAATGTGACCGCCACATTGTGCAGGGGAAGCATTTCCGCATTGACGAAAAATGCGGAGGAACCTGTCGTTCTTACCCCGGGACAGCGGTTTGTCGTCGAAAGAAGCAGCGGCAACAGTTTCGTGGAGAATGTCAATGCAGATGAAGACGTGGCCTGGGAGAGCGGCCGGCTCTGCTTCCGTTCGAAATCCATACATGAAATCGTGAAAATCATCGAACGCAGATATGCCGTGAGGATTTATGTCACGACAGGAAAATATGACAACGACCTTATAACAGCCAAATTTACCCAAGGATCTACTTTGGATGATCTGATGTTCGCCTTGTGCAAACTTATTCCGGGAATGTCCTATCGGAAAGTGAATTCCAATATCTATATCAGATAACTGGACAAATTATAATCACATAATCAATAATTTTTATGAAACAATTGATTGCAATGCTCGCTTGCATTCTCTTGTCTTCATCTGTTTCGTCAGGGATTTTTGCCCAGACCCAGAATGTCAGATTCAATCGGGAACGGATGAAGATATCAGAGGTGTTTTCTGCCATCGAGCAGCAGACGGGCCTGACAGTGGCCTACAATGAAAGTGCTCTGGACCTGTCCGGAGTGGTGTCTGTACCATCGGAGACCAATGTGTCTGACCTTTTGGCCTCAGTATTGAAAAATACAGGCAACTCTTTTTACTTCCATGGCAAGATGATTCTTGTGTACAAGGAAAAACAGGCCAAATCTTCCACTTATTCCGGAACAGTCGTGGACAAGGCCGGCCCTGTTGCCGGTGCTGCTGTGATGGTGGAAGGGACTGACCAAGTGACAGTTACGGGTGTTGATGGAAAGTTTGCCATAAATGCACCTCAGGGCTCAGTGCTCAAGGTTTCCATGCTCGGCTATAAGGAATTCACTGCTACTGCAGGCCCTCAGACCGACAACCTCAGATTTCTTGTCGAGGAAGACAACAGACTCCTCGATGAGTCAGTCGTAGTAGGATATGCGTCAATGAAAAAGCGCGACCTCGTAGGCGCAGTGGACCAGGTGAAAAGTGATGTCATCGAGAACAGGTCCAACGGAAACCTTGCCAGATCACTTCAGGGTGAGATTGCCGGTCTGAACATATCGTTTACGGACAGCAAGCCGTCCCGTTCCGCTTCTTTCAATGTCAGGGGAACGACATCCGTGGGCGCCGGAGGTTCTTCACTTGTGCTTATCGACGGCGTGGAGGGAAGTCTGAATTCCATTAACCCACAGGATGTGGAAAGTGTCAGTGTGCTCAAGGATGCTTCTTCTACTGCAGTCTATGGTGCAAGAGGAGCGTTCGGAGTAATTCTTGTGACTACCAAGAATCCTCAGAAAGGCCGCCCTGTCATCAACTACAATGGTTCAGTTACCGTAAACAGAAGAACAGTGGTTCCTGATGTCATCACAGACGGTCAGGATTGGCTCGACTGGTGGAAAGACTGCTACAATGGATATTACAACGGCTCCAAGTCATTGCTCAGTCACATTGACAGTACTGTCCCTTATAGCGAGGCCATCTACAGCGAACTCGTTCGCAGGAAGAACGATCCGTCTCTCTCCAAGACGACAACCCTGGAAGGAAACAGCATGTTCGGCTGGGCCTATATGGAGTCAACTGACTGGTATGACCTGTTTTACAAGGATTACAACTGGTCCACTGAACATAATCTGTCAGTTTCCGGAGGAGGCGATATGGCAGACTACTATATCTCAGGCCGTTTCTATGACATGGACGGTATCTATAAAGTAGGAAACGAGGATTACAAGAAATATGACCTGCGCGCAAAAGGAACGCTGAAAGTGCGCCCGTGGCTGCATATCACCAACAATATCTCTATGTCGGTCGTGAATCATTATGAACCGAAACATTCGAGAAACAATTTCAATGTGCAGAGAGCCATCAATCACGCTGCCATGCCGCTCTCACCTGTAAAGAATCCGGACGGCTCGTGGACTACTGCGGCAGCTATCTCCGGCTATGCCGCTTTCTCTGAAGGATCTTCCTGGCGCACAAATGATTACATGTATCTTCGTGAGAAGATTTCTGCGGATGTCATCATGATCAAAGATGTGCTCAAGGCCTCTGTGGATTATTCCTACAACTACACAAGCCGCAAGAGAGTCGATGTGCAGAATCCGGTGAAATATTCCAAGAAGCCGGGTGAGGTGATGCTTGAATCGGCCTCGGCTGGCTCTTCCCGTCAGCAGGTGACCTATTTTACGAGATATCAGGCTGCCAATGCCTATCTGACTTTCAGCCCTAATCTCGGCAAGAACAACAGCCTTACATTGCTTGCAGGATGGAATATTGAAGAGCAGAAATATGAAACGCTCAACGTCTCAAGGTCCGGTATCATCACACCGTCCAAACCGTCATTCTCATTGATGAACGGCACGACCACGGATCCTGTTGCAGGCGGAAATGCCTGGTCTTATGTCGGAGCATTCTACAGACTGAATTACAGTTACAAGGGACGCTATCTTGCCGAATTGAGCGGACGTTATGACGGCTCGTCAAAATTCCCGTCAAACTCCAAATGGGGAATGTTCCCGTCCGGTTCAGTCGCGTGGCGCATATCAGATGAGCCGTGGATGAAATGGGCAGAATCATTGGACAATGCCAAGGTCCGCATCTCTGCCGGATCTATGGGCAACGGAAACGTGGCTCCATATTCATACACATCCGATATGAGCATCGGCACTGCAAGTGACATTGTCCTGGGCGGAAGTCTGCCGTCATACACTACAGTCGGCAGCATTGTTCCTGTATCATTGACTTGGGAAAAGGCAACTACCTATGATGTCGGCCTGGATTTGGATTTCTTCCGTAACAGACTGTCATTCAGCGGTGATATATACAGAAGGTACACTTCCAACATGTACACCGTCAGCGAATCTCTTCCTTCTGTCTTCGGTACTGCTCCTCCAAAGGGAAACAATGCGGAGATGAAAACTGACGGATTCGAACTGACATTGTCCTGGAGAGACGAATTCAAGCTCTTCGGCAAACCGTTCAGCTACAGCGTGAAAGGTATGCTCTGGGACAGCAAGTCCGTGATTACCAAATATGCCAATGACACCGGTTCCCTCGGTACTCTTAAAGGCTATATCCAGAACGGAGGCTCTCCTTCCTCATATTATGTGGGAATGACACTGGGCGAAATCTGGGGCTATACGGTGGACGGACTGTTCCGTGACCAGAATGACATCGACAACTCCCCGATCCATAATTTCCAGCAGGCTTCGGACAAAGTCACCAGGCCGGGACAGGTTAAAGTCAAGGACCTCGACGGTGATGGTGTCATCAGTCCGGGCAACTTCAAGGTGCACGACCATGGTGACCTCAGGATTATCGGAAACAGGTCTCCGAGATACAATTACGGTATCAATCTCGCAGCGAACTGGAATGGTATAGGCGTGTCAGTCTTCCTTCAGGGAGTCATCCACAAGGACTGGTATCCTGGTTCCGATTCCGGATATTTCTGGGGAAAATACGGCCGTCCGTTCTTCTCGTTCATCCCTTCCATCCACACGGACAGCAAGACTGTGTATAGCGAAGAGGCAAACAACTGGGACACAGCATATTGGCCGAGAAAGACCACCTATCAGTCCAATGCATCGTACAGCTGGACCAAAGTGCTGGAAATCCCTAACACGAGATATATTCAGAATGCCGGATATCTCCGCGTAAAGAACGTGCAGCTGGACTATACTTTCAATGAGAAACTCTGCAAGAAGATGAGACTTGCAGGACTGAAAGTTTACCTTACCGGAGAGAACCTGTTCACATTCACCCCGTTGCACAAGTATGCGCCGAATTATGACCCTGAGGGATTGTCCTACGACTCAGATTTCTCTGCGGCAGCTGACGGCTATACCTATCCGGTACTCAAGAGTTTTACATTAGGACTTAACATAACCTTCTAAGAGATTATGAAAAAGATATTGATACCTTTGGCGGTTGCGGCAGCATTGACCCTGCCTTCCTGCGAATCATTTCTCACGCAGGAGAACCCCAACAAGATAGAGAGCGGATTCTATTTCAAGGACGAATCCTCTCTGGAAATATACACCAACGGCTTCATCAGAAGTTTTGCCACATCCATCAAGAGCTTCATTGACGGGGACAAGAACGCTGATACCCACTCCTGGGATGGCCAGGCCGCATATTTTATGGACAACTATACGGCAGAGGACGCTACTAACTGGTCCACGTCGAACTGGTCGCAGCTCCGCTCCATCAACTATTACCTCGACAATATGCGCAAGGCTTCCGCCTCTGACGCAGTACTCGACCATTATGAGGGAGTAGGCCGTTTCTTCAGGGCAATGTTCTATTTCTCCAAGATGAAGACTTTCGGTGCAGTGCCATGGTATGACACTACCATTGACCCGACGGACAAGGAAGCATTGTACAAAGGACGCGACAGCCGCGAATTCATCGCCTCCAAGATACTCGAGGACCTGAACTATGCCTGTGAACATTGTTCTGACGACTCCAAATACAGAATCCGCGCCTCCTACATCCACAAATACGTCGCTCTCGCGCTGAAGTCCAGATTCTGTCTGTATGAAGGGACAATGCGGAAATATCATTCCGACGACCCTTCCACCGGCAAGCCTTGGACCAAGGATGAAAGTTCAATGTATCTGGAACAATGTATCAAGGCGTCTGAGGAAATTATGAATTCCGGCATCTATTCGCTTACTGACGATGCCGCTTCGCGCAAGACCCAGTACAGGGATATGTTTACCAATGCAGATGCCTGCGGGGTTTATGCCAATGAATTCATATGGGCCCGTGACTACGACTTGGAGTTACAGGTCACCTATGCCATAAATGACTATATGGTAAATCCTCAGCACGCAAACTATGCTTTTACCAGACAGTTCATCAATACTTATCTGATGACTGACGGCACGCCATTCACGACCAAATATGCTGATTATAACAGTGTTGACTTCATTAACGAGTGCAAGGACAGGGATTACCGTCTCGCCCAGACCATCAGGACACCGGGCTTTACAAGAGACGGCGGCAAGACTTCATGGGCTCCTGACGTGAAATTCTCCAAGACTGGTTATCAGCCGGTAAAATGGCTTACTGATGATTCTTCGAAGGACAACAATACTGCCGCCATCGCTACGGATGTTCCGCTGATGCGTTATGCTGAAGTCCTCCTGAACTATGCCGAGGCCAAGGCGGAGTTGGGCCAGATGACGGAAGATGTCTGGAACAAGACCATTAAACCGCTCAGGGAACGCTCCGGTGTCAAGAGCATTTATCCGACAGCGGCTGACCCTTATATGGCTGAGTATTTCCAGAATCAGGTGACGGATCCGTTCATTCTGGAAGTGAGAAGGGAAAGAGGAATCGAACTGACTATGGAAAATTCCCGTTTCTATGACATTGTCAGATGGCATCAGGGAGAATTATTCGCCCGTCCGTGGATGGGACTGTGGATTTCCGCCGTGGATACGCCGCTTGACCTGAATGGCGATGGTACACCGGAAACACTCGTGACTGCAGATGTCAAGAAGACCTCTACATTGAATATGCTGATGATAGACGCGGCATCTGAGGCCGGGCACAAACTGTCTGAGGGAACTCATGGAAATATCCTTCCTGCGACAGCACTTCAGCGCAATTGGCACGACTACAAATATGTGAAGCCGATTCCTAAGACGGCAATCCAGGAGAATCCGGCATTGAGCCAGAACCCTGGTTGGGATAAAGTGGACAAGAAAAACTAAAGAGATATGAATAGAACAATATATGGAATGTTGTCAGTGGCGGCAACGCTCTTGACAATGAGCTGTTCCAGCGAGTCTTCTCTTTTCCAGAGAGAGAACGATGTCGTTACTTGTGACTGCTCCGAACAGATTATCAGCCAGTCGATCAAATGTGACGGCAAATGGACTTCAGACTGCTCTGGAACTGAATGGGTGAAGATTTCTCCGGAAAGCGGTGAAGGTGACGGAAAGTATTACAGTACCTATGATCTGCACATCGGCTACAATGCCGGTGCAGCCAGGGAAGCCACAGTTTATCTGATCTATGACGGCAAGAAATATCCTGTGACAGTAAAACAGGGCGAGTGCGACTTCGCTTTCGAGAGTCCTACCGTCTCGGGTGCGCTGTTTGACGGAAAAGCATCTGAGGCAGTACTTCATTTGCCTTATGTAAAGGCCAATGGGACAGAATCTTACGAAATTTCATGTAATGTCGTTTCTGACAATGTGAAGGGTTTGTACGTGGAAACCAAGACCTACAGTTCATTCAACAAAGGAGCCGGAGTGCTGGATATACCGGTTATGGGAACCCCTGATGCTGAAGGAAATGTGAAGTTCGAGGTTCTCGCAAACGGAAAGTCCGTAGGGGAGTGTGAGTTGACGGTGTTCGATGCGGCCGGAGGTAAGCCTTCAGGACTCGATGTCGGCTGGAATTTCTATCTCCTGAATATTCCTGCTGCCGATTTGCGAGGCTCAGATTACGATTACAGCTGGACAGCCGATGCTGCACATTGGCCAGGACAGCCTGTTCCGTCCTCGGATCACAAAGTGTATCCGAATATCGGAAACAAGAAGGCATATCTCACTGCTGAGTGCAAGGCGCCTACAGATTTTACATTCAATCCTTCCGTTCAGATCAAAGGCTTGATGCTCAATGACTATTTTATGGCTGTAGTTCCTGTCATGAACATCACACCTGACGTCAAAGTTTCAGTGGAGGCTTCATTCGGTGCGGCCGGTTCTGCCGCTGGTGTATTCTCGTTGGAGTATTCAGAGAATGGAACTCAATGGAAAGCGGCTCCGGGCGCACGTGATACGACTATTTTCAAGGAAACTGGAAAATATCATTATTACGTATCCCGTGACAATGCTTCTGCTACCCGCAAGACCTATGACAAGGCTACTGACCAGAGTTACAGGAAATATACCTTCCCTCTCGAAGGCATTGAGCCGATAAAGAGCGGCAATATGTATTTCAGACTCCGAGTGTCAATGAATGTACGTGCAGTTGCCAGTGAAAAGGCATACGCAATCGCCGCGAATAAGTGGTGCGATTTGAAAGGACTGGAAATCAATATGGTGAAAGGAGAATGATTATGAAAAAATTGACTTCTATTATAATATTTGCGGCCGGTTTGGTTTTGCTGTCAGGGTGTCTTGAAATAGAGACACCTGAAAACCGGACAGAGAAACCAGAGACGGAGCAGACAGCTGTCTATAAGATCGTTGCGCACAGGGGAGGCTCGGCTGAGTGCAAACACCCCGACTGTTCTGTAGCTTCGCTGAAATATGCCATCAGTCAGAACTGCTATGCTTCTGAGGCTGATATTGTTCTGACCGGAGACAATGACATCTTGATCTGTCATCCTGACGGAAATGGACAGGTGAACGGTCTCGATCCAGCTACACATACGGTAGATCAAATCAGAAAGGCTGGAAAATTATCTAACGGCGAGTCTATACCGACATTGACGGATTTCCTCAAAATCGTGATGGACAAGAAGCTGAACCCGAACGGCATGAAACTCTGGCTAGATGTGAAGCGCTTAGCGGATGCGGAGCGTTCCATCAATGCCTGTCTGAGAGCTTCTGTGATCATTTCAGGAGCCAATGCCCAGAACTATTGCGAGTTCCTGATTCCTACCGGCGAGGATATATTTATGGCGGTACGCGACAGGGTAATCAATGATTACAAAATCAATATAGCCTGGATGACATGTACGAATCCAGCAAAATATGCGGATCCGAAAGATTATGGCAAGGTATGGGCTCAGCTGGCTTACCGCAAGATTCTCGGTGACAATCCGGAGAGTAAATATAGTCCGTTGGATTACTTCAATGCCGGTCTTCCTCTTAGTATCTACGGACCAGATGACGACAAGACCATGGCTGATGTAATACAGTATTATCCTAAGCTCAAGGCGATTTTTACGAACTATCCCGCGAAACTGATATCAAAACTTAGAGAGCAGAAATACATTGACTGATAATTTCTAAACGGCTTCTAAAAAAATCCCCTGCACCGGTTGTGGCGCAGGGGATGATTTTTTATCAGTTGCCGGTGAATGTCACTGTCGCATGGGAGCTTATAGTAATTGTTTTTGTGTCAGGGTCAGTTATATATACGAGTAGTGCTAATTCTTTGCCAATTTTCTTATAGTGCTGGCCAGATATTGTCATCGTCAGAGTAGGAGACGATGTGCCGCTTATGATATATTTGCCTTTTTCATCACTCTCGTCCACATCTTCTAATCCGAAGTACGTGACACCTTGTGTTCCGTTTTCCGGAATTGTAACTATCTGTGCTACGCACCATGTATATATCGCATTTTCCAAAACAGGATCCAGTTCTACTGACAAACTGAATGGAACACCATCTTTCGCGGAAACATTCTTTGGCTGAGTCTTGATTTTCGGGGCCTTTTCACAATAGTACATTCCCTGGACGCGGCTACTTTCGTTGCCCGGAGTCATTAGCCAACTGAAACTTTTAGCGGTTATATTACTGTTGAAAATTTTTAAGACGCGATTCTCGCCAGGATTGTTCCAGTATAAGAACTGGTTGGCATTCATATCGACTGCATCAGTGATGTCAATGCTCTTGAGCTTATTGCCATTGAGCTGCAATACTTTAAGTTTGCTGCATCCTTTCAGATTGATTTCTGTGAGTTCATTGTCCGAGAGATACAAATAGGTGAGATTCGGGAAAATGCTGCCGTCGAATTTCTTCAATTTGTTTTTTCCCAACGAGATGGACTCCATGTTGTCATGCTTTCCAAAAGTTATGTTTGCTATCTGGTTGCTTTCCAAATCGAGCTTTTTCAAGCTGACGCAGTTGCTCAAGTCAATTTTCGTCAGATGACATTTATTGGCTATGAGATCTTGAAGTTTCGTCAGCTTGCTGACGTCCAATGTCTTCAGGTTATAGCAGCCCGTAAGGTACAAGTATTCAAGATTTGTCAGGAATTCCAGTCCTTTACATGACTCAAGATTCTCTTTGTATGTGTCAGGCATCGAAAATGATGTTATCTTCGTTACTTCCGCATACATGATCTTGTCCGAATCCTCAATCAAATCCTCATACTCCAATGCAGCTGCAAAAACATGGTCAAATTTATCGGTAATGTCTTGATTCACTGTTACATCGCAGCTTCCTGTCACAAATCCGTCAGGAATAGAGGCTGAAATTGTCGTGGATCCGTATTTCTTGGCCGTTACCACGCCGTTTTCATCTACGCTTGCAATTTCTTCATTGTCAGAATGCCACACTAGCGTGGACAGGATTTTTTCCTTCTTGGTAGCATTTTCAGGAAGCGCAGTGACGCTCAGCTGTTTAGTCTCTCCTGCATTGATCACAAAAGAAGTAGGCTCGATGGTGATGCTTATTATAGCTACCTCCTCTGCTTTTTCTTTCTTGCAGTTTACCAGCAGGGGGATTGTCAATGCTATGATAAGCATGGTGGATAAAACTCGTTTCATAGTGTCCTTGTTTTAAATTGTTATTTGATATTTATTTGGTCTAAGTTTAGATTTCGCCAAAGATACACACGAAGTGGCGCGAAACAAATACGTAATTCTACGTATTTTCGCCATTATACAGCCGTTTTTATGATGCGTACGTATATGTGAAATTTCGGCGTATTTTTACAAGTGTGGAATAAAAACTGGATTCTAATGAAAGATTTTCACGATTGAGGCGTATATTAGTAAAAGAAAAACACATATATTATGAATACTACTTTAATTATTGCTGTCGTTGCAGTGCTTGTGGTGGCTGTTGTCGTAATCGTCTTGAATAAGGCCAATGCCGTGGTCAAGGGCGAACTGTCGAAGAAGGAAAACGAAATCCGGGAACTGACCGGAAAACTTGCGGAGCGTGACGCCGACCTTATACGCAAGGAGTCGGAAGTGCGTACTGCTGAGGCTCTTAGAGATAGTGAGAGGAAGCAGCACGAGCTGGCTTTGCAGGAGGTGAAAAGTAGTCACGAGAAGTCATTGGCCGAACTGAAGGCCGGGCAGGAAAAGGCTATAGAGGCAGCCAAAACTGCATTGGCCCTCGAAAATGAAAAGATTCTTAAGGCCAGGGAAGAGACTCTCAAGAAAGAGGCGGCCGAGACTATGAAGAATATTACCGGAGGACTGGACCAGACTATAAAAGGAATGACCGAGGCGTTTGAGGCACAGAGAAAGACGCATACGGAGGAGAGTTCCGCCATCAAGACCCAGTTCAATGAGACTGTAAAGCATCTTAAGGAGCAGACTGAGGCGATCGGCAACCAGGCCGAGGATCTGGCCAAGGCGCTTAAGGGTCAGAACAAACTCCAGGGTAATTTCGGAGAAACGATTCTCGAGAATATTCTCAAGGAACAGGGCTTCCGTGAGGGAACTGATTATGAATCAGAGATTTGGCTGCGTGACAAGAACGGTGGACTTATCCGTAACGATGAGACAGGCAAGCGTATGCGTCCGGATTTCGTGCTGCATCTCCCAGATGAGACTGATATTCTTCTGGATTCGAAAATGTCTCTGCAGGCGCTTACTGACTATTATAAAGCCGAAACGGACGAGGCACGAGAGGACGCTGCCGTCAGGAATCTCGAGTCAGTGAAGAATCATGTCAAGGAACTTATCAGCAAAGAGTATCAGAAATATGTGGTCGGCCGAAAGACATTGGACTTCGTGATTATGTTCATTCCGAATTACGGGGCATGGCAGCTGGCAAGGATGAAGGAACCCGCCATCTTCAACTGGGCGTTGGAGCACAATGTGCTGATTACCACCGAGGAAACGCTTGTCCCGTTCCTGCGCCTTATCCATGGAGCATGGCTGCAGAAAGCTCAGATGGATAATATCGAGGAAATCGTAAAGGCTGCTCAGGACATGGTAGAGCGGGTGGGCATTTTCTGCAGGTGCAATGCCGAGCTCGAAGGAAAACTTAAAGGTGTGCTCAAGGGATTTGAGGAGAATACCAAGCGTCTTGTGGACGGTAACCAGAGCATTGTGAAAGCAGCGGAACGTGCTGTCAGCCACGGCATCGCAGCCCCTACCGGCAAGAATGCATTGCCGCAGGTCAATCTCATTCCGCTCCCGGAATCCTCACTTACTGAAGAATAGAAGAACTGGAGAGTGTTCAGAAACAATAGTTGGTGCCGAGGGATATCCAGAACGGGTCGCCGATGCCCTTGTTGAAGTTGTGGGCAATCTCGGCAGAGGCGATGAAGTTCTGGTTCCAGGCAAGTTTCAAACCGAATCCGCCGGTGCTGATAAACTGGCTGGCCATATTGCGGATATATTTCTGTGCGTTTTCCGGTTTGTGACCTGCTGCTACAGCCAATGCCTGGATTTCCGGCAGTGCGCTCATCTCGCGGACACGGTAAGGCTGCACGATCATTCCGCAGTCGAAGAACGGATTGGCGGCTATGTAGAAGTTCTGTTTCAGAAGTCTGAAATCCACAAACTTGATACGGAGTTCGAAGTTGCCCCAGAGATAGCCGTCGCCGATCAGACGGTTGGCATGCGTGCCTCGGATCGTGTTTGAACTGCCGAGCCCTTCTGACATCATCTGCTTGAGAACCAGAGCTGAAATGTTCTGCTGCATGTAGAAAGGCGTTTCTCCGGCCAAGCTGCCCTGATATGCCAGATGGTAGGCAAAGACGGGATCTCCGACTTTGAATCCGAACGGAATGCTTACATAATGGCGGAAATGTGCGTTCAATTTCAGATAATTGAATCCGTCTCCGAATACGTCCGGGGGAGCCATTGACATATAATTCAGCCCATAAGCCCTTGTTCGGTGCTGTCTCGAAATCCCTGCTGTCATAAACCAGTCCGGCCTTGATTTCCAGTCTGCTGCCACCTTTTGCCTCGGCCTCCTTGATTACGCCGAACTGCTTGTAGTGATGGTAGATCGTGGATGAAGCATCGTAACCGTATTTCTTCTCGTTGATGTCTTTCATCCGGAAATTCCAGTAGCTCAGACCGCCTGCCCACTGAAGATGTTCTGTTATATTGCCCTGAAAATCAGCAAGAACGCGTATGATGTCACGGTCAGTGTAATAGTAGGAGACTTTCTTGAGCGGATCCACGCCCATAGTTCCGAAAAATGCCGCATCTGCTGCCGGAATCGTTCCGTCAGAAATCTGTGACGCGTATGACTTGTTTGAGATCAATGAATTGAAAACCGGAGTTGCAGCGCCGTTGAATCCCCAGAAACTGTACAACGGGTCATCTATAAAGGTAAAACTCACTGATGACCTGACTTTGGGAATCAGAACTCTGCTGTCGTACGAAAGGAACAGTCTGGTTCTGCCTTTCGTGAAATGAGATGCCTCGTAACTTATCTTATCCCTGTAGTTAGGGTACGTGGAACCGTCCCCATAATTATAGAGGTCACCGAAAACGCCGTATTGGAAGCCCATGTCGGAAGAAAACGTGAGACATGGAAGGATGCCGAATCCCCATCCTGTTTTCTTCTCTGAAGGACTTTTTCCTGCTTTCTGACTCTTCTCTGATTTCTGACTGTTGCGGGCGAAAATGTCCAGAGTAGTGCTGCTCATTATCGCGGCAGCCAATGCAATCAATATCGCTTTTCTCATCACTTTTTGTGTCGTAATCGGCTGCAAAGATAAATCAATTCTTATGAAATTTGAGTCCGGCATCGAATTATTGGCGGATTTTATGTAAGTTTGCAAAATATTATTGATAAAATCTATGGCTCTGCTTATAGCTTACCTGCTCGGAACACTCGGAATTTCGTTCCTTTGCTCACTTCTGGAATCGGTGTTGATGTCAACTCCGCTATCGTTCATAACAATGAAAAAGGAGCAAGGCTACAAACCGGCTGAGAAGTTTTTCAAATTCAAATCGGACCCGGACAGGCCATTGGCTGCGATCTTGTCATTGAACACGATAGCGAACACATTAGGCGCTGCGGCAGTGGGCCGTCAGGCGACGATTCTCTTCGGAAGCACCTGGTTCGGAATTATCTCAGCATTGACCACATTGCTTGTACTGGTGTTCTCGGAGATTGTGCCGAAAACAATCGGAACGACATATTGGAAGAATCTGATGGGCTTCGTGACATCGGTCATTTCTTTTCTGATGGTGCTGATGTGGCCGCTTGTGATTATGGTTCAGCTGATTACCAAGATGTTGAGCAAGAATGATGACGAGGCGACAGTCAGCAGGGATGAAGTGACTGCCATGGCCAACATAGGTGCGGAGGAAGGTGTGATTGATTCTGACGAGAACAAGGTCATCCAGAATATCATGAAACTGGACAATGTCCAGGCCTGCGATGTGATGACTCCGAGAATCGTGGCGATGACAGCACAGGAGAACATGACATTGAAGAACTTCTACAAGAACGAGACATACCTGCATTTCTCCAGGATCCCGGTTTATGCTGACTCACCGGAATACATTACCGGCTACATTCTCTTGAGCGATGCCCTCGAGGGACTTGCTGACGATGAGTTCGACAAGAGGCTGGTGGAGCTGAAACGTCCGATTTCATTCTTCAAAGAGGAGGATTCCTGCGGCCATATCTGGGAGGAACTGCTCAAGAAGCACGAGCAGATGGCTCTCATCATTGACGAATACGGCTGTTTCCAGGGCATTATCACCCTCGAGGATATCATTGAGACCATCCTCGGTCTGGAAATCATAGATGAGAATGACCAGGCAACTGACATGCAGCAGTTTGCCCGCGAACGCTGGGAGCGCCGCCAAAAAAGGTTCCGCCCTATCGTCCTTCCGAAAGAAGAAGATAGCGATAATGCTTAGGGCGGGTTGCCGAAACCTTCGTCGAGATTGTCCATCTGTTCCGGAATACTATTCGGATTTGTCTTTTGTTTTTCCTGTGCAGATCAATAAGCTTGTTTCATCGAAATATCCGGGATGTGTGCGTTCAAACTCTTTCATGCATTCTATTCCTTTGCGGTACACCTCGGCATAGAAGGCTTTGCGTTCTTTTATGTCTGCAGTACGGCCTTTAGTTAACTCTGCCCATTCATGTTCGTCTACTTTAATCACGTCGTTCACGTACTCCTGCTCGAATCCGTGTTCGAAGAGTGAAATAATTGTTTTTTTACGAATCTCATCTTCATCATAGCCGTAGATTCGTAATGCCTTCTGATAGGACTCACAAAAACCTTCAATGTGTCCTATAACGTAGTTGTTACATATGCTCGCGACAAAATCTTGCCTTTTGAATTTTTTTGCGGCTTCATAAAGCTGCATGTCAAGATCATCCATAATGCCTAATGTTTAGTAATCCTTAAAAAATCAACTTGGTAATGGTAAAATTAATAATTTTATTTGATTAACCATTCCCAGCATGGAATTACCTCGATGGTACCATAATCATCTTTGATGGTTTTCTTTTCGTCATAGGTGATTATCAGTCTTCGTTTGCAAGGTAATGCTTTCGGCAGTTTCTGCAAGGCGTCAACTTCACGATTTAAGGTCACATCCGATTTGTCAATGGAATAAGAAACCTGTATTGCCAATTCTTCTTCTGGAATATAGAAGTCAACCTCAACATTTTGATTATAGAAAAAGACGCGCTCATTATCGCCGTCATTTCCATATTTGCGGAAAAGGGCAACAGCAACTATGTTTTCCAATAAAGTAGTTGTCGGATCCACAAGAAGAAGGCTAAGTAATCCGTTATCAATGAAATAGTATTTGCAGTTAGTTTCGCGTTCCGCAAATGCGGCATTTATATTACGTAGCCGCAACAAAAGCCACGCATCTTCACAATGCTCGATATAATTGCTGGTTGTCGGAATGGTTATTTTGCCGCCTATGCCTGACAAAACTTTAGAGAGTCTTGAATAAGACAATGGCTGTTTCACACTTTCTGCCATTTTCTTCACCATAAGACGCAGGAGGTTCGGATTGCTGATTTTGTTACGCGCACAAATGTCTCCAAGATATATCTTCTGATATACTGAACTCATGTACCCCCTTTTTACCGTCAACAAAACACTCTCCGGCAATCCTCCCCAATTCATATATTCTGAGTATTCCCGCAAAAAGATGGATTTTCCTGCGGTACTCATCAAAGTATCGTCATCATAAGGAATATTTCGCGAACGAAGATATTCTGTGAAACTATATGGATAAACCTCTATTGGTATATAACGACCTCCAAGTGTTGTCATTATCTCTTTTGAAAGCATCTTGGCATTTGAACCTGTGATCCAGACGGTTCGTTTGCTGTCTGCCATACGCCGCGCAAACTTTTCCCACCCGTCAATATTGTGTATTTCATCAAGGAACAGCATCGGATTATCCTTTCCGGTCATTTCAATGTGACATTCAATGATCGAATTAAAGTCTTCATAATTAAACCCGATCAGCCGCTCATCCTCGAAACTTAAATAAAGCATTTCATCCCAATTATGCCCATCACGCAACAACTGTTGAATCCGTTCAAAGAGAACGAATGATTTGCCGGCTCTTCTTACACCGACAAACACATAACAGCCATAGCCCTCAGTTTCAATGTCTCTATGGACTATATTGTAACTTTCGATTTCACGACGATTGTCTAGAAGGATCTGTTTAAGTAATGCTTTATTAACCATAATTATTAAAATGCCATTTTAAATGTTTATGCAAAAGTATAAAATATCATTTAAAATAACAATGCGTCTATCTTCGTGTCTTTCAACGTCTGTTTCAATTCCATTCCGACAGATCGCCATGAAGGCATCTTCTTGAGCGTCCTGCGGACCGGTTCTACATCATAAAGCAGGAAAAGCAGCAGTACGGCAGTGCCTATCAGACATGACCAGCCGAATATTGTCTTGACGCTGGACATAAGAGGTGCCAGTGCATCCATTTTCGCCACATAGCCAGCAACTGACGGGTCTGAGACAGAAGGTATGGAGGATGAGCAATAATGAGTGGAATATGCTGCTGTATAATATCTTAGAGCGTGTGCATATCCGGCAGAAGCAATCGACTCTATAAGTCCGTTTCTGATGAATCCGCAGATGGTAAGACCCATGAAGAAATGCTGGAAAGGCATGAACTCTTCAAGATATATCGTGAGTGCTGCGAAAAATATGGCAAATCCGAATGTGCGCAACATTGTCGGAAGATAGAAAACTTCAACATTGACATAAGGCGAAAGCCCGAAGTACATTGTCAGCTGATAAACGAGAATGGCTGCGAATCCGACTGAGAGCAGGGTCGTGTATTTCAGGCGCACGACTTTGATCCACCAGAGCACAAACGAGCAGCCGAATATGGTCCCGACCAGTTCGCAGATGGAGAACCGCGCGGTCGTCATTGCCCCATAGCCGAGAACTGCTGACGTGAAAGCTGTCTGGAGCGATTTCGGAGTGGCGCACATGACTTCGAGCACAAGGAAAAGCCCAAGCACGGGATATAGTTTCCCGTATTTGAATGCGGCCGGATCAATGTAAGGGTGACGGATGTGCTTCATCCGGCCAATGCATATTGCCAATGTTACTGGCCACGCCACGCAGACCGTGCGGAAGACATTGCTGTCGAACCAGTTGTAGTATTCACCGTAAGTAAAGATCCAAATGCCTTCGAGCAGGACCAATGACCAGAGAACGCATCCGAGCCAGTCCACGCTTATCATCGGGACTTTCGGCATCAGGCGTACATTCCTTGTCAGAACGAATACTGTCAATGCTACGATGAGCAGCAGTCCTATCATGAACCAGTGCATCATCATCCAGCTTCCGAAATAATAGGTGAGCTGGTTTGCAATCCATGAAGATATGTTCATACAGCCTACCACCACCATGTACAGGAACGGAAAGAATCTGGAAAAATCACGACCCGGGGCCATCCAGAGCTGGATGTTGGACATGCATTCGAACGTTCCGCACAGTTTCAGGAATCCTGCGACAAATGAAATGACACAGAGTACAGGTATGCTTCGCACATACATGCAGAGCAGATTGCACAGGGCGATTACCAGTGCGGCGTTGAGCAGCAGCTGGCGGTTGGTGAACCGGAACTTGAACCTGAACAGAAGCGGGAACGGCATTGCGACTCCCACGACCCCGCACAGACCGATCATCAGCACGTCCTCGCGCATGAAGGACGTCGTGCCCATATAATTGGCCAATGTTCCAAGATATATCCCTCCGCTCAGCTGGAAAACTATGGCGAAGAACAAATATATCCACGGCCTGACAGATTTGGGAACGTATTCCCGATACATGGGCATCGAGAATACCATAGGAGGCATCGGCATATCAATACTTCACTTCAGTTTCGACATTGAGACCTGCCTTGAGAGCGGCAAGATCTTCGGGAGCACCGTCAATCTTTATACGGACCGGTACTCTCTGTTCCACTTTCACGAAGTTTCCGGTGGCATTGTTTATAGGAGCGCCCATCCATGCTGTTCCTGTGGCGGAGGCTATGGATTCCACATGTCCGGTGAACTCTGCGTCAGGCAGGGCGTCGGCAATTACCTTCACTTCTGAGCCTACCGATATATGTTTGAGCTGAGTCTCCCGGTAATCTGCTATAATCCAGACGTTTGCATCCTCGACTACCTTTGCCATCAGCTGTCCCGGCTGCACCAGCTGTCCCACGTGTATATCTTTTTTCCCCACATAACCGTCACAAGGCGCAGTAATTATCGTATATGACAGGCGGAGCTTGGCGAGTTCGAGAGCAGCCTTTGCAAGATTGACACTGGCCTCGCTCTGTCCCAGTCGTCCGGTCAGTTCGTATCCTACGAGTTCTGTGGACTTGCGCTGGCGACTTACCTGATCATATCGTGCCTGAGCAGCCTTGTATCGCGTTTCCACTGCATCGAACTGCTGTTTAGTCACAGCATCCTTGGCCAGCAGGGCCTTGTATCTTTCGTAATCCTCACGGGCATTCTCGAGATTGGCCTCAGCCTCTTCCATGCCGGCTTCGGCTACGGTCACATTGCTCGCAGTCGTCTTTATGCTCGCTGCGTCAGCAGTTTTCCCTGATGTCGCACGGGCGAGATCCGCCTGAGCCTGCGCAAGCATGTATAGGTATTCGGTATTGTCAATGATGACGAGCGTATCGCCTTTCCTGACGTGCTGATAGTCTTCAAAACGGATTTCGCTGACAAAGCCCTGAATTCTGGTATTGACAGGGGTGATATGACGTTCCACACGTGCATCGTCCGTATATTCCACTTTCCCCAGATGTACGAAACGGGAGCAGACGTATCCGATTCCGCAGAGAAGCAGAAAGATAATCACTACATTGTATATTCTTTTTATGGTTTTCTTGCTAATCATGATAGTTTATGTTTTTTTTTGAAATTGCTTTTATAACCTGTTGTTTGACATTGACTTACAATATCCCGGCCGTGTAACGCAGGCAGCAGAGACGATATTGGATTCCGGCATTGGCGGCTGATACGTCCAGTTCCGCCTCGAGCTTCATATTGAACGCATCCAGCATATCTGTCACAAGAACAAGCTGTTCCATATATCTGTCGTGCACACGCTCGTAGTTTTCGTCCGCAAGTTGCAGGCTCTTTTCGCTGGTCTCCAGTTCGACGTATGACTGCATATAGTCAGCGTAGGCCTTCTGGACATTGTTCCGGAGATTCTCCTCTGTGACGTCTTTAGCCTGTTCCGCCTGTCTGACAGCGATTTCCGCCTGCTTCAATTTGTGCCCGGATTTGTACAACGAACTGAAATTGTATCGTATTCCCAGCCCTACATACCAGATATTCAGGTTCTTGTCAATGGGCGGAATCTCGAAGGTTATCGGACCGTTGAAGTTCTCGTATGCCACGACCGCTATCTTCGGGAGCCTTTCGCTCCGCACCAGTTTCTGTCTGGTCAATGCCATATCTGCATTGATCCCTGACACTTTCATTTCCGGAGATGAGTCAGCGGCGATTTCCTGCCAATGCTGTCTGCTTCTGTCCCGCAGGTCTTCTTCGTCTGCCAATGCCGATGAAACGACTGTCCCTTCCGGCAGGCCAAGTGAATTGACCAGCCTGTAATTCATGATTTCTCTTGTGTTTCTGAGTCTTACGAGGTCCAGTTTCAGCATTTCCAGCCTGAGTTCGTATCTGGTCACGTCAGCGGCCAGTGCCAGGCCGTGTTCCCTTTTTGCATTGATTTCCTCTATCAGTTTAGTGGTCAATGCAATATTCTTTTCATAGACCTTTATGCTGTTGTCTGTCCTGAAGAGGTCCAGATACTCTCCGGCGGCCATAAGTCTCAGGCCCTGACGGCTTTGGCTGATGACGGCTTCTGACATGCGTCCCTCGTGTTCGGCCATCTTTACTGCAGCATTGACAGCGCCTCCTGCATAGACGACCTGCTGGGCTTCGAGTGTGAATCCGTTTCCGAAATGTGGGGACGGGGCTTTTGTGTAATTGGAGAAGTCCCTGTCTGTCAGGAAGCTGTCACCGATGTAGCTGACGTTGACTTCCGCATTGATTTCGGGATATCTTGCATCTTTTGCAGACCTTATTCCCTGTTCGGCTGCTTCCTGAGCTGTACGGAGCATCGCCATGGTCCTGTTTTCGTTTTCAATTCTTGTAAATACGTCTGTCAATGTGAGCTGCAACGTGTCCTTGTTCACGTTTGCAGTTTCTTGTTGTTGTATTGCATTTTCGTCCTGACCTGACTGTGGACTTGCATACAGCGGCATTGACAAAAAAACTGCGACAGAAGCAGCTGTCGCGATGATTCTCATTTTCATTGTCATTTGTCTTCGATTTTTCGATTGCAAAGGTATCGCTGTCCGGTCAGAAAGGCGTTGGACGAATAGATACAATAATGGGACAAATCGGAAGTGTTATGGTTATTTGAAACATTTTTAGCGATATTTGCGGTATAAAAAGGAATATTATGGACAATGTTATAAGTGGAGAAATGTCTGCTGAACTGATGGAAGGAGTTTCTGATGTCCTGGCTGGTATCCGCCGCGGTTTTGATGCCAGTTCAGAGAATGAGAACAGGGACGCTTTATCCGGAAGCTCTGACATGGTCGCCGAAGACGGCATTATCATTCTGTGCCGCTGCGGCAGTGCTGTTGTCAATGTCAATTATCATGCATGGGTGCTTCCGTATGGCGGCGTCATTACCATTTTTCCCGGTGACGTGATATCTGTCGGCAAGAAATCATCTGATTTTACTGCGGATATGCTGGTGTTCAGTCCCAACATTCTCCGCGAGGCCAGTCTGGATATAGAGCACAGCATCTACGACAAGTTGCGTGAGGACAGGTGCAGAAGTGATTCCCAGGTGGTTTCCGATATTGTAAAGTCAATGTTCATGCTTCTTGGCCTGTATTTCCGTCAGAATGAGTGCAAGTGCCTTGACAAACTTGTCCTGTATCAGCTCAAGTCTTTTTTTATCGGTTTTCACGATTATATCACGAGGTTTCCGGATATGGCGCCTGCTTCTTCATTGTCCAAGCGCAAGCGCTACCTGTTCAATTCTTTCATGAAACTGATAGAGCAGACTTATCGGTATTCCCGTGACGTGAACTGGTATTCCGAGCAGTTGAGTATCTCGTCCAAGTACTTGAATATCATTGCGAAGGATATTTCCGGCAACAGCCCCAAGACACTGATTGACCATTACGTTATACTTAAACTGAAGCAGGAACTTTCCGGCACGGACAAGTCCCTCAAGCAGCTTGCCTGGGACTACAATTTCTCTGATGCCTCATTCTTCACCCGCTATTTCCGTCTCCACACCGGCCTCACGCCCCGTGCCTGGCGATTGCAAGAAGGCCCTTCCGCAGGAGACCGAGGGTAATTTCATCTTTCCGTATTTTGAAATTAATATATAATTGGTTAATTTTGAGAATATTAACTAATAATCAATTATATTATGCCAAAAGATCTGATGAAGTATGAATGCCTCAGATGCGGATGGATTTATGATCCGGCTGAGGGAGATCCCGATAGCGGGATAAAACCTGGTACCCCTTTCAAAGATATCCCGAATTCGTGGAAATGCCCGGTATGCGGCGCATCGAAATCCGATTTCGCTCCATATCCGGAAGACTGATAACTTCAAGAAAGTCGATCGCCATGCGGTCGACTTTCTTTATGTCCGTCTTACAAAATGTTCAAATCTGTCTTACAAAATGTCTAAATCTTTCTACAAAAAGTTCAAATCCATGCAAAATTAATAAAATCCTCATTATTGCATGAGGTCACTTTTGCGGCATTTGATTATCTTTGTGTTATGTCCGTCATTAACGCCATGCGGACATATTTAATGAAACAAAACATACATCAAACCATAACCGGATGACACACAAAGTATTTTTCAGGAAGGCTCTCGGAGCATTGACAGTTACATTGACATTGGGAATCTTTGCGGAAACAACAGCCTCTGCGGATGAGGGGATGTGGCTGCCGTCGCTGATTTCTGAGCGGATAGGGGATATGCAGAGCAAGGGATTCCGACTCTCTGCGGAAGACATTTACAGCGTGAACCAGGCATCGCTGAAGGATGCGGTCGTGCTTTTCGGACGCGGATGTACCGGTGAAGTCGTCTCTGCAGAGGGACTGCTTCTGACCAATCATCATTGCGGATACAGCCAGATTCAGAAGCACAGCAGCGTGGAACATGATTATCTGCGGGACGGATTCTGGGCATTGACACGAAAAGAGGAACTTCCGAACAAAGGGTTGACAGTCAGCTTCTTGGAAAGAATGGAGGATGTTACTTCGCGAGTTTTGGAAGGGGTGACCCCAGCATTGACAGAAACCAAAAGGGATTCCATAGTTAAGGCCAATACTGTGCGGCTTGTTAAGGAGGCGACATCGGAGGGCAGGGGATTGCGTGCTACTGTCGAGTCGCTTTACTACGGGAACCAGTATTTCCTGTTCCTCTACCGCGAATACAGTGATGTGCGTCTGGTAGGTGCGCCGCCATCTTCTATCGGAAAGTTCGGCGGGGATACTGACAACTGGATGTGGCCGCGCCATACGGGCGATTTCTCCATTTTCCGCATCTATGCCGACAAGGACAATAATCCGGCTGAGTATTCTGAGGACAATGTCCCGTACACACCTAAGAAGTTTTTCAAGATTTCGCTCGGAGGTGTTCAGGAAGGCGATTTTACTTTCGTGTACGGCTTCCCGGGAAGGACTCAGGAATATATCATGTCTGAAGGAGTGAGGTATGTGTCGGAGGTGTCTGACCCTGCAAAAATTGCATTGAGGACAATGCGGCTCGACATTCAGAGAAAGTATATGTCCCAGAGCCAGAAGGTCAGAATCCAGTACTCTTCGAAGAACGCCGGTGTGGCCAATGCTTGGAAAAAATGGCAGGGCGAGATGAAGGGAATCAACCGTCTGGGTACTGTAGAGGCAAAACGCGAGTATGAAAAGAGGTTTGCCAAGTGGGCGGCAGGGACTGAGTACAGCACCATACTTCCGCGTCTGGATTCATTGTACCGGGCATTGGAACCTTATACCTTCGCCAAAGAATATTATAGCGAGACGGCTGCGACTGTGGAACTTTGCCGTTTTGCGGCTTCTGTGGCCCAGGAAATTGCCCGAGGGGACAATGAGAGTGCAGCGTCCATGTCGGAGGCTTTCTTCAAGGACTACTGTCTTCCCATTGACAAAGAGTCTTTCGTGGCGACAATGAGCGCTTTCGTCAAAGATGTTCCCGCTGAGTTCCATCCTGAATATCTGGAAGGAGAGTTGGCCCGTTACGGAAGTGTCGGCAAATGGGCAGATGCATTGTTCGGCGAATCTGTTTTCGCAGACGCTGAGAATGTCGCAAAGCTTGAGGCGGCAGATTCGCTGGCTATGCGTTCTGACCCGGCAGTGCGGTTCGCCAATGAATTCAGAAAATGGTACGGGAGTGACGAATATCCTTATGAGAGGCGTCTGAATCAGGAGATTACGCTGCTTTACAGGGATTACATGAGAGGACAGATGGCGTTTGAGCCGGAAAAGTCCTTCTTCCCGGATGCAAATCTCACACTTAGGGTCGCCTATGGCAGTGTGTGCGGTTATTCTCCTGCAGACGGAGTCTATTATGAGCCTGTTTCCACTCTTGAAGGCATAATGGAAAAGGACAATCCGGAGATTTTCGACTACAACATTCCACAGCGGCTGCGCGATATCTATGCCGCAAAGGACTATGGTCAATGGGCGATTAGCATGGCCAATGGCAAGAAGACCGTACCGGTCTGCTTCATTGCCACCAACCACACCTCAGGAGGCAATTCTGGAAGCCCTGTAATCAACAAGGACGGCAACCTGATCGGTCTGAATTTCGACCGCGTATGGGAAGGCACGATGAGCGACATCGTCTTCGACCCAGACTATTGCCGCAACATCTCGCTCGACATCCGTTATGTCCTGTTTACCATTGACAAACTCGCCGGCGCAGACCACCTGCTGAACGAAATGGTTTTCGTGAAGTAGGAGCCTCAAAATCGTAGGTCTTGAGTTTCTCAAACGACTTCCGCGCATCCCTGACAAGCCCGTCCGAAGAGATGAATTCAGTGTACATCATATTTTCATCTTCTGATGATTTTTCAAACTCGCAGAGTTAGTAATTTTTCATTGGCATTTTGTGAGCGCTTCGTGAAAGAATGTTAAAAGTGAAATCCCCCACAGACGTCGTTCATCTGCGGGGGATTGAATACTATGTATATGTCCAGACTATGTTTTTGACGCGAATCTGCGTTACTGAACCTGGAAATATTTGTTTGTTCTGTATATGCTGCCGTCCGAATTGTATGATATTATCTTGAAATTACGGAACTGTCCCGTAGTGTTTGCAGTCAAATTGACGTTAACGTGCATTTCGGCGCCATCGTCAACAACAGGGGTGAATGATACGAATGTCTTCATTTCTTCCGCAGTGTATTGAGGCCCGACCTGATTGCCAATATCTTCGCTCTTCAAGTCAGCAAGTTTCAATGCGTGTTCAATCAGTGCATTCTGCAGGTCTTCAGGAATGTTCTTCATTGTTCCTGCCGGGTATGCAATGCCATCGATTTTGATGTTTGAGAAATGATACAACTGCAATGATACTGCGGTATTTCCAAATCCCGGTTTTGCAGTTTCCGGTTCATTCGCTCTTACATCATATTCAAATGTGTGCGTCTCTGTTTCTCCCGCAGGGTTTGCTGCCTGAGTGAAAGAAGATTCTACTGAGCCGTCCTCTGTTTTTACAATAAGCTTGAACGATTTGGTTCTGGACGAACTGTTCTCCGGAACAGTAATGCTGACAATGCCTTCCTTGCATACGGCTGCTGCCCCTCCGCAAGAAATGGATATACCATATTTGCTGTCAGCAACGTAAGAATCGACATCTGCTCCCGTTACCGTTGTCCCGTCAACCTTCAGTTCAAGGGTGGCGGCTTCAACCGTTTCTCCTTTATAGGATATTTCTCCTTCAAATTTTGGCGTGAGCGTCGGCGTAATCACAGGGAGTCCTTTGCCGGGGTCCTGGTGGACACTGATGAAATTTCTTGAACGGATACCCTTGTATTCCATATAAACTTTGCAAGAACGGTCCGAAGTGGATTTGTTTTTGGCAATCGTTATCTGAAGGTTGTAATTATTGGTGTTTTCCCAATCGGCTACAGCCCAATCGGAAGCATCGCTGCCGTCAGGATTGACGCTCACAAGGACGCAGTCTTCCGGAGTCATTGTGACAGGCTCTCCTCCATAAGTGGCGGTGGTAGGACCGAGATATTGAATATGCTGATTCATGTCCACATTCTGAGGCGCAGGCGAGGCGCTGCCATTGGGATAGAAAACGACATCCTCTGCTGTTGATTGGAATACTCCCTTGTCAAGGTTGAGCGCGATATTGTGTATTGTGCCGGCCTTGAATTCCTTCTCTTTTGAAGACTCGAAACTGTATGTTCCCTTGTCGGTAGTCACCACATAAGTGCAACCCGTTGTTTTCGCAGGGCAGACTCCCATATATATGCCGGAAGCATCATCTTTGCCCGTTACGCCCTCCAAATTGTAGGCAGTGCCCAGATTTACCGTGACTGATGATTTCTGGTCACCGGCAATGAATGCGCGGGATTCTCCGTTCCAAGGCTGTACGACAACCCACAATCCACTGATCTTGGCATTCTCAGAGGTTGTGAGAGATACTGATTTTACAGCATCGGTAGAGCCCTTGGAAGAGTAGATGATAAATCTTACCATTGAAGATTGCATAGTCATTGCAGCAGAATAACTTGTTTGAGCCCCAAGCTCAATTGGGGATACTCCTGTAAGGGCAATCTTGTTGGCCGAAACGTCCACTTTTCCGGCTTCTGTCTGAGTTTGTATGGGAGCAATCGGGAAATTTATTGTAAGGTCACCATCATTTCCAACGGCTGCTCCGACTTTGGGATAGTAAGGCAGGAATTTGCTTGCAGTCTCGGCTACGCTGCCTGTAAAACTGGCCGTTCCGTCTGTTCCGAGGGTGAACGATTCTGCATTATTGTTGCTGCCTTTGTTGTCGGCGAGTCCGAAAACAGCAGCTTCACCAGTGGCCCAGTGCAGTCCTTTGCCATCTTGCCATGTAGCCTTGGAGACTGCTCCATTTGTATTTTCGTCGTTGATTTCGGTTTCTACCCGAACTTCAATAGTCCTTGTCTTACCGGGGACAATAGTGTCCTCAATCCTTTCTGTGCAGGCAACAAAAACAGTTGTTGACAGAAGTGCTGACAAAATAATTGATGTGTTCTTTTTCATAAGCCAATCCTCCTATTCAAATTCATCATCATAAACATTGGACAAGCCTGAAAAGTCAGCACTTGAATTGGAACTGTCGTTCCATTTTCCGGTCATAGATTGAGCAAAGCCGAGTTCGACATCCAGGCTCTGAACCAGGATCTCCGGGGAAATGTAGGTTTTCCCACCCAATAAGTGATTCTTTCTCATTTTCGAGTTATATTTTATATGGTTATTGTTTTTTCTGATATACGCGCACCCAATCGACAAACATTGTAGCGCTGTCACCGTTGTTCGGAAGGGCAGTTATGCCTTCGGGCTGAAGGATGCCGGTGAAATAGCCGCCGACAGCAAGGTTCAGGATTATGAAGAAATTGTGGTGGAAATAGTATCCCACACCCCAATCATCGTCTTTGTTTACGATGTCCATTTCATAATAAGGGGAAGCATTCGGATGAAGGTCCCTGTCGAGATACATTTTCACGGACTGTGGAGTCCAAATCAGTGTGTATGTGTGGTAATTTCCGTCCTGAATGCTATAGGAATTCGTAGTGGAGCGCGCATAATTTGGATAAGCGCTTCCTTTGTAGTATCCCCAATGGCAAGCTCCGTTGAAGAAACGGTCTTGTGTACCGTTCTTGATGCCTTCCGCATTGCCCATTTCCATAATGTCGATTTCACCGCAACGTGGCCACGAGTTGGTCTGAAAGTCCGCTCCAAGAAGCCAGAATGCCGGCCAAAGACCATTGGCTGTACGTGGAAGACGTATCCTTCCCTCCACTTTGCCATAGCAGAATTGGAAATGTCCGGATGTGTTTAGGCGTCCTGACACGAAAGCTTTGCCGTTTCGTTGTTCACGCTTTGCAGTAATTTTGAGGGCTGAATTGCCGTATTCGGAATCTTTTCCCAATGAAATTCCGCTCTCGTCATAATATTGCAGTTCGGCGTTACCTCCTCCGTTTCCATTGACTTCAATGCGCCATTTCCCGGTGTCAAGAGAGTTTGAGTCGAACTCGTCGGACCACATCAAAACATAGCCTTCCGAATCGGGAGTCTGTTCGTTTTCGCCCGGTTTGTTTTCGTCGGGTTTGTTATCGTCAGGTTTGTTATCGTCAGGCGTCTCGGTTTCAGAGCCGTTGCCTTCCGAGTCAGGCAAGACCGGTTGTCCAATCTTGGTCGAGCATCCACAGCTGACCATAAGGAAAAATGCCATCAAAAAAGCCGCGAGTATGCGGGGAGTTGTAGGGAATGTCCCTTTTTGTTTAGAGTGCATAATGATTATCAGTTTTATGTTCTGTTTGACCGATACAAAAGTATTTGTAAAATTCTTAAGATTGAATATATTTGTACTCACAAAAACTCAACAGCTCATTTTCATAAACTCACATCTTGGATGGTGAATGAATTTGAGTACAGAATTACAGAATGTTGACACTATAACACATAATCATAGACGGAAAGATGAACCACAACAGAACAATGCTGGTGATTATACTCACCGTCGCCCTATTTGTTGAGGGAACAATCGCGGCACATAACCCTTCAGTCAGATATTTCAGGAAAGATGTTTATCACGCGGCTACCCAGAATTGGGACGTGGCCTGCACTCCGGATAGGTTTACATTCTTTGCAAATAATGACGGCGTACTTATGTTCGACTCGGGGGAGTGGACACTTTTTCGCAACCGCAACAGAACAAATGTCCGTTCGCTCTACTACGATCGTGATAATGCCGTTCTTTATGTCGGTTCTACGAATGAACTCGGCAAGATTGAATTTGGATTGGATTGTCGTGAGGCTCCGGTCTATCGTTCGATGCTTGATACGCTCGATGTGACAGCCACTGAAATTTGGAGTATTGGCAAAATCGGGGGAAAAGTTTGGTTTCAGGACGACAGGCACATATACCTGCTTGATGGCAATGCTGTCAGAGTCTATGGTTTTGACAAAAGAATCTATTGCGCGTCTGTAATTGATGACAAACTCTACATCTATGTCAGTGGTGAGGGTTGTTTGTATTTCAATTCAGGAAGGTTTGAAGCCATCGAAGGAACGGAGTCTTTGAGAAAGAAGAGGGTGTGCGCGATTATGAAAATTGGCGACAATCTTGGTTTCGTGACGAGGCTTGACGGTGTTTTTATTCTTGATAGCGGTAAGCTGGTAAAGAAAGAGTATCCCTTTTCTTCCGAGCTTGGGAACGACAAAATCTATACGGCCGCCACTGACGGGGAGAACATTGCTTTCGGAACAGTCACTAACGGCGTCTTTATCTACAACAACAGGAGTGGTGAGTGGTATAATTTGAATACAGATTCCGGTTTGGGGAACAATACTGTACTTAGTTTGCGCTTTGATGAACAGAAGAATATATGGGCCGGGCTTGACAACGGTGTTGCACATATAAACCTGTCTGCGGCGGAACGCGAATTGTTCGCGGGCAACGATGTCTTAGGGACGGGATATGCTTCGTGCGTGTGGAAGGGGAAGATCTATCTGGGGACAAATCAGGGACTTTTTGTGACTGATGAGTCTTTGACAGCAAAAAATACATATACACGTTGTAACAATGGTATTAGTCAGGTTTGGGATTTGTCTGTCCGTAACGGAGAATTATTCTGTTGTCACGATTCCGGTATATATATAATATATCCCGATGGCAGTGAATCTACTATTCCTCTAAACGGCACTTGGAAACTCGATGCTCCGACGGGGGTGGATGATTTGCTCATCGGGAGTACATACGACCGTTTCTTCAGACTTGCGAAAACTCCTGGAGGGAAATGGAAATTCGCCGGTTTTATAAAAGGGGCCGATGATGCGAGCAAGTCGTTTTGTTTCGACGATGGAAAGATGTGGCTGGCGCATTGGGTTAAGGGCCTTTTTCGTCTGACTTTCAACAAAGAGTTTACCGAAGCTGTTTCCTGCGAGTATTTTGGCGAACGGAACGGATTTCCTACATCATTCAACAATTATCCGAATGTTGTGGACGGGAAAGTGCTGTTTTCCACCGAGGGAGGCTTTTACGAATTCGACAACAGCCGCAATCTTGCCGTTCCTGTTGACAGTCTTAACAGGCGGTTCAATTTCACCCCGGTCGCGATGAGGCTTTTCCCTTTACCGGACGGGGATGATTTCTATTCTTCCGGCACGGTGCAGGCTTTGGGATATAGGGACAATGCGGGAGATTATCGTCTCGATTCCCTTTCGATTCGTTATATGGCTTCGCGTCGTCCATTGGGATTCGAGAATCTGCTTTATCTGAAAGAGGGGAAAGTCCTCATCAATACAGAAGACGGTTTTTCGGTTATAAACACCGCTATGCTCAAGAATCGCAAGCCTGAGGTTACTCCACTGATAATCAGGAGGGTGAGAGTGATAAAGGGAGGCAAGGAGACGACGGTGCTGGAGAATACATTCTCCAAAGAAACAGAATTAAGGACACTCAATCCGGACGAAAATACTCTCAGGTTCACATTCAGAATGGTAGAGTATCGACAAGAGCAGGCGATAATCTACAGCTGTTTGATGGAGGGTTACGACTCCGACTGGTCTCTTCCGGGAGTTTCCTGCTCAAAAGACTATACGAAACTGCCCTATGGACATCACATTTTCCGTGTCCGTGCCTATAATGCCGTCACAGGACAGAGTGATGAGACGGCATTGGATGTTATTATCAAACACCCTTGGTATCTGACAAATTGGGCGTACTTTTTATATGCCTTCCTGGCTATATGCCTGTTGGTTGCCTTGTATTATATCGCCCGGGCAGCATACCGGAGGCGGATTGCGGAAGTGTCGCGCCGTAAAGAGAAAGAAATGGAAGAGGAGCAGATGAAAAACGATCTGCTGCATAAAGCCAATGACCTTGCAACCTCAACAATGAATCTCCTGAGGAAAAACGAGGAACTTATGGACATTCAGGAAGGCTTGAACAAAACCGAAAGGATGTTGAGGAACGGTGAAAAACCGGAGTATGTAATCGGGCACATCGTCACTATGAGGGAAAATATTGACAGCAATATCCGCCACGATGACGATTGGAAAAAGTTTGAAAAGAATTTTGATATCGTTTACGATGAGTACCTCACCCGTTTGGGCAATACTTTTCCGGAACTGACAGTAAGCGACAAAAAACTTTGCGCATATTTGAAGATGGATTTGTCGTCAAAGGAAATAGCTCCTTTGATGAATTTGACATACCGCAGTGTTGAGATGACGCGCTATCGTCTCCGCAAGAAACTCAATCTTTCTCGGGAACAGAATCTTATCGAGTTTCTTCAACGCTTTTAGCGCCTGAGCATAGCATCTCTCCCTCCTGCGAAACATCGCAGGAGGGTTCTTTGTACCCTCGGATTTGTTGGTTTCCTTTTCGTAATTACTTAATACTCAATGGTGTGAGTTTTTGTGAGTTTGCTTTTTCGTGAAAATAGGATGTTTGTGATTATGAAAACATTACTTTTGCATATCGTCGTTTCGCAATCGATGAAGCATCGGTAGAAAGTACGACGTATCACATTGTATAGAACGCTAAAACGCAAGAAATGAAAAAGTCTTTACTTGCATTCAGCATAATTCTGCTGATTTTCACTTGGGGGGGGCAGTTTAATGATGCTTTAGCCCAGAACATTACAATAAAAGGCAAGGTCACTGACGCCACTACAAAGTTGCCGATTGATTATGCGGCAGTTGTGGCGAGGGGGGCTAACCTCGCTGAGATGACAGATGCTGAAGGGGCTTACGAGATAAACGTTGCTCCGGGAACGACTCTCGAATACTCTTGTCTCGGCTACATCTCAAAGACAATCAAGGTCACGGAAGACGGTGTTCAAAATGTTTCGCTTGAGACAGATGCAATCTCTCTTGATGCTGTCGTTGCAATCGGTTACGGAACCACCAAACGAAGCGATGTGACTGGAGCCGTTTCTTCTGTCACTGCTGATGAACTCAAGGTGGCTCCGGTTGCGACTGTTGACCAAGCGATGCAGGGACGTGTTGCTGGAGTGACGGTCAATGCCCAGTCCGGACAGCCGGGACAAGCGGCGCAGGTACGAATCCGTGGAGTCGGTACAGTGAACAACTCATCTCCAATCTATGTGGTGGATGGAGTCATTACTGAGGATATCTCATTCCTCAATTCGGCCGATGTCGCCTCAATGGAAATACTTAAAGATGCGTCTTCTTCGGCTATTTATGGTTCCCGTGGAGCGAACGGAGTCATAATCATTACCACCAAGAGCGGTGCGGAAGGCAAGGTCAAAGTTTCCTTCGATTGTTACGGCGGTGTCCAAAATATATGGCGCACTCTTGATTTGATGAAGAGGGACGAATATGTCGAAACTATGGTGAAAATCGGTAATTCTGATGCGGAACGAAAGGAACTCAAAAGAGGTTTCACCAATTGGCTCGGCACCTACCGTTTGGGACGTGATTATTACGCCACTCCGGAAACCTTCAGCTATGAGACGCAGGAAACTGATTGGCAGGCTGAGGTTCAACACAAGAATGCGGCTATACAGAACTACCACATATCCGTTGACGGAGGGACAGACAAAATCAAATATTCCCTCTCGGCAGGCTATTTTGCTCAAGACGGAACAATAAAGGAATCGTTCTATAACCGTCTCACTCTCAGAACCAACGCTTCTTACGAAATCACAAAGTGGCTAAAGCTCGGAACCAATCTTTCCTACATTACTTCGAAATCCCGTTCACTTGGCAATAACGCCCAATACAACGGTGTGCTTTTCCAAGCGATTTCAATGGCTCCGTGGGACCCTACTCACTATCCTGCGGGAACGCTTTCCAAATCGGGAGAGGATATCAGCGGAAAGATTGCAGCATCAACAAACTACACCAACGTGTACAATCCGTTCACTCAGCTTGAGACTTCGCACCCGAACAATACTGACGAACGCCTTCTTGCCAATGGCTATCTCGAAATCAAACCTTGGGAGTGGCTAACTTTCAAGTCAAGCATAAGTATGAATCGCTATAGTTGGCAAAACCGCAGCTATCGTGAGAAGTACCATTTCTCCGACTATGACACCAATGTCAAGAATTCAGTTTCTGCGGCAATGGGACGTAGCACCGAGATGTTTTATGAAAACACTCTCACTTTTGCCAAGAAGTTCGCCGGCAAGCACGACGTCTCGTTTATGGTCGGTCAGACTACAGAGGAGTACAACTACTATTCACTCTCAGGCAACGGCTCCACTCTTCTTGTGACCGACCCGAACAGATGGTATGTCTCCAATACAACGGAGGACAAAAACTCCAGCGATGCAGTTGCGAGGACAAGGAGACTGTCTTTCTTGGGCCGTTTCTTCTACAGCTACGACAATCGTTATCTCGTCACTGCAAATTTCCGTGCGGACGGTTCTTCAAAGTTCCCGAACAATACTTGGGGATATTTCCCATCTGTTGCTTTAGCGTGGAGAGTTTCTCAGGAGCATTTTATGGAGAACAGTAAGGATGTTCTGGACAATCTCAAACTGCGTCTCAGCTGGGGACAGATTGGAAACGACAAAATCAGTGACGGGGCATTCACGCAGTCCATTATGCAGGGATTGACCTTTGTCAGCTATCCTTTTGGCAACACCACCGCGAATTGGTCCACGGCATATGTTCCCGGAGCGGCAGTGACAACCTATGTGAATACAGGAGGTAAATGGGAATATACCGAACAGATTAACCTTGGAGTCGATTTTGGTTTTTGGAACAGCAAACTCTACGGAAATATCGACGCATACATCCGAAACACCTACGATATGCTCCTTAACGTAAAGGCGCCTGCTACGGTCGGAAACCTTTACTCAAGCACTATGAATGTCGGCACTGTAAGCAACAAAGGTATAGAACTTACTCTTGGTCACGCCAATGCCGTTGGAGATTTTCGCTACGACATAAATGGCAACCTCTCTCTCGTTAAGAACCGTCTCACCCATCTGAATGGTGGCGAGAGAATCCAGGGAGGCTTTACAATGTGCGATGAGGGACTTCCTCTCTTCTGTCTATGGGGCTGGGAATATGAAGGAATATACAAGTCTGACCAAGAGGTGGAAGAGCATCAGTTCGGTACTTCCAACATCACAGAACACGCCGGTGACGCTCGCTACAAGGACCAAAATGGTGACGGAATCATTGATACCAATGACATGGTGAACATCGGAAATCCATTCCCGTGGTTCTCCTATGGTCTCAATCTTACGATGAATTGGAAAGGATTCGACTTTTCGATGTTCCTTCAGGGAGTTTATGGCAATAAGATTTACAACGCACTTCGTCGTCAGACTGAGGGAGATGGAAGGCAATCTACGCTGAGTACAGCTATGCGTAATGTCTGGACTCCGACATCCACCGAAGGCATAATTCCGAATCCTTCAGGCTCTTCCAGAAACTATGACGCGAACTCCCGTTTCGTCGAGGACGGTTCATATCTCCGTCTGAAGAACATTCAGCTCGGCTACACGATTCCGACACGCCTCACGCAGAAGTTCCACGTGTCTTCATGGCGTTTCTATGTCTCCGCGAATAACCTGCTGACTTTCACTAAGTACAGCGGATATGACCCTGAGGTCAGCGGAGGTGTAGATTGGGGAAACTACCCACAGTCACGTACAATTCTTTTCGGAACATCACTGAACTTCTAAACCACTATAACAATGAAACTCAGATATTTGATATATGCTTTGACTTTCGGTCTCTGCCTGACTTCCTGCAACAAATGGCTACGGGAAGAACAGCCTAACGAATCCAAGCTCGGCGACTTCTTCGTCACCAGAAGTGCTGCGGAGCAGGCCGTGAACGGATGTTACGTCCCAATGACTTGGAATCTCGGAGGAACCTACTGCAACGAATGGCTCATCGGGGACATCGCTTCAGACGACGCAATCAAGGGAGGAGAGTATCTCAAGGATATGCCGGCTGCATTCGACATCTGCAAATTCCAGGTGGTTCCGAGCAATGGACTTCTTGAGGCTTTTTACAATGCGCAGTTCATCGGCATAGGCCGCTGCAATCAGGCGATAGCCTCCATTCGTGAAATGACGCTTCCGGAAGATATGACGGAAACTGACCGTAGCCGCTTCATTGCCGAAGCCGAATTTATGCGTGCATTTTATTATTTCCGCCTTGTGCGTCTTTTCGGCGGAGTCCCTTACACTACTGAGCCGATTTTGGATTCTCGTGACTGGAAAAAACAGCGCGAGAGTGCGGAGAAAATTTATGAACTCATAATTTCTGACCTTGAGGCCGCTGAATCTGTGCTTCCGAAATGTGACGAATATGCCGCGACAGAACTTGGCCGCGCGACAAAGGGCGCAGCCGATGCTCTTCTGATGAAAGTGAATCTCTACAGAAAGAACTACGACGAGGTACTCAAATGGGGAAAATCAATCATCGGTTCCGGAAAATATGATCTTGCGCCAGATTATTTCTTCCAATTTCTTCCGGAAAATGAATGGAACATAGAGTCGGTTTTTGAAATCAACTATGTTGAGGATATGTACTCCGATTACGGGGGATTCGGTTTTACAAGAGGGACATTCTCTACCATAATGATGCGCCCGCGTTCCGCTAAGGTCGGAGGTGTTTCCGGTTGGGGATACGATCGCCCGACGTGGAATTTGTATGCAGAATATGAGACCGGTGACCCGCGTCGTGATTGGACCATTCTCCAGCAACTTCCTTCCGAGGTTGAGAACGAAACGGCCGAGGTTCAATATGCAAACTATTTTTACAACAGAAAATATCAGCAGGAGCAGTATCCTGCATCGGCAGAGGCTGTTGCGAAGGGCTTGCGTTTCGACTTCCCGGAGCTCGGACATCCATCTCGTGCCGGCTTGAATTGGAAAGAAATCCGCTATGCAGATGTGCTTCTTATGTATGCCGAAGCTGCGATAGAAAGTGGGAAAGAACTTGATTTGGCAAAAACATATATCAATAAAGTGCGTCATCGCGCAAGTGCTTCACTCCCTGAAGTAGAGGCGACACGTGAGTCTCTAAGGCACGAGCGCAGGGTGGAGTTGGCAATGGAGGGCCACCGCTGGTTTGACCTCTGCCGCTGGGGGATTGCCAAAGAGACAATGAATGCCTATCGCGAGAAGTTTAAAATTGCGAATTGGAGCTCACTCAAAGCGGAATATCCTTTCATCAGCGGAATCGATGCAAGCAGGTTCGAACTCCTTGACGGAGATGATATGAACGAATTCAAGGATTGCCACTATCTTATGCCTATTCCTCAAGAGGAAGTCCGCATTGCGGGTCTGGAGCAGAATCCCGGGTATTAGAATACGGATGACAATAAATTAATTATAAACCACTTAAATACACGTTTTATGAAAAAGATTTCAAGCTTGCTGCTTTGTGCGGCAACTATTCTTTCTCTTGCGTCATGCAAGAAGTCAGAAGTCAAGGGTGATGCTTTCGACTGCATCGTAAAGACTTCCGAGGTTACGGAAAATTCAGTAAAGGTCAGCGTTGAGGTTAATGACGCGTCTGCTGAATACAGCCTTTGGGTCGTTGAGGAGTCTGCCTACAAAGAAGCCGTTCCTGAAACAGCAAAGAATCTCAAGGGCAATGCTGCTGAGGTTTTCGAGGGGCTCAATGCCGACACCGAATATCTGGCTGTAGTATATGAGCCTTCTTTCGGATTCTCGAAAAAAGGTTTTGTAACTTCAAAACCGAGCAAGGTTTATCCTTGTCTCCAAGGCTCGGACTACATCATCATTTCTATGGATGAGACTACCATAAAGAAAATCGAGAAGAAGATCAAGTACTTTATGCCTGCTGACGGTGTGTATGGAGAACCGAATACCGGAACTCTCTTCTTTGACTGGTGGAATGGCGGAGCGGCTGGTACCGCTTCTGGTCCTAACTTCTTCGGAGTTGTTGCTGACTGGTTCTCAGTTAAGACAGCCAGTGACTGGTTTGGTTATGCGTTCCGTCTTGCAGAAGGTCTTACCGATGAGGAGAAGGCTGAGTCCGCAAAGCGCCGTGAAATTCTTAAGGGAATTACAGCCGACTACACTCTCCATATTGCAATGAAAGGAACTGCTGCAGGCGAGTACAGCCTCGGAATGCTTGACGCTACTATTACCATTGGGGACGAGAAAGCTGCTTACGGTTTTAAAAGAGATGGCGAATGGCACGAAATCGAAATTCCTGTTTCAGCATTTATGGCGGGAGAAAAATATAATGCATCAACTTCTGTAAACGTGCTTCAGTGGACTCAGGGAACTAATGGTTACCCTACCACTCTGGATGTTGACGCCATTTTCTGGTACAAAAAATAGTTGAAAAAGAATGAGCAGAATAATCATTCTGTTGCTATCCCTTATCACTGCCGCGCCTGTTGTAGTGTCTTGTCAAAGTGAGCCTTCAATGGCGCACGAGGAAGACTTTAATGTCTTCCGAGTCAGGACAAAGCAGGCGCGCAGTGCCAAGAGGGGAGTCTGCGGCAATTTTCAGATTTCTTCAGATGCCCGCTTGCTCGCTCCGGGAGTCAGTTGGGACTATAATTGGTCCCACAACTATCCCGCGGATGCTTCAGCCATTTACGGGGCTGGGATGGAGTTTTATCCGATGGTTTGGAATGCCGGACTGAACAAGGAAAATATCAGTCGCCTCAAGAATGATTATCCTTCCACGGGATATATTCTGGGTTACAACGAGCCGAACCTTGTTGACCAGGCCAATATGGTGCCGTCTGTGGCTGCCAAGACTTGGCCGGAGTTGAGGGCGTTTTCCAAGGAAATCGGAATGAAACTGGTGTCTCCGGCATTGAATTACGGCACCCTCTCCGGCTATCACGACCCCGAGGTGTGGCTTGACGAGTTTGTTGCCTGCGACGGAATCGGCAACGATGCCTTCGATGCGATTGCGCTACATTGCTATATGCCGAATGCGGCAGGAATGCGTTCAATGATACGAAAATTCGACAAATACGGCAAACCTGTATTTATGACGGAGTTTTGTCATGCGAACGGTAGCATCACAAACAGTGTCACCGAGCAGATTTCGTTCATGTCTGATGCCCTCAATATGCTTGAGGCTGACAGCAATGTATGCGGATACTCTTGGTTCATGCATCGTGCAACGGGTAAGTGGGGAGCCATATCATTGTTGAATAGTGATGTTTCCTCTCCCGAACTTACTGAGTTGGGAAGGGTGTATGTGAACTTTTCTTCATTCGATAAAAACTGTTGGTATGGGAGGCACGAAGTCATTCCGGCAGAGCATTATGTCGCCCACAATATGTGTGGAGTGCAGACCGGATGGAAGGATGTGTTCAAAGTGCGTCCGTGTACCGATTCTGCCGGTGAACTTATGATTCTTTGCTATCAGCAGGATGCGTGGGTTGAGTATCAGATTGAGGTTGAAAAAACCGGGACCTACTCGCTCGGAGCTCGCTACATATCAACTCTCCTTGGGGGAGTGATGGCTGTTTCTGTAGATGGAGGAAAAGAACAATTTGTCACTTTCGACAAGACTTCCGAGTGGAAATGCAAGTGGATAGATGGCTTGTACCTCGAGAAGGGTAAACACACGATTCGTCTCACACATAAGGACGGTCGAGTCGATTTTAATTGGTTCTATCTTGACTGACGTTCCTGTGATGCTCTTTTCTTTACCTGTCCCAGAAGTTGAGTTTTGCACGAATTTTGTTGCTTGCGTGGGCTCACTTTAATTGATTATTGCAAAGATTTCTACTGTGGGAGTGCTCACCTCCGGCGGAGACGCTCCCGGAATGAATGCGGCTATTAGGGCCGTCACAAGGGCTTCCATCTTCAACGGTTGGAAGGTTATGGGAATATACCGTGGTTACGAGGGCTTGATTAACAACGAGATAACGGAATTTACATCGCAGTCCTTCAGCAACACCATCCAGAGAGGCGGAACCATACTCAAGACGGCCCTTTCCGAAGAAGACAAATGGGCCGCCGTCAGAGGCTTTCAAGTGCTTGCTTGAAGTCTTCTTTGTCTGCAGTGAATACGTGATTCAAGATGCCGATAGAAACGATTTTGGTCTTTCCGTCGTACGTGATGGTCCCCACGCTGCAGACAAAGTGATTTTCTACTTTCAGCGTGTTGTCGAGTACAATTCCAGCGAGGCCGGTTCCCAACATTGACCCGAATGCCACAAATCCGGCGTCGCTTTCGCTTTCGCCTTCGGCCAGTTCTTCTGTCAATACCGTGTTTACGAGGTCCTTCAATGCTTCTCTGTGAGCCTCCTTGTCAGGACAGGTGACCACGCATACGCCAGCGACTGCAACCACTATCAAAATGAACAGCAATAATTTCTTCATACTTTAATTTTTGCTGCAAGATAGACTTTTTTCTCGAAATAAGAAAGATGACGAACTATCCAAAATCCTGAACTTGAGTGTCACAGTATTTTGATTGCAATATGGGCACAGGCTTCGGCATCGGCCAGGGCATGATGATGACGAGTCAGGTCATAACCACAGGCTGCGGCAACCGTCTGCAGCTGATGGTTCGGCAAACCACAGCCGAAATGTTTGCGTGAGGCAGAAAGGGTATCGTGGAACTCATATTCAGGATAATCCATCCGATACACCCTGAATGCCGCTTTCAGGCATCCTTCATCGAACCGGCTGTTGTGTGCCACAAGCGGGAGGCCCTCAATCTTCGGGGCTATCTTTTCCCAGACATACGGAAAAACCGGAGCATCTTCAGTGTCTTCTTCGGTCAGCCCGTGGACTTGCTGACAGAACCACTTATAGTATTCCGGCTCCGGATGTATCAAGCTATAGAAAGAGTCCACGATCTGACCGTCACGGACAATCACCACTCCGACGCTGCACACGCTGGACGGGCACTCATTGGCTGTCTCGAAATCAATTGCTGCAAAATCTGTCATACTCTACATATCTTTGTCAATGCAAATGTATGAAGATTCGATGAAAAATACTGGCAGTCATCTTAATCGAACCACTCACCTCTTGGCGCAAACGATGATGTCGGTCACATTGCCATACATGTCATCATTATGCAAACCGTCTTCGGAAGTGTTCATGAATATTTCTTTCGTTTCTCCTGCGTAACGGGAACGGACGCGCCAGATTATCGGGTAGCCGCCTTTGTCGCCGGCAGCGAAAACTTCGTCTTTTCCTCTTGCTGCGAGAGCATTGACATGACCATTATACGAGGTCAGTCTTTTGAGATTGCCGTCCGTCCAAAGAGCAGCTCGATATCCGTTTACATATCCGCCGATATAGGTCTTTCCGTCATGACGAAGGATTGCTGTAGCCGCTGAATTTTCGCCTGATCCTTCAATATCAAGCAGGTGCAGCGCCCCATTTTGCCACCAGCAGGCCCGGAAATTTTCCTTGCCCTTTATCAGATAGCCACTCGCATATATCCCCGAATCGTCAACAAAAATCTCAGTAACGTAAGCCGAATCATATCCGTCGTGCGGCATTTCAATGCGCTCAAAATTCTTCCACATACAATTGGTGCCTCCCGTATAGACAACATTTCCATCTACGGTGATGCATGATACCCGGCCTTCAATGGTCTTGTTTTCGCTCAAATCGGTCATATCCCCGTTATACCAATAAGCGGGATATTCCTTCTTATTCTCGGACCATGAACCTCCAGCGTAAAGTGAAATACCGGAAACCGTGAAATCAGTAGCATTGCAGTTCTCCATCACTTCTGCCTGAACTCCGTCCTTGTAAATTAGCGTCCTGAAATCTTTGCCTTTGGCCAATGCGCACGAATACAGATACCGGTCCTTGAGCATTCCAATGCCGGAAACAAACTCAGCTCCTTCAAGCAATGTCATGTTCCGGTTATTCCACATAGTTGCATATGAACCACCTGTGAAACTTGCATATATGTTTCCGGAACCGATGATTTCCCAGTAAGACGGGTCATATCCATACAAATCCTCATGACTCTGCGTTATGTGATACGTAAAAACCGTCTGTCCGTTTCTGGTGATGACAGCATCAGCCTTACGGTCCTTCCTAGACATGTTCTCGCTGATTTTCAGATACTTGTATTCATATCCGGATTTTATGTATTCATCAATGTCTATCCAGTTTACAGACTTTCCGTCGAGCCCTTTCACAGTAACTTGGTCTTCAGGCTTTATAAAATCGGAAAAATAGTAATCCATCTCATCTGAATACAATGTCACGTCTGTTTCAGTTTTCGATTCTACCTCGGTGTTGTCAGGAGGTGTCTCTTCTTCTTTGTCATTACCGCCCGGCGTCTCTGTGTTCTCCGAGTCATTGTCCATTCCGTCGCATGAAGGTACGCAGACTACAAGTGTGAAAGCAAGCAGAACTCTTGCAAATGATGGCATTCTGAATTTCATATCTTATTATGTGTAAATTATCTTATATGAACCGTCCGGTCGCGCTGTCTTTCGCCGCCCGGATCTGGTCCGGCGTGCCGGTCGCGACTATTCTCCCGCCTTCCGAGCCTCCGCCGGGGCCCATGTCAATGATATAGTCAGCATTGCGGATTACGTCCAGGTCATGTTCAATGACAATGACGGTGGCGCCGTGGTCGATAAGGCTCTGGAATACACTCAGTAGCGTCATCACGTCTGACGGGTGAAGACCGATGGTCGGCTCATCGAACACGAAAACGGAGTCACTCTGTCCTCGGCCCATTTCGCTGGCAAGTTTAAGCCTCTGGGCTTCACCGCCTGACAGACTCGGGGTTTCCTCTCCCAATGTCAGATAACCGAGGCCGAGATCGCGCAATACCCTGAGCCTCTGGCTGATAAGCTTGAGATCCGCACAGGCGTCCAGGGCGGAATTGATGTCCATGTCCATCAGCTCCGGAAGAGAATGGAATTCTCCGGCGGCGTTTTCCCGTCTTATGCTTCCAGCGACTTTCGAATATCTGGATCCGCGGCAATCAGGGCAGGGGATATCCACATCAGGAAGAAACTGTACGTCAAGGCTTATCACACCTGTACCATCACAGGTAGGACACCTCAACTTGCCTGTATTGTATGAAAAGTCACCATCCTTGTAGCCGTGCTTCTTCGCGTCCGGTGTCTTGGCGAAGACTTTCCGGAGTTCATCATGGACATTGGCATAAGTGGCTACGGTGGAACGGACATTGATACCGATAGGAGAAGCGTCGATGAGCTTGACCTGGCGGATTCCGTCAGCCTCGATTAACTTCACATGCGCCGGCAGATCGTGGCCTGAGATTTTCGCCTGCAAAGCGGGGATGAGGCTTTCCAGCACCATGGTGGTCTTGCCGGAACCGGAGACTCCAGTGACCACAGTAAGCCGTCCCTTTGGAATTTCCACGCTGAGAGGCCGGACTGTGTGGATAGCACCAGTAGTCATCGTTATCTTCCCGTCATTGAACATATTGGCTGCCTCTACCTGTTGTCTTACTTTAATAGAAGCTTTGCCCGAAAGGAATGGTCCTATCTTCGATTGTGCATTGGCCTCAATGTCATTGACAGTGCCCTGCGCCATCACTTCTCCGCCGTTCGAGCCGGCTCCTGGCCCCATTTCGATCATCCAGTCGGATTTTGCCAGAATCTGAGTGTCGTGGTCCACCAGCACCACGGAATTCCCGTCAGCTATAAGGTCTTCCATCACGCCGCAAAGGCCAATGATATTCGACGGATGAAGGCCAATTGACGGCTCATCCAAGACGTACAGGACTCCGGTAGTGCGGTTTCGGACGGCTCTGGCAAGCTGCATTCTCTGACGTTCTCCAGTCGAAAGAGTTGCGGCCGAACGGTCCAGGGACAGATAGCCTATTCCCAAGTCCATCAAGCGTTTGGCTGCATCGAGAAAAGAATCGCAGATGCTTTTGGCCATAGGTCTCATTTCTTCAGGAAGTGAAGCCGGTACGCCTTTTACCCATTCTACACTCTCTGTGAGAGTCATCTTACACGCATCAGCCAAAGATATTCCCCTGAGCCTCGGTGCCCTGGCCGAGTCGGAAAGCCTTGTGCCTCCGCAGTCAGGACAGACATTGAGCTTGAGAAACTTCTCAACTCTTTTCATGCCTTTTTCGTCCTTGACTTTCGCCAATGCGTTCTCAACAGTATAGGTGGCATTGTAAAAAGTGAAATCCAGCTCGGCCGCGTCATTGGAATTCTTGGCTTTGTAGAGAATGTGCTTTTTCTCGGCAGGACCATGAAGGACAATGTCTTTCTCCTTGTCTGTCAGGTCTTTGAAAGGAACGTCAGTGCGCACACCCATTGCTCTGCAGACATCCTTCATGAGCGACCACATCAGCGTGTTCCATGGAGCGACCGCCCCTTCGTCTATCGTAAGGTTCTCGTCCGGGATGAGTGTGGATTCGTCCACTGTTCGGACTGTTCCGGTTCCGTCGCAAGTCCGGCAGGCCCCCTGGCTGTTGAATGCCAAGTCTTCGGCTCCAGGAGGATAGAAATGCGCTCCGCACACGGGACAGACAAGGTCCTTTCCTGCAGCGACCCGCAAGGATGGTTCCACATAATGTCCGTTTGGGCATCTGTGACTGGCCAGCCTGGAGAACATAAGCCTGAGGCTGTTGAGCAGTTCCGTTCCAGTGCCGAAAGTGCTGCGTATGCCCGGAATTGCCGGTCTCTGATGCATTGCGAGAGCCGCCGGAACATAAAGCACCTCATCCACATCGGCTCTTGCGGCCTGCGTCATTCTTCTTCTCGTATATGTCGAAAGTGACTCAAGATAACGCCTTGAGCCCTCGGAATACAGCACGCCAAGCGCAAGCGAGGATTTCCCCGAACCGGACACCCCGGCGATTCCCACAATTTTCCCAAGCGGAATGTCCACATCAATATTTTTCAGGTTGTGCACCCTGGCGCCACGCACCAAAATCTTATCCGGACTTTTCATTGACTCAAATAATTTCAGCCTTAAATTTAGCGAAAATTGCACAAACGACAAAAAATAGCCTGAGCCACAAAAACAAAATGTTCTAAACCGCAAAGATGTGTGATTCTGAAAATCAAGCCGATACATATCTGCAAAAAACGGGTTGATTTAAATTATTTCTCTTATCTTGTGGTGAATTGCGAATCAAGTTCCGGACGGGCTTACAGCCTCCGGACGAGAGACAACACATAGAACATTTACGACAATGAACAGAATCACAACATTATGCTCGCTGGCAATCCTCGTGCTGGGCGCCTGCTCGAAAGAGAAGGTGCGCGGTCTGGACATGCCGGAGCTGCGCTTGACTGCCGGCATCGAGGCAATGACGCGCGCCACGGCGGACAACAATGCCTGGACGGGTGGCGAGCAGGTAGCTGTCGAGGCTACCTCATCCACCGGGGGCATTCAGTCCGAAGTGAAGATCTATACCGCAGCGGCCGGCGGGACATTGACAACAGACATTCCCTTTGGGTGGACACGCGACGACGAGAGGAAGCGATTTCGCGCATGGTACTGCGCTGACGGGTCGTCCGTGGCAGGTGGCGCAAATGCCACGGCAGCACCTGACAAGTGGGCTGTCAAGGCCGACCAGCGTGGTGAAGGCTATGCACAGAGCGATCTGCTCTTCGCCGCGACTGAGGCCAGTTATTCGGACCATGTTGCCAATCCTGTGCCGATGAAGTTCTATCACCAGATCTCCAAGGTGGTGGTAAACATCGTGAAATCAGAATATGCCACTTCTGCTGAACGGATCAGTTCGGTGCGTATCGGTGGCGACCTGCTGCTCGAAGCGAGTTATGTTGCGCCGGATGCCGGAGGAGCAATGATGGGCGACTGGGGCTCGGGCGGCACACGGGGAACTATCGTGTCTCGTCAACTGTCAGCCCCGACTGATCCGAAACAATATGTCGCTACCTACGAGGCACTCGTGATTCCGCAAGAGACCGCCGGCCAGTGTTTACTTACCGTGGAAACTGACTTGGGCACAACTCTCCATTACACTGCCCCTGCAGATGCCCAGCCTCTCGTCCCCGGCAAGGTTAGCACCTATGATGTTACGGTCAAGGTAGAAGGGCTGGAAGTGGAGCTCGTGACCATAAGCAGTAATGCATGGACCGACAGCGGCTCCACCGAGGACATCATTGCGAATCCAGATCCTAAAATCGGAGACTACTTCTACTCCGACGGGACTTGGAGCGATGGAGGTCTGCGCAAGTCCGCTGACGGCAGTATAAAGATTGCAAGCCCCAAGCCCGCTCCTGTGCTGACCAACCCGAATACCGGTGCTGCAAGGAAACTCGTCGGCATCGTGTTCCAGACGGACTGGAACCGCATCGGCGCAAAGGAAAAAGAGAAGTTGGGAGGTGAAGGCTATGTCCACGGCCTTGTGATGGCTATCAAAAAAGCTGCTACGGGCGTCACCTGGGGAGTGGCTATGGATATGTGGATGACGAAGTGTCAAACAAAAGCGCAGAACTACAACGACATCAATGGTTACGGTAATTGTGAACATGTCCGCAGCGGCTTCTACTTCTCCAATTGTCCCGCAATCAAGGCCGCCTACGACTATAACACGACTTGTCCGGTTCCGCAGACCACTACCGGATGGTACCTTCCTTCCTCCGGCCAGTGGTGGGACATCATACTGAATCTGGGCGCTTGTGCGGCATTGGCAGACGAAAAAGAGCAGACCTCGTCGAATTCCGATAATTTCACATGGAATGGCCAAGGAGATGTTCTTGGCGCTTTGGATAAATGGATGGAGAAGATTGCCATTGAGGACAAGGACATATTCAGTGGTAAACAAGGCTTATATTGGTCTTCATCGGAGTGCGAATACGTCTTTTATGCACGATACTGGTACGTGTATGATAATATTGTCAATTGCTATATCGGCCAAAGAACCAGCAATTTTGATGTGCGTCCCGTCCTTGCTTTCTAATTTACAGAAGATATGAACCTGAAGAATATATACACTACATTATGCTTGTCAGCCCTTGCGATAGTCTCATGCAGCAAGGACATGCCAATGTTGACCGGCAAGACAGAGTCCGGCGTACCCGTTGCAATCACCGTCACCGACGGGGGCTATGACAATGACGCCGTCACACGTACCGTGGAGAACGGATTCGTCACCGAGTTCACTGCAGGCGATGCCTGCGGCCTGTACGTGACGCAAAACGGCAAGGTGACGTCTGAAAACATCAAACTCACCCTCACACAGGCCGACGGTAAACTTGAATGGACTCTGCCGCAAGGCACAACGCTCCATTTCAACTCCGCCGACCGATATTTCCTCTACTATCCCTATCAGGAAACATTACAGGGCACAGTCAATCCGAACGCCGACGACGATGCCGCCTTCTTCGCTGACGTAATCTCGAAATGGACGCCGAAAGCAGACCAAAGCAATTACAAGGACGGCTACACTGCTTCCGACCTCATGACAGCTGCGGCCCCATTGTCGCCCGTCAAGAACGAAGACGGCCGCATCAACCTCCCGTTCTCCATGACGCACCGCATGGCGATGGCTGTAATTGAAGTGCCAAGAACAATATATCGGTTCACCAACTCCGAAAACGGAGGTATCCCCGACTACGTGACATCGGCAGACTTCGGCGAAAACAAGCCATACAAGACTACGAGCGGCTCTTACCGCTACATCGTTCCGCCATCTGCACAGATTGTCCCGACCATTATCGGCAGTTATGCCGATGGCGTCCACAAGAAAAAGTTCAGAATTATCCCTGCCGGTATCATAGCAAATAGCTATAAGACTTACAATGTGAACGGGGCAAAGGTAACTCAAATTGAGCATCAGCTGCAGGTGGGCGACTTCTTCCTTGCAGACGGCCGAGTGCTGTCAAAAGATACCGATATCTCAATAGTGCGGGTTGCCAATGTCGTCGGCATTGTATTCCAGACGGACAGGAACCGTATCGGCGCAAAGGAAAAAGAGAAGCTGGGAGGTGAAGGCAATGCCCACGGTCTTGTCATGTCCGTGAAGAGGACTCCGGCAAATGAAAGGTGGAGTGCAATATATGAAAAAGATGGGCTGAAGAAATGCAAGACGCAAGCTGATAACTACAACGACATCAACGGTTACGGCAATTGTGAGCATATCCGAAGCAAATACGGCAACTTCGACAATCATCCCGCATTCAAGGCAGCAGACGAACACAACACGGCTTGTCCGATTCCAGCATCTACTACAGGATGGTATCTTCCTTCCTCCGGTCAATGGTGGGACATTCTGCAAAATTTGGGCGGTTGTCCGGATTTGGCAGACAAAAATGAGCAGACCTCGTCAAAAACAGGTTCCCCGTTCAGCTATGTTTTCGTCTGGCATAATCAGGGAGATATTCCAGCCGCCTTGAATAAATGGATGGAGGCTATCCCCGATGGAGACAAGGACGTCTTCGGCGAGAGCGGCTGGTATTGGTCGTCTTCGGAATACTCGGAAAGTCATGCATGGGGCTGGTATTTTCGCAACACTATCAGTAATCTCGTAGAGTGCACATATCAGCTATATAAGGACAGGCAATATTGCATTATTCGTCCCGTCCTTGCATTCTGAGAAGCTCGGGAATGAAGCGATTTCGGAATACAGCACGCCAAGCGCCAGCGAGGATTTTCCCGAACCGGACACCCTGGCGCCACGCACCAAAATCTTATCTTGATAAACCATTTTTATTGTCTTAAAAAGAATCTACCCCAACACCACGTCCAACACCATCATCAGAGCAAACCCGAGCGCAAAACCTATTGTGCCGATATTGGAGTGCTCTCCCTTAGAATATTCAGGAACCAGTTCCTCGACCACTACATATAGCATGGCTCCAGCTGCGAACGCCAACATGTAAGGCATGATACCCAGAATGGATGTCGCCAGAAACAATACAAGCCCACCGCCAATCGGTTCAACGACTCCGCTCAATGTTCCTAGGCAGAATGATTTCCAACGGGAGTTACCGGCAGCGCGCAAAGGCATTGACACAATAGCTCCTTCCGGGATGTTCTGGATTGCTATTCCCAGGGCGAGAGCCAGCGCACCGGCCAGATTGAAATCCGCAGAGAGTGAACCGGCGAGCGCGACGCCAACCGCCATACCCTCCGGGAAATTATGAATTGTTACTGCCAATGCTAGTTTTGCTGTCCGTGACAGGCGGCTACGGGGACCTTCCGCTTCTCCGCTGATATGAATGTGCGGTGTGATGTAGTCGATAAGCAACAGAAATGCGAAGCCGGCCAGCAGACCGATGGTAGGAGGCACTACGGCATACGACCCCTCCCCCATGTCGATGGCCGGAATTATCAATGACCAGACCGATGCCGCTACCATCACGCCGGAAGCGAACCCCAGCAGAATCTTTTGCATAAATGCCGGCATATCGCGTTTCATAAGGAACACGAAAGCAGCTCCTAAAGTCGTACCAAGGAACGGTATCAGAAGTGTTGCCAAAACGGGATACATGATTTCATTCTTTAAAGGGACTGTTATAGTTTTTCGAACTTGTAGCCGAGACGCGCGAGTTCGACTGCAGCGCCGATACGGTACATCTCCTGGCAGGATGCCACGAAGACCAGGTATGCGGCAATGCTCTGCGGCTCAATGTGTTCGTGACGTATCAGCGAGACTGTGGCATCTGCACATTTGCGGAAAAGTTCCCGAAGCGACTCGGCTTCCGGAGAATTCAGGTCAATGCCGATAATGTCACTGATGATGTGGTCATCCATATCATCAAAACCCTGGCGGCCATAATAGACTGAATAAGGCATGTTCGCACACATTGCCCAGTCCGAATCCCAACCGCAGGCCACCGCCATACCCAGATAAGCAGCCCACGCGACGGCAACTGTAGGATAATCAGCAATTTGCGGCATTGCATCTGCAATATAGTCCCCGCCCAATTTTTGCCAATGCCCGTCAATGTCAGGACTTGACAAGAGCATTGACGGTGCTGTTTGGGACGCTGCTTCAGCCTTGGGCGCCGACGTCACAGGAAAGCCGTATTCGCGACAGATCCGCACGAGCTCTCCCTCGAGTTTGTCAATGTAAGTTTCAATGTCGTAAGTGTTTTCCATTTCCAATCCAGTTCAAATCCAATGTTCCGGAATCCGTAACGTGACTGTCACTAATTCCTATACGCCAAATTTAGATAAATCACACGAGTTGGGCAATACTTCGCTCTTACATTACCTTCAGCCTTCACCTCTATTGGCAGTAATTTCCCGTTCCTCTGAATCAGAAAGTCAATTTCAAGTCTTGTTCCGTCATCCGTCAGCACCATAGACAGAAGCGATGCGGGGAGGATATAGTCAAGTTAAAAATCATTATCTTCGCATTCAAATAAAGCAGATATGACAGAATACGAAAAGATGCTCAGCGGAGAGATTTATAACGCAGTGGATTCTTCTCTTCTGAAGGACTTGTAGGCATGTTCGGAGCTGTGCTAGGAATACAATCAGATAAGGCCTACTGATTTCAAGTCAAGGAATGAGAAACTGAAGCAAATCCTGGGTGAGGCCGATGACGACACATTCATAAACCCGCCATTCCATTGTGACTACGGGAAGCATATCAAGGTCGGCAGGAGGTTCTTTGCCAACTTCAATTTCGTCGTCCTTGACGAGGCTCCAGTTACAATCGGCGACGATGTTTTCATCGGGCCGAACGTCGGTATCTATACGGCCTGCCACAGCACGGACCCGAAGGAGCGCAACACGAGGGAGGAATGGGCCAAGCCTGTGACCATAGGCGGAAACTGCTGGATAGGCGGCAATGTGACAATTCTTCCAGGAGTGACAATCGGTGAAGGCAGCACCATCGGAGCAGGAAGCGTGGTCGTGAAAGACATCCCTTCACACAGCGTCGCTGTAGGCAATCCGTGTGTCGTCATCAAGAAACTCGAAGATTAACCACCAAAACGGGCCATATTCAGCGATGAGAAGAATAGAGTGGGAGAAGACCAAGTGTCACAAATGCCCCATTCATTGCTACCGTCCGTACATGCGAGAGAAGATACGCGAGGTGATGAGGTTCAGCGGTCCGAGAACGATGTTTTATCATCCATTGGAGGCGTTGCGTTATATTTTGTCAAGATAAAAGCAACTGATATACTCCTATTTCTGACGAATTTATTAACTTTGGGAGAGAGAACTCATAACAATAACCACAATGAGAACAGTATCTTTGGCTATCTTATCTTCATTCATAGCACCGTTTCTAATGGTTCAGAAAAAGAATCTTTCTGAGGCTGGAAGGCGGATAGACTTTAAGGAATATGATCCTTACATTTAACAAGGAAATCAGCCGAAAAATTAGGTTCTCAATTCATTACGACCAAGAAATACTAAAGACCATTAACAATACACATTGACAATTCTATAAGTTTACGACATGAAAAAGATATTTCTGTTATTGGTAGTGCTATTCGGCACTCAATTATTCGCTCAAGAAACAACCGTATCAAGATTCAAACTGATACCGACTAAGAACATGTGAGATTGCGGGGTTGACAGCGCTTGTCAATGAAACATTCAATGAAAGTAACATTTAATACGAAACAACACATGGTGGATAAGGGTATAGAAACTTTTATCGATGAGATAAAACAAATAATTGACGACTCTCGCTCAAAAGCTATGCGAAGCGTTGACTTCTGTCGAGTTCAAATGTACTGGGCTATCGGCAAGCGCATCTCGGAAAAGGAGCAGCAGGGCAAGGAACGCGCGGACTACGGCAAGTACATCATCCGTAATCTGTCGAAAGAGATAGAGCCTTTGTACGGCAGTGGATTTGGAGTGAGACAACTGGAATTGAGCCGTCAGTTTTACCGGACTTATCCGAATGCGAATACACTGTGTTCGCAATTGAACTGGTCGCAGTATAAATTGCTTATAGCCATTCCTGATCCGGAAAAACGAGAATACTATCAGTTGGAGGCAGTAAATGAGTGCTGGTCTAAGCGCCAACTTGAGCGTCAGATCAACTCCATGCTCTACGAGCGCCTTCTGCTTAGCAACGACAAGGAGGCAGTACTATCCGTCGCCCGCAATGAGCGAGTGCCCGAATCCCCGCAAGAGATCATAAAGGATCCTATGGTACTCGAGTTTCTTGGACTGGAACGCAAGTCCGCGTACTATGAGAAGGATCTCGAAAGCGCCGTCATCTCGCATATCGCCGATTTCCTTCTGGAGATGGGGAAAGGATTCTCTTTTGTCGCCAGACAGAAGAGGCTTCTAGTGGAGGATGACGAGTATTTCGCCGATCTTGTGTTCTACAACCGCCTGCTGCGTTCGTTCGTGGTGATAGAGATAAAAAATCACAAGCTGACGCATCAGGACCTTGGGCAGCTTCAGCTCTATGTCAACTACTACGACCGCTACGAGAAGCAGCCTGACGAGAATCCTACCATTGGCATACTGCTCTGCACGGAGAAGAACGACACGGCGGTACGGCTCGCCCTGCCGGAGGACAACAAAACCATACTCGCGAGCAAGTATCAGCTGTTTCTTCCGACGGAGGAGCAACTTCGGGCGGAGGTTGAGAAACAGAAACAGATCTTCCTGCAGCAGCATGAGGAACAAAACTAAGATAAAAAAATGCCTTTTGGCGGCTATACAAGCAGCACATACTTGTGCTGTAGTAACCGGCTGACCATCCCTGCGGACATGTAGCCGCCTTCGATGCAACCATTTTGTCAGTGCAAAGGTGGCTATTCTCTTTCTCTCACACAAAATAGAGTATAAATAGTCAAGAAAAAGTTAACCATGATAGGCTGGAGCAAGATAGAACTATGCTGGAGTGTAACCAAACAAGCCTTTGACAACCATTTTGATTTCTATCTTACCGGACTCTACAAAAAGAGCATGCGGAGACAATTGGAGAACTTCGCCAATGCCCTTTCAGACTATTCGGGGGGAGACTGTCTTAAAAGTATCTGATTGACAATCAACTCAGAGGTCCGGACTC
>ENA-ORTB01000161-ORTB01000161.1-human-gut-metagenome-genome-assembly--contig:-NODE-161-length-84793-cov-4.697739_pt1 | contig 84793 bp, 67 predicted proteins | sample MGYA00241905_ERZ509174 | MGnify/ENA primary metagenome ERZ509174 (study PRJEB26280, sample SAMEA2338851) | human gut metagenome | biome: human gut; feature: human-associated habitat; material: faeces... | reverse complement strand
GCGTATTCCGCTGGCTATCAGTGATTTAGGCATTTTCAGAGTTGTAAAAATCACAACTCTGATTTCGGTTAAATAATTGATAATCTGCAACTTACGCGCTGCGCCTCGTGCCGCTCAACTCCAGGTGTGTACGGCAACAAGAAGCTCCTCAACTCTTTTGCTCTCACGCCCGAAGGGTTAGCAGGCATCTTCAGATGCCGGGCCGGAGTTGGCGGGCAGGGCAGCCGAGCGGCGATGGAAAGCCCGTAGGCCCTGATCGCCCCCTTGAAAAGGGGGTCGGGGGGATTGAGATAAGCAAGTCCCCACAGGGGCAACCTTGTTGCCGGCGACACGTCTGCTGTCCAGCACGCTCCGTCTTGTAAAAGGAATTTATCCTCGAAAATCCATTACAAATCGTTACAAACCTATTTTTAAATGCTTACTAAAAAAGGAATTTGCCGCTTAAGGCGAGAATAATTATCTTTGCAAGATGTGATTCTCTAAGGGGCAGCGGCAAGGTGCAGCGGCGCTTTTCAATGGTCTGACCCTTGATGCCTGGATGAAGGAGCTTGACTGAGCCCTTGAGGCCTGAATGAAGGTGCTTGGCTTAGCCATTGTGGCCTGAATGAAGGTGCTAAACAGAGCACTTGAAGCTTGAATGAAGGTGCTAAACAGAGCACTTGAAGCTTGGATGAAAGTGCTACGCAGAGTCCTTCGGGCTTTGGATGAAAGTGCTACGCAGAGTCCTTCGGGCTTTGAATGAAGGTACTAAGCAGGGCCCTTGAGTGTTACATAGCGGACAGGAACAGTTTAAAAATTAGACAATACGTAAATGAAAGAATTCTGGCAAGTACTGGTCAAGTACGTCAAACCATACAACGGATATCTGGGTGGAGCCGTTGTGCTGAACATTTTGTCAGCAGTGCTCAACATCTTCTCCTTCTCACTTATCATCCCGATACTCCAGATACTCTTCAAGATGGACACCACGGTCTATACATTCATTCCGTGGGACTCCACTGATGCATCGTTCAAGGAAATCGTCATCAACAACGCCTATTATGGCGTCACAATGCTCATACAGGACAAGGGCGCATCTGTAACATTGCTCCTGATGTGTCTGTGGCTGGGAATCATGACCTTCTTCAAGACATCCTGCTACTTCGGTGCATCAGCGATAATGATACCTATACGTACAAGCGTCGTGAGAGACATGAGGCGTGAACTCTACAACAAGATTCTCACCCTCCCTCTCGGCTTCTTTTCACAGGAAAGAAAAGGCGACATCATCGCACGAATGAGCGGCGACATCGGAGAAGTCGAGAACTCGATAATGAGCACATTGGACATGCTCCTCAAGAACCCGATACTCATCATCTTCTATATCGGCACATTGATAATCACAAGCTGGCAGCTAACTGTTTTCACGATTCTCGTGGCGCCGCTGCTGATCTGGCTCATGAGCGCACTCGGCAGAACATTGAAAAAACGCTCACTCCAGGCACAGGCGCTGTGGAGCGACACCATGTCCCAGCTCGAAGAGACATTGGGCGGACTCAGGGTGATCAAGGCATTCGTGGCAGAGGACAAGATGCAGAACAGATTTGACAATGTCACCGAGGCTGTGAAGAAAAAGACAGGCAGAGTCGCTACAAGACAGGCACTTGCACATCCTATGAGCGAATTCCTCGGCACAGTCCTGATTATGATTGTGTTATGGTTCGGCGGAACCATCATCCTCAGCGAAAAAGCCTGGTTCGACGCTCCTACATTCATCTTCTACATGGTGATACTGTACAGCGTCATCAATCCGTTGAAAGACTTCGCCAAGGCCGGCTACAATATCCCTAAAGGTATGGCTTCAGTAGAGCGAATCAATAAAATCCTCGATACCGTAAGCACCATCACCGAGAAACCTCAGGCGAAAGAAACTGACGGATTCAATGATGCCATCACATTCGAGCATGTCGGATTCTCTTACAGCGCGGACCGCAAGATATTGGATGACATCAACCTGACCGTGAAGAAAGGCCACACCATCGCGATTGTGGGTGAGTCCGGAGCCGGAAAATCCACGCTCGTGGACTTGATTCCGAGATTCTACGACGTGACTGAAGGCAGCATCAAGATAGACGGAACCGACCTGCGTGACCTGAAAATCCACAGCCTGCGCAGCCTGATGGGCAATGTGAACCAGGAGCCGATATTGTTCAATGACACCATTTTCAACAATATTGCTTTCGGTGTGGAAGGCGCTACAATGGAAGATGTGATAGCTGCAGCCAAGATTGCCAATGCGCATGAATTCATAATGGAGAAAGAAGACGGCTATAATACCAATATCGGAGACCGCGGAATGAAACTTTCCGGTGGACAGAGACAGAGAATAAGCATTGCCAGAGCCATACTGAAAAACCCTCCGATCCTTATCCTCGATGAAGCTACAGCATCACTCGACACCGAATCCGAAAGACTCGTTCAGGAGGCATTGGACAGACTTATGAGCAGCAGGACCACCATCGCCATCGCTCACCGTCTTTCCACCATCAAGAATTCAGATGAGATTATCGTAATGCACGAAGGCCATATCGTAGAGCGCGGCAAGCACGAAGAACTCCTCGCCCTCAATGGCTATTACAAGAAGCTTACGGACATGCAAAGTCTTTAGTGTCAATACTATATGGAAAAGAAGAAACTTACTGTACCTTTCGTCGCAGGACTTGACAGAGCGACAGATATAGAATCATTCAGCGCAATGCTGACAAATGCCGTCGAGGAAACTCAGACCGGCTCGGCCCAGATAGATACGGTGAACTGGCCGGAAGATTTTCCGTACAAGCCATTCTGCAAGGTCAATGTGGGCTGGTGCAAGAAAGGTATAGGTATCCTCTATACGGTAAATGGCCTGGATTTGCGAGCTCAGGCATTGGAAGACAACGGACCAGTATGGGAAGACAGCTGCTGCGAATTCTTTGTGGCAGACCCCAAAGACGAAACATATTACAATTTCGAGTTGAACTGCATCGGGACACTTCTTGCAGCCAAACGCAAAAACCGTCAGGATTGTACCCACTATCATGCAGAACAGCTCAAGCAGATCCGCAGGTTCAGTACATTGGAACATGAGTCGGTAGAAATAAATGACAAAGAGTTCAGCTGGAATTCAGGACTGTTCATCCCATTCAGATTCATGGGCATTAACCCGGAAAATATGCCGGATTCCGTCAGCGCGAACTTCTACAAATGCGGCGACAAAACCGCCCATACACATTTTGTGAGCTGGTCCCCGATAGGTTGTGAAAAACCTGATTTCCATAGACCGGAATACTTCGGTACCCTCGAATTCGCGAAGCCTATACTTACGAAGCGCTGCCTGATCTATCCTGTGTTGATGGCTCTGTACTTCATTGCCGTAGGATTCCTTTGCTTCGGACATTTCGATAGTATCGACATGGCGTCCGGAATGTTTTTAGGCATCCCTACAGACAAGATAGTGCATTTCTCCATGTTCTTCCCGTTTCCGCTGCTCGCTTATGCGACATTCGGCCGGAAAATCAAAGGAAATTTCAAGACAATATTGTCAATAGTGCTGATATTTGCGGCCGGCTGCATTCTCGCCATCGGCACTGAACTCGGCCAGGGCCTGACAGACTACCGCAGTTGTGATATCAATGATTTCCGCGCTGATGCCATAGGTATGGCTGTCAGCTCCATAATCCTCGTGTGCATAGAATTTTTCAGACGCAAGAACAAGTAACAGAATTAGAATCCAGCGATGTTCCGCAAATTTCTCTTTATTTGCATTATCTGTTTTTCGATAGGACAAGCAGCTGATGGCCAGAGTCTTGTCCTATCAGACTATAGAAAGAAGTGTGATACTCTGCAGACATTGGTCCGGGAACGAACCACCGTCCAGACCGCTCTCAGGCTCAAGTCAGTGATGCGGAGGAACGGCGTGCTGGACTTTTATTTTTCTTCGACAATCGGAGACATCCCCTGGACACCTGACGATGTGAGATGGCTGAAGAGGACACTTCATGAAATCTCGCCGGTCGGATATTCCCACTACAAGATAGGAGACATCTATTGTGAGAGGACTCCGCTTCAGAGCATGGCATTCAATGCGCCGGGTAACAACGGACATCCCGCCGAGCATAATTGGCGATATTCAGGAAATCTTTCCGATGAGCCGCCGCTTGTGCGGAATGCGGACGGCCAGATTTACAGCAGAGGCTTGTCAGGCAGGCACATAGCGCTATGGCAGAGCCACGGACGATATTACGAAGCCAAGACAGGGAGATGGGAATGGCAGCGGGCACCGCTATTCACCACGGTCGAGGATATGTACACGCAGAGTTATGTGCTTCCGTTTCTGATACCGATGTTGGAAAATGCAGGCGCTTACGTGATGACTCCGCGCGAAAGAGATACCCAGAAATATGAAGTCATCATTGACAATGACCTGTCTTTCCCGGGAGCGCGTACAGGACTCATCCGACGCTCCGGAACATATTCAGAATCAGGTAGATGGCAGGATGCCGGCATCGGATTCGCAGACGCCAAAGAGGTTTACAGCGGCGATGACAATCCGTTCACGCTCGGCTCATCCAGAAAAGCAAATTGCGTCCCTACTGAGAAGGGCAATGCCGTAGCCTCCTGGACACCTGACATCCCGGAACGCGGAAGTTATGCGGTCTATGTATCTTATACGACACTTCCGAACAGTACAAGTTCGGCACATTACACCATAAACCATCTTGGCGGAACCAGTCATTTCCTGGTGAACCAGAAAATGGGCGGAGGCACGTGGATTTATCTCGGCACCTTCGAATTCGAGGATGGCAGAGATTGTCGCGTCACATTGGACAACGGCACTTACGGCGACGCTTCATTTGAGAGAGGTACGGCAGTTATCGCCGATGCAGTCAAAATCGGCGGCGGAATGGGCAAGATCGCCCGGGGCAATGATGATGTGCCTGTAGAAAAATGGACAGTCTCGGGACTGCCGAGCTTCACGGAAGGCGCATTGTACTGGATGCAGTGGGCCGGAGCCGATTCGACAGTCATAAGAAGATATGACAATGACTATACGAATGACTATGGCGACAGGGGAGCATGGGTGACAATGATGAGCGGCGGCTCGAAAATGGCCCCGAAAGTGGAAGGCAAAGGAATACCGTTCGACCTGTCATTCGCCTTTCATACCGATGCCGGCGTCATGCCCGGCGATACCACCGTCGGAACATTGTCGATATATACATTGATAAGCGAAGACTCCAGAAAATATGCCGACGGAGAGGACAGGATTCTCGGCAGGATACTTGCCAATGACATTCAGTCCCAGATAGTTGCGGACGTGAGACGCCAATATGAACCGGACTGGAACCGACGCCAGCTGGCAAACCGCTCCTACAGCGAGGCCAGGACTCCATCCGTACCCGCAGCACTTCTCGAACTGCTTTCACATCAGAATTTCGCCGATATGAAATACGGACTCGACCCGGCATTCAGGTTCACCGTGAGCAGGGCCGTTTACAAGGGAATGCTCAAGTTCCTGAGCGGAAGATACGGAGTGCGTTACTGCGTACAGCCGCTTCCGGTACATTCATTCTCAGCGACATTGACAGACGATGGAAAAGTGCAGCTCAGCTGGAGACCGACTTTGGATTCCCTCGAACTGACGGCAATGCCGGACAGATATATGCTCTATACGAGGATTGACGACGGGGCTTTCGACAACGGTGAACTCCTCACAGGACTCCGCCACGAAGACGGACGTCTGACAATAGACAGGAATATAGACAACGGACATATCTACAGCTACCGGATAGTGGCATGCAATGAAGGCGGACGCAGTTTCCCGTCTGAGACACTCAGTGTGGGCGAAGTGGAGTGCTCTCCGCATACTGTGCTGGTAGTCAATAACTTCGACCGTGTGGCTCCTCCAGCGTGGTTCGACACGCCGACTTACGCTGGCTTTGATGAGAGACTCGATGCAGGAGTGCCGTATATGTATGAAATCAACAAGATTGGCGAGATGTACCAGTACCGCAGGGATTTGCAGTGGCAGGATGACGACAATCCCGGTTTCGGCGCATCATATACTGACAATGCCGGCAGACTCGTTCCGGGCAACACCTTCGACTTCACTACCATACACGGAAAATCCCTGATGGCTGCCGGATACAGTTTCTGTTCTTCGAGTGCCAATGCTTTCGAGACGGACAGCCTCAGACTTCACGTTTTCTGGACTACTGACATCCTCTGCGGCAAGCAGGCAAGCACCCCTGCAGGACGTGGCGTCATACAGAAAAGCAGGTTCCAGGTAATGCCTGAACCGCTTCAGAAGGCAATACGCTCTTGCACCGGCAAAGGTGGCAACATCCTGATTTCCGGAGCCAATATCGGTACTGATCTCTGGGACCAGATCTATCCTGTCGGACGTGATAGTCTGTATCAGGCTGGTGCACAGGAGTTTGTAAAGGAAGTTCTCGGCTATAAATGGCTTACTAACTATGCCTCCCGCTGTGAAGAAGTCAGGCCAATGCCGGGAAAAATCATGCCGATGACAGATTTTTGCACCCCGTTTGCATTTTATCAGAAACCAAATGACTATATTTACAATGTCGAGACTCCGGACGGACTGCAGCCCGCTTCTGACAATGCATTTGAATTCCTCAGATACATTGACACGGGCATTTCGGCAGGTGTCTGCAATGTCGGCAACGGGTATCGCAGCGCAAGCATAGGATTCCCGATAGAAGTCATCAAGGATGAACAGGACAGAGTGGCTCTGCTGAAAGCCGTACTTGATTTCTTCAGTACCACAAAACACTGAATATTATGACAAGTCGCGAAAAAGAATTACTTCACCTTCTGCATAAAGAGGTAAAGCCTGCGCTCGGATGTACTGAGCCTATTGCTGTGGCTTTGGCGACAGCGAAAGCTGTGGAACTTGTTTCAGAACGAGTCTCACTGGACCGTATGGCGTCGCAGATGAAACTGCACGTATATGTGAGCGGCAATATCCTGAAGAACGGTATGGGCGTGGGTATCCCCGGAACCGGTATGATCGGGCTCAGGATTGCAGCAGCGCTCGGTGCCGTATGCGGCAGGTCAGAATATGGCCTGGAAGTTCTCAAGGACTTGAATGACAATGCCATAAAGAGAGCAAAGGAACTTGTGGCCGAGGGCAATGTCTGTATCGACAGGGAAGGGAATTGCCATAAGCTTTATGTGAAATGTGTAGTCGAGGCGGACGGGCACAGCGCCTGGTGCGTCATAGAAGACGAGCACGACAGGATAGTGGAAACCGGCATTGACGGAGAAGTGGAAAAACGCTCGCGGACAGAAGACACGGGCGGCTGCGAAGAACGTGAAACAAGAGATTATCATTTGACTGTCAAGGAGATATATGAATTCGCAGGAAGCGTGGATTATGAGGACATCAAGTTCATACTTGAAGACCGTACACTGAATCTTGCACTCGCACAGGAAGGTCTGAAAGGCGATTACGGGCTGAAGGTCGGCAAGACTATCCAGGCCAATGCCGATACCGTTTTCGGCAATGATTTCCTCTCTTATGCCATGGCATTGACGGCCGCGGCCTCGGATGCGAGAATGGCCGGATGCACTTTGCCTGCGATGAGCAATTCCGGAAGCGGCAACCAGGGCATTACGGTAAGCATGCCGATAATTGCCTATGCATTGAAATACGATGTCTCAGACGAAAAACTGGCCAGGGCGCTCATCCTGAGCAACCTTGTGGCCATTCACATCAAGGGTTATCTCGGAAGGCTGTCGGCTCTCTGCGGATGTGTGGTGGCTTCCACCGGTTCGTCCTGCGGGCTTGTCTGGCTCAAGGGCGGCAGCTATGAAATGGTCTGCTCGGCCATCAAGAATATGATCGGCAACATTACCGGCATGGTCTGCGACGGGGCTAAAGTCGGCTGCGCGATGAAGGTGGCTTCGGGCGTGTCGAGCTCCATCCAGTCCGCAGTTCTGGCTCTCGACGGCATCCATGCCTGCGAGACCGACGGTATCATTGACAAGGATATCGAAAAGACTATCAGTAACTTGGGCAGCGTCGGCTCGACCGGAATGGAAATGGCAGATGACCTCATCCAGAAGATTATGGTCTGCAAATAGCGCGGGCCACTTCCGGACAATATGAATCACAGCAATGGGCAGGTCGCCCGAAACTTTAAAAACAATTAGGCGATGGATATAGATTTCGTGATTACTTGGGTCGATATGAACGACTCGGAATGGAAGAAGAGTTTCGCTAAAGCCAAAGGAACTATCGACAATTCACAAAACCAATATTCGGAGGCTCGTTTCAGAGATTACGGATTCCTGAAATACTGGCTCAGGGGCGTGGAGAAGTTCGCGCCTTGGGTAAGGAAAATCCATTTCGTTACCTGCGGACAGAAACCGGAATGGCTCGACACTTCAAATCCGAAACTGCATCTGGTGAACCATTCGGACTATATCCCGGAGAAGTACCTGCCTACATTCAATTCTACGGTCCTTGAGTTTTACCTGGACAGAATCCCCGGTTTGGCAGAGCATTTTGTTTATTTCAATGATGATTTCTATCTGACCAGCCCTACCGGACCGGACAGGTTCTTTGCCCCCAACGGACTGCCTCATGATATCGCCGTTTTCCGTATGAACACGGGCCTGAGTCTCTGGTCCAAGACCCTGCGGAACAATGTAAGGCTAATCAACAAGCATTTCGACAAGAAGGAAATACTCAAGCGCGACCATGACAAATGGTTTTCTCCGGTGTATGGAAGCAAGGCCAATCTTACGAGATTGCTTCGAGCGTACGGCAAGTTTCTGACTATCAGGATTCCGCATAACGCGCAGCCATATCTGAAATCAACTTTCGCCAGTGTTTGGGATGCTTGCCGGCCAGAACTGGAGGAGGCTTCGACCCATACGTTCAGAAGCGAGACTGACTTGACTCCTGAACTTTTCCGCACCTGGCAGATCTGCAAGTCGGATTTCGAGCCGTACAACACTTACAAGGATACGAAGATGTTCCCGCTTATGGTGAAGCCAAAGCAGGCTGTAAAGGCCATCAGGGAGCAGAAATACAAGCTGGTCTGTATCAATGACAGCGTGCATATCCGCAATTACGAGCAGGTGATGCAGGATCTTGAGGCTGCCTTCCAGAGCATCCTTCCTGACAAATCTTCTTTCGAACTGTAAGGACTACATCGCGCGTTCGATGTAGTGGAAGATGAGCCAGACACGGCGTTTGAGGACATTCATGTCCAGCGAACCGGCCGTGTCGTAGGGCTTGTTGTTGTTCATAGTAATGCCGGACGTGAACAGCACGGCAGGAACTCCGTTCTCGAGGAACACGCGCTGGTCACCGATGCGGCGGTAGAATATATTGGTGAAGTCCCGGCTTCCGAAATAGTCATAGCCGAGTTCAAGGTCTGTTCCGTATTTCAGATTGCACAGACTCAGGATGTCGGATTTTTCAGTACCGAGAGCATCCCTGCCCAGCAGAATGATGAAGTCCTTCCTGCCGGATTTGAGCGTGCTCATAGTCCCGCCTATCTGGTCAATGTTCACTGCAAGCCTGATTTTCTCCGCCGGAATCGGCTCTCCCGTAACAGGGTCTGTCAGTTTGCCTTCACTGATCAATTTCCACAGGGCCTTGGAGCCTTTCATGCTGCTGGATTTGGCATCCAGTGCGGCAAAGATGATGTTGCAGTCATAGGCCCGGCCGAGGTGACGCATGGCAGCGAACATTTCCGCGGTGCCCAGCATTGCCACGACTCCTGAAGCGTTGCTGTCCGCGCTCGGGTATATGACGCCGTTCAGCGTGCCTGTCCCGTCATAGTGCGCCATCACTATTATGTATGAATCACGGTGTCTCTTGCTCGATGCCGGAATCATTCCGACGATGTTGCGGCCGAACGGCTCGTAGAAATGAGTGGAGAAATGCTTTCCGCAGGGAAGCAGGCCAATGTCCCTGTATCTTCTGATGATCCACGAAGCCGCTTCCGTATTTCCGCGCGTGCCGGTGCCTCGTCCGCCGCAAAGCGAATCAGAAAGAAACTCTATCTGCCTGTATAACTTGCTTTCCCAAACCACATTATGCGCCTGTGAACTGCTGATGGCCCCGATGGATACAGTGGACTGCGCTTGTGCCATAAGCGGGAACAATGCGGACAATGTCAGGTACAATATAATTTTTTTGCTCATTTTTCTCCGTATCGGAATGATAATTGATTATCTTTGTAAGATGTTGGTAAAATTTCACATCGTCCAAGAAAACTTTCAAAATTAGGAATTCCTGATGAAATTCGGAAATTTAAAATACGTGCTGATACCTCTTCTGCTGTTTCTGATGTCTTTCTCGGAAACTTTTGCGCAGTATGACAAGGACGTGTTCTTTTTCCGTGGCAGGAGCGCCCTCGCAGAAGGAAAGTATTCAAACGCCATAAGCAGTTTCAATATATTGGCCCGCATTGACAGTACAGATTACTGGACTTTCTTTTACAGAGGCATTGCCAAATACAATCTGGGCGACCTGCGTGGAGCGCGTGGCGATTTCAATACTTCCGTGCGTCTGAATCCTGTATTCACGTCCGGATACCATTACAAGGCCATTACCGAAAGCCGTTTCGGAGATTACGACAAGGCATTGGCCGACCTCCAGACCGCGATAGGCCTGAGACCGGGCTACATTGGCCTTTACTATAGCCGTGGAGTGACGTATTTCCTCTCTCAGCAGTTCGACAAGGCTGTGGAAGACTTCGACAAGTACATCAGGAAAGAGCCCAAGGACCCGTCTGCGTATCTGAACAGGGGAGCGTGCAGGCTGTTCCTTCAGGATACCACCAGGGCATTGGCCGACTACAACAAGGCCATTTCGCTGGACCGTTTCGAGCCGGAGGGCTTTATCCGCAGGGGAAGGCTCTATGCGTCTCAGCACAAATATCAGGAGGCTATTGCCGACATGAACATGGCCATAAGCCTGGATTCGACCAGTACATTGGCCTATTTCAACAGGGCGATAATGTTCTATGAGCAGAATGACTACAATTCGGCGATGGCTGACTTGAACAAGGTGCTTGAGGAAGAGCCCGGCAATGCATTGACACTGTACAACCGCAGCCTTATCTACGCGCAGGTAGGCAGTTACGAGGAGGCGCTCCAGGATATGGACAGGGTGATAAACATTAATCCTGGCAATGTGTTGGCGTACTATAACCGCGCATCATATTTCGTGAACATGTCCAGATGGCTCGATGCCAAAGAGGATTATGACAAGGCCATTGAACTGTATCCGGATTTCGCGAAGGCCTATATGAACCGTTCATATGTGGAGAACATGCTCGGGATGAAGGCCGAGTCCAAGAAGGACTACGATATGGCAAACCGTAAGGTCAGCGAGTATCGGGCCAAGATGGGGGAGGGGCTTGCCTCGTTTGCGGATACGACCAAGAAGTACAGTTCGCTGCTGTCTCTGGATGCCGATTTCGCGAAGAAGGATTTCGATGACGAGATGCTCCAGCACAGGGACGTGGACGTGCGCCTGAGACCATTGTACCGTTTCCGTCTTGCGGACGAGTCGAACAATGTGCAGTACGCATTGCGCAACAGGTTCGAGAATGCCCTCATTGACAAGTTCGAGCGGGAATCCGCCGTTCCGGTGGTGCTGTCGAATCTCGACACGGTGAAGTTCTCGGCCGGCGTCAAGATCCAAGACAAGATATATTCTCTGCCTAAGGACAATGCGGGGGGCGAGTTCCTGAAGGCGCTCAGCGATGTGGCCGGGAAGCAGTACAATTCAGCATTGGCCCATTATGACAATGCCCTGGAAGCGGAGAGCCGCGACAAGTACTCTACATTGTACCGTGCGTTCTACTATATGAACAGGGCCGTGTTGAGGGCTGATATGATAGATTTCATATCGTCCATAGAGAACAATGTCCAGACGCTGACGATGGATGACCAGGGAACTACCCGAGCGAGGGTGAGGGACCAGGTGAGCCGCCAATATGACTATACTGATGCGATAAATGATATGCAGGAGTCGCTGTCCATAGTTGACGACATACCGTATCTGTATTACAATCTCGCGAATATCCAGTGTCTGTCTTCTTCTTATGTGGAGGCGATAGGAAACTACTCCAAGGCGATTTCGCTTTATCCTTATATGGGTGATGCGTATTTCAACAGGGGACTGGTCCTTATCTATCTGAAGGACAAGGAGAAAGGTTGCATTGACCTGTCCCGTGCCGGCGAGCTTGGCGTGGGCGATGCATACGGCGTGATCAAGAAATATTGCGAGAGCGAAGAAAAGTAAGGGAATCATGATAAGAGGAATTATATTTGATATAGGCGGCGTGCTGATAGACGTCGATGTGGAAAGGGACAAGAAGGTATATGAAGAGGTGCTCGGTTATACGAAAATCGACGAGCTTCTCGACCCGTGTCATCAGAAAGGCATATATTCTGACTTGGAGGAGGGCAAGGTCTCTGACGACGAATTCAGGCAGTATATCCTGAAGGATTCGCGTCCGGGAAGCACTCCTGAGGACGTGGACAGATGCGTCGGCGCCTTGCTTGTCGGGATGCCCAAGTACAAGGCTGAACTTCTGACGGAACTCTCCGGGAAATACGACCTGTTTTTCCTTTCCAACAACAATGGTATCTCCATGCGCTTCTGTCACAAGATAATAGAGGAGGCCGGATTTGACTGGAAAACCGGCATCAGACAGGAATTCCTTTCATATCAGATGAAAATGCTCAAACCTGGACAGGAGATTTTCAGGGAGTCGATACGCAGAACTGGCTTCAAACCTGAGGAACTGCTGTTTATCGACGATTCCGCTGCCAATGTCAATGCTGCCGTCAATGCCGGTATGCATGCCGTGCTTTACAAATACGGAACCGATTTGAGAAAGGTGTTGGAATATTCATTGAAGGAGGATAGACAATGCTCAGATTTTTAAGCTTGTCAAGCGGCAGTTGCGGAAATTGCTATTATCTCGAGCACACGGATTCCGACGGAACCCCACATGCGTTGCTGATAGATGCCGGAGTGAGCCTGAGAAGACTGAAACAGGTGCTCCAGGCCAATTCTCTCGACGAGAATTCGTTCAGTTCGGTCCTCATCACCCACGACCATATGGACCATATCCGCAGCCTCGCATCGTATTGCAAGAGGCTGAAGAAGCCTGTTTACGCGACTTCGGAGCTGCATTCGGCCCTCGCTGCCCATTCCTTCGGCGAACCCTATCTGGGTCAATGCAGATGTGAACTCAAGCAGGATGCGTGGAACGACATCGACGGGTTTAAGGTAAGATATTTCGTGGTGCCTCACGATGCGACCCAGACGGTCGGCTACTACATAGCTGCAGGCGACCGCAAGTTCGTGATTATGACTGACTTGGGGCGTATGACCGATGAGGCTCTCAAGTATGCCGGCGAGGCTGATACAGTGGTGGTGGAATCGAATTATGATATGGATATGCTCATATCCGGTCCTTATACCCATGAACTCAAGATGCGTATATGCCAGGGACACGGACACCTCAGCAATGACGAATGTGCCAATGCCATCAGAGGATTTTACCATCCCGGCCTGAAGAACGTGTTCCTCTGTCATCTGAGCGAACATAACAATACGCCGGAACTTGCATATGGATCGGCATCCGCCGCGCTCAAGTCAGCTGGCGCTCCGGACGGGACAGTGCTGCTCAGGGCATTGCCACGTCAGACCCCATCGGGAATGATAATATTATAAAACCATATATATGAAATCAGTAAAACGGATAATTCTAATTTCATTGCTGGCGATAGCGATGATTCCTGTCTCCTGCACACGTCAGGACAAGGTGAAACCTACCAAGAATGTGATACTAATGATTCCGGACGGGACATCTACAAGCGTTCTTTCCGTTGTCAGATGGTATAGACAGCATCTGAATCCTCAGAATGGTACTGTCACATTGGCGACAGACGCGTATCTCTGCGGACTGGTAAGACAGAACTGCTCTGACTCTCCGATTGCCGCATCTCCTGCTGCAATGACCTCATTTATGACCGGTTACAAGGTTCAGGGATCGAATCTGTCAGTCTATCCTGCAAGAAATGAGGGCCAGGATCTTGTCAATGTCAATGCGGACAGCACGTGGCAGCCTCTTTCTACTGTTATGGAAGCTGCCAAGATTCTCGGACACAAGTCCACAGGACTGGTAGTGACCGTCATTGCCACACATGCGACACCTGGCGCAACTACAGCGCACACCGTTTCCAGAAGCGACAACTACAACATTATCAGACAGATGGCTTCCAACCGTGTGGATGTCCTTTTCGGCGGCGGAGTCAATTATATAGATGATGACGTGAAGTCCATATTGGATGACAACGGAATCAGTTACATTGAAAAGGATGTTCCTGCATTCAGGGCAGCAGACAAGGCTCCTGTATGGTCGCTGTTCTCTGACGAGGACATGGCTTTCGATCTGGACAGGGATACTCTCGCTGAGCCGTCACTTTGTGAGATGACTGAAAAGGCGCTGTCTCTGCTTTCCAAGGACAAGAACGGCTTCTTCCTTATGGTGGAGGGCAGCAAGGTGGACTATGCTGCTCATAGCAATGACCCGATGGGCATTATTTCAGAGTATGATGCTTTCGACAAAGCAGTGGCAGTGGCTATGGATTTCGCCAAAAAGGACGGAAACACTACCGTCATCGTGGTTCCTGACCATGGAAATAGCGGAATGACGATGGGAGACAATGACTACAAGAACTATTACAAGAAAGGCCTGGATTCGGCAATGGCCATGCTTCCTCAATACAAATGTACCGGATATGGCCTGTCCTGCCTGATCCAGACACACAGTGTGGACCAGATCCGCCCGTTGTTCAAGGAGTACGCAGGCATTGACCTGACTCCTGCTGAGGAGAAGGCAGTCATGGAATCGAGAGGCAATATCGAGCAGGACTATATGGAAGTGTCGTTCTCAAAGAATCTTATGAGCGTGATAACCAAGATCTTGAATGAACATGTCCATTTCGGATATGCAAGTGGCTGCCATACCAGCGAAGATGTGTTCCTTGCTGTTTACAATCCTAACGGACAGGTTCCTACGGGATGGATTGACGGTACTGACCTTGCCGGTTACATGTATGATCTGCTCGGCGTGAAAGGCTCATTGGACGAGCTTACATCACAGATATTCGTCAAGTCAGATGTCCTTCTCCAGGGTCATGAAACTACAGTTGAGGGCGACAAGAAGTCTCCGGTGCTCGTGATTGACGGTAAAGTACGTGTTCCTGCCAACCGCTCCTACATCGAGGTTGACGGCCAGAAAAAGGAACTCGCGAGCGTTTCAGTCTATGTCCCGAAGAACAAGAACTTCTACATCTCGCGGGAGATCCTCAAATATCTCTAAGACTTCTTCTGAGGCTCCGCGTCTGTATTCGGAGTCTCAGCCTTCTGCGGCTCGTCTCCGTGAGCGTCCTTGTATTTGAAGCGGCGGATTTTCTGTGTCGCAGTCTTCTCGAAGTTTTCTTTTACGACTTCCACGGTGTTGACCTTGGAAGACTTGCCTACATGCTTGTTCACGTAGTCGAGAACGGCTTTCTTCTTGGCCTGGAGGTTGTCGAAGAACTTGTCCTCGGTTTCCTGGTTCCAGTCCAGGACATTGTCATCGAACTTCACGAGGGCCACGAGTTTGCCTTCCCTTTCCATCACGAGAGACTCGTTCACTCCGCCGAAGTTGTTGATGACCTGCTCGATTTCCTCCGGATAGATGTTTTCGCCGGACGGACCGAGAATCATATTGTTCAGCCTGCCCTTTATGTAATAGCGGCCTTTGGAATCCACGCAAGCCAGGTCATTGGTCCTGAACCAGCCGTCGTCAGTAAGGACAGCCCTGGTCCTTTCCGGGTCTTTGTAGTAGCCGAGCATCACATTGTCTCCCTTGGCTACGATTTCGCCTTCTCCGGTCTCCGGATTCACGTTCTGGAGCTTTACCTGTACATTGTATGCTGCCACTCCGATTGAACCGACCTTAGTCTTGCCTACGCAGGCATTGGTGATGAGCGGCGCGGTTTCAGTAAGTCCGTAACCGATGGCATACGGGAACTTGGCCTTGATGAGGAAGTCCTCCACTGTCGGGTCAAGCTTGGAGCCGCCGATGCCGAAGAATTTCAGTTTGCCGCCGAATGTGCTGTACAGACGTTTGCCGATGAGGAAGTACAGCAGTTTAGGCGCGTGCTGCTTCAGCCAGGAAAGGATACGGCTGCGTTGCACTGTCGGTACGATGCTGGATTTGTAAACTTTCTCGATAATCAGCGGGACTGAGCACATTATGGTCGGTCTGACAACCTTCATCGCCTCCACAAGGATAGAAGGTGTCGGCAGTTTCTTGATATGGAATACTGAGCCGCCCACATAGAACGGATAGAGTACGCTGAAACTCATCTCGTAGGTGTGGGACATAGGCAGGATGGACAGCCATCTGTCCTTCTTGTTGGTCTTCTGTGCGTGCCAGGCCTCGATGACGTTATGGCAGAAATTCCTGTGGCTCAGCATTACGCCCTTTGCCTTTCCTGAAGTTCCTGACGTGTAGATGATCATCGCCAGGTCATCCGGAGACGGGTCCTTGCCCCAACCTTCGCAGGTGAAAGCGGAATTGTCCTTATGGATGATTTCCAATGTCTCTATGTCAATGACCAATGTGAGTCTGTTCTTCACTTCTTCCGAGAGTTTCGGCATCATCCTCTGTGAGATGAAAAGGACCTTTGTCTCAGAGTGGGTGAGGATGTTGGTCACCTCGCTTTCTGATGAATCCGGAAGAATCGGGACTGCCACACGTCCGAACGGAACGATGGAGAACAATGCCACAGTCCAGTTCGGCATGTTCTGGGACAATATCGCTATCCTGTCTCCTGCATCAATTCCATATCTGGAGAATATGTGCGAGAGTTCCAGGCTCTTGAGCCTCAATTCCTTGTATGTATAACTCTGGCCGCCGTCCACATAACTGAGCGCGGGACGTTTGGCATAGACTGTAGTCGCGTAATCGAAAAGTCTGGCCAACGTGGTGATGTAGTTTTCCCTGTTGGTGGTGATTTTTCTGTAAAGACTGTTGCCCATTACATTATATTGCCCGCCTGCCGGGGCAGACGGGACTTTTTTTAGATGTTTGTCAATGTGTTACGTATCCTTCAGGATTCTTTCCCTGCATGTGCATCTCCTCGTAGAGTGCCTGTATCCTGTCGGTATCGGCTCTTGCGTCATCAGTAAGTTCGACCTTCTTTCCGATGCTGACGTGCTTGGTCTTCCAGTCGAAGTAGCCCATATACACCGGGCAACCTACTTTCTGTGCTATCATGTGATAGCCGGTCTTCCATTTCTTGACTGCATGTCTGGTGCCTTCCGGAGCGATTGCCAGATGGAATTTGTCCACCTTTTCCATTTCATTGATAAGGCTGAACAGCATTGCGCTTGCGCTTGAACGGTCCACAGGAATGCAGCCTGCCTTGCGGAGAAACCATCCGAGAGGCCATTTGAAGAACTCTTTCTTTATCATTACGTGAGCCACTTCGTCGAATTGCGTGTAGAACAGATAAGATACCACGAAGTCCCACGCTGATGTATGGGGCACTCCCAGGATGACGCATTTCTTGTCAGGAGCAGGGTAACCGTCAGTGGTCCAGCCCATCCTTTTCAATAGCCATCCGCAGAATCGTGCCCAGGCAGAACGTTTCTTTTCCATGTTTCTAAAGTTTTATATCTTCCAGTTCCTCTTCGCTTCGGAGGTTCTGTCTGATGAAGTTTTGTCTGTCGATAGTGTTGTCGCCCATGTAGAACTCCATGATGTTCGATATGGACTCGTCTTTCGCGAGGTTCACTGCATCAAGTCTCATACCATCCCCGATGAAATCCACGAATTCGTCAGGAGATATTTCACCGAGACCTTTGAATCGGGTGATTTCCACGCCGTTCTTCAGTTCCTTTATGGCATTGGCCCGCTCGTCGTCGTTGTAGCAGTAACGTGTCTCTTTCTTGTTCCTGACTCTGAAGAGCGGGGTCTGCAGGATGTACACGTGTCCGCGCCTGATAAGTTCAGGATAGTATTTCATGAAGAACGTGAGCACGAGCATACGGATATGCATTCCGTCATCATCGGCATCGGTTGCCACGATGATGTTGTTGTATCTCAGGTTCTTGAGGTCGTCCTCCACGCCAAGTGCTGAAATCAGAAGGTTAAGTTCCTCATTCTCAGCTACTTTCTTGCGGCTTTCCTTGTAGCAGTTTATCGGTTTGCCTCGAAGGCTGAATACCGCCTGGCTGTTCGCGTTGCGCACTTTTGTGATGGTTCCGCTCGCGGAGTCTCCCTCAGTGATGAAGATGCTGGATTTTTCTCCCTCCTCTATCTTGTCCTTAGGCAGTTTGTCGCAGTAGTGGTAGCGGCAGTCGCGGAGTTTCTTGTTATAGACATTGGCACGCTTGTTCTTCTCTCTGGTCTTTTTCTGGATTCCGGAGATTTCCTCGCGCTCTTTCTTGGAGTCCTTTATCTTTTCCTCTATGACCGGGACGATTTCCTTGTGGATTGTCAGGTAATTGTCCAGGTTCCTGGAAATGAAGTCGTTGATGAAGGACCTGATGGTAGGGCCTTGAGTTATCACTGCATTGCCCTGCTCATCTTTCTCCTGTTTGACCCACATGTAGTTTGAACCGAGCTTGGTCTTGGTCTGTCCTTCGAACTGAGGCTCCTGTATCTGGATGCTGACGGCTCCGACGATTCCCTGCCTGCAGTCCTGCGGCTCGTAGTCTTTCTTGAAGAAGTCTTTCAATGTCTTGGCTACCGCCTCTCTGAATGCTGCAAGGTGGGTTCCTCCGTCTCGTGTGTTCTGTCCGTTCACGAATGAAGATATGTTCTCGCCGTAGCTGTTTCCGTGGGTGAGGACTATTTCGATGTCTTCCCCTTCCAGATGAATCGGAGCGTAGAGAGGTGTCTCGTTCATCCTTTCATTCACAAGGTCCAGAAGTCCGTTCTCGGACTTGTAGGAGACACCGTTCAGTACGAGAGTGAGGCCGCGCTTGAGGTACGAGTAGTTCTTGACCATCGTCTCCACGAAGTCCATATTGTACTCGTAGTTTCCGAACATTTCCCTGTCCGGGGTGAATCTTACGAAGGTTCCGTTTTTCTCTCCTGTCTTTTCTTTTCTGCCGGAATCCACGATTTCGCCGCGCTCGAACTGGGCCCAGGAACTTTCACCGTCCCTGAAGGATTCCACGTAGAAGTATGAGGACAATGCATTGACTGCCTTGGTGCCGACACCGTTCATTCCGACGGACTTCTTGAAGTTCTTGTCGTCGAACTTTCCGCCTGTGTTCAGCTTGCTGGTGGCGTCAATCACTTTGTCCAGCGGAATGCCTCGTCCGAAATCCCGTACTGTGACGCTTCCGTCCTCCACGGAGATCTGGATCTGCTTTCCGTATCCCATTCCGAACTCGTCGATGGAGTTGTCCACGACTTCCTTCAGCAGGATATAGATGCCGTCCTCCGGATTGTCACCGTTTCCGAGCCTTCCGATGTACATTCCGGAACGCTGTCTGATGTGTTTGTTCCATTCCAGAGTACGTATCGCACTGCTGTCGTATTTCTCTTCTGCCATATATGATTTACAAAATTACGTGACTGTCTTGTACGTGTTTCCTGCAATGTGCGCCCTGCACTGTCTGCCATTTCCTTCTTCCGCTTACGGGGACACATTCCGCAAATTTACAAAAAAAAACTCACAAAGCCCCGAAGCCGACGACGGAGCGTGCGGAAAGTATTGTGATAAAATTTTTGCAATGTATATGGGCCCGGTATTTTGATAGTACGGAAATTTATCATAATTTCGCAATGATTAAGTACACGAAAATGAAGAAAATTGTAATCGTTGCATTGCTTCTTTCCCTTGGTTTTCAGGGAGTTGCGAGAAATGACGAAAAGAAGTTCGACCGCGGTCTAGGAGACGCGAGTTCCATATTCGTCCCTAAGGGAATGATGTCGGCGGGCGCGTCCCTGTCATATAACAGATATTCAGCGGGTAACGGTGATGTCGGTTACGAAATGATGTCCCTGCTTACAGGAATGGAAGGCACCCTTTCCACTGTCAAGATATCTCCGGCGGCGTTTTATTTCATTGCCAAGAACACTGCGGTGGGCGCGAGATTCGGTTACAGCTATACCGCTCTCGACATTGACAAAGCCTCATTGAGCCTCGGCTCTGACAATAATTTCGACCTTTCTAATCATTATTTCAAGAATCAGAGTTATTCGGGACTTTTTGCCGTCAGAAACTACGTTCCTCTTTTTAGCAGCCGTGTTTTCGCGATGTTCAATGAAATCCGTATCGGCGGCACCAAGTCGCAGGGCAAGTCGTTCCAGATGGACGGGGAAGAGAAGAACGGGGTGTACTCCGAGGCCTATGCTTTGAATATAGGCCTGTGCCCCGGAATCACTATGTTCCTGACAAACAATTTGGCTTTCGAGGTTTCTGTCAATGTTCTTGAATGTAATTATTCTTACACGAAACAGACTAAGAATCAGGTATATACGAGTTCACTCTCTCATTTCGGAACCAGTTTCAAACCGAATCTTTTAGGTCTTGCGTTCTCGGTTATGTATTATTTCCAGGTAGGAAAACAGTAGTATGAAATTTAAGATGCTTTTATCTCTGGTAACTATGGTGATGGCCGGTTGCCAGATTGAAAACGATATGATGATTCCCAAGGATCTGGCCGGATATGAGATTTTTGAAATCGACGGACAGGTCAGTTCCACGATAAATTCTTCCAAACAGCTGGTGGAAGTGAAAATGCCGTGGGATGCCGATCTTCATTCCTTGAAAATCAGCAAGATAAAATATACGGACGCGACGTTCGGAAAGGACAAGCAATATGCCCGCGGTGATGTCCTGGACTTGAGCGACACTCTGCACGTGCGTCTGAATGCGTTCCGCAGCTATGACTGGAGACTGATTGCCGTCAATGCTTCCAAGGACGAGCCTGTGAAAGGCAAGCAGCTCTACAATATGAGTTTCGACAACTGGGCATTGGAAGGCAAGGGCTATTTCCCTTATGCGCCTGATGCCTCTGATTCCGACAAGGCCATCTGGACTACGGCCAACAAGGGAACCAGTGATCTGCTCGGCAAGAATACTACCATCCCGGAAGAAGATTTCCTGGCAGTCAAGGGGCCGGGCAAGAAGGCTGCAAAACTCACCAGCCAGTTCATTGCCATCAAATTTGCTTCAGGCAATATCTTTACAGGAGAGTTCTGCGGTCTGAAGGGCACCAAGGGCGCCGACCTCGCCTGGGGGGTGCCGTTCACTGACAGGCCGAAATCACTGCATGGCTACTATTGTTACCAGCCGAAGGCTATAAATCATACGGATAGGGCGCATGAGTCCATGAAAGGCCAGACTGATATCGGTCAGATTCAGGTGATATTGGCAGATTGGGACAAGCACAAATGGGAAGGCTATCCTGACAAGGCGATAGATGAGAAGGGCCGCTTCCACGTGATAAATTCAGATTCCCAATTCATTGACTTTGAGAATGATCCCGCGATTATAGGCTGGGGAAACATGGTATTCAGCAAATGGATGGATTCATACCAGGAGTTCAACCTTCCGATTACCTACAAGAGCGACCGCACTCCGTCCGTGGTAGTGATAATCTCAGCCTCAAGCCGCTACGGCGATTATTTCACCGGCGCTGAAGGTACAGTCCTCTACCTCGATGAATTCGAGTTCGTGTACTAGGTAATCTTTGCGAGTCTTTCCGGTCCATATTCCTTTTCTCATCAGTCGAGTGCGTCCAGCACACTCCTTCTTCTAAAAGGAATCTATCCTCGAAAATCCTTCACAAATCTTTATCTACTTATTCTTTAACGCTTACTAAAGACTCCACGGAATATAAAGAACAATGACGGTGAGACGCCAGACAGGCGGCGTGCCGCAGCGGACGTGGCCACCACACGGCCTCGGGAAGTGGGAGGTGCCTGCCGGATACAAGTTCTCGCGGCAGCGAGGACGCAGGAGACGGTAGGAGGGCCGAACGCAGCGAAGCGGAGTGAGTTCCGCCGCCGCTGCCCGCCTGTCCGCGTGACACAAGACAAGTGTGACGCAGGTCAAGTGTAACGCATCGAAGTCGTCAAGTGTGACGCATCTAAGCACGCAAGTGTATCAAGTCTGACGCATCGAACAGGCAATGGTGTCAAGTGTGACACGTAGTAAGCCGGTAATGCCCTCAAGTTTCAAACCACGTGTGCAGATTCAGCCTTTTTGCCCCCGTCGTTCTTCATATTGTTCCTCACGGGTGCAAATCGTGGGTTTTTGCCCCCGTGGTTGAGCTCCCGTGTGAGAAACTAAAAAAACTTACCAACTTAATTATCGAAGCAGGCTTTTTAAATAGTCGTTGTCAATATCCGGGAGCGAAACTTTTTCTCCTGCTTTGCGTAGGCTTTCAATTTGTTCGTTCATGTCATCGAGATTGTTCTTCAATGTCTCGAATACGGTTTGTGATACATTTATTTCCGCTGCCGATTTCAGAGAGCAGACGTAGCAACTGTCTATAAGTTGTACGTGGCTGTAGAATCGGTATAGCGCAGCAAATGCTTTGTCCTTGTCGTTTTTCAGGGCAGATAATGCTTTAGTGTTTACTGTAGAAAGTTCATTAGAGAGTTCTCTAATATTTATATCTATGAACTCTCCAGATTCTGCAATCTTCTGTACATTTGATGTCTCATCTGCTGGAGAGGCCGTTTTTTGTATATTGTTGCATGATATAGTCAGTAAGCATGCAGCCATTATCATTGCTAATTGTTTCATTTTAGATAAAAATAGTTAGTCAGATTAGTTGAATGTGTCACTTCGTTTTCCGGGTAGAAGAACGATATGCTCTTTAGCTCTAATTGGTGCATTGACAGAGCCGATACACATTAAGTGTTAGTAGTCATTACATGATGTTATTATAGTTAAAACGTTTTTACAAAACTATGAAAAATATATTAAATACAATAGTCCTTTTAGAAATAATATCAGTAATGTGTGTTAGGCACACTGCTTCTTTTAAAAATAACTATCGTGGAATACCCATCACAAAACTTTTCAATACTCTACAGAAAAAGGACAATGACAGTGAGACGCCGGACAGTCGGCGTGCAGCGGCGGACGTGGCCAGCCCACGGCCTCGGGAAGTGGGAGGTGCCTGCCGGATACAAGTTCTCGCGGCAGCGAGGACGCAGGAGACGGTAGGAGGGCCGAACGGAGCGAAGCGGAGTGAGTTCCGCCGCCGCTACCCGCCTGTCGGCGCTAAATCATCGTCAATGCATTACATCCTTGCAAAATTGCAAAAGCCCCGGAATTGCCATTACAGCGCTCTGGGGGCCTTATATCTTAAAGTCAAAGTGTCAAAGATGGGAATCTAAAAAAAACTGCCGGACCGGATGGACCTGGCAGTTTTCAGTTGTATGAAGTATTGTTAGAACTGGTACATAGCGCGGACGAAATTGGCGCCTTCTGGACTGGTTTTGGAATCGTCATTTGTGGTAGTGCTTCCATTGTAGCCATAGATCCAGTATGCATTTGTTTCAGAGTTGCTGTCACTTTCTGTCGAAGACCAGTAGTAACAGTCAAGCGCTGTTCCGCCATGTTCCGTAAGAACCGCATTGATAACAGGAGCTATAGCAAGGAAGCACTTCACTTCATCAGATGCAGGCAAGTACCATCCTTCACCCTTCTCAACACACCACTTGAAAGCAGGGAAAGAAGCAAGGCTATTATCAAGAGCCTTGACTTTTGCGGTATTGCTCTTGCCGTCTGTCGTGCTCTGTGCACCGGTGGTTCTGTTGCCTGTTGACCAGACGCTTACTGTCTCATCCAACGAGATGATCTTGCCCTTCAGCTTGCTCTCATCAACCCATACTACAACACCTTTTACGGAGCCTACCTCATAGTAATCTCCGACAGCCCATTCCTTGGCAGGAGTCTGTACAGTAACCTGGCACACAGCCTTGACAGCACCGGCAGTTACGGATATTGTAGCCACTCCGTCAGCAACAGCCTTGACCTTTCCGTCCTGGCTGACAGTAGCTACAGCCTCGGCAGAAGAGGCCCATACCACAGAACTCAAATCCGCATCCGCTGGATCGAATGTCGCAGTAAGCTGCGCTTCACCACCAGGCTCGAGATTCAGTTCAGTAGCGCTCAATGTGATCTGTGTCACTTTTATTATTCTCTTGGTTACCGTAACCTTGCACTCGGCTTTCACGTCACCGGCCGCAACGGATATAGTAGCCTCTCCCGGAGCCAGGGCACTGACCTTGCCTTCCTGAGAAACTGACGCCACCTTGTCATTGGACGAAGCCCATACCACAGCGCCTACTTCAGCCTCAGCAGGAGAGAAAGTGGCAACCAACAGGGCCTCCTGCTCTTCTACAAGATTAAGAGAGGACTTGTCCAGCGTGACAGTCTCCACCTTTACAGGCTCTTTTACTACTTCTTCAGTTTTCGTTTCCTCTTTTTCGCAGCCGCATGCCAATGCAGCCAAACCGCAGAGCGCGGCGATGAATTTGAATGTTTTCATACTATAATAGGTTTTGTAATTTCGATAAATGCCCTTTTTGTAAATATATTATTTGAAAAAAACTGTCTTCCAGCCTGTTATCCAATCGGAATCTTCACAAGCGGCCCGGCTTTACCGGAAGGATCGACGGCAACTGCCGCCACAATATATTTCTTTCCCTCCTCCTTGATGAATGCAAGCTCCTTCTTGTCCTTGTATCCCTTCATCTGCAGTGCCTCGATAGTGTCGTAATCCGAATGCCCGTCCAGACTAGTGAAAGTGCCCACGAACCAATGCGTGGCAGACACTGACGGCTCCATGTCCAATTTTACCGCCTTCTTTCCCGCGTAAATCTCACCATAAATGCTCGCGTCAATGATTTCATAACTTACCTTTACGCTGACACTTGAACCCATCGGCATCTCCGGAGTCGTGAACTCCACCTTCGTGATGCCAGTCGTGGCACCGCCCTTGTAACCGAAAGCGTAAGCCACATACTTGGTCTTGGAAACAAGAATCTCGGTGGCATCCACCTCGTGGTAACCCTGGACAAGGAACGTGGATATGGAATTCCCCGCTTCCGATATCACCCAGTCCGTCAATTCCTTGTCGGATTTGAATTTGGAGAACGTCTCGTAGTCCATGCAGTCGGTGAAATAGGTCTCCTCATCATTGGACGGAGTGAACGCAATCTTGGCCCCGTTGAACTTCAGCTCGTAGAGTCCTGTCTTGAATGTCAATGACGACTGCTCGGCAGCTGTAGTCCTGAAAGTCTTTTTGGTCACGCCAGTCGTGCCTGTACATGACGGGTCCATACCGAAAGCGAAAACCACGTAATCAGTTTCAGCTTTCAGCTTTGTGCTCTCGAATGAACTGTTGCCTTTTTCCAGAAAATCCGTCACGGACTTGCTGTAACCCGCCATTTCATATATTTCCAGGGCTCTGCGAATCAGTTCAGCATTGGACTGTATGATACCGCCGTCACCACCATATTTCTCATATTCCTCCGCTGTCACGAAATCGCAGAAATAATAGCAGTCGCCGTCTGTCGGCGCCACAGAAATCTTCGCTGTCGTTGCCCCGACACCAGTAATGTCAATGCTGAAGGAACAATCCACGCTCTCTACTTTTCCAGTGCGGAAAGCAGTCTTTACCAATGAATTGCCTGTGAGATAGTTCTCGCTGAAAGCAAATGCGTAGGCATAGTAGTCCGTTTCGCTCGAAAATCCGTCTTTTACAGCGGAGACCGCTCCGATGGACGCCTTGGACTTGGCGATGGCAGTATAATCGCTCTCGTACAGTGCCGCCACTTCCTGCAGGTGTTCTATCGCCGAACTGATCAGCGCGTCATCCGTTTTCAATGCTTCATAATCATCTTTGGAGATTACACCATAATAATATGGTTCAGAGTCCTCTGATGGCGTGATTTCGAGTTTTGCGGACCAGGTCGTGACATCTGAAGTCTTTATTTCGAACTCAACCGTCTTTTCCTGCTGAGGCGGCTCCGGCAGAGTCGATTCAGTCTCCTTCTTGTCGCATGAAAGCGAGATTGCTGCGCAAACAGCCAAGGCCAGTGAGACCTTGGCAGCAGATATTATGTGTTTCTTGCCGTTCATCATGGAACTTTAGAACTTGTACATGGCACGGACTGAAAGGGGACCATCTATTGGATCGTCTTTGAAGTCACTATAGCTGGTGGCTGTCCCATCAGATTTAAGATAGCCGTACAATGCGGCTGTCTCATCTTCCTCTCCTTCAGTTGATGACCAGTAGAAATCACTGATTTTTGTTCCGTGATGAGCCTCAAGCGTAGAATTTACAGTCGCTTTTGCATTCAGGAAATAATATACTTCCATGATTGCCGGGAAATACCAGCCTTCACCATGTGCGACGCACCATTTGAATGCCGGAAAAGCTGACAGTTCAGCATTGATGTCTTTTACTTTGTCTGTATTTCCTTTGCCGTCTTCTTCACTCTTGGCGCCGGTGTTGTATCCTCCTGTAGCCCAGATATCGACTTTCTCGTCGAGGGATATGATTTTCCCGTGCTCCTTGCTCTCGTCAACCCATACTACGACACCTTTTACAGAGCCCACCTCGTAGTAATCTCCGACAGCCCATCCTGTAGCAGCGGCTTTCTTCTCGACGACTACCTTGCATTCGGCTTTGACGTCTCCAGACGTAACTGATACCGTGGCCTCGCCCTCAGCAACAGCCTTGACCTTGCCTTCCGGGGATACGGTAGCTATAGCCTCGGCAGATGATGCCCATACGACAGAACTCAAATCCGCGTCCTCAGGTGCGAATGTGGCCGTCAGCACAGCTTCCTCTTCAGGAGCAAGCTTGAGCTCAGTGGCGCTCAACGTGATGCTTGCCACCTTATTTGTTTTGGAATCCTCTTTTTCGCAGCTGCATACAAACGCTGCAACACCGCAGAGCGCGGCGATGAATTTAAAGGTTTTCATAATCTATTGTTAGTTTGTTATTCTGTTAGTTCGTTGTCCGTCTTTTTGTAAATGTAGTGATTTTAATTTGGAATAACCAATAGATTGGCAGATTATTTTTGCGAAAAAATGCCGCTAGGATAATCCGAGCGGCATTAAAATGATATAAGATAATGATTTAGTAAGGATTACTTAAAGTTTTTTCAGGACATAATCCGCCTTTATTTTGTCAATGATGCTGCACACGACCTTGAAAGTGCGGCTGTAATGACTGTAGTTTGCGGGAGTTATGAAATTCACGCGGCCTTGACGGAGAAGTTTCTCGGCTACCGCCTTTTTCTGCTTGTTTTCCGGATTATAGACGGCGATGGAGTGTCCGCCGAACATGCTGACGATTTTCATGCACGGAACGTCGGTCTCTCCGTCTCCCACATATATCATCTGCGTGAACGGAATCCTCTTCTTGTCCTCTGCCATACTTTCATTGACCTCCTTGGTGTCCCTCGCGCTGAATATACCTTTATTTATCTTGAATATGAACTGTGTCTTGGCGGTGTAGTCCACAGCGATGCCCGGCCACTCGGCCTCTCCCTTGGAGTCATACAGGAACGAGCTCGCGAAAATGTGCTTGAACTCCTTGGCGAGCGGACAGCCCTCGATGATCTCCTTGAGACCGGAGGAGTTTATGTAGTGCTCCACCTTTACGCCTTGGCTGCGTCCATATTCATTGACAAGATCAAACCAGCTCTCGAGCCCCTCGAAAAGCTTTATGTCCTTTCCGAATTTCTTGAACTCGCTGCGCTTGAGCCTGATGCCCTTGGCTCTCGCCTCGTCGAACATCAGCTTCATGTAGGCGAGGATGTTGCTCGCGTCCTGTCCGGAAGCGATGCGGTTGCTTATGTCCCAGAATTCTTCAGGCGTCTTGCCGATGGCCTGGATGAATCCGAATTCCTGCATATTGCCCGGGGACAATGTCCCGTCAAAGTCGTAGATGAGAGCGACTATAGGTTTTCTTGTCATAGTCAATGCGCGACGGCTGAAAAAAATGAACAACAGAGCCGTCCTCCTTTGGCGAATATAGTGAAAAGTTATTACATTTGCGCAATAAATGATGGTCAGGCATCTGGAATTTTTGTCACGGAAACCTGACGGGCTGTGATAACATAACCTATTAGTAAATGGAACATTATTTCGCGCGTCTTCAGAACGCCATCAGACTGTACTGGGACAAACCGGCAGTTTGTAATTATAGAGGTGAAACATTCACTTACGGCCAGCTGGCTACACAGATAGAGCGGTTCCACATTTTCTTCGAGGCTTGCGGGCTGAAGAAGGGTGACCGCATCGCCATATGCGCCAAGAACACGGCCAGGATGGCGGTTTCTTTCCTTTCAGTCAATACCTACGAAACTGTGGTCGTGCCGATTCTTTCTGATTTCACGCCGGAAAGCGTAAATCATCTGGTGGACCATTCGGAGAGCCTGATGCTCTTCACCGACAGCGACATCTGGGCTAAACTCGACAAATCCAAGATGCCATTGGTGAAGGCAGTAATCAGTGTCAATGATTTCACTCTCCTCTATGCCGACAATGATGATGTGAAAAAGGCCTATGCGGCTATATCAGAAACTTTCGCCTCACGTTATCCTATGGGATTCACCGGAGAGAATGTCACATACAATACCGACAACTGGGATGACCTCGACATCATCAACTACACATCCGGCACGACAAGCGCGCCTAAGGGCGTGATGCTGACATACAAGGCATTGAGCGCGACCATCGACTTCGGCCAGAGATATATTCCGTCGTCAGACAAATTCACGATGGTGTCAATGCTGCCGATGGCCCACATGTACGGACTGGTATATGAATTCCTATACCCTCTGTGCAACGGAACGAGCATCACATTCCTCGGCAAGACCCCGTCACCGTCACTGCTGCTTTCGGCTATGCACGACGTGAAGCCTTATCTTCTCATCACTGTCCCTCTCGTGATGGAGAAAGTGTTCAAGAGCGCCATAAAACCGGTACTTGACAAGCCGGTGATGAAAGTGCTGACAAGGATTCCGGGAATCAATTCATTGATATTCAAGAAGATCAGAGAAAAACTCCTGGGTGCCCTCGGCGGAAATCTCCAGATGATCATCATGGGCGGCGCACCTCTCAACCCTGAGGTGGAGAAATGGTTCAAGAGAATCGGTCTTCCTTATACTGTAGGTTACGGTATGACCGAGGCTGCTCCGCTTCTCGCTTACGAACCGTGCACATCGTATGTTCCGGGCTCATGCGGAAGGTCAGTGGACTGCGCCATTGTCCGCATTGACTCTGAAGATCCTCAGCACGTGGTGGGTGAGATCCAGGCAAAAGGTGACAATGTCTGCATCGGCTATTACAAGAATCCTGAGGCGACTGCAGCCGCATTTACGGAGGACGGCTTTCTCAAGACCGGCGACCTCGGCATCATCGACGCTCACGGCAATATCTTCATCAGAGGCCGCAGCAAGAGCATGATTCTCAGCGCAAACGGCCAGAATATCTACCCGGAGGAGGTTGAGGCTGTGGTGAACAATCAGGACTATGTGGTAGAGTCCGTAGTCGTGGACAGGGCAAGCAAACTCGTTGCTCTTGTCTATCTCGACGCTGATGCCATGAAGAAGGCAGGACTCGATGAGGAAACTGTCGCTGATCTGCATGAGACTATAAGGATCAATGCAAACAAGGCATTGCCGTCCTACAGTCAGCTCCAGAAGGTAGAAGTCGTGGACAAGCCTTTCGAGAAAACTCCTAAGATGAGCATCAAGCGCTTCATGTACAAATAGTTGTTTTTGGTGCAACGTTTATGATTTTTTCTGCATCTAACATTTGTTGACTACTAACAGTTGAGTGAATTATGAGCTGGAAGAAATTGATTGTACTTGCACTTCTTGCATTCGTTTTCCATCAGAACGCAGATGCGTTCCGTCCACAGAAACCTTTCAAGGCGGACATCTCCTTTTCGGCTGCATTCATTGCCGAGAGCAATGTTCTCCAAGACCGTTTCATGGGCGGGTATCTGTCGTATGATGACTTCTATCGTGGCTATTCCCCTGACGTGGAACACCTGTATGCTGAATATCTTCAGTTGCCGGAGGCTGCTGACGGGGACCCGATGTTCTCCTTGCGGGCTGATTTCAAGGTGCTCGAATGGCTTTGTGTAGGTGTGGATTTTTCATATCAGCACATTTGGGGCACAGTCTATAAGGGATTCAACCGCTATCCGGAACGGAAGGTAAAAGGAAACGTGTATTATGTGATGCCGGAAGTCAGGTTCGACTACCTGAGGACGAGGCTTTCCACATTGTCCTCTTCCTGCAGTCTCGGACTTGGAATCTATGACGGGTTCAAGAAGAAAGTCTATGCGGACTTCCAGTTGAGGCCCATCACTTATTCGATAGGTACCGTGGTTTACGGTAAAGTAGGCGTGACGGTCGGTACTCTTATGAATGGTTTGGAATTTGGTGCAGGTGTAAGATTCTAAAGGAGGTAATGCTATGAAAATTAAAGTATTGATGGCGTTGGCCGTTTTGCCGCTTTTGGCTTTCGAATGTTGTGACGACGCAGATACCTGGCAGTTCCGTTGTTCGCGGGGAAGTGAATTCACGCTTTATCCGCAGGACGTTCTCGAAGAAGTGATAGGGGAGTCTCTGATGTCGCTGAATTTTGTCCAGAGAGTAATAGATTCGCACAATGGCAGTCCTTCCCTCGGCATACACTCCGTCAAGGACATGACCGGTTGGGAGTATCTGGTGGAAAACAGGATCGAAAAAAGCGATACCATCTGGTTTGATGCCAGAAGAAGAATGAGGATGCGCCGTTCTCAGCCTGACAACAAATGGATCGTGACGCGAAAGGATGATTACGGTTACAATGATCAGCTGTATTCGTTTGAACTGAAGGCGGAACGCTGTGACAAGGATGTTGACGGCGCTCTCAAGTATCCGTGGCTTGTCACTGTCGAAGGCAGCCGTACCGAGAACTCGGATTATTCAATGACCTATTCAGTGCCGGCTCCGATGAAAGTCAGATGGGGCAACATGCTTACTTTCAGCAGCGAAGATATCATGCCGGAAGGCAAACTGCTCATCTCTTTTTACAAGGAAGGCAAGAAAATCGACTGGATAAATGCTGACTATGCAGCAGACGGAACAAAGTACGAGACTTCATTGAACAATTAAAGACAGCGCTGCCGTCAATGGACAATGTCGTAAGCTCCGAATCATGACTGACAATTTGTCACGACAATCACATTGGAACATTATTTGACCTTTCATAGACCGTCCGGTATGCCGGGCGGTTTTTTTTGTTGTGCCGCCGCATTGACCGGAAAACATTGAAATTTAAAATATAAAATATCATGGCAGAGATTAAAGGTAAAATCGGCGTCACTACGGAAAACATCTTTCCGGTGATCAAACAGTTCTTGTATTCGGATCACGAGATATTCCTCAGAGAGCTTGTGGCCAATGCTGTGGATGCCACAGAGAAAATCAAGGCACTTGCTTCTTCCGGAGACTTCAAAGGTGTGCTCGGAGAACTTTCAGTCAGAATCGAACTCGATGAGGACAAGAAGGTGCTCAAAGTCATTGACCGTGGCATCGGTATGACCGAAGAAGAGATTGACAAATACATAAACCAGATCGCGTTCTCTTCAGCAGGAGAGTTCCTGGAGAAATATAAGGACCAGATCGGCAACATCATCGGCCATTTCGGTCTCGGATTCTATTCCGCATTCATGGTTTCCAAGAAGGTGACCATCGAGTCATTGTCCTGGAAAGAGGGTGCGAAACCGGTCATGTGGTCTTGTGACGGCAGTCCTGAGTATGAAATGTCAGAGTGCGACAAGAATGACAGGGGTACTGTCATAACATTGTACCTGGATGACGATTCCTCAGAGTATGCCGCAAAGGGCAAAATCGAGCAGCTGCTGAACAAATACTGCAAGTTCATGCCGTTCCCGGTCGTATTCGGCAAGGAGCAGGAGTGGAAAGACGGCAAATATGTCGATACTGACAAGGATAAGGTCATAAACAGCGTGGAACCTCTGTGGACACGCAAGCCGTCAGAGCTCAAGGAAGAAGACTATATGAACTTCTACAAGGCACTGTATCCGACTTATGAGGAGCCTCTGTTCTATATCCATCTGAATGTGGACTTCCCGTTCCATCTGACAGGTATCCTTTATTTCCCTAAGATCAAGGAGAGGATGGCTATCGAGAAGAACAAGATTCAGCTCTATTGCAACCAGATGTTCGTGACCGACCACGTGGATGACATTGTCCCGGACTTCCTGACACTGCTTCATGGTGTGATCGACTCTCCGGACATTCCGCTGAACGTCTCCAGAAGCTACCTGCAGAGCGATTCCAATGTGAAGAAGATTTCCGGCTACATCACCAAGAAGGTGGCTGACAGGCTGGAAGAGATCTTCAACAATGAGCGCAAGTCGCTGGAGGAGAAATGGGACAACCTCAAGCTCTTCATCGAATACGGTATGCTGTCAGACGAGAAGTTCTGCGAAAGGGCAATGAAATTCGCTCTCCTGAAGAATACTGACGGCAAGTTCTTCAGCCTGGAAGAGTACCGCAAGGCTATCGAAGGCTCACAGACAGACAAGGACAAGAAGGTCGTTTATCTGTATGCTACTGACACTGATGCCCAGTACACCTTCATCGAGGGAGCCAAGAATAAGGGTTACGACGTGCTGCTGATGGACTGCGAGCTGGATTCACACTTCGTAAGCCTGCTCGAGAGACAGATTCCTGACTGCAGGTTCTGCCGCGTGGACTCAGATGCCATCGACAATCTTATCCCTAAGGAAGACAGGACCAGGCCTGAGTTCAGCGAGGCTGAGAAGAATGACATTTCCGACCTGTTCAAGGCCGTGCTGCCTAAGGGTTACGAGTATATCGTGACGGCAGACAATCTCGGCAAGACCGGCGAGCCTATCCTCATCACTCAGAACGAGTTCATGCGCCGTTACCGCGAGATGAGCTCATTGGGCGGAGGAATGAATTTCTACGGTCAGTTGCCGGTATCGTACAATATCACTGTCAATGCTGATAATCCGCTCATTGAGAAGATTCTTGAGGCCGAGAAGTCACAGGTGAAACCTTTGGAAGCCGTGGCTGATGCTGATCCGGAAATCGTAAAGGCAGGTGAGGCCAAGGATGCTACAGATGAGCAGAAGAAGGCTGCTGAGGATGCCAAAAATGCCGCACGCGAGGCCAAGGATGCTGCTTACTCAGTACATAAGGCTGATATCGAGGCGTTTGCATCACAGAATGAAGTGCTCCAGCAGATTGCTGACTTGGCGCTTCTTGCCAATGGTCTGCTTAAGGGCAAGGCTCTGAGCGAGTTCATCGCGCGCAGCCAGAAGGTAGTAAGTGATGCGTATCTGAAATAAGCGCAACTCTGATAAGTTGTAAACAGAGAGAGACTCCCGCATTGACAGGAGCCTCTCTTTTTAGTTTGTCTTCTTGTAACTTGCTACTGCACAAGTGGTGGTGACTGCACCCAGTCCCAACAGCCATGCCAAGTCCGGCCAGGTGTCTGCGAACGTACATCCCTTGAGGACTATTGCCCTCATCGCATGGGCGAAGTACCGGAGCGGATTGACGAGAGTTATGTCCTGTGCCCATCCCGGCATTGACTCGATCGGCGTGAAAATACCGCTCATCAGCATAAATACCATACTGAAGAACCAGATGACGAACATCGCCTGCTGGGTGTTGTCGCTGAAGTTGGAGACCAGCAGTCCGAATGACGCCATTGCCAATATGTGGGCGAGTGTGAATACGGCTATGTCCAGCAGGCTGCCCTTGCATACGTAGCCGAATACAATCCACGACAGCAGCAGACACGAGAATACCATGAAAAATGCTACGGCAATGTACGGAACCATTTTGCAGACGATGAAGGTGGTCTTTCGTACAGGCGTCACGTTGATTTGCTCTATGGTACCTCTCTCCTTCTCGGAAACGATGTTAAGTGCAGGCAGGAAGCCGCACATCATGGTGACGGCGATCACTATCAGCGCCGGTATCATAAATGCCTTGTAGTCAAGATACTGGTTGTACATGTATGTCTCGTGAATCTCGAACTGGCCTCCCGATGCGACAGGGATTCCTGAGGCGGATGCCAGGAAACCGCTCACGCAGGCGTTGAGGTACTGCGCTCCGATATTGCCTCTCGTGCCGTTTACGGTATTGACCTTTATACCTACCGGAAGCGGGTCGCTCTTGTCTGTCCCGGTCTTGAGATATTGCGCGAATCCGGAATTTATCGTCAGGATGGCATCGGTGCCGCCCTTGTCCATAAGGCGTTGAGCCTCTTCCGGTGAAGAAGCCAGGTCCAGCAGCTCGAAGTAACCGGACGACGCGCATTTTTCGGTAAGCAGCTGGGACTGGTCTGACCGGTCATTGTCCACTACCGCGAGTTTTATGTTGCGGACCTCCATATTGGCGGCGAACGGGAAGACAAATATTATCAGAAGCGGAAAAACCATTACTATACGTGGCATTCCGGGATCTCTCAGAAGCTGCTTGAATTCTTTCTTTAACAGATATTTCCACATATTACAGTCTGGTTTTAAAGTTCTTGACGCTTACCCACAGGAGGAATACTGCCATTCCTGACAGGATCGTCAGCTCTTTGGCTATCTCCTGCAGTCCGACGCCCTGTATCATGATCTTCTTCACAATGATGATGAACCATTTGGCCGGGATGACATCTGAAAGCACTTGCAGAGCCACTGGCATGCTCTCGCAGGGGAAAATGATTCCTGAGAGCAGCATTGTCGGCATTGTCAGTCCCATACCGCAGAGAAGCATCGCTGTCTGCTGGGTCTTGGAAATAACTGATACCAGCAGTCCGAGTCCAAGAGAAGAACCTACGAATATGAGGGCTGAGAATGACAGCAGGGTCAGGCTGCCACGTATCGGCACTTCCATTACATAATGTGCCAGCAGCAGTACGCTCACGAAATTGATGAGCGACAGGAACAGGTAAGGGATCAGTTTCGACAGTATTATCCAGAAAGGCTTGACTGGGGAGACGAGCACGAGCTCCATTGTCCCCATTTCCTTTTCCTCAACGATGGATACTGCGGTCATCATAGAGCATATCAGCATGAGTATCAGGCCCATGACTCCAGGAACGAAGTTGTAGGATGAGTTCATGGCCGGGTTGTACATCAGCTGTACATTAGGCCTCATGGATGTGGTCCCGACTCCGAACATCCTCTCGGAAAACTCCAACTGACTGCTCTGCAATACGCCTTTGATGTAGTTCATCACGATCTGTGCGGAGTTCGGGTCAGAGCCGTCGCTGACTATCTGTATGACAGCCTTGCCCTGGGATGAGAACTTCTTGTCGAAGTCACTTTCGAAGCACAGGAACGCCTTCGCCTTTCCTTTCCTGATCCGCACTTCGGCTTCGGCGGGCGAATTGTGGAACTCCCCGATGCTCAGATACTTGTTGTTGTCGATGCGGTCGATTATGTTGCGCACGACAGGATCTCCAGGGTCTCCGACGACGTCCACCACAGCATTGTGCACCTCGGTGCTTATCGCGAATCCGAACAGGATAATCTGCACGATAGGCATCACCAGCACGATCAATGTCGTACGTCTGTCCCGGAAAATGTGCCGGAACTCCTTTTGTATGAATGCAAATATCTCTTTCATCTTCTGCCGGCTATTTTGGTGAATACTTCGTCCATTTCTTTTGCCTCATACCGGCCCTTGAGTTCTGCAGGGGAGCCCAGCGCCTCGATTCTTCCGTCCACCATCACTGACACTCTGTCGCAATACTCGGCCTCGTCCATATAGTGCGTGGTGACGAAAACCGTGACACCAGTGGACGCCGCCTTGTAGATCAGTTCCCAGAAGCTGCGTCGCGTGACCGGGTCCACACCGCCTGTCGGCTCGTCCAGGAACACGATCTCCGGATCGTGCACCATAGCGATACTGAAGGCAAGTTTCTGTTTCCAGCCCAGAGGAATGTCGCTTACGTACATGTTCTTCGCCTTCTCCATGTCCAGGGCCTTCAACATTGACTCTGTCTTCTCTGCTATCTGCTTGTCTGACAGGCCGTAGATGCCGCCGAACAGCTCGATGTTCTCCCACACTTTCAAGTCCGGGTACAATGAGAATTTCTGGCTCATGTAACCGATATGCTTCTTGATCTTTTCCTGTTCATTGACAATACTGAAGCCTGCGACCGAACCCTCGCCGGAAGTAGGATGGCTCAGACCGCAGAGAATCCTCATCGCGGTAGTCTTTCCAGCTCCGTTTGCGCCGAGGAACCCGAAAATCTCACCTTTGAAGACATGGAAGGAAATGTCATTGACAGCAGTGAAGTCGCCGAATTTCTTGACCAGGTCACGAACTTCTATTGATTTGATGTCTTTGTCCATGATTATGAAAGTCTTATGAAACAGTCCTCTATTCCCGGTTTTATTCTCTTGACCTGACAGCCTTCGATGCCGGAAGCCTCAAGTATGGATGCGAGCTGGTGCTCGTCTGGGCCGTCCTGCTCTACGGAAATATGGCATTCGCATCCGAAAGAATTACATCCTATGACACCTTTAACACTGCGTAACGTGTTCAGTATCTGAAACATATTGCTTCCGGTAGCGGCATAGAGCGGCTCCGGATATCTGGAAACTATCTCCTGAGGTGTGCCCTGGTCGATAATCTTTCCGTCCAGAATCAATGCTATTCTGTCGCAGAGGCTGGCTTCGTCCATATACGGTGTGGAAACCATAATAGTAACTCCGCTTTCCTTGATGCGCTTCAGCATTTCCCAGAACTCTTTTCGGCTCACTGCATCCACACCGGTAGTCGGCTCGTCCAGGAACAGTGCTTCAGGCTTGTGCACCAGAGCGCAGCAGAGCGCAAGTTTCTGTTTCATGCCGCCTGACAGGGCAGAAGCGCGGCGCTTGTTGAACATCTCTATCTGAGAGTAGATTTTCTCGATTGTACTATAGTTCTCCGCCACTGTCGTACCGAAAATCGTGGCATAGAAATTCAGATTCTCCTCCACGCTCAAGTCCGGGTAGAGCGCGAAATGTCCGGGCATATAGCCGATGCTGCTTCTGATTGCCCCGTAGTCGCGGACAATATCCTTTCCCTCCACAGTCGCCTCTCCGGAGTCAGGAAGAGATAGTGTGGTCAGGATACGGAAAAGACTCGTTTTTCCTGCCCCGTCCGGCCCGATGAGCCCGAAGAGCTCGCCCTTGCGGATATTCAGGTCAATGTCCTTGAGGGCGGTTATGTTCTTGTATGTCTTGCATATCTTGCTGACCCTTATGGCAATGTCGTTGTCCATAATCTATTTCTTCACATAAGCATACATTCCGAGCCTGAGACTCCCGTCATTTGGTACTGCAATCTTTACTGCATAGACCATATCCGCGCGCTCGTCACGTGTCTGGATATTCTTCGGCGTGAACTCGGCCTGTTCGGAAATCCAGATGATCCGGCCTTCCAGTCTTGCAGGCTCCTTGCTTCCGTCGTCAGGAATGACCATAACCTTGTCTCCGATTTTTAGGTCCGCGAGCTGGGCCGTACTGAAATATGCACGTACATAAGTACTGCCCATATCCGCCACCTTGAAGACCGGCTTTCCGGCAGTGACATTTTCACCTGCCTCGGCATAACGTGTAAGCACTGTGCCGGATATAGGAGATGTGATTTTGCATTTTGCCAGCTGGTCTTTCTTCTGCTCAAGCTGGATTCCGGTGCTGCGGATCTCGGATTCGACGGACGTGTTGTTCTTCTCCCAGCTCTGTGTCTGGGCATCCATCTGCGCCTTCAGAAGCGCGATCTTGTCCTTTATGTCATCGACCTGCTTGCCTGTGGCCGCATTGTTCGCCAGCAGTTTGCTGTATCTGGCAAGATCATTCTCCAGACTTTGCATCTGGCTCCGGTTAGGCTCGCTCTGCTTCTTGATGTCGATTTTCTTCGAATATGCTCCCTCTATCCTCTGCTTGAGTTCCTGGACCTGAAGATATGTCTGGACAGAGTCGATGACGCCCAAAACCTGTCCGGCCTCCACTGTGCTTCCTTCTTCCGGTGTCAATGAAAGGAGTTTGCCGTTGCTCTCGGCTGAAATGATGACTGTGGTCGCGTCGATCTGTCCGCATGCGTCGAATTCGATATTTCTGTTGCAGGCTGTCGCGGCTGCCACCAAACCTGCTATCAATAATGCTTTTTTCATATTGTCAATGTTTATTTTCCCAATGTGTAGTTGCGGTCGAGGACATCCATAATGTATTGGACTTTGTGGACATCATTGTTCAGACGCGCCTTGAACTCCTCGTCCAGAAGCGACAGATAGTCGTTCATCTTCAGAACGCCTTCTTTATATTGGTTCTCACCGGTCTCGCGGATGCTCTTGCGCAGTTTCACTATTTCCTCATCCTTCTGAAGTATGTCAATGTCCTTTTCGACCTGGCTCTGCTTCTGGATGGCCTCCACGGAAGTGTTCAAGATAAATGACTCACGAGCGTAATCCAGTTTGCTGCGGTCAAGTTCGGTCTTGCGCCTGTCATTCTTGAAGGTGTAGAGTGAACCAAGATTCCACTGCATCTTGATGCCTGCGATGACGTAAGGGTTGAACTCCCCGGACAACATGTTGAGGCTCGGTCTGCCGTAGCCGGCCTGAACAGTGAAGTTGAAGCGAGGCCAGAGTGATGCGTTGATCTGCTTCTTCTGTGCGGCAACCTGCTGAGACTGAGCATCATACAAGCCCAGTTCCGGCCTCTTGATTTCCATGGATGCTGTGGCCTCGATCTGCGGCTCGACAAATGTCTGGCCCGTCAGATCCTGTCCGGTAAGCAGGCTGAGCATCCGGATGTATGCAGCTCTGTCCGTCTGTAGCCCTGTCTTCTGCTGTTCGCAGGAGAGGATGTTTACCCTGATCTGGTCAATGTCCGATTCCCATTTTATTCCGCCTTCGACGAGTGTCCTGACCTCATTCAGGCTGCGGTTCAGGTCCTCCTCGAGTATTGCATTGAGTTTAAGTTGCTTGTCAATGAGGATGATTCCCAAATATACGCTCTGCACTTTGGACCGGATAGTGTACATGTTTACTTCCAGCTGTTTGCGCTTGACTTCCGCTCCGGTCTTGGCCTGCAGAGTCTTGGCTGATGCCGCTCCTCCGTCCCATATCTGCTGGGTGATGTCCGCTGTTATGCCGTACTGGTCGTGAGGAATATTGAAATCCATTCCCGGCATTGAAAAAGGCATTTCCACGACTTCTGACTGCCAAGTGGCTTTGGCAGAGATGCTAAGTTGCGGCACCCAGGCGAGTGAAGCGTTCTTCAGGTCGAACCTCTCGCTTGCCTGTATCAGTTCCTTTTCCTTGATCTGAGGATAGTTGCTGAACGCATTTTCTATGCATTCGTCAAGCGTTATCTGTGCCCCCGCGTTTATGCTGATAAACACGGCGAGCGTGGTCAATGCACATTTCAACGGTTTCATAATCGAAGCTCCTTGTTATTGTTGTTTTCCTGTCAATCGGTTGACAATCAGTTCCACGGCCTCGTGTTTGCGTGCCTCCAGGAACACCTTCTTCTGTTCTTCGCTCAGGTCCAGGACATTGTTCAGCAGAGGACTTAGGAACGGAGTTATCGCGCAGACACTGATTATGTCTATTATCAGGTCAATGAAAGTGATATTCTTTATCTGCCCGCCAGCCACAGCCTTGCTTACCTTTTCCTGATGTGACCGGATAATCGGGTCAATGTGTTTTCCCAATTTGTCCACATAATCTTTTATCAGTTCAGGCCTTTCCTTGCACACCTCGAAGAAAAGGGACATTTGTCCGCTGTGCTCATTGAAGAAATCGAAAGATATCTCGATCACTTTTCTCATGAAGTCAGTATCATTGATTTCGGATACCATTATCGACTTCAGGTTCTGTCGTATTTCTTCAGTATAAGTATCCAGCACCTTCAGGAAAATCTGGTCCTTGGTCCTGAAATAATAATGCAGCATGGCGTGCGTGACACCGGCCTCGGCAGCAATCAAAGTTGTCGTCGCCCCCTTGAAACCTTTCTCAGCAAACAGCTTTTCCGCTGCTTCCAATATCTCATTTTCCTTGTTTTCTTTCTTCTGCATAAGATGGATGTTGTTGATTTTTAATCGTTAAGGTAATTAACCATATTGTTTAACAACTCTGTTAATAACAATGCAAAAGTAAAACCTTTTCCCGACAAAGCAAAGAAAAATCACGATAATTTAATCCGCAAGAAATTGCAGGCTACTGCCGTACGACCTTTACGATGTTCTTCAGAGTCTTGATCTGGGAGATGACCTTGTCAAGTTCCATGTTGGACGGGACTGACAGCTTCATGGAGATGTCGTAGGTGCCGTTACGCTGGTTTTCATTGACATTGAACTGTCGCATGGTCGTGCGGAATGTGTTCACGACATCCATTATCTGATTGATGATGAACGGCTCGATGGAAGTGATGACACGGAGCGAGGCCTGGAATGTGCCGCTCGTAGGCGTGTCGGCCCAGCGCACCCGCTGGATACGGTACGGATACATTTCCAGAAGTCTTGCCGCGTTCGGGCACGACATTCTGTGTATCTTGATGCCGTCTGTTCTTGTCACGAATCCGAACACGTCATCGCCGAAAACCGGGTTGCAGCATTTGGACATCTTGTAGTCCAGGCCCTTGAGGTCCTTGGCGTTGAGCACAAGTATGTCATCAGACGACTTGCCTGAAATCCACCTGTCACGCGACTTTTCAGCTGCCTCCTGGTCAGCTGCCCTCGCGGCCTCGATGGCACGCGCCTGCATGGCGTCATGCTCGTTGATGAAAGTCTTGATCTGGTCAATGTCCTGGTCCCCGTCACCGATAGCTGCGAAGAAGGCATTTACCGTAGGGTATTTCTGCTTCTTCATGAACTCCGCCATCATGTCGTCAGGAAACTCCAGCTTCCAGTTCTTCAGACGTCTGCTCAGCAGTTCCTTGCCCTGTGCGGCAATCTTGTACTCCGCCTCGCTCAGAGCCTGGCGGATCTTGTTTCTTGCCTTGGCGGAAACCACATAATTCACCCAGTCGGAAGATGGCTTCTGGTTCTTTCCGCTCATGATCTCCACCACGTCTCCGGTCTTGAGCTTCTCCTTGATGGAGACAGCCTTCCCATTGACCTTGCCTCCGATGCACTTCAATCCGAGATTTGAATGTATATTGAAAGCAAAATCAAGCATTGACGAGCCAGCAGGGAGGATCCTCAATTCTCCTGACGGCGTGAATACGAAAATTTCCTTTGACGGCGGCTGCGGCAGGTCTTCGAGCGCGGTCTCCTGAGGATGTTCCAAGTTGTATCTGACGGACGTCAGCCACTTGTCCATTGTTACCTCGTGCTTGATGCCCTTGTATGACCAATGCGCCGCGTGACCGTTTTCCGCGATGTCATCCATCCTCTTGGTACGGATCTGTACCTCTATGAAAGCATTGTCCTTGTTCTTGACAGTGATATGGAGCGACTCGTATCCGTTTGGCTTTGGGTTTGACAACCAGTCTCTAAGTCTGTGCGTGTCCGGCTCGTATTCCTCTGTCACATAAGAATATACCTTCCAGCAAAGGTCCACTTCGCTCTTGTGGTCGGTGTCGCAGTCGATGATGAACCTTATGGCGAAAACGTCATAGACACCCTCGAAGGGAACCTTCTGCTTCTGCATCTTCTTGTAGATGGAGTAGGCGGTCTTGGTCCTGATTTTCAGTTTGTATCTGATACCTGCATCGGACAATTTCTTCTCGAGAGGACGGATAAATTCCTCTGAGAGTTTCACTCTGTCTTTCTCAGTGGCTTTCAGTTTGTTGGTGATGAGGCGGTAATCCACAGGGTCGGCGAACCTGAAGTAGATGTCCTCAAGTTCACTCTTGATATTGTAGAGTCCAAGCTGGTGGGCGAGCGGAATGTACAGCATCAATGTCTCCAGGATCTTCCTTTCGCGGGAAAGTTTTGGGAACATTTCCAGATGCCGCATGACTTCCAGACGGTCAGCGATTTTCAGTACCGTCACCCTCGGGTCTGTAGAATACTGGACAATCAGTTTCTTGTAGTTCTCCGCCTCGAGACGGGTGTCCTTCGGCTTGATGGTGGCGATTTTGTCGAGCCCCTCCACCATCTTGTACACTTCGGAAGGAAATCCCGCAGACTTGATGTCGTAGTCAGGATGTTTCCTCAATGTCTCGTGCAGGAAAACCGCAGCGGCGCACTCTGCCTGCAGGCCTATTTCATCAGAAACGATCAGGGCCACATTCATTGGATGCTCCAGGAACGGATGGCCGTTGTCCCGCAAATCATCTTTCAATGCGTCTGACGCAATCTGCCAGGCACGGCGCACCAACGCCTTGCCTTCTTCACTATAATGGGGGAATTTGTCTTCAATCAGTTCCATATTCACACCAAAATTGTCAAGTCCAATTACAAATATACAAATTATTGTTAAATTCGGGCATTTATGACGAAATGATGGGAAAAATCGGAAAGAAAGTGGCTGTGATAGGCGGCGGGGCGGCAGGTTGCTTCGCGGCCGTGAATATGAAGGAAATGAATCCTGATCTGGACGTAACTGTCTATGAGGCAGGCCCTGAACTGTTGGCAAAAGTCGCAGTCACGGGAGGTGGCCGCTGCAATCTTACCAATTCATTTGCCGAGGTCCGCAGCATCGAATCCGTCTATCCACGAGGTTTCCGTCTGATGAAGCGCCTGCTCAGGGAATTCAGCAACACTGACGTATGCGACTGGTTCGAAGGCAGGGGAGTGCGGCTTGTTACCCAGAGCGATCAATGCGTTTTCCCGAAATCGCAGCAGTCTTCGGAAATCATAGAGACACTCGTGTCCGGAATGAAGTCTGCCGGTGTCAATGTCGCTGTCTCTCATCGTCTTACGTCTGTCCTGGACACTGATGGCGACCAACCGGAACGTTATAAACTTTTATTCGACACAGGCCGTGGCTCAGAAAAGCATCAGACCGAGATATATGCTGACATTGTCCTGATTACGACAGGCGGAAGCCCCAAAAAGAGCGGTTTGTCAATGCTGGATGGCCTCGGGCTCGAAATCATTGACCCGGTCCCGTCCCTTTTCAGTTTCAATATCGGCGCGCCTGAGTCATTGGCGGAAATCCGAAGGGGGGACGAAAATAAGTCATCATTGGCGGAAGCGGGAAAGGGGAGAGGAGTTCAGGTGGCATTGACTGGAACCAGGAAGCGAGACGGGGAACTTTCTGCATTGATGGGAATCGTGACCGAAAACGTGGTGACCGGACTTGCCGGCACGAAGTTCAGGGCAGAAGGCCCGCTGCTGATTACCGACTGGGGAATGAGCGGTCCGGCGGTGCTGAAACTCTCTTCATATGCAGCCAAGTACCTCGCTGAACAGAACTATTCCGCAGAACTCATGGTGAACTGGGCCGGAAAGATTGCGCTTCCGGAACTGGAGGCAGTGCTGAGCCGCATTTCATCCTCCGCATCCCGGAAGATGAGTGCAAACGTCGGCCCGGACTTTCTGAACAACAGACTGTGGACATACCTTCTGCACCGTGCGGGAATCCCGGCAGACAGGCGTTGGGCTGAAATCGGTTCCAAGGGGCTCAACAGAATAATATCCACATTGACCTCGGACATCTATCCTGTCGTAGGACGGAACAAGTTCAAGGGCGAATTCGTGACTTGTGGAGGCGTGTCGCTCGCTGACATTGACCCGAAAACATTGGAGTCACGTCAGCATCCTGGGCTCTACTTTGCAGGCGAAGTGACTGATGTTGATGCAGTTACGGGAGGGTTTAACCTTCAGGCGGCTTGGACTATGGGATGGGTGGCTGCTCGCGCAATCGCACAGAGTTAGTCGTTTTTCCAGACTTTAAGATACTCTTCCAGGGCCCACATTTCGTCGCGGTACCTCGCTGCTGCGGCATAATCCAGTTCAGCTGCGGCTTTCTTCATCTTGCGGCGTGATTCCTCGGCGGATTTCTCCACCTGCTCCCTCGACATTGACCTGATTACAGGGTCCTGAAGCACGGCTGCGAGGTCTGCGCGGATGTAACCGTCCGTGTAGGCGGTATTCGTGTCGCGTTTCGAGTCGTCACCCAGGCCCACGGTTATCCTGCCCTTGCCCAGAGCACTCGGGTCGGGTATGAAAGTAGGCGCATCGTATGAGTTGGATGCGGTGACGCGTCCCTGGCTTTTCGCGGCATCGGGATTGCCACCAAGCTCGGCCAGCAGAGTGTTGTGCTTGACTTCCACCTGTTTAGGGGTAATGTGATGGATACGGTTATATTCAATCTGCTTGCTGCGGCGTCTGTCCGTCTCGTAGATGGTCTCCTTCATCGACCTCGTCACCGAGTCCGCGTACATTATCACCAGTCCGTGAACGTTTCTCGCAGCGCGTCCGGCGGTCTGTGTCAGTGCCACCTGGGACCGCAGGAATCCTTCCTTGTCGGCGTCCAGAATCGCCACGAGCGAAACGGAAGGGATATCCAGTCCCTCACGCAGCAGGTTCACGCCGATCAGCACATCGAAGAGTCCGTTCTTGAAGTCCTCGATAATCTCCACGCGCTCTGCAGTATCCACGTCGGAATGGATGTAGCGGCATCTGACGCCCCTTTTTCCGAAGAAATCGTCCAGTTCCTCCGCCATTCTTTTGGTCAATGTCGTGACCAGTACCCGCTCATCCACTTCTGAACGCTTCCTTATTTCTTCTAAAAGATTGTCCACCTGGTCGTGTGTAGGGCGCACTTCAATAGGCGGGTCCAGCAAGCCTGTAGGCCTGACCACCTGTTCCACCACCAGTCCTTCCGACTTGTTCAGCTCATATTCTGATGGTGTGGCGCTGACATATACCGTCTGTCCCGTTATCGATTCGAACTCGTCGAAAGTGAGCGGCCTGTTGTCCGCAGCCGCAGGAAGACGGAATCCGTATTCTATCAGAACCGATTTTCTCGAATGGTCGCCTCCGTACATTGCCCTTATCTGCGGGATGGTCACGTGGCTCTCATCTATGAAAGTGACGAAATCGTCAGGGAAATAGTCAATGAGACAGAATGGTCTTTGCCCGGAACTTCTTCCGTCGAAATATCTGGAATAGTTTTCGATTCCGGGACAATATCCCATTTCCTTTATCATTTCAAGGTCATATTCAACCCTCTGTTTCAGGCGTTTGGCCTCCAATCCCTTGCCGATGCTCTCGAAATACTCCATCTGTTTTACGAGGTCGTCCTGGATGAGGCTTACCGCTCTTGTGGATTTTTCCTTGGTGGTGACGAAGTTGCCTGCCGGATAGATAGGCACCTCGCTGAGCCTCTCGATCGTGGCACCTGTAACAGGGTCTATGAGAGAAAGAGCGTCTATTTCGTCTCCGAAGAACTCTATACGGACAGCCTCGTCGGAGCCTCCCAGATATACGTCCACGGTATCTCCGCGCACACGGAAAGTGCCGCGCTTGAAATCAGTTTCAGTCCTGCTGAAAAGCGCATCTACCAGGTGGTAGAGCAGGCGTGTCTCGCTAATCTGCTGACCTACATGCACCTGCACGGTCTGGCTGTGGAAATCCTGAGGGTTGCCTATGCCATAGAGGCACGACACGCTCGACACCACGATGACATCCCGGCGACCGGACATGAGTGCCGAAGCTGCGCTGAGCCTTAGCTTGTCGATCTGCTCGTTGATGCTCAGGTCCTTTTCAATGTAGGTGTCAGTCGTGGGAATATATGCCTCCGGCTGGTAGTAGTCGTAGTACGAAACGTAATACTCCACGGCATTGTTCGGAAAAAACGACTTGAACTCGCCGTAGAGCTGGGCGGCCAGCGTCTTGTTGTGACTGAGAATCAATGCCGGCCTCTGCAGTTTTTCTATGACATTGGCCATGGTGAAGGTCTTGCCCGAGCCTGTCACTCCGAGCAGCGTCACCGCGTCCGACCCCTGTCTTATGGCCGAACAGATACCCTCAATCGCTTCCGGCTGGTCTCCGGACGGTTTATATTCCGATGATATTTTGAATTGCATAGCACTCCCGCATTTCCGCCAAAGATACTGCTTTAAAAAATAACCTGCACCATCTTTGGGAATCTTTTCGGCAGATGCTACCAGTTGTCGGTGCGGAACGGAACTGCAGGAAGATTTATTACGCCTGTCAGATTGCCCTTCTGGAAATCGCGGAAACAGTATCTTACCGCCACCGGCTCAGAAACTTGTTCACAAGTTACGACTACCGAGTGGTCCCGGCGCTCCGCCTTTGCAGGGTAGAATACTCTGTCCTCTCCAGCCACCTCGAAGCCCTGAATGTCATGCCACGGGCTCAATGACGTGTACTGCGTGTTGGTGAAATTCACTATAACCTTGTTGCCTTCCACCGTAAAGTCCTTGAATTCAGGGCCTTCGCAAGGCAATGACGACATCCCGTAAGTCCTGTTGAGTGCCAGCAGGGCCAACCGTTCTCCCACTCCGCGTTTCTGACACGGGTGAATCTGGTCTGCTTCATATTCATATACAAGGTCATTGGTGCATACAATTCCGCTGTTCGGAATGAGTTTCACGGCATTGTGCTGTGCCTCTCTTATGCGTGCTCCGGTGGTGCCGTCCCCGCCATATTTCCACGGCGCCAGTTCGACCTCATAGAACGGGATCTCACCCTGTCCCCATAAGTCTCTCCAGATGCTTACCATTTTAGCGAGCCTTTCCGCATAATATCCGTACAGGCCGGCATTGGTCTCGCCCTGGTACCAGAGGAAGCCCTTGATGGTGTAATTGCTTACAGGAACGAGCATTCCGTTGTACATCACATAGGAAGAAGTGCAGTTGTACCATCCGCCGGGGTCCTTCTTGGGTTCGTGAGAATTGGACGGTATGGTGTTCTCATCGAAGGAATATACCACCTCCTTAGGCAGCCAGCTCTCCACGGCCGAACCGCCCCAGTTGCATGCGACAATGCCTACGGGCACGTCCAGGGCCGAATTCAGCATTGTGGCGAAGTACCATCCTGCAGCAGTGAACTTCATTGCGGTCTCAGGCGTGGTCTCCACCCATTTGCCCTCCACAGTATCCTGCGGGGTCAATGCCCCGGTCTTAGGAATTTTCACTTCCCTGACTCGGTCTTTCCATTTTCCGGCTGTCAATATCGCCTCCTCAGCCCCTTCTATAGGGCATGCATAGAAGCCCTCAAGCGGCATCTCCATGTTCGATTGGCCGCCGCACAGCCATACCTCCCCGATCAGGACATCTGTCAATGTGACAGCTCCGTCCTTGTCCGATATGGTGATGCTTTCCTTATTGTAACTCGCTGAAGGAGTGTTTATTGCAATTTTCCATTTGCCTTCCTTGTTAGCGACTGTGCTGTGCTTTTCGTTCGACCAGGAAACCTTTACATTGACCTTCGTAGAAGGGGTTGCGGTGCCCCAGATATTGGCGCTGCTCTGCTGCTGCAGAATCATGTGGTCGCCTATGATCTGCGGCAGGCGGATTTTCGCTGTCGCGTCGGTCTGGGTCAATGTCAATGCTGCCGAGACTGCCACGGCAACTAATGAAAACAGGTGCTCTCTCATAATGTGTTCAGATTCAGTCGGTTATTTGTTAGATGTCCGTTCTATGATTTCAAGGCACATTCGGCTGTTGTGGTACGGGCATTTCCAGAATCCGGCCTTGTCGTCATCCCTGTTGGTAGTGCCGTCCGCCTTCAGGCTCCAGAACCATTCGCCCGAAACCTTGTCCACAATGTGCTCCTTGATGAATTTGTAGGTGTCCACGGCTTTTGTCAATGCGTTTTTATCCCCGGTGAGTTCATAGATGTTCAGGTAGCCTACGACTGTTTCAGCCTGCACCCACCAGTGCCTGTCGGCATCCACTGCTCCGCTGTCCTTATGGAATTCGTAAAGCATTCCGCCGCCCGGGATGTAGCCTTCCCCGGCTGCATCAGCGATCTTTACGATGTCCGGCAGAATCACGTCGATATCTTCACCGATGACGCTTGCTGCCTCGTGGAGAAGCCAGGACGCCTCGATATCGTGTCCGAAAGAAATGATAGAATATTTGCTGTTCCAGTCATCGTCGAAGAAAAGCTGCAGGTGGCCGGTACTGCGGTCCAGGATCTTCTCCCGGAAAATGTGCAGCAGATTGGCAATCCTCTCCTTCAGCCTTTCATCTCCGCATACCCGGTAGAGATTCGTATATGGCTCAATGATATGGAGATGCGTGTTCATGGTCTTGTGCTCATTCGCATCTTTCTCGCTCAGCCTCATGTCGGCTATCGGCTGCCAGTCTCGGGTCAATGCCTCGAAATAGCCGTTCTTCACATTGTCAAAACTATATTTTTCAATGTCATTGAAAAGTCTGAGCGCGTAGTCCTCCGCCTCTTTGTCCCCGGTCGCGCGTGCATATTCGCTCAGCCCGTAGATGGCGAATCCGAGAGCGTAAATCTGCTTTTTAGTGTCGAGCGGCCTGCCCTGGCTGTCCAGACTCCAGAAAACTCCGCCGTATTCCTTGTCATAGAAGCGGTCGATGATTTCGCGTTTTGCGCGGGTTGCAGTCTCGATATATTCTTTCTTGCCGAGCACCCGGAAAGCCGCCGAGAACGCCCACAGGATGCGTGCGTTGAGGATGGCTCCTTTCGGAGCGTCCGGGTCTGCGCTCCCGTCGCCGCGGATTCTGCCTATGAATCCACCATGCTCTGTATCAATGCATTGCTGCATCCAGAAAGGCAATATGTTTGTCTCGAGTTCCTGCAGCGCTTCTTTGCGCAAAAAATTCAGTTCAGTGTTCATTTTGATCAATGTTGTTGTCTGCAAATGTACATCATTCGCACGTAGAATGGATGTCGGCAGGGCCCGTTTGTTTAAAATTATTGATAATTGTTAAAAAAGTATCAAAAAATGAATATATTTGCGTGAAAACATAAAAACTGATAACCTTATTTCAGCTATGAGTGAAGTTCTTACGGAAATTACACAATTGTCGGAGCTGGACTGCTTCCATATTGTGGAACGTCACAAGACGGAATTTACATATCCGCTTCATCGTCACAGAGAGTTTGAATTGAACTTTGTGGAGCACGGAGCGGGGGTCAGGCGTATTGTAGGAGACAGTATGGAAACCATAGGGGATTATGACCTGGCGCTTATTGCGGCGGAGAATCTGGAACATGTCTGGGAGGACGGCAACTGCAAGAGCCCGGACATCAGGGAGATAACCATCCAGTTCTCTCCTGATTTCCTTGGAGATGGAATCCTTGCGAAGAACCAGTTCGACTCCATCCGGAAGATGCTCAAGGCGGCAGACCACGGGATTTCTTTTCCGTTGTCCGGAATCATGAAAATATATCCGTATCTCGATACGTTGTCCAATGAGAAAGACCATTTCGTCCAGTTCCTCAAGTTCCTGTGGATTCTGGAAGAGCTGTCGAAGTCGGATTACAAGATATTGGCCAGCAGCTCGTTCGCCCATTCGTCACGTAATCAGGAAAGCCGCAGGGTGACCAAGGTCAAGCAATATATCAATGACCATTATGCCGAGCAGCTCCGTCTGGAGGACCTGGCGTCAATGGTGGGCATGAGCCCGTCCGCTTTCAGCCGTTTCTTCAGGATGCGCACCGGCAAGCCGTTGTCTGACTATGTTTTGGACATCAGACTCGGCTATGCTGCGAGGATGCTGGTGGATTCGACCAAGAATATCTCAGAAATCTGTTATGAAAGCGGTTTCAACAACCTGTCCAACTTCAACCGTATCTTCAAGGCCAAACGCGGGATCACGCCGCGTGATTTCAGGGCGCTGTACAAGAAGAACAAGGTGATCGTGTAGGCTTTTTGGCTGATTTATGTCAATATTATATTTGTTTGGAAGATTCTCTCTGGTTAACTTTGCACGGTTTCCGATATGGGCGGCAGTCCTGAAAAATTGTGCTTGTCCGTACGGAAAAGTGAGAGATAACACTTGAACAATATATGAGAAAATCGACATTGACAATCGCATTGGCATTGACACTGGCATCCTGCACCGGAAAATCATCGTTCTGGCGCATTGAAAACGGCAAATTCCAAAGAGGTGACGAGCCGTCTTATTTCCTCGGTACAAATATGTGGTACGGACCGCTTCTGATGTCCGATACTGAAGCTGCAGACCCGGAGCGCACCTGCGCGGAACTTGATTCGCTTGCGGCATTGGGCGTGACCAATCTGCGTGTGCTTGTGGGCGCTGACGGCCAGCCTGGCGTGAAGTCCAAGGTGGAGCCTGTGCTTCAGACATCTCCGGGAGTCTATGATGAAAAAGTTTTTGTCGGACTGGACCGTTTCCTGAACGAACTCGGCAAACGCGGAATGTCCGCAGTATTGTATATGAACAATGCCTGGGAGTGGTCAGGCGGTTTCGGTCAGTATCTGGAGTGGGCCGGTGCCGGCAAGGCATTGAGTACCAATGATGCTACATGGGACGAGTATCGCGCTTTCACTTCCCGTTTCATGACGGATTCTGTAGCGAAATCCTTGGCAGCGGACAATGTCCGCCATATCGTCTCAAGGGTGAATACCGTGACGGGCAAGCCGTACAAGGACGATCCTGCGATATTCTCCTGGCAGATCTGCAATGAACCGAGATGTTTTTCGGAATCTGACACTGTCAAAGCCGCATTTTACGACTGGCTGTGTGAGACGGCTGCATTGATCAAGTCCATTGACCCTAACCATATGGTTTCCAGCGGCAACGAAGGCAGTTTCGGCTGCGAGGCCGACATGCCTCTTTACGAGAAGATTCATGCCTGTCCGGACATTGACTATCTGACGATTCATATCTGGCCATTCAACTGGACTTGGGCCCGCAAGGATTCGTTGGCTGAGGATTTGCCTGATGCTATTCAGAAGACAAATGAGTATATAGATGCGCATCTTGTTGTGGCTCAGAGACTTGGCAAGCCGGTGGTGCTCGAGGAGTTCGGCTTCCCGCGTGACGGTTTCGTGTTCGCTAAAGGGACTCCGGTTACGCTCAGAGACCGGTATTATGCCAATATCTTCTCACGTCTGGAGGCTTCTGCCAAAGAGGGCGGCCTTCTCGAGGGTGTGAATTTCTGGACTTGGGGCGGACTTGCAGGACAGTCTGCAGAAAACGTCTATTGGCAGAAGGGAGATGATTATTGCGGCGACCCGGCTCAGGAACAACAGGGCCTGAATTCAGTATATCTGTCTGATACATCTACAGTTGCACTTATAAGGGAGACCTGTGCCGCTCTCCGCAATACCAGATAATTGAAAAAAAACTAATAATCATGCAGAAAAATCTTTCAGAGAAAATAGGATACGGCTTCGGTGACATGTCGTCATCGATGTTCTGGAAAATCTTTTCCTATTATCTTCCGTTCTTCTACTCCAATATCTTCGGTCTGAGTCTGGCACATGCCGGAACGCTTATTCTGGTGACCAAGCTCTATGACGCCGTGTCTGACCCTGTTATGGGACTGATAGCTGACAGGACCAATACGAGGTGGGGTAAATATCGTCCGTACCTTCTGTGGATAGCCGTGCCTTTCGCATTGGCCGGAATCCTGGCTTTCTTCACGCCTCAGACGGACAACTATACCTTCAAGCATATCTACGCATACGTCACTTATATCCTCATGATGACGGTATATACCGCTATCAATGTTCCTTACGGTGCAATGTTGGGAGTCATGTCTGATGACGCGAGGGAAAAGTCAATGTTCTCCTCATTCAGGATGTTCTTCGCATTCATCGGAAGTTTCGTGGCAATGGGCTCGTTCGAACCGCTTCTCAGACTTCGTGGGGCGATTATGGGCACTCTGCCGCAGAACTGGACCATCGCGGATTCCGCTCCTATGGACTGGACCGTGGCATTGATAATAATAGGCAGCATATGTGCGATTCTCTTCCTGCTTTCTTTTGCGATGACGCGGGAGCATGTGACTGAAGCCCAGATGCAGAAGCAGAACGCAGGAGATGTAGCTGAGGAACCTGTACGACAGTCGTCAGTCTGGAATGACCTGCGTTGCCTTGTTTCCAACGGGCCGTGGTGGATGCTGCTTGGCGGAGGTATTTCCGTGCTCCTGTTCAACTGTATCCGAGGTGGTGCGGCGGCATATTATTTCGCTGATGTGTTGGGTGTCAATGCGGTATTTACATTGGCCGCCTTCCTTACAGCCGGAGAAATCGCCCAGCTTGTAGGTGACCTGCTCGTTGAAGTTGCCGCCGCCGACAAAGACGTTGCGGGGCTTGATGTCGCCGTGCACGATGCCGCGGCGATGGCAGGTCTCCAGCGCACTGCACAGCCCTGCGCCGAGCCGGATGATGTCCGCCTCGCCGTGCGGGGGGTTGCGCAGAAGTGCTGATATGCATCGCAATCGGCATCAATTCGCCTCTGCTTTGGACAATGTTCGCGGATGTTGCGGATTATTCGGAGCTTAAGAACGGCAATGCTTCTACAGGTCTCATTTTCTCCTCATCCTCAATGGCCCAGAAGTTCGGTGCCGCATTTGGAAGCGCTATCGTGCTGTGGGTGCTGATGGCTTTCGGATATGACAATGCCAAGGGCGCCGTACAGACTCCTGAGGCTCTTTCCACCATCAAGGCGCTCATAAGTTGGATTCCTGCAATCGGCTCGGCAGCAGGTATTCTGATAATGTCAATGTACCCTCTGACCGAGAAGAAAATGTCTGAAATCAGGGAGAAACTCAAGGTCGTGAGAGACGAATAATAAATATAGAGTAAAAAAAAGTATTTGTTTTTTTATTCTAATACTGTATTTTTGCAGACCGTTTTTGTAACAGGGCGGTCTGCATTTTTTATGCTCTCTGATGCCCTATGGTGATGGTAAATATAAAACTTTAATAGATATGATAATGAAAACTTCTAAATTCGTCATTAGCGCACTTGCTGTTATGGCAAGCGTGCTGGTAGCCGTTCCTGCTGCAAATGCACAGGAAAATGGCAATCGCGATGAGAATGGCAAGATTGTACGTGGTTCATATGAAACCAATCGTTTCGGTGACAACTGGTTCATCGGTGTTGGCGCCGGTGTGAACTCCTGGTTGGGCAAGGGTGTTGACGGCAAGGCCGGAATCGCTACCGACATCTATGTTGGCAAATGGATTACTCCTTCAGTCGGTGTAAGAGGCGGCTGGCAGGGGCTCAAGAACAAGGTTGTGGCACAGGACGGCTTCACCGCATGCGAAGGCGCATTCAACTGCAACACAGTTCATGTGGATTTCCTCTGGAATCTTTCCAATGCGTTCAGCGGATATAAGGAGACCAGAACTTGGAATGTAATAGCTTACCCTTCATTTGCTTATATGCGCGCACAGAGCAACAATGAGTTCGGTGTGGGAGTAGGTCTGTTAAACAACTTCCGTCTCTGCAACCGCGTGAACCTCTATCTCGACCTTTCTGTACTTTCTACCAAGGCAGATTTCCCTCACGTGGCACCAAGGCTTAGTACTCAACTCGGATTCCTTCCGTCAGCCAAATTCGGCGTGGCAGTAAATCTCGGCAAGACGAACTTCAAACGTCATACATCTGTTGTTCCTGCCGTCATTCCTGTTCCTTTCACAGAGGCTCAGTACAATGACCTTCAGGACCGTGTAAATGCTCTCGAGAAAGAGAATAAAGACCTCAAGCAGCAGATTGAAGACCTCAAGAACGCAACACCTGATACTGTTACAGTAACCAAGGCAGGTGACCTCGTTTCTCCGGCTACGCTTTACTTCGAAATCGGCAGCACCAAGCTCTCAGAGCGTGAAGAGGCTCACCTCGATTTCTATGTGAAGAACATTCTCGAGCAGGCTCCTGACAAGGTATTCATGCTTACAGGTTCAGCTGACAAGGGCACAGGTTCAGCATCCCGCAACCAGTATCTTTCCGAGCAGCGTGTAAACAATGTCAAGAAAGCACTCGTCGAGAAATACGGTATCTCTGAGGATCACCTCGTAGTAAAAGCCGAAGGCGCTACCAACAACAGGTTCTCTTCAGCAGTCCTCAACAGAGTCGTTACTATCGAATAATTCAGGAAATCATCCTGTCTGCATAACAAAAGTCCGTTCTTCCCACGATGAACGGACTTTTTTTTGTGCTGCGATTTGAGTAATTTTGCGTGTTTTGGAATTATAGATTATGAGATTACCTGCAGAATGGGAGAAACAGAGTGGAGTCCAGCTGACTTGGCCGGATGAGACTACTCCGTGGTATGAACTGGACAAGGTTCAGGAATGTTATGCGAAGATAGCTTCGTCCGTGCTTGAGACTGAGGAACTTCTGATAGTTACGACATCGGTGGAGAAGACTGCCGTGAGACTGGCGGAATTGTCTGATGCCTTGCATTTGGACATTGACATTGACAGAATCCATTTCGCGCAGTGCGAAATCAATGACACCTGGGCGCGTGACCACGGCGGAATCTCGGTCTATGGGGACAATGGTGAGAAATATCTCTATGATTTCGTGTTCAACGGCTGGGGATTGAAGTTCGCTTCAGACAAGGACAATCAGATAACCAAGACGATATTCTTCGAGAATGTTTTCGCTCAGGATGTGGCCTGCGTGGATATGAGACCGTTCGTGTTGGAAGGGGGAAGCATTGACTCTGACGGGCAGGGAACTCTTCTTACCACGAAGGAGTGCCTGTGCTCGCTCAACAGGAACGAGTATCTTGAACAGGAGGAGATTGAAGGTGAACTGAAGCATGCATTCGGTCTTGAGCGGGTGATATGGCTGGAACATGGCGGTATCGCGGGCGATGATACTGACAGTCACGTGGATATCATGGCCAGATTCTGTTCCCCGGATACGATTGCCTATACGCAGTGCGAGGATGGGCCTGATGAGAATTACGAGGAACTGCACGCTATGGAAGAGCAGCTGAAGACGTTGAGGACTCTGGACGGGAAGCCGTATAAATTGGTGCCGCTTCCGCTGCCTGATGCTCTGTATCTGGATGGTTACAGGCTGCCTGGTTCTTATGCCAATTTCCTGATTATCAATGGCGCTGTGCTCGTACCGGGCGCTGATTCTCCTAAGGATGAGATCGCCAGGAAGAGGCTTCAGGAAGTGTTCCCCGACAGAACGGTGAAAGTCATAGATTGCAGGCCGTTGCTTTCAGGACACGGCGGGCTTCATTGCGTGACAATGCAGTTCCCTGAAGGCTGGTTGGCACAATAAGGTTAATGGAAATTTAAAAAATACAGATATGTCAAGAATTCTTAAAGTGGGAATGGTGCAGCAGTCTTGCGGAAAGGACATTGCTGCCAATATCGCGAAGCTGGAAGCGAATATCCGTGACTGCGCAGCCAAAGGAGCGCAGCTGGTGGTGCTTCAGGAACTTCATAACAGCGTTTATTTCTGCCAGACGGAAGAGGCTGCATTATGTGACCTCGCGGAGCCGATACCTGGCCCATCTACAGAGAAGTTCGGTGCCCTCGCCAAGGAATTGGGAATCGTACTGGTGCTCTCTCTGTTCGAGCGTCGTGCTCCGGGTATTTATCACAATACCGCAGTGGTGATGGAAAAGGACGGCACTATCGCAGGGAAGTATCGTAAGATGCACATTCCTGATGACCCTTGTTTCTATGAGAAATTCTATTTCACTCCTGGTGACATAGGTTTCAAGCCGATCCATACATCTGTCGGTGACCTTGGCGTGCTCGTATGCTGGGACCAGTGGTATCCGGAAGCAGCCCGTCTCATGGCATTGAACGGAGCCGACCTTCTTATCTATCCTACAGCTATCGGAGGCGTCGGCACAGACTGCAAGGAAGAACAGGAGATGCAGCGTCAGGCTTGGCAGCTCGTCCAGCGCGGACATGCAGTATCCAATGGACTTCCGGTGATTACCGTCAATCGTGTAGGCCACGAAGATGATCCGTCAGGCAATACCATTGGCCTGGATTTCTGGGGATATTCCTTCGCCACAGGTCCGCAGGGCGAAATCCTTGCACAGTTTGATACTGAGCACGAGGAAAACAAAGTCATCGATATTGACCTTGACCGCACTGAGTACGTGCGCCGGGGCTGGCCGTTCCTCCGCGACCGCCGCATCGATGCCTACGACCCCATCCTCAAGCGCTACGGAAAATAATGACATCTAACGAATAGCATCTACGAAAAAGACCGACCAGAAATCCTGGCCGGTCTTTTTCTCGGTTTTGAATTCCTTTCCTTCTTGGTACAAAAAAACTCCGACTATAAAGGAGCGTTTTTAATTTTGGAAAGAACACAGAGCCTTAAGCTTGTATAAAATCTTGCAGTAATGACTCCTATGGTAGATGTACCAGCAACTTCACCCCAACGTTGAGCCGGTGGCTATCGACGTTCTCCTATCTTGGTTGATTCGGCAAAAGGTTTGGAAGGTCGCTCATATTAACTACCAAAACATTGTTCTACCTCCCTCCATTAGCTATTTTCCCTTCAGTTGAAAGCAAGACTCCATTTCTACGATGAAACCACTAATACTTTGTAGGATAGATAAGAATTCTTTGGCATCATTAATAACCTTGTTCTTGTCATAGAAGGAAAGACGAAATTTGCATATTCCTGCAGCGTCAGAATGATTCTCTGCATTTCGGATGTCTTTCCACCAATCACAATCAGAATTCTTTGAAGCTATATCAAGTTGCTGCGTAATGTTTGAATATTTATTCTTGATTTCTTCGGTCAATATCTGAACGGTAGATTGTAATGAATCCCATTTCCTCTTTGGCCTATTTCCTGTTGAGTTGTAGAAACCATATAATTGCTTAAACCCCTCATTATACACGGAATATAATCTTCCTGCTACATATTGAGTCTCGTACCTTACACTGGATTCAATCAACTGGCGAAGGAGGACAAAGTAGTCAGCATTGAAGACATAAAAAAACAACTCAAAATTCAAAAGTTCCTTATAAGGTAATAGCAAGATTGAATAAGATTCGCTTGCTTCCACCTCTGAGATCTTCGAATAAATGGTTTGAATTCGTTCATCAAGATCATTGATTCCTGCTAGACACAATGATGATAAGTGATGTTCGTGTTTCATTAGCATATTTTTTTGTCTCAGAGAACTCAATTGAATCGATATAACAAACTAACAATTCAGTAAGAAGAATAAATCCCATTTACCAGAGCTGAGCGTAATACTCATCAATAGAGCCATATGTGGCGTTAAAAACATCAATCAGCACATCAATCCTTTGTTCAATAAGAGATACAATGGATTGCTCCTGTAATACCAATGTCGCAGTTTGCTTTATCATTGACATCAGCTCTTCATGGTATGACTCGTTTTTAGATACGTAATCCCATAGTTCAGTTCCAATTAAAGTTCTCTCTTCCCAGTTATCCAAATATTGGCGGAATAGGTTCAGAGTAACCGTATTTGCGTCTCTTTTGCCGTATGTAATACCTATATAACCTTTGTGCCCTTTTCTTTCTACTGAATAGATTTCGGACTTGTAATTTTTTACTTGGGCTGCATCAAGGTCGTTTGGTCCGCTCTTTATCTCAATATAACTCCTGACCGTATCCATTCTTTCAACCACGATGTCCCACTTTGAATTTTTGCCTTCTTTGTACTCTTTGCCGTCAAATACATCTGAACTTGAATACAAAAGCAAATCCTGGACAAGATAACCCATTGAAGTGACAATACTTCTTGTGGCCAGTGCGTACACATTATATCGTACGAGATCAGAAACTGTCTCAAGCTTGAGTGCATTGCATAACAAAGGGTTCGTGTTAATGTCTTCCAGACTCATGTCTGAAAGCATTTTTGTTTGTTTCCTTATAAAACGGGCTGTCAGAAGCGCAATGAAATTATCTTCAAGGCTTAGTGTATCGTCAATGTCATTCTGAATAAGATGAACGATGTGTTTCTCCTTGTCCGTCATGGGAGTTATAAGAGGAAAACCTTCCTGATTTTTAATTTCTTCCAAGTCTTCCACGTTTGCAGCCTTGAATCCATGAAGTGTACTAAACTGGTCGCCAAGAGTGCGGATTTTTTTCAGAAAACCCTGTGATGCATTATTGTATGATGCCGCCTTTACAAGATATTCACTAATAGTTGATGCCATAATTACTTTTTAAAAATCAAACAATAACCCCTGAACTAGCTCCTTCCTCTTTCTTACTATCGGCGTTTCAACGTAGTCTTTTTCATCAAATACGCCTGTGTTTACGACAGACTGGGCAATGCGCTTTACTAGAGAAACAGCAATGCTATTTCCAATTAGTTTCATCCAACGGGGGCGCGCTTCAGGCAATACAAAGTTTTCCGGGAACCCCTGAATGCGACAGGCCTCGGACTTGGTAATTTGTCGAAAGTTGTGAGGCCTGAATATCTTCTCCATAAACTGTTCTTTCAATTCCTCGATGGTGGCAGCTTCAATATCTTCCGTTGCAATGTAATCATTGGTGTCGCTAGCAACCATCGTGGGATAAATCTTTGAAGTTTTTAGAAAGATCCTATTAATACCGCTGATGCCAGAACTGATTCTGGCATGTTTGAAGTCATAACGAACTTCGATGCACGCAACAACGCCCCGAGCTTCCAACTTTTCAATAGTGTCAACTATGCCTATGCCCTTGATGCGAAAGATTTTCTGCATCTTAAGTTCATCAATATTGAGGTGACTGCATTTCTCAAAGGAAAGTACAAGCTGTTCCGCTTCCGATAATTCGAAATTCGCACCATTCACCTTGTAGAGATACGGAACATTTCTGAGAATGCCTTTTTCCACAAGAGCATCCAATTCACTCTTCTTAATGGTGGTGTCTAGCCCCTTAAAGTGTTTTATACTAAGAGGATTCCCGTCCAAAGGACCATACTCTTTCTTTCTGCGATTGCTGAGAAGCAAGTAGCAAATATGCTTTTCTCGTTTAGTGGTATCCTCAATATCCCAAGTGTGGATTGTGGTGCTGCCGTTACGGATGTCATTAAACAAGAAGTAGTCATTAAATCCTTGTTCATTGCATGAGAGGCTCCAACGTGCCTTGTTTCCAGATGTTGGAGCATGTGTTTGAGCAACTGCTCCGTCTAGAATGTCGCAAAGACGTATGGCTCCAGGACAAGTGTCTGGAAGGCGGAAGCGCCTATGATACTTTTCTTCTCTAAAACCAATTATATAGATGCGTATGCGAGTTTGGGGAACGCCATAGTCATAAGCATTGAGAATATATTTCTCGGCATAATATCCGGCTTCCTTTATTCGAGACATGATATAGTCTAGGGCTGCACTATTTCTGGGATCCGCTAACCCCTTGACATTCTCAAAAATAAAAGCCTTTGGCTTCACCTTGTTCAACAAATAGAGGGTATCATTCCACAACTGTCCACGGTCATCGTCAAACCCGAGTTTCTTTCCTGCAATCGACCAACTCTGGCATGGAACGCCAGCAGTCATGAAATCATGTTCCGGCAGGGTCTTGAGTTTGGTTATATCACCAAAGTTGCTAGTTTCAGGTTCATTATAATTAGTACAATAAGATTTTATTGCATCCGGAGCAATTTCGCTAAATCCAAGACACGTACCGCCCGCATTACTCAAAGCAATACGGAAGCCGCCTATTCCTGCGAACAAATCTATGAAAGTAAATTTTGCCATTATTTCAAAATGTCATCATCGTATCCTGCTGGTGGTTCAATACCCAGGTACTCGCGGTAAATTCTTTCTCTATATGAAACTCCCAACTTGTTGATTTCCTTAATAAAGAAATCAAAAGTGCCTTCTCCTCCAATCATATTCCAGTACTCTTCTCCAATTAAGACAGAGGCATCATGCTTCATGTCAAACCACCTTGCAGGGAATGTCCATGCATAATCTTCACGTTTATTTCCGTAAGGATTATAAGGTAGGGCATAATATGCCGCTTTAACTGGATGTTCATTCATTGCTAAAAGCTTGAACATCTTCTCTTTACTGACTTTTGTTTGGTCACTATTTGGTAGAGGAGCTTTTAACTCAAAAGCGTAGTTCTCACAAGTCCTCGCGCTAGGGATGTAGATGTCACAAACCACATCAACAGGGACAGGATTACCACCGCCAGCTCTGATGTACGCCAATTCACTTTCCCAATCTGGCTTGGTACGAATCCCATTTACTGGGTGTTCAAGCCTGTTTAACACCTCCTGTATGCGTTGAAGACTTGTCTTTCCGACGGTGCCATGTACGGAGTATCCTTGTATACAACGTCCATGATAAACAGTGGCGGCAGAGACAGTCAACTTCTCCCAAATTGATCCAAATGGAGTAACAAAACGTCTTTCAAAGTGTGAACCTTTGAATATTTCATCGGGAACAAGGGCTGCGTAGAGCGGCTTGGACGCATGATGATTTTCTACTACAAATGGGTCTGTATATAGGACACGATCCATGACCCTATCCATCATACTCTTCACCTCTGTAAGAATAGCCTCGCTAACTTTCTGTTTATCTTCCATATATCCGCTTATTTCAATTACAGACAATCAAAGTTAATCATTTTTGTCCATTCTTGTGGAATCTATTAGCGTTTTTCGATAAAAAAATGTTAATAAACTCATGCAGCAAATCACTATTCCATAAATGTACGACCGTTTGATACCAGAACAATAATGCTATATTTGCCATCTATTCTGCTTTCACTAAATTGGAACTCCGCTTACGTTGTATACTCTAGCATTTCGAAATCCGTTACTCTGTTAATGTCAATCGCCTTTCAGGTCTTCTTATTATAGGCTTTTTCATTCCATCATCTACCTGAGAATTAGCAAAAGTTGATAATTCTCAAAGAAGGTTCATTATGAGTTTAAAAAAGTGACGAAGCTAGGACTGATTCTTATCCTGTGTTTTACACTTTGGCTGCCACTTCCTTAATAATACTCATAACTCATACCAGAATCACCTGGCCGGTCTTTTTAAAATTGTGATGTGCTGGCTGTGGCGGCCATCACAGCCCTGTTATATAACCATTATTTACACCAGCGGTCAAGCCAGTCGAAGTACTCGCGATGCCAGAACAGGGCGTTCTGCGGCTGGAGAATCCAGTGGCATTCCTCCGGGAACATGATCAGCTTGGACGGAACACCCATCATCTGAGCGCAGTTGAAAGCCGCCATACCCTGATCGTACGGAATACGGAAATCCATGCCGCCGTGGATGCACAGAATAGGAGTGTTCCATTTGGTTACATTCTCGGAAGGACTGTGGGCATAGTGCCTTTTGGCCTTGGCATTGTCACTCCAAGGAGAACCGCCCTGCTTCATGCCGCCGAAAGTCTTTCCGTCACCGGCAGGGCCCATCTGCCCCGGCGTATAGGAGTATTCCTCAAGACCGCCGTTGTCCCAGTTGCAGAACCACATCTCCTCAGTCTCGCCATACATATATTTCTCATCGAAAATGCCGGCATGGGCGATAAAGCAGTCGAAAGTATTCTCGTGGACACCTGCAAGGTAATAAACGGAATATCCGCCATAGGATGCGCCGCAGGCAGCCATCTTTCCGATATAAGGCTCAGCCTTCAGCTCTCTCGCGGCAGCAAGGTAGTCCTGGATATTCAGACCGGAATAGTCACCCGAAATCTGTTCGCACCAGTCCTGACCGAAAGCCGTAGTGCCACGCCTGTTAGGCATGACCACCACATAACCCTGCGCAGCCATAAGACGGTAGTTCCATCTGTAGGACCATGACTGGCTCAAAGTGCCCTGAGGACCGCCGAGACAAATCAGAATAGAAGGATAAACCTTGGTCGAGTCGAACTGAGGAGGGTACATTACCCAAGTCAGCATATCCTTTCCGTCCACAGTCTTCACCGTTCTCGCCTCCATCGTATCAGGAGCAAGCTGCGACAGGATGTGACCGTTCTCGTCTGTTATCTGACGGCTTTCGCCGGATTTTCCGTCAATGCTGACAAGCTCGGTAGGGAAGTCCATGCTGCACCAGCTTGCAAGCAGAGTAGTATTGTCTCCATCCTTCAGGACAGCGAACGGCGAATCGTAGTCGCACCACACGTCAGGAGCCGTGATTCTGCTGATATTTCCGTCAATGTCAGCCTTGAAGACGCCCTGGACACCTTCTGCAAGAGCATTGAAATAGATGCTGCGGGAATCCTCATCCCAGAGAGGACCGGCCGCATTGTATTTGAAATCAGCAGTCAGGTCACGGATATTGCTGACAGAACCGTCAGTGAAATCAGCAGCCATAAGCCTTACCTTGTCAGCCTCATATCCGTCGCGGGCCATGCTCAGCCATACGATGGACTTTCCGTCAGGACTCCAGAGCGGATTGGTATCATATCCGCCGCCCATCGGAATCACCTGGCATTCACCTGTTCCGGTATCGTAGATGTAAATCTCGGTATTCGTGCTGAATGCATATTCCTTTCCCGTTTTCTTCTTGCATGAATAGGCAATGTATTTTCCGTCAGGTGACCAGTCCAGCTGCTCCAGACCGCTGAACGGCTCCGTAGGCAGTTCGTACAACTTGCTTTCTCCCGCCAAGATATCTGTGCTGTTCTCCCTGGTGATGTCTTTGCTGAAATCAGTAATGAAAGTGTGAGGCAGTTCAGTAACCCAGTGGTCCCAGTGGCGGTACATCAGGTCTTCGGCAACATAAGCGGAAGCCTTGTCCAGAGCCGGGTCTGAATCTTTCGGAGTCTTTACGTCGCTGTGTACATAACTGACATACAGCACTTTGCTTTCGTCTGGGGAGAACTTGAACTCGCCGACGCCTTCCTTTACGTCGCTGATCTGCTGTCTCCTCACAAGCGAAGGCTTTTCTCCAGAGAGCCCGCGGACATCAGCTTTCCAGATCTGCCCGCCCTGGACATATGCGACGGACTTGCCGTCATTGCACCATCTTGCACAGCTTATGCTTTTCCCGTCCCTGGTAAGCTGTCGGGGCGACGTGCCGTCAGCATTGACAAGAAAAAGATTCCTGCAGCTGCGGTTATCCGCAATGGATGTGTAGCTTACACCGTAGAGAATGGTTTTCCCGTTAGGGGAGAGCTGCGGGTCAGACAGCCTTCCGAAAGCGAGAAGAGCTTCGGGAGTCATTTTCCCGTCTTTGATTTCGATTTGGGATGGCCCGATATAGCCTTCCGATGTTTTGTCACTTGTACAGTTCATTGTCAGTAAAGCGCTGATTGTCAATGCGGCCAGGCCGCCAGATTTTATTGTTCCTTTCATCTGTATAGATTTTTCAACTTATTTTGCTGTAGTCCTTGTGGAAGTATTTGTCTTTTCTGAGCTCCTGAGTCAGCTGGTAGTTCCTCGGCTGGGACAAGTCAGGGTCCTGCTCCAGAACACGTGCGGCATAGTCCCTTGCCTCAGAAAGGATGCCTCCGTCCTTGGCCAATGATGCGATGGACAGTTCAATCGGCAGTCCACTCTGCTGAGTCCCTTCCAGGTCTCCCGGCCCGCGCATTTTCATATCCTCCTCAGCGAGAACGAACCCGTCCTCCGTCTGGCAGAGCAGGTCGATCCGCTTTTTCGACTCATCACTGAGCTTGTCCGGACGCACGAGGATGCAGTAGGATTCCCCGCCGCCACGGCCGACCCTTCCCCTCAGCTGGTGAAGCTGGCTCAAGCCGAAACGTTCAGGACTCTCGATTACCATCACCGTGGCATTCGGCACATCCACACCCACCTCGATCACAGTAGTGGAAACCAATATGTTCGCCCTTCCCGCCACGAAAGCATTCATGTTGAACGACTTGTCTTCGTCGCTCTGCTGCCCGTGGACTATCGCTACCTTGTAAGGCGGGAAAGGAAAGGCCTCCACGACCTCCTCGTATCCGCTTTCCAGATTCTTGTAATCCACCTTGTCATTTATGAATATCATAGGATAGACGATGAACGCCTGCCTTCCTGCCGCTATCTGGTCGCGGATGAACTGGTAAAGGTGAAGCCTTTTCCTTTCCGTAATCTGGATGGTCTGCACCGGCTTCCTTCCTGGAGGCATCTCGTCGATCACGGAGACATCCAGATCACCGTACAGCGTCATTGCCAATGTCCTCGGAATCGGAGTCGCGGTCATCACGAGAATATGCGGAGGGACACCGTCAGGGCATTTGCGCCATAGCCGGGAACGCTGCTCCACACCGAATCTGTGCTGCTCGTCAATGATGGCAAGGCCCAGTCTGCTGAACACCACATTGTCCTCAATCAGCGCGTGAGTGCCGACAATGATGCCTGTTTTCCCCACAGCGAGGTCCGCGAGAACCTGCCGCCTTTCTGCAGTCCTGGTCGTTCCTGTCAGAATCGAGACATTTACTCCGGTGTCCTTCAGGTACTTGACAATGTTTGTATAGTGCTGTCTTGCAAGCACTTCCGTAGGCGCCATCAGGCAGGTCTGATATCCGTTCCCGTATGCGAGCAGGGCAGAAAGCACCGCCACCATCGTCTTTCCGGAGCCCACATCTCCCTGCAGCAGCCTGTTCATCTGCTTGCCGCTCATCATGTCTGAACGAATCTCCTTGATGACGCGCTTCTGCGCCCCAGTGAGGCTGTAAGGCAATCCGTTGTAACAGACATTGAACGCATCCCCGACTTTCGGCATCAGGATGCCACGCTCGTTCCTGCTCCGTATATATTTCTGTTTCAGCAGAGAAAGCTGGAGATAGAACAGTTCCTCGAACTTGAGCCTGTACTCGGCCTTCTTCAGCGCATAGACATCCTTCGGGAAATGGATATTGTTCAATGCGAAGGTCAATGACACAAGGCCTTTCTCCTTGATGACATATTCGGGCAATGTCTCAGTGATTTCGTTTACCGCTACATTGAGGGCCTCGGCCATGATCCTGTTCATCACCTTTCCGGTAATTCCGGCATTCTTCAGCTTCTCGGTGGACGGATAGACTCCCGTCATTGTCCCGGACTGGCACCCGCTTCCCGGATCGTCGATTTCAGGATGGACCATATTCACCCGCCCGTTGAACAATGTCGGCTTGCCGAAGAAAATGAACGTCCTTCCTGTCTGGAGCTTGGAAATCATATATTTGATGCCCTTGAAGAACACCATTTCCATCTGTCCGGTATCGTCTGCGACCGTCACGCATAAACGGCTGATTGAACCTGGCTTGGGTGAATCGAGGTCCACAGCCTTTCCGCTTTTGTCCAGCAGAGTGCACGAAAGCACCTTACCCAACACCTGAACCGACGCGCTGGTAACCGGCACGCCCGCGATGGGAACAATCACGCTTCTGTCAACGTATTTGTACGGATATACTCTTATGAGTTCGCTGACCGTACCTGCACCCAATTCAGACTCCAGAAGTTGAGCACGTTTCGGCCCGACTCCTTTCAGAAACTGGATTTCAAGTTTGCGGTCTTTCTGCATTGTATATTATTCAATCTGCTGTCTGCCAGGACGTTCCGGTCTGCCCTCATCTACAGTGCGCTCGTGCATCTTTCCTGCTTCGAGACGGTCGTATGCCACTCTGTGCTTGTAGATGTCGATGGCTGCGTAGATGGAAGACATCATGGACATCGGGTCTGCCTCGTCGCGTCCTGCCATTCCGTATGCGGTTCCATGGTCAGGAGACGTACGCACGACAGGAAGTCCTGCAGTGAAGTTCACACCGTCTTCGAAATCGAGAGCCTTGAACGGAGCAAGTCCCTGGTCATGGTACATTGCCAATGTCGCATCGAATTTGCTGTAGTTGGCAAGTCCGAAGAAGCCGTCCGGCGAGTAAGGACCGAAAGCCATGATGCCCTCGTCATTGGCAGCTTTTACGGCCGGTGCAATGATTGTCTGCTCCTCGTCTCCGAGCAGTCCGTCGTCGCCACAGTGCGGATTCAGGCCGAGCACGGCGATTTTCGGCTTCGTGACCCCGAAGTCACGTTTCAGGGAAGCGTTCATCAGCCTCAGCTTGGTGAGGATCTTCTCGGAGGTGATGCTGGACACTACATCCTTAAGAGGAATGTGGCCTGTAACGACAGCAATCTTCAACTGGCTGCTGATCATGAACATAGCCACGTCGCTTACTCCGAATGCCTGCTTGAGGTACTCGGTGTGGCCGGTGAAGCCGAAGCCTGCATTGGTCATCGCCCTCTTGTTTATAGGTCCTGTGACAAGCACGTCGATATCTCCGTTCTTGAGGTCCTCTACAGCCTTGTCGAGAGCCGTGATGGCGCATTTTGCCGATTCAGGAGAAGGCTGGCCCGGCTCCACATAGACATTGTCCGGAAGACAGTTGAGAATGTTGATCTTCTTGGGCTTGGCCTCTGATGCTGAATTGATTACGTAAGTATCGAGCTGCTCCAGATTGTGGATGAGCTTGCGGTAGAAACCGAAAATCTTGGAGGAACCGTATATGACAGGCGTGAAACTGTCCAGAATTCTGGCATCTGCCAATGCCTTGATTATTACTTCATATCCGATTCCGTTACCGTCTCCCTGTGTGATTCCGACGGTCAATTTATTGTTGATCATATTTTTCCTTTAAAGTATATATTCAGTCAAATTTAGCAATATTTTTCTGTTTTAGAACAGTGTTCCCTCATTATTTGCGGAAGCCTCATAGCCTTCATCCACCGGCAGCGTCTCATTGCGGGAGACAGCGCCAGCCCCTGCATTCACCGCCAGTTCATCGCATCTCTCGTTCTCAGGATGGCCTGCGTGCCCTTTAAGCCAATGAAATACCACGTGGTGCTGCCTGTAGATGTTCAGAAAACGCTTCCACAGATCCGGATTCTTGACTTTTGCGAAATCCTTGCGCACCCAGTTGTTCAGCCAGCCCTGATTTATGGCATTGACCACATAGGAAGAGTCGCTCCAGATTTCGATGTCGGCATTTTTCCATTTTATGGCTTCGAGCCCGGTGATGACCGCGAGAAGTTCCATGCGGTTGTTGGTGGTCCGTATGAATCCGCCGCTCAGTTCCTTGTAGAGAGGCCCGCATTTCAGGACCACGCCGTAGCCTCCGGGGCCTGGATTGCCGCTGGAAGCACCGTCTGTGTACATATATATCTTGGGATATTGTCTGTCCATCTATAGTGTCTTATGTTGTAATGTCAATGTCATCAGAGGGGGCGTAGGACTGCTCCCTTGTAATGCAAAGATACTCAGATTATATAATTCTTTCGTCATTTACTTTCAAATTACTTTCAAAATAGATAACTTTGCCTACTAATCCGGTTATAATTACAATGACTTTAATTTTAAACTGTATATGAAAAAAATCCGCTTGTCTTTGTGCGTTAGTGCGTTAGCGCTGTCTTTGGCTCTTTCGTCGTGCGGCTCGAAAACATCAAGAAACATCAATTATCTTCAGGATGCTACGAAGGACACCACGATGACAATGAAAAGCGAACTCGGTATTCTGGTTCAGCCTAAGGATATGATATCCATCGTGGTTTCCAGCAGAAATCCGGAGTTGTCCGCAATGTTCAATCTTACCAATGTGAGCTATCAAGCCGGTGCAGAAACGTCTGCGACAGGTGGTTATCAGCGACTTATGGGATATTCCGTGGATAGTGACGGCAATATCGAGTTCCCGATAGTGGGCAAGATCAATGTCGCAGGACTTACCCGCTGGCAGGTGTCCGACAAAGTCAGAAACGAACTCATTGCACGAAATCTTCTTAAAGATCCGGTAGTGACCGTGGAGTTCCTGAACTTCAAGATTTCCGTAATCGGCGAGGTGACAAGGCCTGGAACATATTCCATTACGGGTGACAAGATTACGCTTCTGGAGGCATTGAGCCTTGCAGGTGACCTCACCATATATGGCCGCAGAGACAAGGTGTCCGTGGTACGTGAACTTAACGGAAAACGCAATATCTACTTCGTGGACATCCGTTCAGTAGATCTGTTCAATTCTCCAGCCTATTACCTTCAGCAGAATGACGTGGTGATGGTAGAGCCGAACAGAGTGCGTGCCGGCCAGTCCACTGTCAATGAAAACAATCTCAGGTCCGCTTCCTTCTGGGTATCGATGGGCTCTTTCGGCGTGACCATCGCCAACCTGTTCATCGCAGTATCGAATTCCAAGAAAAAATAAAACTGATATACATAATCAAGATAAATAAAGATTGTTATGCCAATAGACAATAATCTCGATAACAGACCGTCACAGGTCAGAAATGAAGAAGAAAACGATCTTCTCAACCTTGCTGACCTCTGGTCAATGATTTGGGACAACAAGTGGTGGTATGTGCTGTCAGTTGCCATCTGCCTCTGTTTCTCAGTATTTTACCTGTATCGCACAGCCTCCAGCTATACACGTACTGCGAAGGTGATGATAGACGATACCAATGAGAATTCAGCATTGAGGGACCTCGCGTCGTTTACAGGAGGTGTCAGGTACAGAAGTATGAACGGCTCCAATGTCTATAATGAGATAGAGGCGATTTCGTCTCCTGACATTATGCAGACCGTGGTCAAGCGCCTCGGACTCGAGACCTCATACGTGGAGAAGCAGTTCCTCCGTTCGAGAGAAAAATTTACTGATTCCCCGATAGCCCTCGTGCTTGCAGGAGACAACAACGCTTCCGCTTTCTCTTTCGAGATTGTCAATGAAAAAGACAGCACATTCGTGATCAAGGATTTGGCAGTTGCCGGTGAAACTATCAAGCATACAGAAAAGATCTCCGGAAGGCTCCGCGACACCATATCTACACCTGTAGGCAAGATTGTCATTGTCCCTACGGAATTCATTGACAAGTGGAAAAAGCCTATGCGTGTCAGCTGGGTAAACTCCGCAAAGTTGGCCAAAGCATACTGCAAGGGCGTTACAGTGGCATTGTCCGGAAAGGAATCCACCGTTATCGTGCTTACGATGAAGGACCGTTTCCCGTCCAGGGCTGATGCTGTGCTCAGGACATTGATAGATGTCTATAACGAGCATTGGGTAGAGAACAAGAACCGTTCTGCGAGAAATACTACGGCCTTCATAAATGACCGTCTGATCGTCATCGAGAAGGAATTGGGCGGCGTAGAGGAAAACCTAAAGGATTACAAGTCTTCTCACAAGATCACCGACATAAGGTCTCTTTCTGCAGCATATCTTGAGGAGTCCACAGAATACAAGGCCAAGTCCTTCGATGTGAACAACCAGCTTGCTATCGCCAAGTTCATCAAGGAATATCTGGAGAACCCTGCACATTCAGGTGCGCTTATCCCGGCGAACTCAGGATTGACCAGCACGACGGTCGAGGCGCAGATCAAGGAGTACAACAGCCTGGTGCTCAACCGTGACAGGTTCGCAAATGAGAGCAGTGACAACAACCCTCTGGTGTCAGACCTCAACACGTCCATCGCTGCATTGAAGATAGCCATCAACCGCTCGGTTGAAAACCTGATTTCCACACTGCAGCTCCAGGCCGACCAGCTCGAGTCAGAGGAGAACCTGATAATGTCCCGCATTGCCAATACGTCAGGGCAGGAACTGCAGCTTCTTTCCATCGAGCGTCAGCAGAAAATCAAGGAAGAACTCTACATTTACCTCCTGAAGAAGAGAGAGGAGAATGAAATCGCCAGTCTTGTCAATGTCGGCAATACCCGTATGGTCATGGCCCCTAACGGAAATGACCTTCCGGATTCTCCGAGAAAGCAGATGATCCTGCTGGTCGCTCTCGTCCTTGGATGCGGTATTCCTTTCGGAGTCTTCTTCCTCCTCAAGCAGCTGGATACAAGAGTCAAGTGCAAGTCTGACGTGGCTTCACTCAAGATTCCGTTCCTTGCCGAGATTCCTCAGATAGGTAAAGGCGCAGGACTCATCAACCGTCTCCGCAAGAAGATGTGCGACGATACCAATACCAGAATCGTGGTAGAGCCATCTAACAGGAACAGCATCAATGAGGCGTTCCGTGTGCTCCGTACCAATATGGACTTCATGACGTCAAACCATAAGGGATGTCACAGGATGATGGTCACTTCATTCAATCCTAATGCCGGCAAGACGTTCGTGATAATGAATATGGCTGCTACTATGGCATTGAAAGGCTCGAAGGTGCTGCTTATGGACCTCGACCTCAGGAAGGCAACTCTGGGCAAGGCACTGGACCATAACAAATCCGGAATTTCCGCTTACCTGAACGGTAAAGTGGACAGCATTGTCACTGAAACCCAGCATCTTAGAGATAATCTGGATCTGCTTTCAGTGGGCGCTCTCCCTCCTAATCCGGCAGAGCTTCTGGTATCAGACAGGTTCGCAAGGATGATAGAAGATCTTTCAGCAAGGTACGACTACATCTTCATGGACTGTGCGCCTGTGGATATTGTAGCTGACACGACCATCATTGCGAAATATGCCGACTTTACAGTGTTCATCATCCGTGCCGGTCTGTTCGACAAGAGGTCGCTTCCTGCTGTAGATGAACTGTACGAAAGCGGAGTCTATAACCATACTGCCCTGATTCTCAACGGAGTCGATGTTCATACCCATGCTTATAGATATGGCTATGGTTATGGCTACGGTTATGGCTATGGCTACGGCAACGACAGTACCAAATAAAAGTCTCTGACATGTTCGGATTTTTCAATAGCCGCTGCTCCTTGGATGAGTCAGGCTTGCTTAAAGGTTTTGTGGACAATCATTCCCATGTTCTTTATGGCGTGGATGACGGTGTCAGGACATTGGAAGAGTCGCTAAAGATTCTGACCTTGATGGAGGAGGCCGGAGTGCGCAAACTCTGGTGCACTCCTCACATCATGGAGGATGTCCCGAACAAGACACAGGACCTGAAAGACAGATTCGAACAGCTGAAAGAGGCGTGGAAAGGAAGTGTGGAGCTTGAGCTCGCTTCGGAAAACATGATTGACAATCTTTTTGTCGAGCGTCTGGCGAAGAAGGACTTCCTGCTGCATGGCGAGAACAAATTGCTTGTGGAGACGTCCACCTGGGCGGCTCCGCTTGACTTCTGGAATATCATTGACAATATATTCGATGCCGGATATATTCCGATTATCGCCCATCCTGAAAGGTATGGCTATATGAAGATGGAAGATTATTCGCGTCTCATGGAAAAAGGAGCGCTTCTCCAGATGAACCTCGCATCGATAATCGGTGTCTATGGCGAGACAGTGGCAAAAAGGGCGCAGAACATGCTTTCCAAGGGAATGTATTCAATGACCGGAACGGATTGCCACAGGTTTCGTGCGCTCGAAGGCCAGGTAGCCTGCAAGATCCTTTCCAAGAGCACTGTTTCGATGCTTTCGAAAATAATGACCTTATAGATTGGGAATTGACATTACAAGAAAAGATGTGACGTGGAGTTATGTCGCCAAACTGTTCCAGATAGGTTCCGGACTGGTGACATTGCCTCTCATATTGCATCTTCTCACTTCCGAAGAAGTCGGTATGAACTACCTGATGCTGACGGTAAGTTCTATCGTGGGCCTGATGGATTTCGGTTTCTCTCCACAGTTCGGAAGGAATTTCACCTACGTGAACAGCGGGGCCAAGACACTTTGTCGGGAAGGAGTCAGTAACGAAAGCTCCTCTGATGTGGATTGGCATCTGATGTCCGTGCTGATCAGTACGGCCCGTTATGTCTATAGAAGGCTTTCAGTGCTTGCGCTGATGGTGATGCTGACATTCGGTACAGCCTATATATGGTATCTTACAGAAGGCTTTACCAATGTGGCCAACTCCCTGCCTATCTGGATATTGTACTCGTTCTCCACGTATTTCAACATCTATTTTTCCTATTATTCCAGCCTTTTGACCGGAAGCGGGATGATACGCGAGTCCTCTCAGGCGGCAATCCTTTCCAAATCCGTCTATCTGGTTCTCTCCACCATCTTCCTGCTGTCGGGGTGGGGACTGTTTGCAGTAGTTGCCGCGAATTTCATTGCCCCGTTCGCTTTCCGCTACTTCGCATATAAGAAGTATTTCACGCCGGAATTGAAAGCGAAACTGGATGCCGGCACGGTCACCAGAAATGAAATCCGCGAAACATTCAGCGTGATCTGGTACAATGCCAAGAAGCTCGGTATCAATTTCGTTGGCGCCTATGCCGTGAACAAGATGGGCATGTTCATCATCGGCTTTTTCCTGCCGCTTGCCACAATCGGTTCGTACGGTCTTCTTACCCAGCTCACTACGATTGTCACCGGCATTGCCAATACCCTCTTCGTCACATATTTGCCGAAAGTCTCAAACCTGCGGGTATCAGGGGATAGGTCCGCGTTGAAAAAGACGATTTCATATACCATGGTCACCGGACAGATCATCCTGCTTGCAGGTGCATTGGGCATCATCTTCGTCGCTCCGCCGCTGCTTTCGCTCATAAAGTCGAGCACCCAGCTGCCGTCGCTGACCATCTGTGTCCTGTATATCCTGATCATGTCACTGGAACTGAACCATTCCGAATGTGCTTCGGTAATTTCCACCGACAACAGAGTTCCATATGTGGTCCCTAGCCTGGTATCTGGCGGAGTAATCGTGGCCATGACATTTGTAGTGCTGAGATTCACCACGCTCGGACTGTTGGGAGTCGTACTCGTGCAGGGAATTGTGCAGGCCGCGTACAACAACTGGAGATGGCCGCTGTGGGTTTTCCGAGAACTGGACATGTCAGTAGGGGAGTTCTACCGCACAGGAATCATATCACTTTATCAATCAGTCTCTTCATTATGGAAATCAATGCTGAAGCGTGCCTGAATCAGAAAAATAACCTGAACCGTCTGGCGGAGTCTGGAGTGAAACTGATAAAAGGTGGAGTCAATGTCACGGCTCCCCGTTTTTCCATAGTTGTTCCGACGTACAGGCGTCTGGAAACGCTGAAGGACACCGTGGCCTCTGCATTGGCCCAGAAAACTGAGGTCCCGTTCGACGTGATAGTGGTCGAGGACAATCCTGAGCCTGATTCTCCGATATGCAGGTATCTGACGGCGTTGGATGACGACAGGCTTTCGTACTACAGGAATGAGAAGAATCTCGGTCTCGTGGACAATTTCAACAGGGCCGTGTCCCTCTCTGATGCGCCTTATGCCGTGCTTGTACATGACGACGACTATCTGTTCCCGGACTATATAGAAAGCATTGACAAGGTTATAGCATTGAAGAACGAGGCTGACATCATCTGTCCGGCTCCCGTCAAATGGCTGGAGTACAAGGGCGAACCGGCACCTGTCGTTCAAGAGGAGCATAAACAGTATCCTTTATGGAAGCCATTGTCAGACTGGGAACCGTTCTGCAGGCTGTTTGCGCCTACCGGTGTCACATTCCGTAAAGAGGCTTTCATGCGCTCCGGAGGCTTCGATTCGATGTCAGGACCGTCCACTGACCTTTATTATATAGTAAGGGTAGGGAAGTCCCTTAACTATTACCGCTATGAGAAGCCGCTTTTCGTCTATCGCTGGTCGGAGAATGAGTCAATGAAATTCTCCACAAGGGCAGATTTCATCAATGCCGGTTATCCTCTGCGGAAATATATCCTGTCCGAGAACAAAGTGTGCCAGGCCATAGCCGGACCGCTGCTCAAACGGTATTGTGACAAGACATTGACCGCAATCCGCCGCGATTTCCCGAACGAAAAATACGACGGAACCGGTCTTCCTCTTCCGAAAAACCGGTTCGACGCATGGTATTGCAGAAAATTTACTGATGCAGTAGCCGGACTGCTGCTGCTCAGACGCTGGTTCTACGTCAAGATCTGACCTTGTTGTACTCTTCCAAGGCGGCACGCAGCACTATCAGGGCCCTCTTCAAGTCCTTCTTGTTCAGCACATAAGCCATCCTGACCTCATTCCGTCCGAGACCAGGTGTGGCATAGAAGCCGGCCGCAGGAGCCATCATTACGGTCTCCCCGACATATTCCGGCTCTTTTACTTCAGGTCCCGGCAATGGACTGTCGAAATGGATGCCTGTTTCTTCTTCTGGGGTTTCTTCCGCATTTTCTCTCCAACAGAAGTCCGTCAGACACCATTGGCAGAAATCTTCAGCGTCTTCCACAGGGAGTTTTGCCACAGTATAGAAAGCGCCCTGAGGAACAGGAGAATATACGCCCGGAATCTCATTGAGCCCCTTGATGAAGAAATCCCTTCTGGAGCGGTACTCGTCAAAGCATTCCTTGGAATAGAGTTCAGTGCCTTCAATCGACGCCTCTGCCACTATCTGCCCGAGAAGCGGCGGGCTGAGTCTCGCCTGACAGAATTTGAGGACGGCTGTTCTCACTTCGGCATTCCGCGTCACCACCATGCCGATTCGGATACCGCATTCGGAATAGCGTTTGGACACCGAATCCACGACTATCACATTGTCCTCAATCCCGAACAATGTCAATGCTGATATGTACGGCTCGTCGGTATATACGAACTCCCTGTAAACCTCGTCAGCGATGAGGAACAAGTCGTGTTCCCGCACCAGTTCCCTCAGCTGGAACAGTTCTTCCGGAGAGTAGAGGTAACCGGTAGGGTTGTTCGGATTACAGATGAGGATAGCCTTGGTCTTGTCAGTGATAGCGTTCTTGAAATCTTCGGCGGAAGGCAGCGCGAACCCGTTTTCTATCCTGGACGTGACTGCTTTTACCGTGAGTCCGGCAGCCTTGGCGAAACTCAGATAGTTCGCATAGCCAGGTTCAGTGATAATCACTTCGTCGCCCGTGTCGAATACGGAGAGAAACGTCGCAAGCAACGCCTCAGAGCCGCCTGCGGTGACGATGATTTCGTCAGAGGACAGGTCAATGCCGAATTTCCGGTAGTAGTTCCGGAATTCTTCACGCAGGGAAGATGTGCCCTGACTCGGGCTGTACTCCAGCGTTTTCCTGTCAATGTTCTTGAGTGCGGTCAATGCCTTTTCCGGTGTCGGAAGATCCGGCTGGCCGATATTCAGATGATAGACTTTAAGTCCGCGTTTCTTGGCATCTTCCGCGAACGGAGCCAGTTTGCGTATTGGTGAAGCAGGCAGTGCCGCTCCTCGTTTAGATATCTTAGGCATCTTTTTGTGGTTAATGTGTGGCTAATTTAACGTTTTACCACATCATTTCCAATAGTGTCTCAGATTTCTTTCAGTGCAGCCGTCAGCCTGTCATTGTCCTCACTGCTACGTACTGCAATGCGCACATACTGAAGCCCCTCCATGCTCTTTTTCAGGCTGCAGTCCTTGATGAGGAATCCTTTTTCCAGGAGCATGCTTGACAGTGAAGAAGATGTGTACGGATTCTTTACTTCGCACATGATGAACGGAGCCTCTGACGTGACAGGCCGCAGATATGGAACAGTGCACAATTCATTGAAGAATCTCTGCCTTTCCTCCTTAACCTTGCTGCAGGACACATTGTAGGCCTTTTCGTATTTCCCGTGAATTTGCAGGTAGAATTCGGCGATGGAGTTTATGTTCCAGATGCTCGCGTCCGCCTTCACCCTGGCTATCAGTTCCTTGTCGGACGATGCCAGAATCCCGATTCGCAGACCCGGCACCCCGCATGAAGAAGATATGTCCTTCTTCACATACAGTCCGGAGTATGAGTCCAGCATATCATTGTTCATCAGGCAGTTGCCTGAATCGGCGAAGTCCGCGAAACTTTCATCGACGAGAAGTTTCACCTTCATTGACCTGCACCACTCTATAAGTTTGTGGAGGTCGTCGCAGGACAGGCGTCGGCCGGTAGGGTTGTCCGGCGATATGAGCATCAGTATTGACAATGACTTGTCCGCGAAAAATCCGATGAGCTCGTCTGCTGAATAGGTAAAATCTTCATTGTCAATGTGATAAGAGACTATCTGACCGGAGTCGAGGCGGGCAGGATATTCGTCGAATGTGGGATAAACCATGCCGACGCGTCCGCCGCAGTGCTCTTTCATCATTATTCTTATCAGCTCGCCGGTCCCGTTTCCAACTACCGTGTATTCCGGCCTTGTTCCGGTGAGTTTGCCTGCAAGAAGCGCATTGACAGCCATTCCTGACGGGCTGCTTACAAGAAGCGTATCGAAATTCGCCTTCAACTCCTCTTTCATCTGCCTTGTCGGGAAGTATGGATTGGAGAAGTGGCTGAAGTCCAGCAGGTCAGGGAATCTCCAGTATCCGCCGTGTCTTCCGAGATAGCCGGCATATTTCCTGTCATCGTGCGCGAAGAGCGTGGACGCAATGTCGAGATCCTGTACGTCATCTATTTCGTACCATTTCAATTCATTGACAGGCAGGGCTTTAAGCGGGGAGTTGTGCAACAGTGTCAGAACCCTCAGCACCTGCTCATAGTATTCATTGTTGCCCATCACCTTGCAGTACGCGTCCAGGAACGGCACATACTTGTCCCTGCAGAACTCCTTGCTGAATTTGTAGATGTTCACCGTTTTCCAGTACGCGTCGATGTCCTCGTAGCGGAATGCCTGCTTCGGGATGAAATTCACGATGTTCCTGTCCTCGTCTATGCTGACCATGGTCCCGTCCATCCAGCTTTCGTATTTTGCGACCAGCGCCAGGTCCTTGTCCGGATGGTTTATGAGCAGGTCAATGATTTTCTTGTCGAATATCAGGTCGGATTCCAGCAGAATCGTGTCCTCAGCGCAAAGTGCATCTTTTGCAAGCGCCAATGAATAGATGTTGTTAGTCTTGTCGTAGATGGGATTGTCGATATACTCGATTTTCACGAGGCCGTCATAACTCCTTCCGATATGCTCTCTCAGTTTGTCCCCTCTATATCCGGTGACAATGATGATCTTAGTCAGGCCGTAGCCTGAAAGTATGCTGATGTAGCGGTCAATGAGTCTTTCCCCGTTCACCTCCACCATGCACTTAGTATTGTCTTTGGTCAATTCGCCAAGGCGTTTTCCCATCCCGGCAGCCAGAATTATCGCTTGCATTGCGTAAAAATATATGAGTTCCTTATTGCAAAAATAGCCAAAAATGCCGAATACAAGAAAAATAGTCTTAACTTTGGAGGTTACGTAATGAACATTGGATAATAGATGGACGACAAGTATAGGGCGGCATTGCTCCGCACGATGAAAGACTTTATTGAATTCTGTGACAAGACAGGCCTGGAATGGTATCTGGCATTCGGTTCGGCGATAGGGGCCGAGCGGCATAACGGGATGATTCCCTGGGATGACGATATGGATGTCTATATGCCGAGAAAGGATTATGAGAGATTTCTGTCAATGGCCGGAAAGGTCAATGGACTCGTACCCGGACTGGAAGGCCAATATGACATATTCAGCACGAGGACAGGAACGGAAGGCTATCCAGTGGCCATCGCCAAGTTTACTGACATGAATTCATCCATCTGGGAGCAGGAACGTTATCCGTTTGTGTTCGGTATGTTCATAGATGTCTTTCCCCTGGACAATGTCGGGGACGATCCGGAGACTAACCGTAACCTGAAAGCCATGTACAATTCCGCCTTCAAGAAATACAGGCGGTCACTGAGGCACTACAGATTTACGGATTTCCTATATACGCTGTTCCAGTTCAGATTCGGAAAACTGGCCGGAATGTTCAAGGATGTCCTGTGGATGAAGCCTCGTAAGGAACTGTATCTTAATAAGTTCAATGACATTGACAAGGCCATGGCCGCGTCCTCCGGCGATACGCTCATCGTGCTTCCCGCATATTCGTCCGTGGAGAAGGTGACGTATCCGAAAGAATGGTTCGACGGATACAGGACAGCAAGATTCGAAGACTTCGAGGTTCGTGTTCCTGCAGATGACGATGCCGTGCTCAGAAGAAATTATGGTGACTATATGCAGCTCCCGCCGAAATATGAGCGTATCTCCACACACGGAAAATTTTTCGTAAATCTTTCGGAAAGGATGACAGTCAAGAAGATACGTGCAGAAATGCGTAGCGGAAAGCATGACAAATATGCCGGAAGATGAAAGTCCTCTGGTTTACAAATACCCCTCCGGCGGCAGTAAACGGAGGCGGAAAATATAACGGCGGCGGCTGGGTGGACGCTCTGAGCCGCTCCATGCCTTCGTCTGTAAATCTTGCGATATCGTACATTACCACTGAAAAGAAGCCGGAAAGCGTGTCTGACGGCATTTCCTGGTATCCCGTCTATAACAAATATGATACAGGCAGGGGTGACCGTCTGATGAAAATGCTTGGCTTTTCCATGATGGAAAGGCATTGGGTGCTTTCATCAATGCTCCGCGTCATAGATGAATTCAAGCCTGACGTGATAGAGGTTTTCGGCTCTGAAAGAATATATGGACTCATCGCACAGCATACCGGTATCCCTGTTGTGCTTCATATTCAGGGTATTCTGGGCGAGTGCTGGAAGCGTTTCCTGCCACCCGGAATGTCCATGCTGAAGTTCCTCTCTTCCGGTCATACGATCTCGGGTATGTTCGCGAAAATGTATTATGCGCGTTCTTTCAAGTTCCGTTGCGGCCAGGAACGTAAGATATTGTCCAGTATCAGGTATTTCATAGGCAGGACAGACTGGGACAAGCACTGCATAGGGGAACTGCCGCAGTGCCCGGTATATTTCCACCTCGAAGAGATGCTGCGTGAGCCGTTTTATGACAATGCCTGGAAATGGAAAGGGCTTGACAATGAAAACATTACATTGATGACCACCATTTCGGAGGCGCCGTTCAAGGGTATGGACGTGGTGCTGAGGACCGCTTCGGTGCTGAAAAACGAATTTGGACTGAAGTTCCGCTGGCTTGTCTATGGCAATGTGGATGTTCCTTTCTATGAGGCGTTTACCGGAGTGGATGCCGAGTCCGTAGGAGTGGTCCCGTGCGGGGTTGCGGATGCCATGACGCTTTCATCTGCATTGACAGGAACATCGGTCTATGTACATACCTCCTACATTGAAAACAGTCCCAACAGCCTGTGTGAAGCGCAGATTGTGGGTGTCCCTTCCGTGGCGGCGGAGGTCGGCGGCATCCCGAGCATCGTCTCAGAAGGCGAGACCGGTCTTATGGTCCCGTCAGGAGATGCGGCCCGGTATGCTGAAGCGATATGCAAACTGCTGTCGGACAAGACATTGGCAGAGAATATCAGCGCAAATTCGGTGAAGGCGGCACTTGTCCGTCACGACAGGCGGAAGATAGTTTCAGGCCTCGTTTCCATATACGGACAGCTGGCGGGAGAATAGGTTTGTTTTAATATTTTGGCCGTTTTTTGTTTGCATTTGGTGGCATTATATTGATTTCTTGACATAAAGTGTTAAATTCGCCGCAAATAATACTAACACTTATAATATTTACAATAGATGAAAAAGTTCGTATTTACAGCATTGTCAGCAGCGCTTATGCTGATAGGCTCAAACGCATTCGCACAGTTAAGTGTCAATGCCGGTTTTACCAATTCCGCTTTGAAAGAAAAGGCTACTGTAGCCAAAGAAGACATTAAAGAGACAACTAAGGCAAACGGTTTCTATTTCGGTGGAGACTACAACATCAAGCTCGGCAAGGGCTTCGGCATTGCTCCGGGTGTCGAGTGGATTTACGTTATGGACAATAAAGTGAAGAGTTTCGATGCTCTGGTGACCACTGTAAAAGGTGAGACAAAGTTCAAGGAGCACTATATCAATGTTCCTGTTGACGTGAACTGGGGCATTGACTTGAAAATTCTCAGGGTTTACGTGTTTGCAGGTCCTACTTTCTCGTTCAATGTATCTTCAAAGACCAAGGCTACCGGTGAGGCGCTTGGCAAAGAAGTCACAAAAGAGTATGACACCAAGGACGTGTTCGGCGAATACAAGAACTTCGACCTTATGCTCGGAGGCGGTGTAGGTGTGGATCTCTTCAACAAGATCAGAGTCAAATGCGGTTACGACTGGGGTCTGATGAACCGCGGAAACAGCGATCTTGAACTCCACAGACAGCAGCTCAGAGTCGGCGTGGGCTTCATTTTCTAATTTCAGGCCGGTTTTGAAATATTGCAGGTTCTGCTACGGCGGACTGCGAATTTATAACAGGGACTTGAGGTGCAATACCTTGAGTCCTTTGTTTTGTCGTAATTATTTCCTATTTTTGTACGATTTGTGTAAAAACGTATAAAATGGCATTAGTTGACATTATCAAGAAAGTGTTCGGCTCCAAGTCCGAACGCGATATGAAGCAGGTGAGGCCTATCCTCGAGAAGGTTTTGGCTGCGTATAAAGACATTGACAAACTTTCAAATGACGAGCTCAGAGCGAGAACTGAGGAACTTAAGAAGAAGATCAGGGAGCGCGAGGAGCCGTTTGAAAAGCGTATTGCCGAAATCAAAGAGCATCTGGAGAGTGACATCCCGGTAAGCGAGAAGGAGAAACTTGCTACCGAGTCCGACAAGCTCGTGAAGGAGGAAGATGAGGAGATCGAGAAAGTGCTGAACGAGATTCTTCCGGAGGCATTCGCCATCATGAAGTCCACTGCCCGCAGGTTCGCGCAGAATCCTGTCGTGGAGGTTACAGCCAATGATTTCGACCGTAATCTCAGCACATCCCGTGATTTCGTGAAGATCGAGGGCGACAAGGCATTGTGGCAGAATCATTGGATTGCCGGCGGAAACGAGGTTACCTGGGATATGGTGCACTACGATGTGCAGATCATCGGAGGTATCGTTCTGCATCAGGGCAAGATTGCCGAGATGGCTACCGGTGAGGGCAAGACTCTCGTTGCGACACTCCCTGTGTTCCTGAATGCGCTTGCAGGCAAGGGTGTGCACATGGTCACTGTCAATGACTATCTTTCCAAACGAGACTCCGAGTGGATGGGACCGCTCTATATGTTCCACGGACTGTCTGTGGACTGCATTGACAAGCACGAACCGAACAGCGACGCGCGCAGGAAGGCTTACGAATGCGACGTGACTTTCGGTACGAACAATGAGTTCGGTTTCGACTATCTGCGTGACAATATGTCGATGGCGATGAAGGACCTCGTGCAGCGCAAGCATCATTTTGCGATTGTCGATGAGGTCGATTCCGTCTTGATCGACGATGCGAGAACTCCGCTCATCATTTCAGGTCCTATGGCCAAGTCCCAGGACGATGAGCAGTACAAGATATTCAGACCTTATGTCGAGAAGTTGTACAGCAGCCAGCGCGCTCTCGTCACCAAGACATTGAACGACGCGAAGAAGGCTATCGCTGAAGGCAAGGAGGACGAGGGAGCAAAACTCCTGTTCCGTTGCCACAAGGGACTTCCTAAGTATCAGCCTCTCATCAAGTTCCTCAGCGAACCGGGAATGAAGCAGCTGATGCAGAAGGCTGAGAATTTCTATATTCAGGACAATGAAAGGCAGATGCCTGAGGTTACTGACCCGCTCTTCTTCGTAATCAACGAGCAGCAGCACACTGTCGATATGACTGACAAGGGGCATGATATGCTTGCTGCTGAGGTTTCCGAGCCTAATTTCTTCGTGTTGCCGGATGTCGGTTCAATGGTGGCCGATATAGAGAAGAGTGATGCTGCTCCTGCGGAAAAGCAGGCCAAGAAGGACTCACTCATGGAAGATTACGCGCTGAAGAGCGAGCGTGTCCATACTGTCATCCAGCTTCTGAAGGCTTATGCGATGTTCGAAAAGAATGTCGATTACATTATCTCGGATGACGGCAAAGTGAAGATCGTCGATGAGCAGACAGGCCGTATCATGGAGGGCAGAAGATGGAGCGACGGTCTCCACCAGGCAGTTGAGGCCAAGGAGAATGTGGAGGTTGAGGCCGCTACCCAGACATTTGCGACAATTACCCTCCAGAACTATTTCAGAATGTATCACAAGCTTGCCGGTATGACCGGTACGGCAGAGACGGAGGCAGGTGAGTTCTGGTCCATCTACAAACTGGATGTTGTAGTTATTCCTACCAACAGGCCGGTTATAAGAGTGGATGAAGAAGATAAGATATACAAGACCAAAAAGGCAAAATATGCTGCGGTGATCAATAAGATTGAAGAGCTGAGAAAGGCCGGACGTCCAGTTTTGGTCGGTACTACGGATGTGGATACGTCAGAGCTCCTGAGCCGTATGCTCAAGATGCGCGGAATTCCTCACAATGTCTTGAATGCCAAGCAGTTTGCCCGTGAGGCGGAGATTGTCGCGCAGGCTGGCCAGTCAAGTACCGTAACGGTTGCGACCAACATGGCCGGTCGAGGAACCGATATCAAGCTTTCGCCTGAGGTGAAGGCTGCAGGCGGTCTCGCCATCATCGGTACTGAACGTCATGACAGCCGTCGTGTGGACCGTCAGCTGAGAGGTCGTGCCGGACGTCAGGGTGACCCGGGTTCATCTATCTTCTATGTGTCCTTCGAGGACAAGCTTATGCGTCTTTTCGGCTCCGACAAGATTGCCGCTACTGTGGACAAGCTCGGAATGACCGATGAGGATGCTCTTGAGAGCAGAATGTTGTCCAACAGTATCGAGAAGGCTCAGCGTAAGGTCGAGGAAAACAACTTCGGTATCCGTAAGAGACTCCTCGAGTACGATGATGTCATGAATTATCAGCGTGAGGCCATCTATTCGAGAAGACGTAATGCGCTTTCCGGTGAGAGAATCGAAATCGACGTCCTCAATATGATGATTGATTCCGCTGAGGTTCTTGTGGAGAATTGCGCGGGAATGAGTTATGAGGATTTCTCCAAGCATCTGATGGCCAAATTCTCCATTGACCCTGGCTTCGATGAGGCTTTCTGGTCTGATGCGAAGAAAGACGACATCAAGAAGTCATTGACCGAACACATGAGAGATGTGTATGCGAGAAGGATGGATGCCATCGTCGAGAAGGTATATCCTTTCGTGAAGGAGATTTACGAGAAGCAGGGTGACAAGTGGCAGAATGTGGCAGTTCCTATCACGGACGGCCGCAAGGTGCTTCAGCTGGTCATTGACCTGAAGAAGGCATACGAGACTACCGGCAGGGAATTGTCGAAGAATCTGAGCAAGACCATCATCCTTTATCAGATCGATGACCATTGGAAACAGCAGCTCAGGGATCTGGATGACCTGCGCCAGTCCGTGCAGAATGCTGCCTATGAGCAGAAGGACCCTCTTGTAATCTATAAGATAGAGAGTTACAACTTGTTCGCTGCCATGCTTGAGGCATTGGACCAGGATGTGCTTTCGTTCCTGTTCAGGGCGTCCATCTTCTTGAGGGAGCCGAGTCAGGCCCAGCAGGCGACAGAGTCTTCTACCAAGAAGGAAATGTCCAGGATGCAGACTCAGCATGGGGATTTGACCACCAATGGCGGTCAGCCTAAGACTAAGATGCCAGTGCATGTGGAGAAGAAGATCGGCAGAAACGATCCTTGTCCTTGCGGCTCGGGTCTGAAGTACAAGAATTGTCACGGTAAAGGTTTGGTATAGTAATCGTTAGGTTTCATATGGTAAAACAGCAAGCTCCGGTAGTCAATGTGAACGAGGTCAGCAGAATCTCGGCCGGAACAGTTATAAAGGGTGAGATCAATTCACCGAATGACCTCAGGATTGACGGACGGTTTGAAGGCCGCATTGTCTCAGCAGGCCGCGTTGTGGTAGGCGAAAAGGCTGAAATTGAGGGAGATATCGTTTGTGAGAATCTCGATTTCTGGGGTAAGCTCACCGGCAATATTTTCGTGAGGGATACATTGACATTGAAGGATTCCTGCGAGGTCAAGGGCGAATTGCATATCCAGCGTCTGGTGGTCGAGCTCGGCGCGAAGTTCGATGGCGTCTGCAAGATGCTGACCAAAGAGGAAGCTGCTTCGCAGGAGAAAGTCGCAGAAACTGAATAGTCATTGACAATGAAAAGCGTTTTCCGCATATTGCTTGTTCTGGTGACACTGGCTTTTACGGCCTGTGGCGTCAGTCCGTTGTCATGCTGCGGGGAAGGCTTGTCTTCTGAGAAAATATCAGGTTGTCAGGTAGTTACGTCGGATTGTGAAACTGTTTCGGTTCTGAAATCGACGGATGAGGACAGGCATTTTTATGAGGACCTGACCACGATGTGCCTTTCGCAGGCGGAAAATATGGTTTCTTCTCCGAGGGTGCCGTCTTTGGTTTGCCGTGAAAGACCGGGTGGAGCCCGTACATTGGCAGAGAGACTGTCCAAAGTGATATGTGTGCGTGGCGGTAAATTTATGCCGCTGAGTGCACTCTCCACTTATTTCCGTTCGGCGGGTTTGTTTCCGACAGGTAAGTATTCTTTTTCACATTTCTTTATAGGTTTGAGGAAATACCGTTCTTAAATGCCGTTCCCGGGCTCTTGTGTATCGGCCGTTGCCGAGCGGAGCATATTGTGAATGGTTTTTGAATTTGTTGATTTCTAATAATTTATAAAAAATGAATAAAGAATTTGTACGCGTGCGTTCGACACGTGATATCCTCATGTCTTCAGTTATGACTGTTTTGGGCATTGTCCTGATTGCAATCCCTTCTTCTGTATCCGTAAACATTTTCGGTACTGTCCTGGCTGTCCCGGGCATCCTGATGCTTCTGTTCCTCAAGACCGGCTACAAGGATGTGAATACCGGACTTGTATATAAGCGTAAAATCAAGTACTATTCGGCTACTGCCAAGAATGACATACTTTCCTCATTGAACGGAAAAGTGTCTTCTTTTGACTGGACAGAGACCCCGGGCGGCAGCGCGGTTATGGTAGATGTTTATGTGGGAAGCAAGTCGGATAATGTGTATGTGCGTGTATCTGAGTTCGTTCCTTACAATTACGAGCCATGCAGCGACTGGTTTGAGTTCAGCAAAGAGGCTGCATCAGCATTGACACGCTAATCGGTTTCTTATGATATATTACGGCGGGGGAGAGATTCCTCCGCCGTTTTTTACTATCTTTGCGCCCCGGTTGGTTTTTGGTGGTTATACTTCGAAGCTGTATGGAAGCTTCTTATCACTTGAGTTCAACTTATAAATGCAACTTTTTGGGTGCGGATAATAAGCAATAAAA
>ENA-ORTB01000134-ORTB01000134.1-human-gut-metagenome-genome-assembly--contig:-NODE-134-length-90148-cov-6.098132_pt1 | contig 90148 bp, 94 predicted proteins | sample MGYA00241905_ERZ509174 | MGnify/ENA primary metagenome ERZ509174 (study PRJEB26280, sample SAMEA2338851) | human gut metagenome | biome: human gut; feature: human-associated habitat; material: faeces... | reverse complement strand
ATGCTACATTTATTCCTGCAAAAATAAAACTTATGGAAATAATTCTCATTGCTCCAACAAAATATCCTCTTGATTGTCCTGCATTAAATAAAGTTGCAAAAGCCCCCGGAAAAATCTCCGTAATTGCCACACCTACAATCATAAGTACAATCGTATAAACAAGTCCGTATTTGATTCCGTCATTTATCCTCTTTTTACTCCTCATTCCATACCCAAAAGCAATAATTGGTGTGATTGCATCTCTAAGTCCAAAGGCGAGGAACAGTACAAACTGCTGTACCTTATAGAACAATCCATATGCTGTCTGTGCTGACGGACTGAACTTCAAAATCAGATTCATCACATATACCATGATAGACATTAATGCCTGTGCAATAATTGCAGGGAGTCCAATCGCATAGATTTCCCTGATAATTCTGCCATTCGGTTTCATGAATTTTACTCCATGCTCAAATTCCTTATTTAATTTAATATGGAAAATAAACAACAATACAGCAGATACAACCTGTCCGATTACAGTAGCATATGCAGCACCCTCTACTCCCATCTCAGGAACCGGACCAATTCCATAAATCATGATTGGATCAAGAATAATATTTACCACAGCACCTACTACCTGACCTATTGTAGAGTAAAGTGAACGACCTGTTGCCTGTAACAGTTTTTCAAATATTGAAAAGAAAATAATTCCAAAAGAAATCACACAGCATATTCTAAGATAGCCAGTTCCCATTGAGATAACTTCCGCATCAACGGTCTGTGATGAGATGTATGCTTTTACTCCAAAAATTCCAAACAGCAGACATACCGCATAAATAATTACTCCTAAACACAAACTATTCCCGGCAATTTTTGCCGCCTTTTTGTTGTCGCCCTGTCCGAGTGTTCTTGCAAGAAGTGCATTTGTTCCCACACCTGTTCCTATTCCAACTGCTACCATAAGCATCTGAACTGGAAATACCAGTGTAAGTGCATTAAGAGCTGACTCACTCCCAACTCTCATGTTTCCCACAAAAGCACTGTCTACGATATTGTAAACTGCCTGCAATGCCATAGATAAAATCATCGGTATTCCCATCTGAACCATGAGTTTATTTACCGGCATCTCCTTCATTTTGTTACTTTCTGCCATCTTATAATCCTCCTTGTTTTGCGAAGCAAAATCCGAGCTCCAATGCGAGGAGAGGATTTAGCCCCTTTTTTTTCTGCATAAAAAAAGTGTGTACTCATCTCATAAGCTGGACTTACGCTGATAGGCTACACACTTTTTTATATCACTATATTATTTTATCAATATGTGTGATAAGACACACATAAAAAACGAGTAGCAAAACTGGATTTACGCTAGTCTGCTACTCGTTCGTTAATTATTATATTTGTGTTTTTAAAAAAAGTCAAACAAAAATCTTATTTCAACTTCGTCCCATCCCCACCTAATACGCTCTCATCAACACTTACATTTTTAATTCTGCCAAGATACTTATTGTCATCTATGACTTTGATAAGTTCACATTCAAGAGCTACCGGAAGTTCCTTGATAACAGAACCCGACATTACATTTTTTCCCTAATAGCAGACTTTTATCTGCTGACAAACACGATGCTATAAAGCGTACGAACACTCCTGTAAAATACTTTTAAACCGGCTTTATATTCCCTTTAACAATGTTCTCCTTTATAATTCTGTCAATAACCTCATACAGACGCTCAGAGCCAAGTTTTGTTTTGCTCTGTCTGCCGTACACCTGCTCTGCCGTCACACCATGTTCTCTCCAGTCACCGCCACCGTTACTGTTATTTAAGATTAAAGGCTGGAGATTGTCCATCGCATGAGCAAATTTTGACTCCGCTGTCTTAAATTCCTCAAACTCATCAAACAGCTTTATAAGTTCGTCTTTCTGTTCCTCCGGGAGTATTGAAAATATCCTCTCTTTTGCCGCATCTTCTCTTGCTTTCTGTGTCTTAAGATTTTCAGCATCGTACGCATATGTATCTCCTGCATCTATCTCCACTATATCATGTATCAGGCACATAAGCATAACTTTTCCAATATCCACCGGTTCATTTGAATACTCTTTTAACAGATATGCCATGATTGCCATATGCCATGCGTGTTCCGCATCATTTTCATTTCTGCCGTGACCTGACAGATGTGTCTGTCTGAATATATTTTTTTCCTTATCTATTTCCAATGCAAAATCAAGCTGTTTTTTTAATCTTTCATCCATAAATCTCCGCCTCCTAAAAATAAATCAAAGTCTGATAACCCGTGTCATACTTGCAATTATAGTAAAATTAAAACTTTGCTTTTAACAACTCCGCAAATTATTCAATATAAAATATAATACCTCAAAGTATTCTTATATCTCTGATTGTTACATTATTATTTGATTTTAACCTTTGCATTATATTATAACATTGCTTATTTTTATTTTCTACCTTTGCAAAAAGCAAACACAAAATGGTGTCTTTTCTATTTATTCAAATAAAACTTTACGCTAATAAAATCTAAATACAAAATAATTTCTTTTTTGTTTGTCCAAATAAAATTCAAACACAAAATAATTTTTTTTGTTTATCCAAATAAAATTTTACGCTGACAAAGAAAAAAAGACAGAGGTTTCTGCCTACTATTCACCTATATATCTCCAGACATTTGCAAAACTTTCATATATATACATAAGTCAAGCGAATATTTGCAATCTGCTTTTATACTTGCTCATAACACAATATATAATTAGTTTCTTTATTGCCCGATATATAGTGTAAATGGTAACAGCTCTAAAACCCTCTGTCTGTTTTGTTTTAACGGTAGTCTTTCTTTATTTCCAGACTTCTTCTGCTATCTCTTTCACAAGTGCAAGTTTTGCCCACTGCTGTTCTTCCGTAAGTTTATTTCCAATCTCACACGAAGCAAATCCGCACTGTGGACTTAAACATAAACGGTCAAGCGGAATGTATTTTGCAGCCTGTTCAATTCTTGCCTTTACGGTTTCCTTGTCCTCAAGTTCAGGTTTCTTAGTTGTTATAAGTCCAAGAACAACTTTCTTATCAGGTGAAACTTTTGCAAGCGGTGCAAATCCACCGGATCTCTCATCATCATACTCTAATAAAAGTGCATCAACATTTTCCTGTGCAAATACATAATCTGCAACTGAATCATAAGGTCCGCTTGTAAAGAATGTAGAATGATAATTACCTCTACAGATATGTGATGTTATAACCATATCTTCCGGTTTCTTTTCAAGTGCAAGATTATTTACTTTCAAAAGCTGTGCCTTTACATCTTCAATATCAAGTCCGAGTGATTTATATCTCTGTTTTGCGGCATCCCCTACAATCGCACCCCATGTGCAATCATCAAACTGAAGATTACGGCATCCAGCCTCATAAAACTGTGCGATAACCTCCTGATATGCTGTTCCTATATCCTGTATAAGCTCATCATCCGCCTCATAAAACTCTCTTGTCTTAGCAATATTCTGAGGAACTATCATCTGCTGGTACATCTGTGCTGGTGCAGGAATCGTATATTTAGCCACTGTATTCTCATCCTCAAACTGCTTAAGAAATTTAAAATATTCCACAAATGGATGTACTTTTGCCTTAACCCTGCCAACAAGATAAGTGGCTTCAAGGTCTGCCATCTCTCCATTAAACTGAACTCCGCCGCCCTTTTTCTCATGAGCAACACCTTCAAATCCCCACATAAAATCAAGATGCCAGAACTTTCTGCGAAATTCTCCATCTGTTATAGCATGAAAGCCTGCTGCTTTCTGCTTTGCGACAATGTCACGGACGCAGTCATCTGTTATTTTTTCAAGCTCGTCCTGTGTAATCTTACCTGCCGCAAAATCAGCCTTAGCATCTTTTAATTTCTGTGGTCTTAAAAAGCTTCCTACAAAATCATATCTGAATGGTGTTTTTAATGTACTCATCTGTATAACCTCCTGTTTGTTTCTTTGTTCATACTTATGTTAAAGTTTTAAATACTAATTTACGAGTAACAATATGTTAAGCGTATATTTGCAATTTGCTCTGCTACTTGCTCGTAACGATACTTTTGTTTTTCTGAAGTTATATTATCATTTCACCATTACATACGTATAATATCTTTATTTTGTAGTTTGCCATAGTTTAAAACTATGGCAGGAAGTTTCATTGCTTCACTTTCATAACTTTCAACATACATACTGATATTACCAGAACTATCGGAAATACACATCCTGCAAGCATTCCTGCTTTGAGATTATTACCGGCATTTTGTGTTACAAATCCAACTATTGCAGGTCCTATCGAACCTCCCATATCTCCTGCCATTGCCAGTAATGCAAAAAGAGCTGTTCCTCCTGCTTTTATCCTTACTGATGTTATGCTTATCGTACCAGGCCACATTATGCCGACTGAAAAACCACATATTATGCAGCCTGCAAGACCGGCAATGGGATTTCCGCCAAGTCCCGCCAGCAGATAGCATACAAGACACAACACGCCTGAACCTGTCATAAATTTTATAAGGTCAACTTTTTCTCCGTACTTTCCATAAAACAATCGGCTTATCCCCATTGCGACTGCAAACAGACACGGTCCCATAATATCACCGACACTCTTAGGAAGTCCTAGTGCCGATTCTACATAGGCTGATGCCCACTGTGCCATTGAGATTTCGCTTGCACCTGCACAGACCATTAATATTATAGAAATCCAGAATATCGGAAGTTTGCACAAATCTCTTATTGCAAGCCCCTCTCCTTCTTCTGTCAGCCGTTCTATAGGACAACTAAGAAAATTAAATACATTATAAATAGGAACTAATGCCCATATGCAGGCGAGTGTCCGCCAGTTTTCTATTCCAAATGCAGCAAAGAATGCTGTCGATAAAAGTATGACTCCTACCGCTCCCCAGCAGTAAAATGAATGAAGCAGGCTCATTACACTGCTTTTATTTTCAAACGGACAGGCTTCTACTATCGGACTTACAAGCACTTCTATAAGACCGCTTCCCATCGCATAAACAATAACGCTTATAATAATTCCTGCATACGCATTTAGCAAAATCTCCGGCAATATTGCAAGTCCTATAAGTCCTGCTGCCGAAAATATTTCAGATGCAACAACGCACTTTCTATAACCGATGCGGTCAACAAATTTAGCACAGAACAAGTCTATTAAAAGCTGCGTGAAGAAAAATGTTGTTGATATAAATGCTATCTCGCTTATCGGTATTCCATATGTTCTTTTAAATGTTAAAAACAACAATGGTGCAAAATTCGCCGCTATCGCCTGTGTAATAAAACCAAGATAACACGCAATAAGAGTTTTTCCGTATTTGTCTTTCATTTCTGTTTCCTCCAATTTTTCCTATGTTTTACCGCAAATGTAAATATCAGCAACTAATTATGTATTGTGCTGTTTGAATATTTATACTTTTGCAGTTTTACCATAACCTATTTATGTATTTATATTTTTTGTATTATATTACATTTTTTTAGGAAATAATTGAAATATACAGTTAATTTCTAACATTATTTTATTATTTATATTTTAACATATGTTATCTGACACAAACAATATTTTACTAAGACTCCCCATACCTAAAATGGGATTCGCATCTTATTGGTGTGGGAAGTTTTAGTTATTAATATTTCCAACTCCTCAAACACTTTTTCAGCATACAACAACTTAATCTCATGTCTGTCCATGCCCTTAACATCAGCATCAAACTCAAAAGAATTTACTTTTTCACCTGCAATTATACAAAAATATACTTTTCCCTGAACACTGTCTGCATTATTGGGGTCAACATTTCCTGTCGTTCCCGTTATACCGATTGCTATATCCGTATTCAATTTTTCCTTAACAGTCTGTGCCATTGCCTTAGCACACTCGTTTGAATACACACCGTATTTATTTATTATACCTTCATCCACACCGACAAAAATCTTAGTCTGATTAAGATAAGTCACATATCCGCCCGGAAAGATTGCTGATGCCCCCTCCGTGTCGGTTATCATGGATGCAATAAGACCTGATGTGCAGCTCTCCATCGTTGATATTGTAGTGCCGCTGCTTATCAGTTTTTTTATTAAATTGTCAACTTTATTTTTCATGTTATTCTCACTCTCCCCCTGTAAATCAAACTTAAATGCTTTCATGACTTTTTCCATATGGGAAAAATCAAAAACACCCACCTACGGCTCACAAATGCTCCATGCAGCCTCGGCAATCCTCACAGTATTTATACCTGCTTTTTTCATCATTTCAATATCTTCATCTAAATACTCATATGGCATATATTCATCATAATATACCGCTACAAAAAGAATTTCTTAATTCAGAAATTAAGATTATTATTTTGAGTAAAATAAAATTAACAAGGCTGTCACATTAAGTATATTTTATAGTACTTCTTGCGACATCCCTGTTAATTTTTTGTGCAGATAAATTATAAATTTTATCTTACATTATCATAACGAGTCCACATTCGGATAATTTTTATTGTTCCCTGATATTTTATATCATCTTCTGTAAACTCATCTTCATATACCTGATAGACCAACCGATGTTGTATATTTATTCTCCTCGAAATAATCCCATCAAGATTTCCCACCAATTTCTCATATCGTGGCGGAGTCTGATAAGGGGCATTTTTAATAATATCTACCAGTAATTTTGCCTTAGATGAAATACCTGCCTGTTTTAATTTTTCTAAATCTTTAACAGCCTGTTTAGTAAAAAAAACTTTATACATCACCATTGTACCATATCTTCTGAAATGCAATCCTCCATTGGTTCTTTTACTCCATCCAAAATTGATTTTGTCATACCTGGAATAGAATCTAAATACAATGTTTCCTGTATTGCATTCCAATCATCTTCTGAAATTAACACAGCGTTCCCTTTTTTGCCAACAATCAATGCCGGCTCGTGATAAACACTGACATTTTCCACAAGATTATAAAGATCCTTTCTTGCATTTGTAATATTAATCGTTGACATAATAAATCTCCTTTAAATAATCAAGTTTCAATTTTAAATTAAAAATAATAATCTTTCAGTAAAGTAATCTCTACATCTCTTTAAATAATAGTCTCGTCAGTAAAATATTTTTTAATAATAATATATTATTCTCATCCGTAATTGTAAATCTATATATGCTTTGCTAATAAAACAAATATAGTTATCAATTTCATCAATAGTACACATACTTTTACAAATTGACGAAATCTATTATGTCATTTATATTATAGCGTACGCTTTGCCGTACATCAAGTATTATTTATAAAATTGCAGAAAACCTATTTCGAGTCCGAGAATTTTTCCAAGTGCAAAGTATGTCAGACACGCTGTTACAAACAGACAGGTCACATCAAATATAATGTCTATAGTTGTCCGCAAATTTCTGTCCCCCTTTAATCTGCTCATAGTTCGTCATCTTCTATTTCAAGTTCCTATCCAATATCTCCTTAATCTGCTCAATGTTTTCTACAAAATATATGCCCTCCTGCCGTTTTTCTGAGGACAATCCCATTTTAATCATATGTTCAAGAAGTTCTTTAAGTCCATTATAATAACCGTTCAGATTATACAAAATACATGGTGCATCAAGCTGCTTTAAAGATACTTTTGACATAACCTCTGAAATTTCTTCCAAAGTGCCTGTTCCACCCGGAAATGCAATAAATGCGTCCCCAAGTTCAATCATCTTTGTTTTTCTTTCTTCCATATTTTCTGTGACTATAAGCTTAGTTATCTCATCGTATTGCAATTCGGCATCAACAAAAAACTGTGGTTCTACACCCGTCACATCTCCACCTGCTTCTAATACGCTCTCAGCTATCACCCCCATAAGTCCTGACTTAGAACCACCGTATATAAGGGAATGTCCGCTCTCGCCAATCCATGTTCCAAGTTTCTTTACTTCATCTGCTAATGCCGGGTCATTTCCCTCAAAAGCCCCAAGATACACTGTAATGTTCATCTTTAATGTTCTCCGTTCTATTTTCTATTTCTTTTCTAAATACACAAAACCTTTATTCTCTGTTTTTGTTTTCTTAAATCTCACAAAACCTGACTTTTTCATACAACTCAATATTCTGTGAATATCTTTTTATTTCCTCATATTCATTTGCACACATAAATAAAAAGCAGAAAAGGTATGGTTCATCCTTTGCGAAATGGATATACTCCATATCATAATCTTTCTGCTGTCACATCTCCTCAGGATATTTGAAATTTCTGACACCCGTCATCATATCCATAACATCCCATGTATAATCAAGATGCATACATTCATGTTCACCATTTATTGCCCTCTCCATATCCTCAAGTTCATATAGAAGTGCATCTGCATTTTCACCTGCAGTTATCTTTTGTGTTTCGCCCGACTCGACATGATGTATCGTTGCTTCCCATGCTCTCGGATATTCCATAATCTCGATATATCCTTTCTCGCACGAAATCATTCCTCTTTTCGGCTGCTTTGAATGAAGTGAAAGCATGACCGACGCCATCTGACCTTCATCATTCATAAGGAGTAATCCAACCTGTTCATCAACTCCGGTCGGTGCACTTTTTGTCTGTGACGCACATTTATCTGGTCTTGAATCCATAAACCAGCGTATAAATGAAAGGGCATACACCCCTATATCAAGCATTGCTCCTCCTGCAAGATTTGGATTAAAGAAACGGTTGTTCATATCATATTCCTTAAAACTCCCAAAATTCATTGTGATAAGATTTACTTTTCCAAGAACTCCCGAGTTGAGCATTTCTTTTAATTTTTTATAAATCGGCATATGATATATAGTCATTGCTTCTGCAACTACAACCCCCTTTTGTTCTGCCAAATTGATTACCCGGCTTAACTCACTTGTATTTAATGTTATGGATTTTTCCACAAGTATGTGTTTTCCGTTATTTATCGCCTTTATCATAAATTCATAATGAGTATTGTGCGGAGTTGTGATATATATAACATCCACCTCCGGATCTTCAAAAACATCATTCATATCCTCATACACTTTGTCAATATTGTATTTTTTTGCAAATTCAACGGCTTTCTGATGTGTCCTGTTTGCAACTGAATATATGCTCTTTCCCTTTTTTATCAAAGCCTGTGCCATCTCATTTGCGATTACTCCCGTACCTAAAACTGCCCATTTAATATCTTTCATAAACAATGCCCCCTTAGATGCTTAAAAAATATATTTAATTATTTGCAAAACCACTTATAAGTTGTATTATATTTTTTGCAATTTAATTACGGATATAGACAGTTTTGCAAATATCTGAGTCTATAATATATGTTTTAAATATAGTTTAAATCATGCTATAATTATTTTCAACATATAACTGAGCGAAAGCAAGATTTGTTCTCTAACTTAAAATCAAGATAAAAACTATAAGTTGAAGGCAAATACTGTTTCTTCCACAGAAACTCAAAATAATGAATATTTAAACAAGCAAAAATACAAATGAAATCGAGGTATAATCATGAAACGCATAAATTTTGAAACCGGCACTGTAACAGGAAATATCTTAAATGCCGCTCTCCCAATGCTTGTAGCACAGCTTTTAAGTCTTCTCTACAATATAGTTGACCGTATTTATATCGGGCGTATTCCTGAAATCGGAACTGCCGCTCTCGGAGCCGTCGGACTCTGTTTTCCTTTGATAATGATAATCACAGCGTGCAGCAATCTTTTCGGAAGCGGCGGTTCTCCGATTTTTTCCATTAATCGCGGCATGGGTGACGATAATAAGGCAAATGCTATTTTAAATACATCTTTTACAATGGTATGTGCAAGTGCAATATTCCTGATGATAATCGGCATTGTATTTTCAAAACCGCTGCTCGTTCTTTTTGGAGCATCCCCAAACGCATTGACTTACGCAAGACCATATATTGTAATCTATTTGCTTGGAACTCTCCCCGCCATGGTATCTACCGGCATGAATCCGTTTATAAATGCACAGGGATATTCTACAACAGGGATGTTCTCCGTAACAATCGGTGCAGTTGCAAATATTATACTCGACCCGCTGTTTATCTTTGTGTTCGGGCTTGGAGTAAACGGTGCTGCCATTGCCACCGTAATATCACAGATACTCTCTGCTGTTTTTGTTTTCTATTTTCTTCGCAAAAAAGCTGAGATAAAGGTCAGGCTGCTGCATAAAAACGAATTTTCTTCCTGCCTTTCCATTGCCAAAAATATCATAACTCTTGGCACGGCAGGATTTATAATGCAGCTCACAAACAGTCTTGTTTCAATCTGCTGCAATAATGTGCTTTATGTTACCGGCGGGGATGTGTATATCTCCGTTATGACTATTGTTTCAAGTGTACGACAGATGGTCGAAACTCCTATCTATGCCATAATAGAGGGTTCTTCACCTATCATCAGTTATAATTATGGTGCAAGACGCCCGGAGCGTGTAAAAAAAGCCGGCATAGTAATGGCTGTCATTGCACTTATCTATACCGGCATAATGTGGGGTATTATCATACTTGCCCCTAAATATTTAATTATGATATTTAGTTCCGATGCAACACTTATAAAAGATATTGTGCCTGCATTGAAACTTTATTTTGCTGCATTTATTTTTATGGATTTGCAATATATCGGTCAGACCGTTTTCAAATCACTTAACAAAAGAAAACAGGCAATTTTCTTTTCACTTTTACGCAAAGTGTTTATTGTTGTGCCGCTCACATATATACTTCCATACGCTCTCCACATGGGAACGGACGGTGTATTTATGGCAGAACCCGTATCTAATGTAATAGGTGGAAGTATGTGTTTTATCACTATGCTGTTTACGGTACTGCCTGAACTTAACAGGATGAAAGAGTAAACTTTCACCTGTTAAGAACTCTTACACTTTCTGTATTTTATTTTGTTATCTTAGCTTTTTTATTCAATCCTTTCTTATACAGGAATTTCTTGTAAGTCTTTAAGCTCTTTGCTTGAACTTTACGCCCTTAATTAAGATTGTGACAATTTATTCTTAATCTCCCTGATTTCATTGTCCCCAAAACATCTCTCAGGCAATATAAATGCCTGCATTGCACCGTAAAATATGTAGATATAACCTTTCTCCTCATAAACATTAACTATATCACTGTACTTAACTACAGTTTCACCCTGCTCGCAAGTTTCAGCAATCCTGTCATCTAAAAACTCAACCGAAGCTTTCTCATGATAAGGCAGCTTTCCGTCACTTTTCATTTTCATAATATTCTTTTTAATATTCCTACGCATCAAAACAGGCACGATAAACCACCACAAAACAGTTGATAAAACTGCAACTGCAGCAACCGATATGACAAGACCTCTTTCTATCTTGATAATCAGTAGTGCCAAAACAAAAACAAACATTGCAATAGGAAAAGAAATTCTTGTAGCTAAAAGAGAATACTTCCCAATCTTTGAATGTTTCAGATACGAATAATTAAACTCAATGTAATCGTTGTCATTTAAATCAATATTGTATTTCATAAAAATCCTCCTATCTTTTTACACCAATCCAAATTAAAGAACTTATCAGCAGAAAAAACGGATAAAACATATATGGGATAATATCAAATGCCGATATACTTTTCCCTAATTCCGTAACCGCTGATATTGCAACAAGCATCTGTGCTCCATAAGGCAAAATCCCCTGTGTTATGCAGGAAAATGTGTCCAGCAGCGATGCTGTTTTTTTCGGTGTAATCTCATATGTCTGTGCCATTTCTTTTGCTATCGGATTTGCCATTACTATAGCCACCGTATTATTAGCAGTCGCTATATCCATAGCACCAACTAAAATCCCCATACCAAGCTGTCCGCCCCGTTTTCCTTTGAATACATGATGTATTCCATGTAAAAGTGCATCAAAACCGCCATATACACGAATTAATGCACACAATGCAGCTACAAGGACTGCTACGATACAGGTTTCAAACATACCCGATACACCATTTCCCATATTTGTGACAAGTTCCACAGCAGAAGTCTGTCCCGTAACTAACATTATAAACGCTCCTGATACAATACCCGTCAGCAGTACAAGAAACACATTCCAGCCGATTATCCCTCCCATCAATACAAGTACATACGGTATTATCTGTACCAGATTGTAATTATGATGCACGCTTCCGTTTATATTGGTATTCATCGATAAAACCCCGATGATAATAACAGTCACAACAGCCGCCGGAAATGCAATCCGGAAATTCTGCCTGAATTTATCTTTCATTGCACAACCCTGTCCATTGCACGCAGCAATAGTTGTATCGGAAATAAACGACAGATTATCTCCAAACATAGAACCACCCATTACCGCAGCCACGCAAAGCGGCACTGAAAAACCAGAAGCATCCGCCACCGCAACAGCAATTGGCGTTATAAGTGTTATTGTTCCAACAGAAGTTCCCATTGCAACAGACACAAAACACGCAACGATAAAAAGAACAATAACTGCAAACCGTGCCGGAATTAACTGCAGCATAAAATATGCGACACTTTCTGCACTATCCCGACCTACAACACCAACAAACACTCCGGCTGTCAGAAATATAAGCAGCATTGTTATTATATTTTTGTCTGCCATTCCCTGTGCCATGATTTCAAGTTTTTCATCAAAAGATACCTCTCTGTTTTGCAGACAGGCAGTTAAAATAGCTACTAAAAAAGCCACAATTATTGGAATATTATAAAATCCCATTGGAATTTTCATTATATATTCAAATACAATTCCAAGCCCCAGATATAATACCAAAAATACAAAAATCGGCAAAAGTGCCACCGGATTTACTTTCCTTTTCATGCTCTATCCTCATTTCTAAACACATTGTAAACTGCACACGAAACTAATGCTCCGATACTTGTTGTTCAAATATTTCCGTTTTTATATTTAACTATTTTTAGGTTATTCTGTCAAGGATGCAAACCTATAAAAATAGCCGGATATTCCATAACATCCCAGAACCTTACAAATACCGAAGCCAGTCGATAACAAAGTATTTTTAGTAAAATGAGGTTTAGTAAAATTATACAGACATAAAACTTAATATTTCTTGCCTTAAATTTCATTTTTGTGTATATTATTATTAAATAACTGCTACTGATAAAGAAGCTCAGTATGATGAAAGTGCTAAAAGGCTGCTTGGTCAGAAAATTATACTTGCACATATATTAGCAAAAACAGTTCCTGAATTTAAGGACATGAAACCTACGGATATTGTCTCTCTCATAGAGGGTGAACCTTATATCAGCTCTGTTCCTGTTGAACCCGGACTTACAAACACCGAAAAAGAAAGCAACAGCGAATGCATTGCAAGTGAACTTGCAAACACTGATAAAGAAGTAAACGGCGGACGCATTGTAGGTCTAAACAGTGAAAATACTGAACTCAATGAGGGTATGATAAGATTTGACATTATCTTTTATGTCAGGATGCCATCAAAAAGTAACACAGCAGACAACAATGCAACAGACAAAGAAAGCAGATTATCACAGATAATCATAAATGTGGAAGCACAAAAATCGGAACCCCAAAAGTACGATATTCTAAACAGGGCAATCTTTTATGTGAGCAGAATGATTTCCTCGCAAAAGGGGCGTGATTTTGAAAATTCAGACTATAATAATATTAAACAGGTCTATTCCATCTGGGTTTGCATGAATATGCCTGAATACAGCATGAGCCATATTCATCTTACAAAAGATGACCTGATTGCCAGACACAACTGGCATGGAAACCTTGAACTGCTGAATATTATCATGATAGGACTTGCAAACAATCTTCCGCCACACGATAACACTTACGAAATGCACCGTCTTTTAAGTGCGTTGCTTTCAAAAGATTTAACTGTAAACGAAAAAATAAATATAATAGGAAATGAATATGATATTCCTGTTGAAAATAATTTAAGAGAGGATGTGAATGTTATGTGCAATTTAAGTCAGGGTATAAAAGAAGATGGTATTGCCATCGGCGAGGCACGGGGCATTGCCATCGGTGAAGCACATGGCGAAAAACGCGGCATTGCCACGGCTGAAACCAAGATAGTCCTAAATATGCATAACAACGGACTCACTCCTGAACAGATAGCTACTTTTACAGACAAGAGCATTGGTGATGTAAAAGCCATCATAGAGGGTGAAATTCCGGCTACAGTTGATTAAAACAACTATTGTATAATAGCCAAATCCCATAAACTAAAAAACTGTGGACTAATTATCTTTTAAGAACTCTTAAAGGATAACTATCCACAGTTTTTTTATAAATGCCGCCGCAAAAATTACTTAGACGGAATTCTGCTTGCAATTCTTCCCGCAAAATCATTAAAGTTCTGCGTCTGGAGTATAACCTTTCCCGGTCCTACAAGTCTTGTCAGGAAAAGTCCCTCTCCGCCAAGGAATATGTTCTTAAGACCTTTTACTGTCTCTATTTCATAGCTTACAGTCTTTTCAAATCCGACCACATTACCGGTGTCAACTTTTAAAACCTCACCCGGTGCAAGTTCTTTGATAACTTTATCACCGTCAATTTCAAGAAATACCATACCTGTTCCTGTAATATCCTGGAGTATAAAACCCTCTCCGCCAAAGAAACCTGATGAAAATCTCTTTGTAAATGCAACTGATAGTTCTATTGAAGGCTCAGCACAAAGAAATGCCCCTTTCTGGCAGATAAATCCACCTGTCTCGCCAATATTTATAGGAAGAACTTCACCTGCAACAGTTGATGCAAATGCAATTTCTGCCCCTGCTTTAGTTGCCGTGTATGTTGCCATAAACATTGATTCACCCGTAAACATACGACCAACACCCTTTAAAAGACCGCCTTTCGTATTTGTGTCCATCCGAATCCCCTCGGTCATCCATGCCATGCCACCTGACTGTGTGTACATAGACTCTCCCGGTGAATCAAAAAGCACCTCAACTGCCGGCATTGTATTTCCTACTAATCTGTATTGCATAACTCCCTCTCTTTCCGCACTTTAAGTGCAATCTTTTCAACCAACTTCTTTATCACTTAGTGTAAGGTTCTAAAACATACATTGACATTTATTTTTGACCCTTGCATTATTATATTAACAGATATTAGTATTTATGAAAAGAAAAAACTGCTGTCACTGATACATCTATATAGTACAGTAACAACAGTTATCAATTATATTTAACTCTATCAAGGAAGTAACAGAGCAGGTTACAAATATCCGCTTGTCTTCCAAAAAATATCTATTTCAAAAGCAGCAGAGGATCTACGCTCTTTCCGTTTTCTTTAACTTCAAAATAAAGATTTGTTCCTTCTTCTGTATAATATTTCGTAGGTTTTGCTATATGACCTACTATATCACCTTTGGCAATCTTCTGACCGTTCTTTACATTTAAGTTCTTAAGCTGACCATATATAGCTTCATATCCGTTTCCTATATCAACGGTTACCGTTGTTCCTGTTTCGTCACTTGTCTTTATACTTTTTACAATACCTGCTGCCACAGCTTTTACCTTTTCATCAGCTTTTGCCGCTATAACGACGGCAGGATTTACTTTGTACTGTGCAAGTGTCTTAAAATATACCGTATTGCTGTTGCTAAATTTAAGGATTATGTCCTTTTCGCCGCTTCCAACAGGCCATATCATTCCCTTTTCTGCATCAAATTTAAGAGAATTATCATTTGACATTGTGCTTACCGTTTTATTCTTATCTGTGTTTCTATTCTTTTTTATGTTGCCATCATGCTGTTTTGTATCTGTACTTTTCTTTTTATCATCCGTTTTAGCTGCTGTTTTTTTTACATAAACATCATTATTGTTTTTGTCCGATTTAATTTCTGCCTTTGCATCGTTTAATTTTTCTCTTGCACTTTTAATATTTTTCTTTTTGATGTTTTTTACAGCACCCGAACCTGCCGCTACTGTTTTATTTTCAGTATTTTTGTCTGCTGCATTGTCTTTTTTATCTGACGATGTTTCTTTTTTATCATTTGTATCTGCTGATTTTGTACCTGTCGATGAGTCTGAAAAAAGTTTTGTCCCGTCACTCTGCGGTGCTTTATTCATCTTGTAATATACCCCGCCTATTCCAAGACCACATACAAGTGCAGCACATAATGACACGCAAAGCCCTTTTTTCTTAAAGTTGTTTTCTTTCTTATCATACATACGGCAATCCCTCCATTAGTTATTGTTCACACCTACGGTGCGACCGGCAACAATTACTTTTAAACAAAACAGACACCTCAATGCCATTACTGCTCACCCTTGCAGTGCGACCAGTAATGATTTCAGTCCATTCAAAATGCATCTTCGATGCATGGGGCTGAAATCCTATAAAGCCCATTCATTGGCGTATGCCTGACAGCTAATGTCAGGCATACGAATGAACAATAACTCAATGCCATCAAGTTGTCTGATAGTATCTGTTAATATTCTTAACAGATTTCTTTTTTTTATTCAAAATTATTGTTTAAAATATAATTGCCATATGACTGTATGATTACTTCTCTATTTCACAACATCCTCAAACTGTAAAAAATATCATGTTGCAGCCAAAATGCCATTGTATAACTTTCTCTACGCCACAACATCCTCAAACTGTGAATTATAAAGATTTGCATAAAATCCGTTTGCCGCAAGAAGCTCATCGTGATTTCCCTGCTCTATTATATCTCCGTCTTTCATAACAAGTATAAGGTCGGCATCACGAATTGTTGAAAGCCTGTGTGCAATGACAAAACTCGTGCGTCCTTTCATAAGATTATCCATAGCTTTCTGTATCTCTATCTCGGTTCTTGTATCAACCGAAGAGGTTGCTTCATCAAGGATAAGTATCTTATTGTCCGCAAGAATTGCTCTCGCTATCGTAAGAAGCTGCTTCTGTCCCTGTGACACATTGCTTGCATCTTCGTTAAGTTCCATCTGGTAACCGCCCGGAAGTGTCTGAATAAAGTGATGTGCTCTCGCCGCCTTTGCCGCTGCGATTACTTCCTCGTCTGTCGCATCAAGTCTTCCGTAACGGATATTTTCCATTATCGTTCCTTTAAAAAGCCAGGTGTCCTGAAGCACCATTCCAAATGCGTCGCGGAGTTCACGCCTGTTAAAATCTTTTATATTGCTGCCGTTTAATTTTATCGCACCGCTGTTTACATCATAAAAACGCATAAGAAGTTTTACCATAGTTGTCTTTCCTGCACCGGTAGGGCCTACTATCGCTATCTTTTGTCCCGGTTTTACCTTTGCACTGAAATCGTTAATGATTATCTGCTCAGGATTGTAACCGAAATGAACATTTTCAAATGATACCTCTCCTGTTACTTTTGAAATATCGGCAGGATTTTCTACTATCTGCTGTTCTTCCTCCTCGTCAAGAAATTCAAAAACTCTCTCCGATGCCGCAGACATTGACTGAACCATGTTTATTACCTGTGCTATCTGCTGTATCGGCTGTGTGAAGTTCTTTACATACTGGATAAATGCCTGTATATCACCTATCGTAATTACATTTTTTATTGCGAGCATCCCACCTGCAAGTGCAACTGACGCATAGCCTAAGTTTCCGACAAACATCATTATAGGCTGCATCATTCCTGAAAGAAACTGCGATTTCCATGCTGAGTCATATAAAATTTTGTTTGTTTTTTCAAATTCCTCTATAGTATCTTTTTCACGGTTAAATGCTTTTATTACAAGATGACCGCCGTAAACTTCCTCGACCTGACCGTTTATGTGACCGAGATATTCCTGCTGTGCACGGAAAAATTTTTGTGATTTCTTTGTCACAAGACTTATAAGTGCAAGTGATATAGGAAGTATGACAAGCGCGATAAGTGTCATAAACGGCGAGATACTGAGCATCATTACAAGGACACCGATAAGTGTTGCAACGGATGTGATTATCGTTGTTATGCTCTGGTTAAGACCCTGTCCGAGTGTATCTACATCATTTGTAATTCGTGATAACACCTCGCCGTAAGTGCGGCTCTCAAAATATTTCATCGGCATCCTGTTTATCTTTTCTGATATTTCCTGTCGAAGTTTATAACATACTTTCTGCGTGATGCCGGTCATTATCCAGCCTTGAATAAAGCTAAACAATGCACTGCAAAGATAAAGACCGAGCACAATAAGAAGTATGCGTCCTATCTTATCAAAATCAATGCTTCCTGTTCCGCTTATCTTTGCCATAAGACCCTCAGATAATGCCGTTGTCGCTTTACCTAATATCTTCGGTCCTGCTACGGTAAAGACGGTTGAGCATGCCGCACAAAACATTACGACAAATATGCCTGCCTTATATTTTGCGATATATTTTACAAGTGTTTTTAATGATTTTTTGAGATTCTTAGGCTTTTCGCCCGGCTGCATACCTCTGCCCATAGGTCCTCTCCTGCGTGGCTGTGGCTTTTTAAATTGTTCCTCATTCCTCATTGTCTGACACCTCACTTTCATCCATGCCAAGTTCTTTAGCGGACAACTGGGATTTTGCAATTTCACGATACACATCACAGTTTTTAAGAAGCTGTTCATGCGTTCCCTTTCCGACTACTTTTCCGTCATCGAGAACAAGTATCTGCTCTGCGTGTAATATTGTGCTTATTCTCTGTGCAACAATGATAACCGTGCTGTCCTTTACATTTTCAGATAACGCTTTTCTAAGTGCCGCATCCGTCTTTAAATCAAGTGCCGAAAAACTGTCATCAAATATAAATATCTTTGGATTTTTGGCTATCGCTCTCGCTATTGCAAGACGCTGTTTCTGACCTCCTGATACATTACTTCCACCCTGTGATATTGAGCTTTCGTATTTATCATCTTTCGCCTCAATAAACTCTGTCGCCTGTGCTATCCTGGCGGCTTTCTTTATCTCCTCATCAGTTGCATCATCATTTCCAAAGCGGAGATTTGAAGCTATAGTTCCTGAGAAAAGAACTCCTTTCTGAGGTACAAAACCGATTTCTTCCCTGAGATCTGACATTGAAATATTTCTTATATCTTTTCCGTCAAGCAATATCCTTCCATCCGAAACATCGTATAATCTCGGAATAAGATTTACCAATGTTGATTTGCCGCATCCCGTACTGCCTATGATAGCAGTTGTCTCCCCTGGTCTTGCCACAAAATCAATATCGTGAAGTACATCTTCCTCTGCCCCCGGATATTTAAAATTTACATGCTCAAATGATATTACACCGTCATGGCTTGTAAGTTTTTCCGGCTCGTCAACCTCTTTAATAGAAGATTCTGTACGGACAACCTCGTCAATACGCTCTGCTGCGACAGCCGCACGCGGGAGCATTATCGACATCATCGTAAGCATAAGGAATGACATGACTATCATCATCGCATATGTTATAAATGCAGTCATAGCTCCGACCTGCATATTTCCACCGTCAATCTTTTTAGCACCAAACCACACAATGCCGACTGTAAGAATATTCATTATCATCATCATGCCCGGCATCATAAATGTCATAACCCTGTTTGTAAAAAGCATTGTCTTTGTGAGGTCTTTATTTGCCTCGTCAAATCTTTCTTCTTCTTTTTTCTCCCTGCCAAATGCACGGATAACTGAAAGTCCGGTAAGAATTTCTCTCGAAACAAGGTTGATATTATCGACCAGCTTCTGCATAAGTTTGAACTTAGGCATAGCGGCAGACATAAGTACCATGACATATCCGAGTATAACAGCTATCGCAAGCACGATTATCCATCCCATGCCTGCTCCCGTCTGCACAACTTTTAACACACCGCCGATTCCAAGAATAGGTGCATATGCAACCATTCTTAAGAGCATTACCGATACCATCTGTATCTGCTGGATGTCATTTGTACTTCTCGTGATAAGTGATGCAGTTGAAAACTTATCCATCTCAGCATTTGAAAATCCGACAACATTTTTAAATACTTTTTCCCTGAGTGTCATACCGATTCCTGCTCCGACTCTCGAAGCAAAGAAACCGACGATCACTGTCACCACACCCATAAGAAGTGCCATTCCAAGCATTTTTAGTCCCGCAAACAAAAGATATGATTTCTGGATATGGTCAACATCAATGCCTGCCGCCTTATCACAGGAAACCGCATAGGCAACACCCATTGATTTAACAAGAGAACTTCCCATTGCATCTATAGTATCACTCATCTTATCCCTCATAGACAAAATGCTCTTTTTATCCATCTTGCCACTCTGCGTCATTCCGGCAAAAAACGGTCTTGCGTCAACGCAGTCAACCTTGACTTTGTTTCCGTCATCATCCTCTTTTTCCTGTTTGAAACTCTTAAGTTTCACACCGAGTGACTCGCCAAGCTGCTCGACACTTACATTTTCAAGTTCAGACTCTTTCTTTCCCATCTGATTTGCAATCGTCTTTTTGAAGCTGCTTACCTCTAAAGTGCTCATCTGATAATTCATGATAAGCGGCAAATTAAGTTTTTCATCCGCTTCGTCAAGCTCCTTAGATGACTTATCCTTAAGTTTATAAAACTCTCCATCCGCTTTATACAGACCTTTCCACAAATCAGCTTCATCATCCGTCATAATAAACTGTGCCGTTTTAAACTCACTCTTTGTAAGTTTCTCAGGCACAATATGTTCAACACCGCTGTTCTGAATACCCACATCGATAATATCCGATGTGTAAGACGGAAGCGACAGATCACACCACGCCTGCACAAACAGCAAAGCAATGATAATAATAACCGCTTTCCAGTAAGGAAGCATATTTTTAAATATTTTACCCATTTTTCTATCCTTTCTTTACTTTCTATCTCCTAATTCTTATAGACATTTGCGAAACTGTCATAATTTTAAATTGATTGTGGAGATATAACAAAGAATGTTAGCCGACATTTTTGTCACCGTCAGCACTTAGTCAGTGTCTTTTACTGACTTATGTACTGCTACGAGTGACAACATAGCGCAAGCGTGCCGGCGGTATTCTTTGCTATATCCACACAATCTTCACAGCCTACAATCAGTTTCGCATCATATCTATTTCTTAATCTTTCTAATTTCAATCTCCTTTTTCGCAATATCATATATGTTATTCAGATATGCTACGAGTTGTGAAAGTTCATCCTCATCAAGTTTTGATAAAACTGCTTCTCCGAAATTATGCATCGTTTCTTTTACTTCCTGCATAACTTCTATTCCCCTGTCAGTCATCTCAACATAAGTATTTCTCCTGTCATTTTTATTTATTGTCCTTTCGACATATCCTTTGTCCTCAAGACCTCTGATAGTTCTCGATATTGCAGATGGAAGTACATTTGTCTTTTTAGCAAGTTCAGAAATAGTTATCTTTCCATCTTCGCTCTTATTTACAATATTGTTCATCGCCCAAAAATCAGCACCGCTGACATTTGGCATCATCTCACCAATCCTCAGTTTATGAAACTGATACATAGCCTTAAAAAGTTCCTCAAATTTATCATTCATCATCTCACCTCATCAAAAAAATAATAATGTTTACACCTGTAATGTAATCAGTTGGCAGCAAAAAACATCATTTAAAAACTTATCGTATTTAATATAATGTACTACATAATATATAACCTTTTCAAAACTTAACATCGTTATATATTGCGTATGTGAAATAGTAACACCGTTAATTGCAAATGTCAACCACAAAATATCCATGCACCAGTAACAACACCGAACTCAGCACTTTTACTTTATCTGTTTTAATGCTACAATTAACTTAATACTTTTAAACAACACCGGCATACTGTATCACTGACTTACATTTAAATACACGACAATATGTAATTTATATGTTGAATATCAATGACACAATAAACATATATTGAGGGGATGAAGGAGAATATATATGAGCACATACATGGAAAATATTTATAATAACAACGAAAATAATAATTTTCAAAGTACTTACGATTCGATAATCAATGAATTGATTAACTTAGAAAATCTTACACCAGACAAAAGCAGAGCAACATTCTTAGAGTCAATTTTCAAACAGCTTTGCACTGTTACAAACAGCAGTGCAGCTTTTATCTTTGAATTATTTAACAAAAATATATATGAACTTAAATTTAAGTATTTGAAAAACGGCTATCATTTATCTGATACTCTGCCTGACATATTTTCGGCAGAAACAATCCCTGACTGGCACAGCCGTTTGTCCAAGCGTCAGATAATCATCGAAACAGATATTAAGGACAGTTCTACTGCCATGACTGATGAGAATAATAAACTTCTTAACGCCGGTATAAATTCTGTTATTGCATTTCCTATATCATATGCCGGAAACTTTCTCGGATATATCAGACTTGATGCACCTTCCTTTCCAATTTTGCCTTTCCACCTGATGCTTATGCGTACGATAGGTATGCATCTTGGCAGTATATGGCAAAATATAGATAAGGATTTTCTCCTTATGCAGCGTCAGGACATTATAAATGAAAATAAATCTGAGCTTGAAAAAGAAAAACAGTTTCTTGATGTTTTGTGCCGTGACTATACCTCCGTGTATTATGTCGATCTTGAAAAAAACACTCTGGAACTGCTCAAGCTTGACAAAATTGCAAATGCCGCTAATTTCATTCCGGTTGAAAATCCAGAACCGCTCGACTATACTGAAACAATTAAAATTTACGCTGAAAAATATATAGCATCTGAAAGTATTGATTTCTTTAAGAAAACAATGGATATACAAAATCTTAAAGATGAGCTAAAAAATAAAGAACGATTGGTATTCAGATATCGAAGCGTACCAAATCTTTTAAGACAACAGTATTTTGAAACTGTCATTGTACGAATTTCACTAACTGTTTCAGACTACAAACTCTTACTCGGTTTCAGACATATTGATGACATTGTGGCGATTGAGCAGAAAAAACAGTTTGAACTTGAACAGGCACTTGCAGAAGCCAATCTTAAAAATGAAGTTATATCTGCACTAAGCCAGATATATTATACAATTTTTCTTATAGACTTGGAAAAAGATACATTTAAAGAAATATCCGGAAAAAGCGGCTCCCATAGACTTGCAGGAAAAACAGGCTGTGCATCCTATGAAATGAACAAATTGTGCAATGAATTTATTGTTCCCGAATACAAAGACAGACTGCTGCAGTTCTTTGATATATCGACACTTGCAAAACGCCTTGAAAATGAGGAAACCATAGCAACAGAGTACCTGACTACTGACAATAACTGGCACACTGCAAGATTTATAGTAAGAAAACGAAACGAAGCAAATACCGTAACGGATGTTTTATATGTCACACAGATAATAAGTGCGAGCAAACGCCGTGAACAAAGCTGGATTTCAATAGCTGAAGAAGCAAATAAAGCAAATGTTGCAAAAACAGAATTTATATCACAGATAGCACACGACATAAGAACACCGATGAATGCAATTATGGGATTTACAGATATAGCCGCAACGCATTTAACCGAACCTGACAAAGTAAAATACAGTCTTGAAAAAATTAAACTTTCAGGCAACTTTTTATTAGAGCTTGTCAATGAAGTTCTCGATATTTCAAAAATAGAAAACGGACAGATGAAAATTACACCAAAGGAAATAAATATCTGTGAAATTTTTGATGAATTTCCTCCATTATTGGAACAGATAAAACTTGGTAAAGACCTTGACATCAAATGTTTTAAACATGATATTTTATATAGTGAATTATTTGCCGACCCACTCCGTATCAAGCAGATATACACAAATATACTATCTAATGCCATAAAATACACTCCTGACGGAGGAAGTATTATTTTTGAAATGTATCAACAAGAAATACCAGGCAGCAAAAACATACGGCTTATCGCTAAAGTAAGTGACACCGGCATTGGTATGTCAAAAGAATATATTGAAAATATGTATTCAAAATTCACGCGTGAAACTGATTCAAGAATAAATAAAGTTCCCGGATATGGGCTTGGTCTGTCGATTGTTAAATATCTCACTGATATAATGAACGGCAGCATAGATGTTCAGAGCGAACTCGGCAAAGGAACTACTTTCACCGTAACATTGGAACTTCCATATCTTAAGGAGCGTTCAAAAAATGCCACTGAAACTTTGACAATAGAATATTATTCAAAAATCTGCTCCGGAATGAACCTGCTTATAGCGGAAGACAATGAATTAAATTACGAAGTCATATCTGAACTTTTGAAAATGCATGGCATAACCTGTGAACACGCCTCCGACGGTTCTATATGTGTTGAAATGCTTAAAAATTCTAAAAAGCATACCTATGATGCGATACTTATGGATATGCAAATGCCCGTAATGAACGGACTTTACGCAACAACCGCCATAAGAAACATGAATAGTTCCGAAGCTCATACTATTCCTATCATAGCAATGACTGCAAATGCCTTTAAAGAAGATATTGAAAAATGTCTTAACGCCGGCATGAACAAGTATTTATCAAAGCCTGTTGATATTTTCAAACTTTTAAAAGTACTGTCAGAATTTAGAAATTAGAAAATAAGTCCCCACTCACCACTTCTATTGCATAGACCAATAAGTGGTGGGTGGGGACTTATTAAAATAAAACTTTTACCTGATTTTATTTTCCATCTTTATCGTCAGCGTCCTCAAAATATCCACTCGGCATATTCTGTGGATGAACCGTTTTTACCGATGATACTTCAGCATTATTCGTATTGTCAAAATCATCCGTATCATTTGAATATACAGATTTATTATCCTGATTTTGTGGCTGCGTATTTACTTTTTCATATGGATTTTGGTTCTGTGGCTGCACATTTACCTCTCCATATGGATTTTGGTTCTGTGGCTGTCTATTTACTTCTCCGTATGGATTTGGACTTTGTGACTGTGCATTTACTTTTTCGTATGGATTTGGACTTTGTGACTGTGCATTTACCTCTCCGTATGAATTTGGATTCTGTGGCTGTGCCACAGCCTGCACATTTGCATCAACCATGTTTCTGTAATGTATATCCGCATGAGTGTAAACCTTTTTCTCATGATAATATACAACATTTGTATCACTTAAAATATCGTGAAGTCCTCTTTTTTTCTTGTCAATAGCAATCATGATATATCCTATCGAGAGTATAAGTGCAGACAAAAATCTTCCTACTGTCTCTCTGAATGTCACTTCAAAAAATGTCATTTTTCTATCTTCGGCACTCACCACTCTTATCTGAAAAAGTTTCTTTCCAAGCGTTGAACCCGTAAAATATGTGAGCATGACAAAGTATGCCGCCTGCATAATGTAAAACAATATATCTTTGATAGAATATTGAAAGATAAAATCCTTTACTAAAAAGTTATCGGGACTTGAAATCGTTGTGACCCATACGGGAATCCTGACGATAAGCATAGCCGCCCAGACAATTACAGTATCAACTATATATGCTGCAAGACGAACAAAAAAGCCTGCATATATACGATTATCCGGTCTATTTTGCATAATATTTAAGCACCCCATTTCCATTGTTTTGAACAATGTCCTCTGCAAGATCAATATCTGACTTAGGAACAATGTCTTTTACTGCACCAAATATACTGCTAAACATTCCTGATAATGAATCCTTTTCAGGTGTATAATAAGTTATGTCCTCCGAAAATCCTGCTTCTTTTGCAAATGCTTTCTTTTCGTCTTTGAGAGAGCCAACCTCATCCACGAGATTTATTTCCTTTGCCTGCTTTGCTGAATAGATACGACCATCTGCTATTTTCTTTACTGCCGACTTATCCATCTTTCTGCCATCAGCAACAATTCCCACAAACTGGTCATAAGCTTCATCTACAAGTGACTGTAAGATACCTCTCTGTTCTTTTGTAAGCTCAAGTCCCTGAGAACCCATGGCTTTATTTTTACCGCTTGTTATATCAATCTCTTTTATACCAAGTTTGTCATAAAGTTTCTTGCAATTTGTAAGTGAAACTATAACGCCGATAGAACCCGTCCAGCAATTCCTGTTTGCATAAATCTTATCTGCTGCCATTGAGATATAATATCCGCCTGAGCAAGCCTGTGATGCAAAATATGCCCATATCGGTCTTTTTGTCTTTTCTTTATATTCCATAAGTTTAAGATACATCTCATCACTCTCATAAACAGCTCCTCCCGGACTGTCCACATAAAGAAGTATTCCCTTATTTTTATCTGACTTTTCCATCTTTTCAATATATTTTAAATAAAAGTCATGATTGTATGTGCTGTCTGATGTAAGACTGTTAGATGAAGAAGCTCCGATTTCCCCCTCAATATTTATGACACCGACAAAATCTTTATTCGGAAGCTCTATATTTGAATCTCCCGAAACTGACGAAAACATATCTTTCACTATACTGCTTGTTTCTGTTTTGTTTTGCTTAATAAGTTTTGAACCTATCACATTTGATGCAACACCTGTGATTCCAACCGCTATTATCACAACTCCGGTAATCACGATGCCGACAATTTGTTTTGTTTTCATAAAATTTTCCTTTCCCTACTAATCTGCAATATGCACTTTCATGCATTTTGTGCACTTTCATGCATTTATTGTATGCAACATGGATAATTTTACCACAATGAAGCTATTCGGTCAAAAAACATAAAATTAATTACACTGTAGTCCTGTAAAATCCGGTTATTTTGTTTAACCGACAGCTAATGTTAAAATTTAAAAAACGGCATCACACTACATTATGTGCTTTTTCCTATACATTTAAAAAAATCCCCCGTTTTACTGCTATCGCAGTAAAACGGGGAATGATTTGTAACATTCTCTTTTGCACATTTTGAAGTCTTTATTAAAACCCTTAATATATGCAATTTAGAGTGTAACAGTTCAGCTACAAAAATATAATCGGTAATATCAGAGCTTGCTCATTCTATAATAATTTGCTATTACACATTATAATGAACCAGCCGGCACTCATATAGACTCACAATTAGTCAGCATCCGTAACCTCAACTTTAACTTTGTCAAGATGCCAGATTTCTTTTGCATACTCCTCAATAGTTCTATCTGATGAGAATTTACCGCTCTTTGCTGTATTTAACATAGCTGAACGAGCCCACTTCTTCTCATCCTTGTAAGCTGATTCAACTCTTTCCTGAGCTTCTGCATATGATCTGAAATCTTTAAGGATAAAGTACATATCAGGTCTGCCGCCCTGTCCGTCAAGAAGTGAATTGTAAATATCTCTAAACTCTTCAAAATTGCCCTGTGAGTATGTCCCGTCTACAAGCTGTGTAAGAACGGCACGGATGTCTGCATCCGAATTGTATATATCTCTTGGATTGTACTGTCCGTTGTGCTCATATGCGATTACCTCATCTGATGAAAGACCGAAGATAAATGCATTTTCCTCACCAACTTCGTCAACTATCTCAACATTTGCACCATCCATCGTACCAAGTGTGAGTGCACCGTTTAACATAAACTTCATGTTTCCTGTTCCTGATGCTTCTTTACTTGCTGTTGAAATCTGCTCTGAAACATCTGCTGCCGCAAAGATAATCTCGGCATTTGATACTCTGTAGTTCTCAATAAATACAACCTTAATCTTTCCATTGATTGAAGCATCATTATTGATAACATCACCAACGCTGTTGATAAGCTTAATGATTGATTTTGCTCTCATATATCCTGCCGATGCCTTTGCACCGAATATAAATGTTCTAGGATAGAAGTCCATTCCCGGATTCTGTTTTAATTTATTGTAAAGGTACATTACATGAAGAATATTTAAAAGCTGACGCTTATACTCATGTAAACGCTTTACCTGCACATCAAAGATAGAACGAGGATCTACTTCGATTCCATTATGCTCTTTGATATATTTTGCGAGTCTTACTTTATTCTTATACTTGATATTCATAAACTCTTTCTGGCTGAGTTCATCATCAGCATAAACAGAAAGTTCATTGATATGTTTAAGATTTGTAATCCAGTCATCACCAATCTTATCTGTAATCCACTGTGCAAGCAACGGATTTCCATGAAGTAAAAATCTTCTCTGCGTGATACCATTTGTCTTATTGTTGAACTTCTCAGGCATCATCTCATAGAAATCTTTAAGTTCCTGATGTTTAAGAATCTCAGTATGTAGTTTAGCAACACCATTAACAGAAAAACCTGCTGCTATTGCAAGATGTGCCATCTTAACCTGACCGTCATAAATGATAGCCATTTTCTCAACCTTGCTGTTATCATCAGGATATGCAGCCTGAATCTGAAGTACAAATCTTCTGTTTATTTCTTCAATAATCTGATAAATTCTTGGAAGAAGTCTTGAGAACAGCTCTAAAGGCCATTTTTCAAGTGCTTCTGACATGATTGTATGGTTTGTGTATGCACATGACTTTGTGGTAACATCCCATGCTTCATCCCATGAAAGATTATACTCATCCATAAGGATACGCATAAGCTCTGCAACAGTAACTGTAGGATGTGTATCATTTAACTGGAATACGACTTTTTCATGAATTTTACGAATATCATCATGCTTTTCCATATATTTCATAACTGCACGCTGAATACTTGCAGATACAAAGAAATACTGCTGCTTTAATCTAAGCTCTTTACCTGCCATATGGTTATCATTTGGATAAAGTACCTCGCAGATAGTTCTTGCAAGATTTTCCTGCTCAACTGCTTTCTGATAATCACCCTTATCAAATGAATCAAGATTGAATGTATCAATAGGCTCTGCATCCCAAATTCTCAATGTATTTACAACATTATTATTGTAGCCAACGATTGGAAGATCATAAGGAACGGCTCTTACTGACTGATAATTCTCCTGAACAAACTTATCCCTGCCGCACTCATCCTTGCGGATAGCAACATAACCGCCAAACTTAACCTCGACCGCATACTCAGGTCTTTTAATTTCAAATGGATTTCCATATTTGAGCCAGTCATCCGGCTTTTCAAGCTGATAACCATTTTCAATAACCTGCTTAAACATTCCATACTTATAACGAATACCACATCCATATGCCGGATATCCAAGTGTTGACAACGAGTCAAGGAAACAAGCTGCAAGTCTTCCAAGACCACCATTTCCAAGTGCAGCATCCGGCTCCTGATCCTCGATCACATCAAGATCCATACCAAGTTCTTCGATAGCATCTTTTATTGCCTGATTTCCTTTTAAGTTAATGATAATGTTTCCTAAAGCTCTACCTGTAAGGAACTCCATTGACAAATAATAAACTGTCTTAACATCCTGTTCCTCATAAGTTCTGTGTGTAGCCATCCACTGATCTACGATAAAATCCTTAACTGCATATGCTACAGCCTGAAACTTCTGCTGATCATCAGCTTCATTGATAGATTTTCTAAATAAAACTTTTAAATAATCCTCGACTTCCTTTTTAAACTCTACCTTGTTCAATTCTTTCATACTATTTACTATCCTCCTGCTTTTACTTCCACAGCCAACTATGTCTGATATTTACTATTATAAACCACAGTCCTCTAAAAATCAACGAAAGCAATTACAACATATAATATCTTTCTGACGCTGATTTTTGATAATTTTTTCGGTTCTTTGTACCTTATTTCCTTAAAAATATACATAAAAAGCATTTTTTATTCATAATATTTTACTAATATAATAAAGTGAGGCAGCCCTATGTTCAATCGAAACAAAACCTCATTTCACCGAATTCAAGTTTATATTTTTCTCCTATCAGCCGCATTATCATCAACTTTTTTGTTTAGCGGATGCAGCAAACAGGATGATTATCCAAAAACTAGGGATATAGATTACACTGTCGTAACTGGTAGCGAAATCCCACAGGAACTCAGAAAAATGATAAGGGAACGCAAAGAAAATGCCTTTGAACTCAGTTTTTCATGTGAGGGAGAACTCTATATAGTAAAAGGCTACGGCAAACAGCTTTCACCTGATTTCAGCATAACCGTCAATGAACTTTATCTTTCAGATAACTATATCGTATTTGACACGGAATTATATGGTCCTAAGCAAAAATCAACTTCTAAAGCCAAGAGTTATCCGTATATTGTAGTTAAAACAGAATATATCAACAAATCTATTGTTTTTAAGTAGTATTATGCAAGTGACAAAATCAGACAGCAATGGAACAATACACGGCATCAGTTGATTTCAAAATGTCTTTTAGCTCCAGCACCCTGGTGTACTCAAACAACAATAAAACATATATCCGCAAATGTAATCTCATCCCTGACACTACACTTTGTTTTTACATTTGCGGCAATTTTTTTGCCATTTATAAAAGTCCCGTTTAAAGAACCTTTATCGGTAACATACAAAAAATTTTCATCTGCCTCAAGTACTGCGTGTATCCTGCTGATATAATTCTGTGGAAATACAACTTCATTTTTTACACTCCTGCCTATATGCACACACTCCTCCATTCCACAGCCAAACGAAACAGACTTCTTTATATCTATGGCTCTTGGAACGAACTCCCTCACCAGCACATCTTTTATATTTCCTCTCACCAGCGTGAATTTTTTACTTCTATCCCGACAGACTTCGCCAACTTGATAATCTTTGCCCGTCATGCAGATTTCACCGTCTTGATAAGACTTTCTATTTTTAAAAATCTTACTATATTTAGAGCTTTTTCCTGCCTTACGGACTTTGCCATCGCTATAATCTTTTCTGTACGAACCTGTTTTATTAACTTTACAGACTTTTTCCTCCACACCGATTATATCAGATTGATAAATTTTATCATTACAGTTATTTCTTTCTCTCCGGCACTCACCGGAAAGTTCCTTTTTCGTCTGCTCCGACTGTATTCTTCTGCCTTTATCTTCCACAGATATTTTGTCTTCACATATCTCACTATTCTTTAAATCATGAATTTTCTTTTTTTCATCTACAAACTCCTCAATGTCACCGATAAAAAAACTATCTGTTGAAACAATTTCATATAATTCATAAATAAATTCCGCCCCCTCCCTGTCCTCATGCTCCACTGCCCTCATAAGTTCTTCCGTCATATCTTTCAACTGTTTTCTATATGAAATATCATGGTCCGGAAAAATACAGAAAGCAAACTCCCTGAACTTTCTTTTAGTATATATAAGCTCCATTTTAAACATAATTGAATCAAATGATATAAGATATTTTTTACAACTTTTTGCAATCTGTATAACCGCAGTATATATACGACACAGCTCATTATACCCAACACTTTTTATATTTATCGCATCTTTCATAGAAATCATATCTTTTATATCATAATACAGACAAAATTTATCATCCATATATCTAATGTCATATGTAAGCACTCCCGGTATCTTGTTATTTTTAAGCATTTTCAGTTCTATCGTTTCATTTTCTGCTGTTTCACTATCCACATCATCAATCTCATACACAATATATGAACCAAATGCACCATCTTTTTTTTCATATTTAACCATAATTTTTATTTTCACCTCCAAAAGCCATTTGCAGCTTTTTACTGCTTAGTATTTTTTCTCCAAAGCATACTTTCCGGTTTCAATTTCAAGCATCTTGTTTTTAAGCAGATTTTGTTTTTCTTTTTCATAAAGTAAGCTATAACGGGAATATTCATATTCGCAACAGCATTTGCCTTAGCTGTCACATACTTAATACCAACATTGCAATCCGCATTTTTGACTTTTAGGACTATTAAATTTTTTGATACCTTTTCTTTATAGCCTGTTACGGTATTTACTTTTTTTCCTAACGAACTCTCAGCACTTTTCTCAATCTTTTCTGCTAAATTGTCAGTAACTACATTCCTGCCAGATACATTTTCATTCTGCGCAGCACTCAACACTACTGTCCTTAGATTTTCCTGCAAAACCACTTTATCATGCAGAAAAAAGAGCATATACATGATTGCAAAGACAATACCCAGTATCATTGGAACAATAAAAGCTGCTTCAACCGTGTAATTACCTGATATATCATATTTTTTAATCATTTTTCTTTTTTTGCCTACCTCCTCATATTCAACAGATGTATCTTCTTTCTGATTTACATCCTTACATTTTTCAACAGATATATCTTCTTTCTGATTTGCATCTTTACATTTTTTATAACTTCTCATATTTTTATTATTATAATCAATCTTTTCCAATAACCCTCCCCCTGTCAAACCATAAAGCTGCTTACATATGCCATAAAAATAAACGGTACCAGCGGTATTTCATATTTTTTTTCTTTTCTTTTAACTATCACAAGATATAATGCAGCAAAAAACGCAAACATCACCGACATAAAAATAATGTAAAAAGCTTTTTCCATGCCCACAAAACACACAATACATGAATACAGTAAGGCATCTCCCATGCCGATTGCTCCTTTTGAAACAAAAGATAATGCCGCAAATAAAGCAGCCGCAAACAAACCTGCTGTAATATTATGAATACTGATGTTTTTTTCAATAAATCCACAAATCATAAGCATACAAAAAAATAATATCAGCACTCTTATATCAACCGTTCTTTTTATAATATCCGTTATCATACATATAGCAAGACATAATCCAAGTAATATCGTTACTGCCATATATCTATCCCCTTTCCATACATTTATTGCACTCTGACATTCCTCCTACTTTCGATTTTTTTACCTTTTTTATATTTCTTTTTATTCCTGAACAATGTCCTGACATATGATACCGGTTTCCATAATCTGTTATGTAAATATAAGTCCCTACAGTTTTAGAGTATTTTAAACAATGCTCACATCTTTTGTATTTCCCTCCTGAAAGATTTCTCATTCCGTCAATTTTATCTGCAAAAACTCTCTTTACACTCGGTTTTAAATATGTGCAGTCAGAATGTGTATGATAGACTTTGCCTGTCTCCGTTATATAAACATCTTCATCCCCTGCCGTTTCATCAGTCAGCATACTTTTTCCAGCATACTCACTCACAACCATCTGGTGGTAAAAATTCTGTCCAAACCCTGCCATTCCAAATGGAACTTTCTTTTTGTATTTCATATAACAGACCTTATATCCGCCTTTATCTGTCCAGTTTATTATATTTTTACCATTTAAAAACGAAGCTATATTATCTGTAAGCATTCTGATTTTTTCATATGAATATTCAGATTTGTCCGAATTATTTTCATTGGTATCATGACTGTATATCGCATATCTGTCTGCTGCATCATACAATTTTGCATAATTTTCATTTATTCCAAATAGAATATTAAATTCATACAACAATGAAAACAACACCAGAAAAAATATAGGAACACAAAATGATGCTTCAACCGTAATTGATGCTTTTATATTTTTATCCATATCTGTGACTAACGCTCACCTGCCTTCTAAATTTTTTATACTTCAAATCCTTTCCATACATATTCCATAAAAACGGAAATGCAAATTTCATACTATATGTAATATTGTAATCCGCTGCTACTATACAATCATGGATGCGAAAACTCTCATTATATCTTGTTCTCAAATCATGTTGGATAATATCAAATAGTCTGCTTTTTATTTTTTCTTCCGGAACCACCGCAAGAAATGCAAAAAGATATTCCCTGTAATCTATAAAATTTGCTGTTATCTTTCCATCACTTTCTTGATACTGCCGTGCTTTCTCTCTAAAAAAACTGCCTGATACGGTACATATTTCTTCATATTTTATTTTTATATCAGTTGTATTTTTTAACAGTGGAATTTTTTTACCGTCAAGAAGTGCTGCTGTATCTATACATGACTCCTCAAATGCTAAGATTGCAATTATTGCATACTGAACCCCTTTTATGACCGGCTCTATTCCTGTTATTCCTGCTATTGCAGTCGCTGTGGCAAGTGCTTTTGCTTTTATCACTTCATCTTTTGAAATGATTGCAAAATTTATAAGCATACGCATAGAAATTATCCTATTTATAACTCCAGTCAGATTATCCCTTTCGTTTTCTTTTCCGCATATCAGATATTCCATACCATAATCAACTGCACTTGCAGAACTCTTTGCATAAGATGTAAGTTTCTTTTCCGCATAAATCATCTCTGACAATTTATTTGTTCCACAGCTTCCTATAGCCTTAAAGTCAGTATCCTGCATATCAGTGTTTGAGAATATATTTTTTAAAAATGAACCGGCACTCTCATAATCCTCTGTTTTCTCATGTTTTTTTGATTTTGAAATTTTCTTCTCTCCATCTTCCGATAAAACATTTTTTCTAGCTTTATTCTCTCCACCGCCTTTCAATAAAACATTTTTTCTGACTTTATTTGTTTCAATGCCTTCCAATAAAACATTTTTTCCAGCTTTATTCTTTTTACTGCTTTCCGATAAGACATTTTCTTTAACTTTTTTTTCTTCACTGACATAACCATCTTCTACAAGTGCTTTTTCTATGTTCTCATTTGAAACTTCAGAAATATCACACACCAGCGAAAGATAACCATTCTGTACCAGTTCCTTAAACATTTCTAATGGGTTTCCAATATCCGCATCTTCCATGTCATTTCTTTTTTCATCGGCTTTATCCCTTTTGGCTTCTGTTTTATCGTTTTTCTCAGATTTATTTCCATCCTTATCCGAATTTTCAATCTCTGTTTTTCCTTGCTTTTCCTCACTCCCCTTTTCATTCTTATCAGAATATTTTTCCTTATATTTTCCCGTTTCATAACTGTCTGCATCATCAAGTTTTTTATAAACTTCCTTTTCATCATATGTACCATCCTCAGAATGTTTATTTTTTATCTTGTCTGCAATTTCATCGACAGTATCGCTCACAAGACACGCCTTTATCTGCCTGTCCCAATTATCACCATCTTTAAATCCCTGACTTTTTTCAGTCTTTACAGTTATATTTTTTATTTTATATATGTCCGTATATGTCAATAACGCATTTTCCGGCTTTACGCAAAGATTTTTTTTAACAATTTCCCTAAATTCCTGACACATATCATCATAATCAAGCCCATTATAACCACCATATCCAAACAAGCCATACTCCTTATAAAGTTCCAGATTATAATCACCAAACAAGGTCTTTTCTGCACTCAGCGATGCATTTTTCATATAGCCTGTTGAAGATATGATTCTTGTATTTTCAAATATAGCAAGTATAAGACTTAATATAATCATAAAAATAAAGGTCATAAAAACGGTTATGCTTCCCTGTGCTGTTAATTTTTTCTTATTCATCAAGTTCAATATCTTCATTTATCGTTTCCGAATCCTCATTTATATTTGAAAATGCACTGCTTACAATACCCGTTATCTGTTTTCTAAATATAACCACCAGCATTATAAGCACTACAAGAATAAGAATAATCTCAACCACACCTATTCCATCTTCCTCATAAATCAAATCTCTTAAATCGTTCTTTCTTATCATAATTTTTTCCTCTCTTTCTCTACAATGTACTCTCGTCATCTCCTCAAAACGAGTCATTTCGGCTAGATTTCCAATATACTGTTTCCATTTTCTTGTCGCACACACCGTGTACGCATACATACTTTGTATGTATTGCGAAAATGTCATTGTATCTCAAAAATTCTTCTCAAAATTCTTCGTTCAGAAGATTCCGAGAGTACATTACATACCTGCAAAAGCAGCGTACATTATTATTGCAAATATTATCACCATCATTATCATCATGGGAAGAAGAAGCTTTGTTCCTGCTTCCTCTCCAAGTATTTTGACATTCTCCTTTCTCTCGTTAAATACATCTGCGGATTCATACTCCAAAATCCTTATCAGGTCTGCGGTTCCTTTTTTCATATTTTGCACAAGTAATGTGCAAAACTTCATATAGCTTAAAAGTCCTATCCTCCTCCCAAACAGCTCATATGCCTTTTCTTCACTAAGTCCATTTTCCATCTGCCTTCTTGTCAGAAGCATTTCTTCTATAAGATAATAATTATCCCGATAATTCTTACTCAAATAATTTTTATCAGTATAATTATTAGCTTTTGATTTCTCACCCTCTGTTTCCGTTATACGAATCCACGCATTTTTTACCGGTAATCCTGCATTTACCAGCAATACAAACTTTTCTATCATCTCAGGATATGCAAGTTTTAACTGCTTTTCCCTGTCTGACACTTTACTTTTTGTCATGCTTTCAAGTAAATATGGAACAACAATAAACATAACTGCCATAATTGCCGTAAGTTTCCACAAAGGCTCATATCTATTTATGCCATATTTGATTTTTTTCCCTGCGACTTTTTCAGGAAGTTTAAAATATCTCAGACTTTTTGTTTTTTCCATAGCATCTGAAAGAAGTTTATCCAACTCGTCCCATATACTTTGTTCGTTTCCTTTTTTTACTGGAGTTACAATAACATTAAACCTTAATTTTTCCTTGAATGCCTCATATTTTATAACAGCCGTAAGTCCGACCTGCTGCGGCTTACTTATCCTGCTGCCATATACTTTTCCCTGTTCCGATATAATTTTCTCATCCTCAGAAAACCACGACACCACAAACATACTTCCTTTAACTTTTTTCATAAGATACAGATTTTTACAGACTTTATCAGAGGATTTATTTTTTCCAAGATAATGTGCATAAATATATTTTTTTACCTTTTCTGACTGTATCTTAATTTCCTCGTCACTATATTTTCTCTCTGGTAATGTTATATCTAATTCTTTTTCTAACCCACCTATTTTTGTCTCTACCTTTATCTCTTTTTGTTCGCCACCAATGTCATTTTTCTCAATATAATAACCGCAAACCAGTTCCCGGTCATTCTGACATGATAACAACGTCACAAAAAACAATACCTGACATATTCCAAGCATATACAAAAATACCGATATATGTTTTATGTAATAATCCCGTTTTATATCATCATCACTTTTTCCAACATACAATTTTCTGTATCTTTTTAAGGTTTCTTCCTTTAACTCCATATGAAGTCTATTCTGCAAAATACTTAAAATCCTTTTTGCCGCCGGTAGTATAAAATTATATGTTTTATCAGTTTCAGCCCGCATTTTCTTTTTATTTAAAAACCATTCATAAAGCAGAAATGCAAAATATAAACATAATACTCCGACACTAACACCAAATAAAATAATATCCCTCAACATACCCCTCCTTCTTATTTGTAGATTTACATCTTGTCCTAATCAATGCTGCAGCCTGCCATCTGCAGCCAGGCGGATATTCACAATCCACTCTGCCATTTCCCTGATAGCGTTAAATTTTTATATTTGCTATCTTATTGCTGAGCATACAGCCGAATATGTATATCAAAAACAATATTGTCATAAAAATATGCCCGCCCACCGTATAAAGGCAATCCAAAAAACCTGGTGAGGTTATCCAGAAATATACGATTATCAAAAGCGGTACTACATTCATTATCCTGCTTTCCATCTTTTTTGCCGCTATCATTGTTTTTATCTCCCTATTGACTTCTATCTTACTGCTTATCTTATCTGCCGTAGATTTAACTATTTCAACCATATTTCCACCTGTTTTCTGTGCAATACAAAATATATCCGAAAAGCACTTTATATCCTCAACATCACACTCTGATGCAAACTCCGATATTGCCTTTTCTATAGGAATACTGTTTTCTACGGATAAAATCATTCTGTCTACCTCAGGCAAAAGCAGCGATTTTTTCCCATACAATAATTCTATGTCTTTTCTTGACTCCCTTATGGAATTTTCAATAGAATAACCCGCTGAAAGAGCAGCCGACACACTCAACATCATTTCCTTAAATTCAAGATTTACATTCCATTTCCAGTGTTCATTATTTCTTTTTATTTCAACTTTTATATTAAGCCACCCATATATAACAGATATGAATAAACATATGATAACTGACTTGTAAAATAACATTGATACCAAAAACATCTTTCCAAATCCACAAAAAAAGTATTTTATCAACTTTGTTTTATCTGATTCAAATAAATTTATAACTCTATCCCGGCTCTTTGAAGCTTTTCCGTGTGGATAAGCCCCTTTTCTCTCCTGCATAAACTTCCTTTCACCCTCCCGTCTTTATCCTCACCTTCCTCAACGAACTCAAATAAAGTCTGAAGCTTTATCCTGTCCCCCTCCATGCCAACAATCTCTGCTATCTCTAAAACCTTTCTGGTCTTATCACGAATCCTCCCAAGATGGATTATTATGTCAAGTGCAGATGCTATTTGATTTCTTATTGCCGTCACCGGTATATCCATTCCTGACAATACCAATGTTTCCAGTCTTGAAAGCATATCCTTTGAACTGTTTGCATGACCGGTGCAAAGACTTCCGTCATGACCGGTGTTCATTATGTTTAGCAACTCACATGCCGCAGCATCTCTTATCTCGCCCAAGATTATTCTATCAGGCCGCATCCTCAACGATGACTTTAAGAGATCTCTTATTGTTACCGCATTTTTGCCTTCAACATTTGCATTTCTTACTTCCAGCCTTACAAGATTTTGTATATTTCTTATCTGAAGCTCTGCCGCATCTTCTATCGTGATTATCCTTTCATCTTTTGGAATATAATCTGACAGTGCATTTAAAAATGTCGTTTTGCCACTGCCTGTTCCTCCACTTATAAAAATGTTGTATCCCGCTTTCACAAGCTTTTCCAAAAAGCTCGCTGCATCTTTTGTAAGTGAACCAATCTCTATAAGCTTCTCCATTGTCATTGGACTCTCCGGAAATTTTCTTATAGTTACAACAGGTCCGCTAAGGCTTACAGGCGGCAGTACAACATTCACTCTTGAACCGTCAACAAGCCTGAAATCTACAATAGGACTTGTCTCATTCACAACCCTGTTTACCTTTGATACTATCTGCTGGATAACATCTTCAAGTTTATTAACATCTACAAACTTTTCCGGATACCTGCTTATCCTGCCATTCTTTTCAATAAAAATATTATCGCAGCCGTTCACCATAATCTCAGTAATATCAGGATTATCTACAAGTTCCTGAAGTACATCCATTCCGCGTATTGAATTAAAAATTCCTCTGACAAGTATTTCCTTATCATTCTGTGATATGTATGTACTATGGCTTTTTTCAAATACCCGTTCCTCTATCAATTCATATAATTCTTCATCACTGCACTCCCCTCCATCAATCATTTTTTCAACAAGTTCCCTATAAATCTCTGTTTTTATTTTGCTTATATTCTCCATATATCCACTTACAATCCATGTTTTTACTCTGATTACATTCTCAATATTGTCCACTACAATCCATGTTTTTACTCCGATTATACTGTCAATGTTTTACCTTAATTCAGAATTTTTGTCATTTATTTAAAATTTTTTATTGCTCATATTTTTAACTTTTAATCAGGAAGTTCCTCTCTTTTTTGCTCAATCAATCACTGATTTTTCTGATGCATAAAACATAATATTATCAAGACTCCCTGCCAGACCATCACGCATCAGCGTCTTTTCAAAAGAACTAAATCTCTGCCTGTCAATCTCATCCTGCACAGCAGAAAAATACAATTTATCACACCTTTGCATCAACTCAATAAATGTTTCATTGAGATAACCTATTACAAAAATAATCGTTTCATACTCCATCTGACCTGAAAGAATACTGATAAACTCCTCTACTCCCTCAATATCAAAGTATTTAAGATCTCTGTAATCTTCCACCGAATATATACAATCCACGCCACCTCTGTGACATATTATAGACTGTAATTTCAGGGCAAGCTTACTGCCCTTTTTATTCAGATAATATATGACTTCTGACATTCCTCTTACATATGAAGTTTCATACGTCATATTCTCTCCCTCATATGAAAAAAACTGTTCACACATATTGTTTTCCAACCTTAATGCACCATCAAGACCGTTTAACTGGTCAAGACATACAAGAAGTGTCTTTTTTACTTTTGCCGTCTTTATCGCAAGATCAACACCATATTTCAATGCCAGATTTACGCTGTCTGACGAATACACTCCTATTAACTCCGTATTGATTTTGACCGGATTTTTATTATTTTCTTCCAATCGGATTTTCTCGTCATCAGCTATATTTTCAAGCACCTCGTTAATAATATTTTCTACCGACTGATACTTAAACACAACCGGATATTTTTCACCCTCCATCACATAATTTCCTTCTGACAAAACAATTATCTTACCAATTTCTTTTGTGTTTTTAATCTCATCAATATACTCCTGACCCAAAAGTAATACATCCAGCTTTCCCTTTTTTACAAATTCTGAAATTTTGTCAAACACTGTAAATATCATGAAATCTATACAATTATTTTTATTATTACAAAAGTATTCTGCAAACCTCTCTGAATAGACCGTCTTATCATATAGACCTATTACTACTTTCTCCAAACTATCCCTCCTCTTACAATAAGTTTGTCTTTATCTGCCTGAAAAACAACTTACAAACTCAATTTTTTAACAATTACAACAACACTAAAAAATATGCTGCTGCCGTCAATGGTGCCATGCGGATAATCACTGCTCTTTCTGACTTATCCGCTGCAAAATAATGCCCGGCACCACAAACACCATATAACAGATAATTTTTTAATTCAAAAAATCTGTTTAGCAAATACGGATACTTTAAAACACGATATACCGCCGCGACTCCTGCAAACATAATAGTGAGTGCAGCCACTTTTATACCAAAAATAAATCCGTAGAATCCGGTAATCATACAAAATAATTTTATATCTCCTGCCCCTATTCCCCGCAGCTTAAACACCGGTAGAAATATCAGACATATTAAAGTCATATCTTTTATCCCACGAATTGCATACAAAAATCCATCAAAATACACTTTGTATATAACCGACAAAATTATTGCCGGAATCACTATACAATTACTTATTCTGTTTCTTTTCATATCATCAATTCCTGCCATTAAAAGCATACTGCACACAAATATTTCTCTCATGTCTTTCACCTCCTCCATTTGCGTGGGCTAACTTTAACATCACACAAAATGTATGTCAACACCCCCTGTTTTTATCTAAAATCGCCAAAATTTCATCTTTATTTTTGTTAATATCTGACTAAAAATTTTCTTAGTTTGTTATTTATTCTGCACAACATCTGCCTCGCTCCTAAGGCAAAAATTTCGTTAAACTTTTTTTAATTTTTTTGATATGATACTTCACTGTATTTTGTAATCACGTCATCTTCTCTTTTCTAAAGACTTAAATTTTAATTTGTCGTTTTTTAAGGGAAAATGACAAAAAATTTTTTTAACTTTTTTATAAAATTGCATATTTTTTCCAACCCTTGTCTATACTTATTTATAAATGATATTAGAGTCAAATAATGAGAAAGGAATTTTTATGATTTTTTCAAACAAAAAAAGAAACCCTCCCAAAAGAGAAGAGTTCCTTAAAAATGCACTAAAAGAGACACAAAAAAGCTTTGAAAATGCTTACAAAGGACTCGAAAGTGTAGATGACCCGGACCTTATAGACCTTTTTATATATGAAATAAATGCTGCAAACCTCAGATACAAAGTGCTGCTTCGTGACATAAAAAACTCTGACACTGGCAACACATAGACCGTCAGTGCAGTAAATCCATAAATTTATCCAAAAAATTACAACATAGTCAAACTGAAATAGGATACACCTGTCATATGATAAAATATATTAAAATCATATTCTTCCCCGCATTGTCTGAAACACACCATAAAGATCAATGCCGCCGTAACCACATATCCTGTTTGGGACTTCCACCCCCGTGTTTATCGTACCACGGATAAGATATTTCTTGACGGACACGGTGTCCATCGTTATGTCATTTTTTCTTATTATCCCCCATTCCATCAAAAGTGCTGCTGCCCCGGCTGTTATTGCCGTAGCGGCACTTGAACCGCTCATATAACCATATCTTGCCAATGACACATCACCTTTTTGTGTCCTGTCTGTAATGACACTTGCCATCGGTCCAAATATGTCTATTCCCGGACTGCATATATCGGGTTTTATATATCCAGACCTTGTGTAGCCACGGCTTGAGTCTGCAACGGCACTGGTCGTATATGAATTATAGTAGGCGTTTGACAATATAGCTATATTGTTTGCCGGATTGCATATCGTCACATCAGGGTCACTTTCAAGAAAATAAGTTTCATCAGTTATAAAATTTTTTATCGGCAGCCACATATCAAAGAAACCATCACCCCGGTTGTCATTGAAAACCCTTATTTTCCATAACCCCGGTTCAACTGAGCTGAATCTTAGCCTTACACACTCGTCGCCGCTCTCATATGCCGTTATCAGATAATCTATGTCAACCACTGTTTTTTCAAGTACAAACCTTATCCTGTGCTGCTCACCGAGTTTTGCCGTTGTCTTTCCGCTGTATTCACCGCTTGGAGATATGATACCTATCGCATAAAGATTTGGTGCATCTCCCCACAACTCTATCGTAAATCCATCATCACTTCCCGTCCGCAGTTCGACCTCAACATCCTGCCCCGACCTGAGCAGTCCGCTCCTGTAATGATGTCCGGCATTAGCTTCATTTCCACACGCAGCCACCGCACACACACCGCTGTAATTTCCTCTACTTTCGAGATATTCTCCAAGACATCCTCCTCTCTCATGCCCTCCTATATTTGTTCCTATTCCAAAGCATATGATAAGCGGTTTTTCGGCTTTTACTGCAGTCTGCCACAAATATTTTATGCCAAGCATTATATCCTGCTCACCGTAGACTACTTTATCACCGCCTATGCGGAAATATCTTTTAAGACCGTCTTTTGCTTCACGGCACTTAACGACGCATATATCGGCAAGCGGGGCAACCCCCGAAAAATTTCTCTCATCAATCTTATTGCCACAGGCAACCCCTGCAAGAAATGTTCCATGTCCGTTTGTGTCTACACTCGGAACTATGTTTTTAGGATTATCAGACATAAGTGCTTCATTAATATTACTTCTTAAATATTCTGCCCCGAACAAAAATCCGTCGGGAATTCTGCCGCTTTTCATATTTTCAATGGGTATTGTCTGATCCCATATTGAATATATCCTGCTTGTTCCGTCAGCATTTAAAAAAGCGGGGTGACCGTAGTCTATCCCCGCTGGTGTGCGAATAAAAATATTATTATTTGCCCTGACCGTAATATGCGTTAGCACCGTGTTTACGATAGTAATGCTTGTCCTGAAGCTCCTGTGGTGCAGGCTGGATTCTAGGATTGATAGTCTCAGCACGATATGCCATCTTTCCGACTTCCTCAAGAACTACTGCATTGTGAACTGCCTCGTGAGCATCTTTGCCCCATGCAAATGGTCCATGGTTTTTGCAAAGAACAGCAGGAACAGCTACAGGATCAAGATTTCTTGCATTGAACTCGCTAACGATAAGTTTTCCCGTATTCTCTTCATATGCATCCTCAATCTCGTCCTTTGTAAGACAGCGTACACATGGAACTTCACCATAAATATAATCAGCGTGTGTTGTTCCATAGCATGGAATTGATCTTCCTGCCTGTGCCCAGCTTGTAGCATATGATGAGTGAGTATGTACGACTCCTCCGATGTCCTTGAATGCTTTGTAAAGCTCTACATGAGTTGCCGTATCTGATGACGGATTATATTTTCCTTCAACTTTGTTTCCGTTGAGGTCAACAAGCACCATATCTTCAGGTGTAAGCTTGTCATATTCAACACCACTTGGCTTGATAGCAAAAATTCCACTCTCTCTGTCAATCTCACTTACATTTCCCCAGGTAAATGTTACAAGACCGTACTTTGGTAAAAGCATATTTGCCTCATAAACTCTTTTCTTTAATTCCTCTAACATATTTTTCCTCCTTCTCAGTGAAAATTTTTAATAAGTGTTATAGAAAAAAATAAATTTATTTAGTTTTTTCTATAATAAAGTTCTGTAACAAGTTTAACTCAAAATAAAGACAATGTAAAGACCTTTCGGCTCTAATCTTTGATGCAATTTCATTCATTATATAAAGACAACACAACAGTTCGCTCTCTGATATATCCTCCGCCGAAAAAGCAGCCTTTTCAAGTATCTCCCTAAGATTTCCTATATCACACACCTCGGACAGTTTTTTGATATATTCATCATCGGAAAGCCTTTCCATTTTCCTGCCTTCACATCCCATATACAGGGCCAAAAATCTTCTTGCCACAAAAAGCTTTGCTGAATTGTTTTCTGCTCTTGAAATCTTCTTTTTATATAAAAGATAAAACATTTTTTGTCTGCCATAAAAAATATATATCACAAAAAGTACAAATGCCACCGCAAAAACAAGCAGTAATCTTACATACAACGGCAAGCCTGTTCTGTTTTTTGCTGCAGTCTTTTCCGACTGGCTTTTCTTAATATTGCTTTCCGTCTTGTCCTTAACTTTTGTTTTGTTCTTTACTGTCTTGTTATCGGACTTTTTCCTGTTGTCTTTTTTCTTTTTTACATTCCCGTTATCATTTTTAACTTTATTTTTCTTTGGCTTTGCCGTATTTTTTGCCCTGTGTTGAGCTTTATCTGCCGCTTTAGTGCTTTTCGGTACAGTATCAAAAGAAACTTGTGGCGGTTCTTCATCGTCATATTTCTTTGAGATTGCAGATGTTTTTGTCATATCTACCGGCAGCCAGCCCACCCCCTCTTTATATATCTCAGACCATGCGTGTGCATCCTCATCATGTACCTGTGCCACATAGTACACTTTATTTTTCCCAAAAGCACTCTTTCTCACTACCTTTTGAAACTGACTTGGAAAAACCATATAACCTGCGGCATATCTTGCCGGAATATTTTTCAATCTTAAAAGAATCGTCGATGCCGTTGCATAATGCTCACAGTAGCCCTTTTTATTTTCAAAAAGAAAATAGTCAAGATAATCTTTCATCAGAGGAAGTCTGCCCGGATTTTTTGTATATGTCGTATCAGCTTGCAATGCAGACTCTATTTCCTGACATTTAAGGCTTAACTGTTCAGACAATTCTATTTCATCTGCAAATTTTTTTAACTTGTCATCATCAGGCACTCCAAGGTAATTTTCTCTGACATATTCGCTATATTTTGTATCTGTCACATAACTTTTATCACTGTTTAAAAGATAATTATATTCTGAATACGCCACATCATAATACTTTATATTGTAATCATCAGCTTTTCTTGTTATGCTTCTCTCCAAATCATCTAATTTTATCCCATTATCAACAGTTGTTACATTTTTATTATCAGATTTTTTATTTGTATTTATATTTTTTACATCACTGTAATAAGGCAGAGCCAGTTTTTTATCTCCCTGATTTGCCTTATTGTCATATTGGATACGCATATTTATAAGTTTTGTCTCACTACTTTTGTCCGCCATATCCTTAACAGACTTGTATCCATAAGAAAAAATACTTTTCAAACGATAAGAATAAAATCCTGATTCCTCTGCTTCGCTCGTCCATTTGCCGTTATTGTATGTGTCCGCACTAAATTCTTTAAAATAAATTTTTGACACGGGCTTTTTGTCGAGCACTATTTTAAACATATTTTTCCCCGTGTAAACAGGTGAAACATTTGATAATCTTCCACGATAACTCATATCCTGTATCTGTTCAACGATATTATCAGCAATATTTTTTGCAATCTTTTCATATTGCTGTTGTTTTCTTAAAATCTGATTGTTTTTCGACATAATCTTTTCTTCGGTCTGATCTGTAACACAGACTGAAACTGCCATACAGGCTGCCATTATAACTGAAATGACCGCATATCCCACCGCCTTATTTTTCATTTTACGGTTTGTAATAGAAAATGCTATACCCGCACCACCTGCAACAAGCATCGCAAAAGTCTCCACAGATGGTGTTTTTCCGTACATCATTCCCATGATAACCACTACCGCCGCCGGAATATAACTCCACACCCTGCTTTTCAGGCTAAAAATACATATTGCCATGGCAAGAACTATCATCCCTATTATCACGATAATGGCTGCTTTTCCACTATTCCCAAGCCGTGAACCATGCAAAACGGAAGTTACATCTGTCATTTCATCAGACTGTAAATACTCCTGTTTTTTTATGTTCACATAATTAAGAAGTATATTTAAACTCCCTTTCAAATAATCACGCCTTAATAGCATAAAACCAAAAAAGGCAATCGTATATCCGGCAAATAATATATTTTTTGGAATTGATTTTAACATCCCCGTCAATGTAAATATCAACGAGAAGATGAAGATTGCCAGATACACTTCTCTATAATTTGCCGGATAACTAAACTCATCACAAAAACTGCGGTAAACTCCAACGGCAGTTATCGCCATAAAAATTCCCGCTAAAGGCATCGTCTGTCTTTTCTTTTGCCTGATTCCATACAATTCCATAACTCTAACCTGTTTTCTCCATTTCTATAAGCGTATCTTTATCAATAACAGGATTATTTCCTGTTGACCACAAATTCATTTCATCATAAACATTTATCTCACATAATGCCCGGTATAATTCTTCCTCATTTGATACATATGCTCTTTTCACCTGCTTCTGTCTTGCATCATACCAGACATAGACTATATTTTCACCATTTTCGATAGTCCCAAATCCTACCTTGTTCCATTTATCAAATTCTCTTGCAATTTCTTCTCTTTTTAACGGTCTTGTCTCAATATAATAACAATAATAATTTTTACTATCATCCAAAAATTCCTTTACATAGAGTGTATTACTTTTTGATGAAAGCTTCCAATGTATATTTCTAAGCCTGTCGCCATTTCTATACTCTCTGACATGGCTGAAATCTCCGTTATTTTTCTTATTCCCGCTAATCATAACACAGTTGTCATCACTATCTTTTTCTGCGGTTTCAATATATTTTCCATCTGTCACAGGCACTATACAAACTGCTTCACTTTTATTTTTCATATGTTTGTTTAACTTGAAAAATCCCAGATAGTCGTATATTCCCGCCTTTTTAACAGAAACTATATAATTTCCGGATAAGATTTCATCATCCCTAAAACTGTACGAACATCTCTCTGTCCTTTTTGCCGAACACCACTGCTTAACAACAACTTTTTTCTGCTTCATATTATATGGGTCAAGGCAGTTCAATGTGAGCAGTATTTTTCCACTTGGCAAAATACTCCTGTTTTCAAGAACAAGTTCAAAATTTATCCGCCCGCATTTGTTTATGACAGGCTTTGTTTCAAGCTTTATCTTAAGCTTGAAAAACAATATCATATTCATGATAAACAACATACTTCCTATTAAAATTTCAGCATAAAACACAAACAAAAAACCATTGCTGTTATATAAAACTGACATATATAAAGTAAACAATACACTCAATATAAATGTAAAAATCCTACCTGCCATTTTCTCCTCATTTCTTCTTTTTAATTCCTGGTGCTTTTATGCCGTTACTTATTTTTTTGATAGCCATCTGCGAAGAAATCCTTTCTCCTGATGCTCTTCCCGACATGACAATCCTGTGCGGAGCAATCTTTTCAAATGCCTCCTTGACATCTTTTGGTGTCACATAATCTCTGTCATCAAGAAATGCAAATGCTTTTGAAAGCTTTGTAAGTGCGATTGTTCCTCTCGGACTTACGCCAAGTCTTATATAATCGCTTCCCCTGGTAGCCCTGATAAGTCTGCATATATAATCATAAACTTCATCAGCTATAAAAATATCTTTCACATATTTTCTTATATTTAAGAGTTCTTCCCCGTCAATAACAGACGCAACACTTTCTGACATACGCACATTTTCATAATCTTTTTCACAATTTTTTGCAATCTTTATCTCATCCTCAAGCGAAGGATAACCCATGGAAATACATATCATAAATCTGTCAAGCTGTGATTCCGGCAAAAGCTGTGTTCCTATACTTCCCTCCGGATTTTGCGTAGCTATGACTATAAACGGTTCAGGAACTTTTCTCGTCACACCGTCAACGGTCACACTCTTTTCCTCCATCACTTCAAGAAGTGCCGACTGCGTTTTCGGTGAGGTTCTGTTGATTTCATCCGCGAGAAAAAAATTGCACATTACAGGTCCAGGCTGATAAATAAATTCCTGACTCTTGTTGTCATACATATTAAATCCGGTAATATCTGCCGGCATTACATCCGATGTAAACTGTGTTCTTTTGTTTTCAAGACCCATTGCTTTCGCAAATGCCGTTGCGAGCGATGTTTTTCCGACACCCGGAACATCATCAATAAGTATATGTCCCTCAGCCAAAACTGCCGCCATAACACTTCTTATGCAGTCGTCTTTTCCTATAACAACCTTTCCCACTTCATCTAAAACCTTAATACAATCTGAATAATATTTTTCTTTCATACTCCTGTTATATCCCTTTCTTCTATTTTCGCACGGCATACCCCGTATCTATAAACCCAACCATAACTCCCTGTCCGTACATAGACAGATTCGGCTGATTTCTGACTTTTGTTATCCCCGCCGACGCAAGAGCCGGCTCTGATGACATAAGACCATAGCAGGCGGGCACAAAAAATGCTCCGCCGTTTATGCCACTTCTAACTTCATCTCCCTTTACATATGCAATCGCAAACCGCTCAGAGATTATCTGATAACATCCCTCACCATATTTATCGGTCAGGTATTTTTCATCTCCATAATACTCTACAAGATAATCCTGATACTCCTGCGAAACCGCCGCCTCCATACACAACCTGTTCATACAAATAATCTCCGCTTCTTTTTCCATATTTTAATAACATCAAATTGCGAAACTCTCATAATACTTTATTAAATTGTGCAATTAACACAACTTATAATCAGTTTCGCAATCACCCTCACTATATAAATATGAAAAAAAGACCGGAGTGACAATCCACTCCGATCTGATATTTAAAAGTCAAAGAAATTCTTTCCAAAACTCTCACGCGTTTTCTTACGGCGTCTTGAATAATTTGAGTTTTTTCTTGTAGACGGCTTATCACTTGTTGAAGCAGATGTTTTCTTTGTATAATGCTTACTATGATTTCTTCTCACATTCTTATTAGAAGAATCTTTTCTGTTCTGCCTTACTCTTTTAGCATGATTTCTTCTACCCATTTTACTCTGGTAGCCACCATGCCTTTTTCTGCTCCTTGACATTACAATGGACTTACCTGTAATGGCAAAAATTATAAACATCACAATAACTATTATCGCTAAAAGTATGACTATCGAAAGAACAATGTTGTTTACGATAAAATCAATCACTCCATAAATTCCACCTGAAATGCCATCTCTTATTCCGGTAAATATCTTATGAAACAATGATGGATTTGAATTTGTCTTTTCGATTGATTTTATTTCTTTGTTTACAACTTTTCTTGATGCTTCATCAAGATATGTTTTCTTTGTACTGTCATAAATAATATTGCTTGAACCAACCGTTTTTCCCGCATAAGTGTAGGTTACTTTTCCTATAATATTCTTTCCAGTCTTAATTTTTACATTTTTATTGTAAATTATTTTCTGCTTAGCCTTTGAAAGTTTAACATTCTTTGGAAGTACAACACTTGACTCACCCTCAAATCTCACCGGAGAATTTGAACTGTTAAAGAAACTTCCGTAATTGTCAAACAAATCTTCACTTATCTTTGAATCGGAACCACCGACATTATGCTTTTTGTACTTTCCAAAACAATAATTTAAAAGTTTAATCGTATCCGTGTACTGATTAGGCTCTCCTGCTTTCTGGCTTGTCGACTTCATTACAACGCAGACAAGCTGCATACCGTCTTTTTCCGCAAATGTAACAAGCGTATTTCCTGCTGCGTGTGTAAATCCTGTCTTTCCACCGATACAATATTTGTATCCGTACTGAGGATACTCGTCCGGATTGATAGCCTCATGATGATTGAGCCATATTCTCTTCATCTTATGCTTATTTGTCTTTGCACAAGTATATCTCGGTGTATTGCTGACCTTTCTAAATACGGAATTCTGTAAAGCTGCTCTTCCTATCATCGCCATATCATATGCCGTAGTATAATGATTAGGATCAGGCAGACCGTTTGGATTATTGAAATGTGTATCTTTAAGACCAAGCTGCTTAACACGCCTGTTCATCAGCTTAACAAAGTTCTTTACACTTCCTGAAACATGTTCTCCTGCCGCAAGACAAACCTCATTTGCGGACTCAAGCATGATGGCATAAAGGCACTGTTCCATCGTCATTTTCTCACCCGGCTCAGAACTTACCGTCGAATCTCCCGGACTTATACCGTATGCTGCCGTCTTTGAAAATGTTACAACATCACTCGGTGAACTGTTCTCAGCAGCTAAAAGTGCCGTAAGAATTTTGGTGATACTTGCCGGATAGCGTTTTTTGTGAATATTCTTTCCATATAATACCGTACCCGTGGAAACTTCCATAACTATTGCCGAACCACTGACAAGACTGTCAGTTGACGGTCCTTTCGGCCATGAACCACCCTTTGCCTGTGCACTGACTCCCGACAACATTGCGGAAAACATGATAATTACAGTCAAAAACGACGATAAAACTCTTTTTCTGTTCATAATCTCCCCACTTCCTGTGTAAATAACATACCTCTTATCTGATAGTAAAGCGGATATTCGCAATTTGCTGTGCTGCTTGCTCATAACACTAAATCTATCGTTTAATTCAATTTATAAAAATCTTAATCTATTTATAAAAAAACGCTAATCTTTTACTAAGTTGCATTGCATATTTTAAATATATAAGCTATCATGATGTTACGGTTTGCTAAATTGTAAACAATTTTGCCACCGCATAAACACATCCAGATAAACAAAAAGCACTCCCAGTAGGAATCGAACCTACAACTGCCCCTTAGGAGGGGGCTGTTATATCCATTTAACTATGGGAGCACACAATTCATATTTTAACACACTACAGCATAGTAGTCAAGAAAAGGAGATAATTTATGTCAGATAATAATAATAGTGATAATATAAACGCATCAGATAACAATAATAACAACGATAGTTATGAAGAAATCTGTTATATATGCCGCCGTCCTGAAAGCAAAGCAGGCAAAATGATACATATTCCAAATAATATATGTATCTGTAATGACTGTATGCAGAAAACTTTTGATTCAATGAACAATATGAACCTGAACGGCACATTTCCAAATATGCCTTATATGGATATGTTCGGATTTGGTATGCCAAATATGCCGGGCGGTGACAATATCCCTAAAAATCAGAAGATTAAAAAGAAAAAAACTGCAAAAGAAAAGAAAAAAGATAATATACAGACAGGTGTCTTTGACATAAAACATCTTCCTGCACCTCATATAATCAAATCAAAACTTGATGAATATGTAGTCGGTCAGGAATTTGCAAAAAAAGTAATGTCTGTCGCAGTTTATAACCATTATAAGCGTATACTCTCAGATGATATTGATGAAGATGACGGAATCGAAATCGAAAAGTCAAATATGCTTATGGTAGGTCCAACAGGCTGCGGTAAAACATATCTTGTTAAAACACTCGCTAAAATACTTCAGGTTCCTCTTGCCATAACTGATGCGACTTCACTTACAGAAGCCGGATATATAGGCGATGATGTAGAGAGCGTTTTATCAAAGCTTCTCGCCGCAGCCGACAACGATGTTGAAAAAGCCGAACATGGAATTATCTTTATAGATGAAATTGACAAGATTGCTAAAAAAAGAAACACAAACAGCAGAGATGTAAGTGGAGAATCCGTTCAGCAGGGAATGTTAAAACTTCTTGAAGGCAGTGATGTCGAAGTTCCGGTCGGTGCTACAAGCAAAAATGCGATGGTTCCGCTTACAACGGTTAATACGAGAAATATTTTATTTATCTGTGGCGGTGCTTTTCCTGAACTTGAAAAAGTTATTAAAAACAGACTTACAAAACAGTCGTCCATTGGCTTTGAAGCTGAACTTAAAGATAAATATGATAACGACGAAAATATTCTCTCAAAAGTTACTACTGAGGATCTCAGAGAATTTGGTATGATTCCTGAATTTCTAGGCAGACTTCCTATAGTATTTACACTTCAGGCAATGACTGAGGATATGCTCGCACAGATACTCACACAGCCCAAAAATGCAATCTTAAAGCAGTACAAAAAGCTTCTCGCACTTGATGAAGTTGACCTTAAATTTGACGATGAAGCCGTTCACTGCATAGCAAAAAAAGCCTTAAAGAAAAACACCGGGGCAAGAGCTCTTCGCGCCATTATTGAAGACTTTATGCTTGATATAATGTACGAAATTCCTAAGGATGACATGATAGGACGGGTAACTATCACTGATGATTATATAAACCACAAAGGTTCTCCGGTTATTGAAATGCGTGAAAGTGGCGAAGCAAAAATCCTCACCCAGAGAGATTTGATTGAATAAAGTGCTATTTGCCTGACCGTGATAAATAAACGCAGAATTATATAAATATTGTACTTTTTTAATCCACAAGCACAGCAGTATTTAAAAAACTGCTGTGCTGTTTTTATTTATCTCTCAACTGCTTTCACATTATAATACAATTTTAGATTTTTCACATCTGCAAACATCAACATGGCTGTCTGTTTTCCTATCTGCACTAATATATATAATACTTTTCTTTCAGCCCCGGCTCTGCTCCTTTATCCAAGTATCAAGCCTTTCATTTAATAATGAGAAAGGTGCTTCCCCTATCGACAATATATATTCATGAAATTTCTTCGGTGTGAACTTCTTTCCAAGCTTCTTCTCTGCCTTTTTATACATCTGCTCTATCTCTAAATAACCCATAGTATATTTAAGATAATTTGCCGGCTCTGAAACCATACTGTTATACACTGTTTTACTCTGTTCTATATCAAATCCATATGCCATGAGATATTTTGCCAATTTTGTAAGACTCCAGCCGTTATAATTTATTCCTATATCAGCCTGTGCATAAATACAAAGCGTTGCGATAGTGTTTTCCCGAAGTATCTCTGCCGTTTTCTCATCCAACCCGGCATATTTGTAACTGTAAAGTTCTGCATAAGTCCCCCATCCTTCAACATAACCGCCTATATTAACAACACTTCTGAAAGGAACCGGTGATTTTGAATAGAAAAAGCAGTTCTGGTACAAATGTCCCGGATAACTTTCATGTGCTATTGTTGTAAACGCTTTGCTAAGGTCGTATTTTTTATTTCCGTTAAGATAAACCACATTATTATTATAATTATCTATCGCAGGTGTCAAATAAAAAGCGGGACTTAGACTTTCTTCAAGAGAATGGTCAACATACTTTACCTGACACTTTATGTCATCGGAAAGTGACGGAAAATCCTCTTTCATTGCACTCTTTAAATGTTTTATAACTTCATTTGGCTCAGTATATTTATACTTTACATTTACGGCACTATCATAAATCTTTGAATCTTTTGCAATTATCTCCGAAATTTTCTTCTGTGCCTGCTTCAATTCCTTATCTATTAGTATTTCCATTTCTTTAATGCTTCTGTCAGACCCCGTCTTTCGCCTTACAAGATATTCATAATACTTTTTACCATTTTTAAAACCGCAAAGACCTCCATTATTCTTTCCATTACCCTTAAGTGACTCCAATCCAAATACAAGATTTTTGTATGCTGGGATAACTTTATTAAGTACAGCATCTCTATTTTTAGCAATATAATTTTGTTTATCAGTATCATTTATATTGGCAAATCCTGATATTCTCTTTTCAAAAGTCGTAATAAGATAATTTTTATCCGGATTTTTAACAAACGCATTACACTGTTTTATCACCAGATTCACACAAGTATCACTCATAAAAGTTCCCTTACTTGCCTTATATTTTTCATATTTAATGACATTATTAAAATACTCCGGAATAAGATTTAACAGCTTTATGTAATCTTTAATATCATTTTCCGTATAAAAATTATATTCAACAAGCAAAACAGGAAGCTGTGCCTGGACACCCGAAGTCTCACTTAAATACTCCTCAAAGTCCGGATATTTTGACGATTCCAGATTTAGTTTCATCATGTACTCTGCAAGATCATAACAGATTTTCTGTTCCTCTTTCAATTTATCATAATCAAAACTTCTAAGAGTCTCCATCATATTTTCATAAACCGAATAAGTCCCCTTCTGTTCATCAAAATCCATATTTCCAAAACTAACCTCCATATTATCAAGACCATATATCTTTTTATTTTTTAAAGTATAATTCATTGTCAGGGTATCCTGCGAAACGCTGTCAATAAAAATCTGATTTAAAAAAGCATCAAAATCCTCCTGCATCTTTTCAACAGACCTTGAATTATCATAGCCGACACTTTTTTGTAAAACATCAATAACAGAAAAATAATCTCCCCTGACTGCTCCTATCGCCAACAAAATAAAACATAATGAAATAATTACTTTTATTATCCTATTTTTCACTTTACTCCTCATTTCTGCACACATTTTTTTGCATATTAAGTTTGTGTCAAGTGTGCACAGACACAAATCTTGTGTGCGAAAAATCTTGTATATATGGATTTTTCGCACTACTCCCCTGATTTATTGTGAATTTTTCGACATGTTTCTGCACAAAAATATAAAATATTTTAATTATTTATGTTACAATTTTACAAAAGTATGTTAAAATAAATATAGAACTAATTTTAAATAGCCTGTGTAACCAATAACAATTTATATACCCCTATTGGATTTAAAATGTATCTGACCCTAAACCGGTACTACGGCTTACAACATTGCTATACCACACAAAGAAATGAGGTTTCAATTTTCATGAATACATACTCTGAAAACCAAAATACATTACTGCAAACCAACAAATACCAGAAAATGCTGGTATCCTTTTTTGCTGTCTTTAAAATTGACAAAACCATAAATCCAATTCAGTATATTATGTCCAATATTGATATACATGATGAAACTGTTCCTGATTATATTCCATTTCTTATCAACTATAACAATTCTGATTATCTCTTAGATATTATGTTATGGGATTATTCTGAACTTCAATCCTTATAATATAAGTTTTCTTAATATCTACCTAACTATCCCGTCAGTAATATGCTATCTCAGTAACATTTTTCTTATTTCTTCATAAAAATATATAGATTAGATATATAAATATATTCTAATTCTTAAAATATATGATTCCGATAACGAAAGGAATTTCCTATGAATAACATGAATTTCAGATTACAGGCAGGCTGTCAGCATTGTGGTAACTGCAGCTGCCGCTCTCAAAAACCAAATAATACGGTTCCGGAATGCAATAGTCATTCTCAAAACCAGAGCAATATGGCTTCCGGTTGCAACAGTTGTTCTTCAAATCAAAACAATATGACTTCCGGTTGCAACAGTTGTTCTTCAAATCAAAACAACATGGCTTCCGGTTGCAACAACCACCATCAAAATCAACCACGAACATGCGATTCCGGTTGTGAGCGACCACATTACAGACCACCTGAAAATTGTGCTGATTCAATATCACATATTGATATGCACAATATTCCTATTGGAATAGGCTATGTTCCTTGGCAAAAGTGGAGAAATGTCTATGCCCTCTGCGAAGGTCTTTCACAGGGAACTATTTTTAAAGAACTTGACTATCCGTTTTACGGCTGTATTCCAAATGGATTTTGCAGTCAAAAAGGAGGTGCGAGATGAATAGAGAAAAGCATAACCTCTTGGCATATATCACCCAGGTAAGCTTCGCAATGGACGATACAGTTCTTTTTTTAGACACACACCCATGTAACAAAGATGCTCTGTGTTATTACAACAAATTAAAAAAAGAAAGAGAAGAAGCAGTAAATGAATATACACAGAAATATGGTCCACTTTCTAAATATGATGTCCCGGACTCATGTTACTGGGAATGGGTAAAAGACCCGTGGCCATGGGAATAAAAAACAAACTATTGTTGTTTATTATGGATTTTTTAAAGTTTCTGTAAATTTCACAAAAAACAAATATCATTGCGTTTGACGCAGAAATGAGGAGTTTATGTTTAATTATGAAAAGCGATTGCAATACCCTGTCAATATAACAAGGTGCGACCCAAAAGCTGCAATGGTAATAATGAGTCAATACGGTGGTCTGTAGTCGAGGACTGATGATACGAGGAAATGTCTTATATTGTCTTTTATCGTATTGTATCATATTTACGCATATTGAAATCTATTTTTACATATGCTATAATGTCGTTAGACAAAGAGAAGCTATTGTTCCGTAGTGAACACAAACAAAACCCCCGATGCTGCCAACATCGGGGGTTTTTATTCCTATTTTGTTGCGGAAGGCTTAATACCACAGGCTAATTGCCAATCATTTATCACCATCTAACCATTTGATAATGTAATGAGAAATCACACTACCCATAACAGTGACAAAAAGAGCTGCTATATACTCCGTAGTAAACACCTCCTTCCCTTGCCGGTATAGGAGATGGCAACGAACCTATTCTATCATATAAATTGACAATTTTCTACATTCAAACTCAATGCACCTTATTATAATTAAGAATCGCCTGCACTATAGCTTTTGCTACGGCATCTCTGTTCTTCTTGTAAAGTTTTGCATCGTCAGGGTCAGATACAAAACACACCTCAATAAGAAGTGCCGGCTTTGTTGTCTTATTTAAAACCCATAATCCCGATGTTGTCTTTACACCACGGTTCTTAAAACCTACTTTTGAAAGCTGGTTGCATATTCTCTTTGACAAATCTCCTTTGATACCGGAGGTATCTCTCACCCAGACCTCAGTCCCCGTCGTTTTTCTATCAGTTACTTTCTGATGAGCTGCTGAGTTGAAATGAATTGAGATGTCAATATCTCTCGTCTTTGAATTGCACTTGGTACAAATCTTCCTGAGCACATCCGTCTGGCTTGTTCCGTTGTTCACTGTACAATTATATGCCTTGATACGATTCTTTTTAAAAAGTCTTATTACCTTTTTGGTAATAATTCTGTCCTCTCTGCTCTCGTCAATATAGTCAGATGCCCCACAAGCTATTTTACCCTGTGGGTTGTGTCCTCCGTGTACTGTTACTGCTTTTATTTTTGCCATATTATTTTTTCCTCACTTTCCATGTACTTTACATTCTTATTTATTCTATTCTTCACACTTTACTTCCGGAAGTCCTGCAACTGATGTCAAAATACTTACAACTCCGGCTACTACTGCGGAAGATGCTGCCAGTTTCCAATCAACATTTGCCACCGTGCTTCCAACTGCGATTACAGAAACTGCAGTCTGAGCCATTGTTTTAATCGCTCTGACTGTCGCAGATTTCACCCATTTCTGAGTATCAACACTTACCTTCAACACACAATTTTTAAACATAAATAAAAACCTCCTTATTTCTTTTCTAAATCTTCTATTCTGTGATTTGCTACTTTTATATCTTCCGAATTTAAAGCTACTGATTTTTCAAGCTCATAAACCCGGTCGATTACCTGGTTATGTACATCCTGCTTTTTCTCCAACTGCTCCAAGCGGTATGCTACAAGAGCCGTTGACCTCTTATTTGCAAAATATGCTCCGCTTGCTGTTCCAAACATTGAAATAACTGCTATTATTATTTCTATTGCGTATGCTGCCATTTGTGTCTCCTTTCCTGCCTTTAGGCATTAAAAAAGAAGCCTTTACGCTTCACTATGCTGTTCGATATATTTTTTTACTTTTTCTCTTAACTTCGCCGGAACTTCATCAATACGATTTAAATCGTATGCAATTCTCTCAGACCAAAATTTCGCCATTCTATCTTACCTCACTTTCAACTGTATATTCAAATATAGTTATTCACTATAAATAACCTCTGACATCTCGGCAATGGCATCATTCTGAGTAGTCTGCCATGCCTCGACTGCTGCAATTCTCACCTCGATATTGCTGAGCTGACGGATGTTAAATGACGATTCAAAAACACTCTTTTCCTCTGAATACAGATATGACACTGTTTCAAAAGTATAATTTTTGTACTCGCCTATGATTTCGCCAGTATCGTCTTTTATGTACCTAAATGCTGACAGATTTTCGTCAGTCAGTTTCTTGCGGGAGTTTTCAATATCTTCTACTGAAGAAAAATCTGCTGTGATTTTTGTTGCCGTGCTGCTTTCGGTAACGGTAAGTTCTGTGTTGTCTTTTAATTTGATTTTCATAATGTTTTTCTTCCTTTCTTTGTATAAAAATAAGAGCTGTGAAGCTCTTTAATGAATGGTTTATCTTATTTTCTCTTTGTTAAATGACAGTTTAAACAATATAAACGAACAACTTACAACAGTTGTTAGATGGAACAATTTAGATGCGTTTGTAGGTACTAATGCCGGCTATTTTATTATAAATGGAAGTAATACTCCAAGCGTTGCCCCAAAACATGGCTTTTTATTTTGCAAATATTACAATGGTTCGTATTTTGCCCCAAATGGAAATGGAGCAGAGCCGATAACAAAACAGGTGTATATGCCGTATAGTGATAATTCAATGTTTATAAGGACATATAATCATAATACAAAAATTTGGACAGCTTGGACAGAACATTAATTTAGTTTGTTCCATGCTGTAAAATTATTCTGTGCGTGCATATACATTCTTACATATGTATTTGCGTTGCCATATGCTGTAAATACTTGCTTTGTAAGTGGAGCACCACCTCCTTCTCCAAGAGGGGTGAACCCAGTTCCATTAAAATAAATTGTTTCTAAAAAACCATGATTTTCGGGACAATTTTTACCAAAAATCATAAAATATCTATGATTGCCACCAACAAGACCATTTGCATCTCCACGAGATACATTCATATTAAATTCGTCATGACAATATGATGAAATATTATTTAAACTGTCATTTATCGCAGAGATACTTTTATCCATCTCATACGCAAAGCTATTCTCAACACTCTTATTTAGCTGCCTCGCATCAAGAGCATATCCCTCTTCGGTCGTAACAAGATTGTTTACAATGTTTGATTTATTGACCTTATTATCCAGTACATCATATATACTTGAAAGTGTGTACACATAACTCCAAGAAGAATTTCCACCATAATATACTTTTCCACTTTCTACATCGAGATAACTTCCGATTTGTGTTGAACTATCCGGCTCGCCTATTCCAAGACTACTATACTGTTCGCTCCCCGACCAATTTTGAGCCATTCTTTTAATTTTTTCCTGATAAATCAGCTTATTCTCAACAGGATTTGTACTCGTTTCCGACAGTTCACTGTCTATCACTGTTTTATTTGCCCCTGTTGCGATCCCATCCAGCTTCTTTTTATCCGCATCTGTAAAATCGTTATGTGACAGTCCCTTTCCTTTCTCTTTATTTACTTTCTCCGTCACCGCATCCCACTTTTTCCTCTCCGCCGCTGTTATATGAGAAACTTTATCCTCCGTATGCTCTCTAAAAGCTGTGTCTATATCCTCTACCTGCATTATCGTGGGAACTGCTGCCGGATTTACATTGACTGTTATATATTCACTGTCCTCTACCGCCACATTTATACGATAAGATACTCCTGACAATGTTTTTCCCTCATATGCAGGCATATAATCCGGATTTTCTCCCGATATACTGATACCATATAATATTTCATTTTCTGAGCTGTCCTTTACATAAACACCCAGAGTTCTTACATAATATGATTCCGGTATCTGCTCGTTGTTTATTGCGGCCAGTATTTCCACTGTCTTTCCATCTGTTCTTGATGTTTTGGATATTATAGCCGTCTGTTTTACGCTTTGCAATTCGCTTATATTTTGCAGCTCAATACCGCTGTAATCATAGTCACTTACCGCTATCTTTGTAAATGTCATTGACTCTGTTTCTGAAATAATTTTTGACATAAGCTGTTTGCCCTGTTCTGTTATCACTATGTTTTCCATATCACACCGCCTTTCCTATTGTTCTCATTCTTGTATAAGTAACATTTCCGCCTATACTCTCTTTTCCTGATATATCATGTGCCGCTTTATTATCTGTTCTCAAATATATATTTACCGGTATCAGCCTGTCTAACATTATCTCAAATTCTTTTACCTGCCCCGGTTTAAATAAATTTGTGGTAATAAACAATTCATAATCTTTAAGATTTCCGCTTATATCGAAATTGTTTACTCCGCAAAATATATTTAATCGACGCAGCAATACTTTATATGTATATGGTACCGTGTCATTCCACCTGTTTAATACTCTTGTTTTACGCAGTTCTAATGTGTCACTGTCTGACGGATTTATTCCCAGCATATTTTCATACTTTTTTATTCCGTACCCGTCGCAGCTTTCAATAAAGGCATTATCAAGAACTTCCGACATTTTCTTATCGGCAATGTCTGTCTCCTTGTTCTCACTTTTCATTATTTCCTGCATTTCAGGAAACTGTTTTATAAACGGTGGAAGATATTCTATCAGCCTTTTTTTCTCTATCATATATTTACATCACCTCTTATCGGTATCTCGTCATATTCAAGAATTATGTTTTCAGATGAACCATTAAGTTTTACCTCTTCAACATCCAAAATCCCGTCAATCATCAACATTCTTGATTCTATCTGGCTAAGTCGTACCGTCAGATTTTCAGTTTCAGACCATGTCTTTGCAAGTTCAGAAAAATATGCATCGATACTATCTTTTATGTTGCTTTCTAATCCCGTATATGTAAAACCCTCTTTATATACAAGATTTAGCAATATGTCTATCCTGTGTCCCTGTACTCCTTTAACATTTACAACATGGCCAATCGGTGCTATCCCGTCACCCTCTCCTGAAATTTCAGGATCTAATGCTGTCTGTACTGTATTTACCAGAACATCTGACGGTACACTAAATTCTGATGTTATGATTATTACTTTTACTGTTCCACCTATTGTAAGAAGTTTTTCTTTCGCAGCACCATATACATTTTTTAACCATGAATAAACATCTTTCCCAAGTGTACTCTCTGACTGGCTTTCATACCACGATGTTACATTTTCACCCGGTATCATGTCGGCAGGCTTGCAGCCGCCGCTCCATGCCCTGATGACTTTACAGCCGCCTACACCTGCAATATCGTTTATCTTTTCTTTATAGTCCGCTTTATTTCCTCCAAAGGCAATCTGATTAAATGACGAGAAATATCTTTCTCTGAATACTTCCACATCCTCCTCATCTTCTCCCGGAATAAGTATCCGTGTAAGCGTGGCACTCTCCATATCATTTAGATTTTCTTTTGTCTCTAAAGGTATGAGCCCGCCTAACTGCTGGTTTCCCGCACTGCCTGCCGTCTCACATATAAGCCTGTATAATCCCTGCGTGGCATCTATAACAGAAGCAACGGTATAATTAAATTCTCCCAGAGCAAAACGGTCATTTACGGCTATCTGCGTATCTGACGGCACTACTAAAAGTTCACACTCTGCATTGGTCTCCTCTTTCGGATAAATACCTCTTTCTGCTGCCCTCTTTATCAGGTAATAATAAGATGCCGTGTCAGCAAACACTTCATCCATAACCACATCAAGTGCAACATACATATTTGCAAGTTCAAGTGCTGCCGGTGCTATTGCATCATAGATTACTGAGCCTTCTCTCTTGTCAAGTTCATCACTCACATTTTCAAGCATACGCTCCATAAGCGTATCAAAATCGTTTTCTTCAAACATTATAATTCCACCTCACTTTCTATAGGTATCTGCTCTTTTTGTGCCGTGACCGCCGTAAATGTTATATAAATGGTTTTCTTATCAACTATTGCCGCCCCGAAATCTTCCACTGATTCTATTCTGTCATCCGCCGTGACCGCCTCAGTAACTCTCTGTTCTATCTCACTAAGTACATACAACATTGATTTTCCGATAAGGTCATTAAGCTCTATGCCGTAGTCCCACGAATATATTTCATAAGCGTATCTTTCCGTATTTAAGATTTTAAGAATTGCCTGTTTTACCGCCGTTTCATCATCCGTCTTTCCGAGAAACCCTGACTTGTCATCCGTCAGATACATTGCATATGTCTTTGATGGTTCTTCATATTCTTCAAAATCATAATCCTGTTCCTCGTCGACTTCCTCGTCATATTCATTATTAGGTATCATCTGCCACCATCCTGTCTACTACAATGTATTCCTGTCCTCCTGCCTTGCGAAACATCAAAACACTATCACCCTCCTTTAATGAATTGTAGACTTTTATATTTTTCTTTGCCACTCCCTCGCCTACTTCCTGCACATAGTCAGTTACATTCCGTGTCTTTACCAGAAATTCATCTTCTATTACTAGGGAATTTGATACTTTAATCTTAAGCGGGTCTGTTCCTATTACATTTCCAACAATATAATCACACGGTCTTGATGCTTTCACGGCTTCAACCGCCATCTGTTTTATAAGCTGCACAATACTTGAATTAGCCACTGACAAAACCACCTCCCGATACAACAAGATCCATAGTGTACTGTCTGTTGTTAAACTTGTGTGTTACCTTTTCGACAAGCATATAATTTGATACTTTCATGTCGCCAAGCTCCAGCATAACCGGAACAAGCGAACCTGCACGCACATTCGTATTTCCTATGACACCGCTTATACTCAAAGTCTTATGCTTTTTATTGTATATCTTCAACAGTACCGCCGATTTATGTTTTCCAAGTTTGGGTGTGTCAATCTTTTCTACATATTGCAAAACACCCCACCTGTTTATGCTCTTACTGTTCTTTGTAACATACAGGTCATAAGTTCCTTTCTTTTTCTTATTGTCTTTGTTCTCATAAATAAGTTTTATCTGGTTATATACATCCGAATCTATACTTGTCTGATACGAAAATTCTTCACCGGTCTCCTTGTCGATAAGACAGCCATTTACTTTCATGTCGGAAATCTTTTTTAAACGGAGCTTTCCGACCTCATCAAACAAAACATAAACTATTCCGGTGCTTAGCACGGTATCATCAAGACAGTTCTGTATAATATCAAAAAGCGTTGTGTTATCCTCAATAGCTGACATTCTATAGCCTGTATTCGCAAGTTTTCCACAATTCATATTAAAACGCTTTGCTATAATGTTGATAACTTCATCCGCCCTCTTTTTCTTATATATGAGAGTTTCTTTATTTTTCAGATACCTCAACTGATCATATACGGTAAATGTAACAAAGCCGTCTTTTTTAAATGACCTTGTAAATATAAATCCATAGAAGATTTTTTTCTTATCCACGGTAACAAGCACACTGTTTCCCTCAACTATTTTGTATCTTTTCTTATACTTAGTTTCAAAGGTCAGCTTGCCGGGTGTCCCGCTTCTCTCCCATGTAATACTTGCACCCTCCAAAGCAGGTATATCATATCTCTTGTTTCCATTCACTACCGTAATAGTCACTATACCCTCAGGAAGTTTTGTTGTTTCCTTTATATCGGCACTTATCTTTTTCTGCGTCGTTTCTTTCTCTTTCAAGATTTTTTTCAGACCAGCCAGTTCTTTTTTACTACTCTTAGTTTTTTTCGTCGTAGTTTTTGTTGGATATTTAGGTACGCCATATCCTGTTATCGTTGCATTTGAAAGTGGATATGTCCGCCTTGCAACCTTGTCCGAGGTGTTTCCCTCAATGGTATGTAATGTACTTCCAGAAACTTTTTCAACAATCCCGACATGACTTCTGTTTGTCTTGAAATATACTATATCTCCACGCTTTGGTGTATATGTGCCTTTGTATCTGAACAATCCTTTTTTCTTAAACCATGCCATTCCGGCAGAGGTTGACGCTGTCTTTGGCACTATCGAAGCTGACACCCCGGCTTTATATGCACACCATGAAACAAACATATGGCACCATGCAGCTCCATTCATGCCATACCACGCTCCATACTTTGTGCGATTGTTCCCCTGTTCCTTATATCCAAGCTCGCCAATCGCAACATCTACTATATCTTTCGCCATAACACACCTCACTTTGGCAGTTTCAAAACCGTACCTTTATACAGATACAATCCGTTAGACGATGACTTTCTGCCATGCTTTTTCGCCGCCTGTTCAATCCTGCTTTTATTGAGTTTATATATCTCTTTCCGCCTTGATGAACTGCCGAGCTGTTTTTTCGCTATATTGAGCAAAGTATCACCTTTTTTTACTTTGTAGGTTTTTGCCGCACTTTTAGAGTTTTTTCTTGTTTTCTTTTTTGACGCTTTCTTTGATGATTTTTTAACCACAAGTTTTTTTATTCCCCACTGGCGGTATTCTTTCATTGTAAGTTTTACGGCAATATCAAGCCCATAACTCTCGACATCTTCCATTATCTCGTAATCTTCGATTGTTACATACTTAAAGACTGTCTCCAAATTAGTTGCAATCTCATAATAATGTTTTCTCCTGTCTTTAAGAATTTCCGTCACATGAATCCCTGTTCCGTTTATAATTCCAAGCTGACCGTCATACAAATCTACATTTTTAACCAATTTAAAACTTACCGGCTTACTGCTTTTTTTCCATTCTTCAAGTTTTCCCAGAAAATACTCCGCATTCTGAAATACATCTTTTTCATATTGAGCAAAGGGATATTTCTGAAATACCGGCAATATCAATTCGTCTATTGTTATTTCCGTCAGACCCGGGGTCTTTATAAGATTGACTTCACCCTCGTTAATAAGGGTGATAGTCTTATTGTTATTGCCAATCTTATATGATATTTTTCCGGGTGTTACAGGAAACAGCACATCTTCTATATACATTGAATACATTATATATGCACTCCTTCCGCTGCTGAAATCATCTGTTCTTCCATTGTCTTTCTAAGGTGCTCTGTCACACCGTCAAGGTCGAGTTCTTTGCTTATTTTGTTGTGATTTGTCTGATGCACTGTTATCTTTGCCGTAGTAAAACGGTTTATGTATTTCTGTGCCGCCATATCACGGATATATTTCAAGTCCTCACTTGTTGCCGTAAGTGCCTGTGCCGACTTTGCCGTATTCTTTGCCGTGCCTGCCGTGTTTTTCGCAGTTGCGGCGGTATTTGCAGCAGTAGCCTGATTCAGATTAGTTCCCTGAGTTTTTCTTAAAGTTTTCTCATAATCATTTTTATTCATATCCGTTGCAGCTTTTTTGCCACTAAACATATTTTTGACTTTGTTTGTCACTCCGTCACCAAATGATGAACCTGATTTGTAGGCTTTTGATGCCCATCCGCTTTTAAATGTATCAAACTTAGATGAACCTGATTTATAGGCTTCTGAAATACTCTTATAACTTTTCTTATTATTTGACGCTTCCGCTGATTTTGCGGCATAATCATCTGCCGCTGATGTAATTCCCGAATAGTCAATATTTACAAAAGGCAGTTTATTGAGTGCTTTGCATATACCTGATATTACATAGAGAACCGTAGACAGCAAATCATACCACAATGACTGTACTGAACATATGGCATTATGGAACGCTGTCATAATATTTGTACCAAGTGCAGCTATGGAATTGGCTATTCCTAATGCTATATTGGCTATTGACAAGCCAAGATTCTTAAAAAATTGAAGAGCGACATTTATACCTCCACAAATCATTCCAAATGCTGATTTCGCTGTTCCTCCCATCTTCGACATTCTGGATGTAACCGCTACAATCACTCCTATAAGTGCCACTATCAATAAGATAATCCAAGTCAACGGACATGATAGCAATGCCGTGTTAAGTCCAAGCTGTGTTGCCGTAGCTGCCGCAGTTGCAGTCACTTCAGTTCCTGTGGCTGCTGCGTGTGCGTATGCCGCAACACACATAGCCATCTTTATCCCTGTAGATACAAGCTCCACCGCTTTTACAATAGCCATCGCTGCACAATATGCTGCTATTGCCGCCGCAACACCATATACTATCGGACTAATTGCAGACCAGTTATTTATTACAGATGATGCACAATTTGCTATCCAGCCTGCCACCGGAGCAAGCAGGGTTATTGTCCCTGATGCAATATTTCCTACATTGTTAAGCACTGTTTCAGCCGTACTGCCAAGACTTTTTATGCCGTCTAATATCGTTCCAAAGCCGGCATTTGACAGTCCCTCATTTACACCATCTATCACACTGATAAGACCTCTTGTTACTGCTGCCTTAGCATTTGCTATGGAAGTTGCCCATGTATCACCTGCTTTTTTTGCGGCACCTGATATATTAAGCACACCATTTGTTCCATTTTCAAAAGCACCTGATACCGTGTTGATAAAGTCCTGTGCGGATATTGTTCCCTTTGATAGATTTGACTGCACTACGGAAGATGATTGTCCTGTTGCTTTTGCATATATTCCTACAGCATCTATTCCTCTGTCTGTCAAGCGGTCAAGCTGATCCATCTCAACTTTTCCTTTTGTCATCATCTTTCCTAATGCGTCCGTCACCTCACGCAGAGAATCATTTGTTCCGTCGCCATAAAAAGCAACGGCATCCGACCATGCCTTTACCTGGTTTACGGCATCACCTGTTCCCATTCCTCTTGTAACAAAATTCTGAACGGAACTTGCTGCGGTATCAAGACCATAGGCTGTACCTTTTGTCATATCCTTAAGTTTTGCAAGTGATGCCGTGGCAACATCTGAACTTCCTGTAATCGCTGTCATTGTTCTGCTATAGTTACTCATGGTATCCATTCTGTTTATAGCTGCGTCCATCTGACCTTTAACCGCACCTATAGCTGATTTGACTATTGATAATCCCGCTAAAGCTCCTACAAGTGACTTTGCACCTGATACTCCGCCCTGCATACTTTGATTAAAGTTTTGCTGGCTTCTCGTATTCTGTTCAATCTGATTACCGACACGGCTTGTCTGTTCTGTCATTGCCGCCGGAACTGCCGTCTGGGATAATTCCTCTCTCAATCCCTGTGCTGCCGTTGTCGCCTGATGCAATTCACTTCTGATATTCTCATAGGCAGACGCATCCACATCGGTATTCATTGTATTGTTCAATGCTTCCATCTGCGACACAGCCATGTTCACGGAATTGATAATATTCATAAGCGGTGCACTAAACCTGTCTACAAGCTGTATTCCTGCCTGTATTGAAGCCATATCATCACCTGCCTCTCGCCTTTCTCTCAGCCTTTTTTTCTTCTTCCTTTTCTGCTTCAATAACAATATTTATCGAAGCTATGATAAAACTTTTTTCACTTTCTTCCATCTCAATCCATTCTGACGGTCTGATTTTAAGTTTATGAAGGGCATAATGAGCGTATGCGGCTTCATTATCCCCTCCGTTTATTAGTTTTTTGCCTCTTCCACCTTGTCATCCAATGAATCAGAAAAGCCCTGGAAATCCTGAACCCATGTGCATAAATCCTGATATTCTCCCGGATCATCCACCATTTCATATACAAGATCCTCAGGTTTCTTTACCCCGTAGCTGTCCTGAAGTTCTTTGTTATAAAGATCAGGTGTTACCGTAGAAGCAACTATCATACTTACAAGATACTTTGATGTATTAAGTTTAGGACGATACATATTCGGCTTACCCTTTACCTGAACATCTATTGTGCAGTCATCACGAATCGACTCATTAAGTTTTGAACTGATATGCTTCAATTCCCAGCGGAGTGGCTTTCCATCACTACCAAGCATTGACTTAGTCGGTGCGTACTCCTCATTTTTCTTCTGAATCTTGTTGTTTTTCATAAATCTGCTTAAGTTTGACATATTTTCTATTTCCTTTCTTTTTTAATTTATTTATGGCTGCCTTTTATGAATTTGATGTTTCCGACATTAAAAATCCGGTTAATTCAGCAAACTTCTTAGGAATACTAAAGTCCTCAAATGTAAAATCCATATCCTCGTCAAGATACTCTCCGTCAGCATCAAATTTTGCAAGTACACCACCATCTATATTGCATCCTGTCAGCACGATCTCCTGTCGTCCTGCCGCCGAACCTTTGTCCTCATTGACTATAGTCATATCGAAATATGTATCCAAACCTGAGTCTTTATAGTTGTACATCATCTCACGAAAAACAGATGTATTGTAATGGAAAGTTGCCTTACCGGTTCCCTCCCATCCGGTTGCCTTATTTCCTTTTCCCGTCTGACCGAGAATAGGAATCTTACTCTTTGTCTTTGTAAATGTCACTTCAACATTTAATGCCTGCATAAAATTATATCTTTTATCGCCTATAGTGATATAACACTCGGCAAGAGGTGCCGCTACCGTATCTTTTGCAAGCATAACAACATTTTTCTTTGTCTCTTCTGGCATCTGAATATCCCCCTTTTTACGATATTGTGACTGTCATATACATCTTTGACATTGCATTAACTACAGTTACAGCATTTTCAACTACTACAGCTTTCTTTGTATCACCCTGTAAAACCTTAACATCTGACTCATTAAAGTTTTCTATTGCTCCAATACGCTGAAGCTCTTTGCGGAGTTTTACAAGGTCAGTCCACAGTGCAGTCCTGCCAGCCTGGTTGTTTGGCATCTTTCCGAGATACTTTGTATTAAACAAAACAGCATCATCATTTGCTATCTGATCAATGACCCTGATAGTCTGATTATCTTTGAATACATCTCCCTGCGTGTCAGTTGTCGTCACCATCGTGTTTATATCATCGAGTACACGGACTTCACCGCTCACATTATGAAATACAAATTCACCACTCTGTAAAGCCGTCTTAAGCTGTGTCTGAGTATAATCAGTATCAGGTTCAAACTCGCCATCATATACTCTGTTCTGAACAGATGCACTGACGGAACATCCACATTCTGCTCCTGTCGTCCAATACACAAGTGATGCTGCAGACTCTCCATCATCAAGTACCTTGTTTTTCACGCTGATAACTCCCATATGATCTGCTTCTTTGTAGTTGTATAATACAAGCTGGAATTTGATTCCCATCTCATCACGAAGCCTTTTAACAAATGATACATAAAGTCTCTTTGTAACTTCATCCTCCACCACAACACCCATTGCGTTATAGGCAAAGGACTCAATCTTATCAAGATATTTCTGATGAGATTCTCCGGATGTGGTTCCGTTTGTTCCATCTGAGAGTTTAATCCCTGCTGCCACGGTAAGCTCTGCATCTGCCTTAAATACAACATAATCATTTGCTGCAAGCTCTTTTGCATTTGCAACTGTCTGACTGTCAACTTTTGAGGCATCAAGATATGTTACTACATCAAATTTTGACGGTTCATCCACATTCTTGGAAACACTTATTGTAATATCGTTTCCTCTCGTGCCTGCATATCTTGCCTCGGCAATGTCACTTGACGCTTTCTTTCCACCGCTGTTTAAACGGTACGCATAAAGCGTTACAGCATTGATAAAAAGGTCACGAAGCCCTTTTAATTTGTCGCTGTCATACGCATATCCGAATATCATCTTTGAATTTTTCTGAAAGTCCTCATTTGTCACAGTAAAGACCTGTTCGTCAGGACCCCAGTCGAGTTCAAGCGGCATTGTGCATATACCTCTGTCAGACAAACTTGCCGTTGCAGCCGCAGCCGACACAAAGTTTATATATGTTCCGGGTAATACTTTGTTCTGCGTTGTAAAACTTCCTCCACCTAATGCCATTATCTCACCTTACCTTTCATAAATTTTCTGATAAGCTCATCAACCTCTGCCAATGTGTACTCTTTTCCATCTTCAAGCACGGCATTGACAACATCTTTCTTATCAATATATCTGGCAGATGTTACCAGATTATCTTTCTTAAATCTGATTTCAGCCTGTGGCTTATTTTCAGATTTTTTATTATCTGCCGCAGCATCCGTTTTCCGGACACTTACGGACTTATTTTTGTTTTGCGGCATAATCATCACCTATCCTTTCGCCTTAACTCTGGAGTTCACGCTTTCCATTCTTGGTACATCCTCTTCCGGCTTTCTTACAAAGAAATCATAATTTACAAAAAAATGTAAAATATCATCCGTTATCTCATAGCTCATATCCGTACCACGAAGCAAACCTGAGTCATACGGTATTGTCTCAAGAAGCATTAACAGGTTCTCGCCAATATTGTACAGTTCCCTTTTTGTGGTACTTTCTGAAATATACTGGATACAAAACGGGTTCTTCTTTAAATATCTTTTTCCCGGATACTTTTTTATACCCGGCTTTAAGCTCTGAATAAAAAAGCAAGGTTCATCTAAACCCTGCTCTATACTCTCTATATAATTTTCATATCCATATTCTGAATAAAGCACATTACTTATTGACTCAGCTATCCCGGTTATCATCATTAAACACTCCCTCCAAAAATTTCTGAACTTTCTTTTCAATTATCTTTGGGGCGGCATTTTGTAACTCCTGCACGGATACTGTCATCATAAAACGACCCTCTACCCAGCCACTTTTAAGTTTCTTTCCTATCGCCGGCACATATCTGCCCGGTGTCTGTCTGTGGCCGTACTCGACATAACTTGCATATTCAACAGGATTTATTATCTCCACTTCATATGCGTTACCTGTATTCCTTATCTCAAGACCTGATACGAAGTCCTCAACATTAGATGTTCCTCCATCAGAGCCACCGGACGAAGTCCAGCCCCTGCGCAGTGTTCCACCCTTTCTTGAGGACATTACAAGAAACTTATTCTCGCCGTCATCCTCAAGGTCATATGTATCTGAATAATCGCCAACCGGTGTCCTTTTGATAACCTTTCTGAGCAGTCTTGCCGCAATCTCTTTGGCACATGACTCACAAAATTTTTCGGCATCACTCTGACTTATCCTGTTTAGTTTTGTTTGCAATTCTCTTAACTCTTTTAAATCCACACTGCCCATTCCAGCCATCTAAGCCCACCTTTCAAACAATTCAAGCACTATTTCCTGATGTGTCACATATACTGCAGGTACACCGCTGTATGTATAATCCTTTGTCACACCGTTTTGCGTCACTGTTATCTTACTTCCGGGATTTATGATTATATCAGGTGCCGTAAATAATTTAATGGACTGTGATACCGCCATTGCCGCTGCCGTATCTGCTGCCGCCTGTTTACTCTGAAAAGACAGCTTACACGGTATGTCTTTAAGCACCGCCACATCATTAAAAGCCGTCAGATGCGTTTTTTCATCTTTGACTTTCTTATGTTCATACACTGTCATTCTACCGCTGTATGCGGCTTCCTGTGCCTTTCTTGCGGCTTCAAATGCTTTGTTTACCACATCTACCATTTTATCCTCCTGAACGATGCAAATTCGCTCTTTCCATATGACCTAAGATAATTGATAAAATTATCAAGCCGCTGCTCCGGAGTAAGCGAACTTTCCCCCGTAGCAAACACCGTGTTCGTATCTCCTGCCTGTATCTGCTTAACAGCATATGATAAATCTATGTTCAGGCTCTCAGGGGCAAATGTCTTTTTACTTAAGAGAAATTCGCCCACTGCCATATCAACAGCTATATGCTCAAGTCCCTCCGGAACATCCTGCCAGTTTATTTCATTTTTTATCGTGCTTCTCACTTTCTCAACGGCAAATGTGATTGCAAACTCATCTGATCTGTCAGTTTCAATACCCAAAGAAGATAATCGTTTTAAGACCGCATCTGTATTAAACATACCTTATCACTTGCCTTTCCTGATTCTTCCTTTTGTCTGTGCATCAGGCTCCGGAGTTTCTTCGTCTGATTTCTTTTCTTCATCAGGCTCGCCCGATATCTCATATCCCATATCACGAAGTTTTTCCGCAAGCTCTGTATCATTTGTTTCAAATCTGCCATTTACAAATTTACAAAGCTGACAGCCTTTTTCCTTATCCCATATGATATTTGCAGTAAGAGGCTTTTTATTTATGATATACATATTCTTATCACCTCGCTTTATTTTACTTCCAGTCCTGTTATTGCACCATGTAAAAATGCCGGTGCATGTGCAAGTCCTATCTGGCCATAAATCTGTATTCTGTCAGATGCACCATTCTTTGCAAGTTCCTCCTCGAAAAAGTTTCCTTTTCCCGGTACCGGCTGGAATACAGGAGCTATCTGTGCCACATCTGCCACAAGCAGACCGTCTTTCTTCATAAACGGATCATAGCATATTCCGACCTTACAGAAATCACTTTCAATCTGTGTGATGTTCATTCCGGCAATGTTCTGTGTCATCTGCATCTGTGCTTTGAAGAAATCAGCATACAGATTTGTTATAACCTGTTTAATATATGAATTACAGAAAAGTACCATATTTCCAAACATTGCTCCGTTGTCAGCCATTTCCCTAAACAACTGATCCAACATATCCTTAGATAATGCGGCACTCTTTGCATCGATTGATGTTCCTGCATCCGAAGTACAAAGTTCCAACATTCCACGGGTCTTGTTTGCCGTATCTCCATCCGTTGTCTTATTGTAAGTTCCATTGAGGAATGAAAACTCAACATCCCTTGCCATCTTAATAAGTTTCTGCTGAATCTGGAATGCTTTTTCATCATTTGGATTTGCCGACTGGTTAGCCGAATTTAAACCTGACAGCCTGCCGCTGTTTGACTGCTTTGCATATGTAAGATCTATTGTCTCCTGATGAATCTGCACGACATTTGTTTTCTGATCTCTTGCTATGTGTGATGCTACCGGAGCTGTCACTGATGCGTTTTCTGAAATATCAGGCTGTGCCGCCTCCGGAAGTGAATATTCAACACCTGTTGAAAATTCAAAATTATCTGTCTGCTTTCCTCCTGACAATCCGCCTATCATAGATAAAAACGGTGTCTGTGTAGGAGAAGCCGTAAAAAGATCACCTGCATAGTTTGGCAGATTAAATGTATTACCTGTTCCTGTTATGTTCTGTGGCATTTTCTATCACCTTTCCTTTCTTTTACATTAAAGCAATCCCGTCATTCTGAAATGCTTCCTGTTTGATATTGATAACCTCTAACTGATTGCCGTTCTTTCTCGCTTCGGCAAGTCTCGCCTCATATCCTGCCTGCTTTGAATTTGGCACCATAGAAGAACTTCCCGGCTGAAATCCGGTAAACTTTGTCTGTGGCTGCTCAGGCTCACTAAATAAAAACTTTGAGCCGTCATCAGCCTTAAGTTTATCAATCTGTTCCGAAAGACCTTTTACAAGCCCGTCATCTGACAACGCTGCATCATCGAGATTAAGCAATGCCCTCGCCGCCTTAATGTTCTTTGCACCACTCTCCGTAAGTGCCTTATCAACAGCCGTATCAACCTTAAGCTGTGTAAGCTCTTTCTCATGTGCTGCTGCCTGCGTCTTATTGTCCTCCTGAAGCTGTTTAATCTGTTTCTTAAGCTCCTCATTGTCACCGGCAGATGCTTTCAGGTCCTCAAGCTGTTTATCACGCTCTTTAACCTGCTTTTTGAGATTTGCATTTTCAGTCTGCACTTCTTTGCCTGCATCCTCAACATCAGCTTTGTTGATGCTAAGGACTTTGTCCGCCTGCTCTTTGTCAAGACCTAAATCTTCAAGTTCCTGTCGTGTCATATCTGCACCATCCTTTCCGTATCGGTTTAATGCCTTGTCATACCCGGCAATTTTATGTATAAAAAAAGACCATGAAAAAATCTGGTCTTTTAATATCTTTATGGTTGCACCGGTGCAACTTTTTTAATCTTCTATTTCTTCCTTATCCTCAATCAGCTTTAAAGCCTCCTCCGACAGTAAAGGGTCATTTTCAGCAAAAGGAAATTTTACCTTTACATCTTCCGGTGTCTCTATTGCCGAATACAATTCTACACCCTTGTCCAAAAGTTCGGAAAATGTATCTATAGCCCTCCTTGCCTTATCCCGTTCTTCCTCATTTACAAGTTTTATACCACTACTTTCCTCTATTTGAGATACTGCATCATCAAGCATAAGCGTTTTCATTCTTCTAAAGGTATCTATCATCTCCTGCCCTACTTCATTTTTTTGCCGCATAGTTTCAAGAATTTCTTTCTGTTGATTTATAACCACTTTATTAGAACGAAACTGCGTTGCAATCTCCGACATTTTTGAAAGAATCGACATAATGACATGACTTCCTGCTGCCGCCTTAATAAAAAGAGACAACCACATAGAACCCACATCAACCGTGTTAAAAACAATCTCCTCTCCACTTCCACTTATAAAAGGACACTGACTTAATATAAAATCAATATCTTTCATGTATTGTATATATTCTTTTAAATCATTACACTTTGGTATTTTTATATCAATTCCCTCTTTAGCTTCACCAGCTTCTAATGACTCATATAATTTTACCACCGAGTCTAGTCTGATTTTTATCTCATTTAAAACACTGTTAAAATTTGTTTTTGTAACAGCGTCTATTCTTGGATTTGCATCACTTCTTACATATACAGGAATGATTTTTATTGCATTATCTGCATAATCTTTGATAAATTCCATTTCCCTTAGTAAACTCAAAGCTGTAATTCCATTTTCCCACCCATTTATTTCAAATTCTCTTGAACCATTAAAATCAGAAAAAGTAATTTCATCAATACTTCGTTTTGCTGTTTTACAAAGATAATATATATTATATAATCTCAAGCCATTCACCTCTTTAATCACATATCAAGCATTTTTCTTATAAGTTCTAAATCCGTTACCTCGAATGTTACTTTCCCACTCACAGGCTCCATGTCCTCATATCGAAGTCCCGAAAAAAGCAAACGCTCACATGAACTCTCACCCTGCACATCTCCTAAGGCTTCATATACTTTTCCCGAATTGAACTCATTTTGTATCTGATATTCAATATCCTCACACAGCATAAATGATGCATGAATTATCTTTTCACCTTTACACTGTCTGCCTAATATCGGAGTTATGTTTTTTATTTCTTTTATCTCTATCTTTCCAGCAAACCTTGCAAGCGGTAATCTCCTGCCTGCTGTAATCACATTAAGCTCTGCATTTGTGATATTTAATGTTTTTATTAGTGTTGTCATTTTTTACTGTCCCCATCCTCATTGTTTTGTACATCCTCGTCGTCAGTAAGATGCTTATCCGGAGCAAGCGTTCCAAATTCATGCATTACTTTCTCCAGCATTTTATGTGTGTATGCTTCTTCTTTTTCTTCCTCTGTCAATTCACCATCTCCTATTGTTACAAACTTAGGTATTGACAATTCCATTCTAAGTTTTCTACATTCCTCTGGTGAAAGCTCTTTTCCTCTTTTTATCTGTTCTTCTTGTGGCAATAAAATCCATTCTCTCGCAGTCAACATATCTATACCTCCCTAAGCAAAATGCTCCATTTGTCATCAGCAAAATATTTATCTATAACTAAAAATTTTGAACCTCTTTCATAAAGCACCTCATTCTCATTTAATCCTATATTTCTTATATCATGTCCATTTTTAGCACCGAGAATATAAATCTGTATTTCTGAATTACCAACATCCACCTTTCCTGTCGTTGTACTCCAATATTGTGGTATGTGTGTTATTTTCCCAACCACAAAACTTTCTACAAAACCCCTTGTTTTTTCTTCAGCATCCGACCAACTTGAAAAATCAACAGTTCTTAATAAATCACCTTTATATTTCGGAACTTTTGACAATGCACTGTCTAACAAATTTATAAACCTCTGCTGTTCATTACTTAATTTTGTAATATCGTCTGTGTTTCTAAGTGCTTCATTTATCACATAGGAGTCAAAACTTTTATATCTTATAATTGCTCCCAATTCATTATCTGACAATTTCATTATATCATCTTCCAACCCATTTTGCATCTTTTTTAGCGGCAAACTCAACTGCTCCATATCATCTTTTGCCCCGCCTTTTACAAATGCCTGTTCCCACTCCTTATATGTCATATTCCCCGGCACATAATAGACCTCACCGTCCTCATTTCTTGCGGCTCTCTCTCCTACTATGCCCAGTTCTTCCTCATCGTCAAAATAAGGCACTGTCGTGCTCCTGCAATATACATGAAACGGCGGTGCGTTTACTCCAACTTCCCACTTCGACATTGGAAAGTGTTTTCCATCCATGCTCCTGCAGATATTTGAGGTGTGGCTGTCAAGTGTTGCCACTATCTCAAATTCTTCTACATCCAGTTCCTTAAAGGCTTCTCTCTGTGATGCGGCACTAAAAAAGGCCTGTTCTGTCATAACAAGCCTGCCTGCTGCCCTCTTTGATACATCCATTCTTTTTGACAATTTATCTATTGCCTTTTGCGGACTTTCTCCGAGTATTATATTTTGTGTGAGTATCTGATTTAATTCGCCGACAAGTTTTGTCCCATTACCCCATATGCGTTCAGAGAAGTTCTTGCCGTCTGCCGCCCACGGACTGTTTATGACCTTGTCTATCTTTCTTTTATCTATTGTGGAAAAGTCCCAGCCTATGTGCATACCTTTCTGAATTTCATATGCGGTGTGCATATAGCCGTCTTTGTAGACATTTCGCATTGTTTTGTCTATAGCCTTTTGCTGGCGGGCTGTCAGGTTTTCAATCTCCTGTCTTAAATCCATTTTCATGGCTTCAAGTCTTGATATGTGATATTTGGCAGATGCGTTTTCAAGCTCTTTCATCCATCTGCCGTTGACACCGTTTTCCCTGCCGTACTTTATGTACTGATTTACATCCCACTTAAATTCCTTAAGTTCATTTGCATCGAGCAGTTTATACGCATCCTGCATAGTCACATCATTGTTTACGGCAAGTCTGCCGTACCACTCATTTATTTTCTTGTCTATACTTTTTATTGATGTCCGGTACTGCTGTTCGATTTCATTACAACAGTTTTTTCCTTTTTGGTTTTGTGCTGCTTCAAGCTGTAAAAACCTCTTTTTCCAATAATCTGCATTTGGCACTATTCTTCACCTACATCCTCTTTCTTTTTCCGCTCATCCGGTGTTTCTTCCTGTTTTTCATCATCCTGCTGTCCGTCCTCCTCGTCCTGCTGCCCGAACGGCTCATACATAGATGCGGCTTCCTCCTGCTCTTTCTGCTTCTGCTCCTCAATCCTTTGCATTTCAAGTTTTGGGTCATCCACCCACGGATGTTTGCCTATTATGGTTTCATTTGATATAAGTCCCGATGATTTCTGACAGTTGTCAATTATCTCTCCCTCGTTCATCAGAATGTCACGGTTGAATATTATGTTTACTTTTTCATTTTCAAATGAACCGTGCCCTGTGTTTGCAAGGTGCATATTTACAAACCACAGAATATCTTCAAATGCCGCCTGGTATTCTGTTTCCATGTCATTTGCATCTAAATCTATATCTGAATACATTGATAAGATATTCATCTGATTTGCATTACCGCCGAGCCTGTCGTCTTTGGCATCATAGCCCATTGCATTTTCTATTAGTGCCTTTTTGAATATCTCCAATATATTTTTATAATTTTCTGCATTTACATTTATCTCCAGAGTCTCGACACCGCCCTTTGTATCTCCGTCATATCTGACTTTGACAGCTCCAAAAGTGGCAAGATTTTTTCTAAACTCTCCGAGGTTTGTTCCATCGTAGTTCTTTAATACAAGTATTGTATTCCTTGCGTCCTCCTGCATATTATTTTCAAAATCAGATAACATTACATTTATACCATCCTGCAATGTCTTTACATTCTTTATAAGCGGTGTTTCAAGCTCATTTCGCTTTAAAGGTATAAGAGGTATGCGGGACCAGTTTAAACCGTCTGCTGCCCTGTCTCCGTCCGTCATAGTCACATAACAACTGTCCTGTTCATTTACAGTCACATCAGGAATGAGTGTGGCACCGTCAAGCACATATCTGTGCACCCCCGTCATGTCAAACACTTCTACTTTTTCTATAACCACGGGAATATTTTTTTCATAGCCAGCTACAAGATAAAGCCTTACCGCGCCCTGCAGCTTTGTATGCTCTGAATCCGTCCAGAACGGAAGTATCTCATATGACGGAAACAGTCTGAAAGTAAAACTGCCCTCCTCATCATAATAAGGATAAAGCCATGCCATACCTCCATTTAAGGCATACTTACCTGACTTTTTCAGAGTCCTCATAAACTTTTTATTAAATACCTCTTTCAGAAGCTCTGAATACTGTTCGTTGTCCGTCTCTATCGTGAACGGATTGCCAAGCAGATAATTACTTTTCTGATTTACCATCTTTGCATATTGGTTATCTATATTACGGTTATTCGGAAGATTTTCCACCACCTGCAGTTTGCCGTCCTCACCTATCATTGTCCTTTTACGCATCAGTATGTCGTGCTCATTGTCATAATACAGATGCCCTTTTATCTGCATATGTCTTTCAGGTGAGTTCTTCCACCGCATTATGGACTGTTCAAGAAATTCCTTATCGCTCATATCACCGTTTACTCCGTAAAGTATGAAATGAGCTATCCTGTCAATCAATCTGTTAAATCCGTTCACTGTTTCCTCCTAATCAAAGCTAAATGCGTCACCTCTTGATATATCTTCAAATGCGTATCGCATTGCATCCATAAGGTGATTAAAGTCATCAATCGGTCTGTTTATCTTTTTACCTGTTTTTGTGTCTGTATCCCATGTGTAGTTGCTTATCTCCGTAATGAAATTTACACATTTCGAATGTATGATAATGTGATAATCCTGTATAAAGTCAATTCCATTGTTGATGCTGTCTTTTCCTTTTCGTGCTCTTCTTATGCCCTTTAGTCCAAGCTCTCTCAGCCTGTCTATTGACTTTGGTTCTGCTGAATCGGCTGTTATCTTTTCTTTCTGATAACCCATCTTTTCAACTTCCGTGGCAATCGACTCATTGCTCATGCCCGGATTATACATTTCATCAAATACCCATATTGTTTTGCTGTTCGTGTCAATAAAACCGCAAAATAAAGCACTCGGATCGTTCGTATAACCGAAATCAAGTCCGAATGCTGTCTTTACTCCTGATATTTTCTTTACATCCTCAATAGAGAACGCTTTTTCTTCCCAGTTTTCATATACAAGACCGTCAACTATACCCCAGTCTCCCAGTCCCGCTACCTGGTATCTTCTCGGATTTTGTTTTTTCATTGTTTCAAAAACTTTTAAATCCGCTTCATCAAGCCACTCATTACATTTGTAATTCGTAGTCATTGCAAGTATATCAGGGTCTTTCTTTGCATCAAAAAAACGCTTCTTTATCCAGTGGTGTTCATTCCACGGGTTTAAAGTAAGCGTTATCTGTTTAAAAAGTCCTGAGCCATCGGGAACAGCTCCACGAATCGACTCGTCAAGCATATTAAAGTCATCTTCTGAACTTATCTCATATGCTTCCTCAAGCCACATCCAGCACAGACAGCCTACATCAACCGTTATTGATGTTACTTTCAGCGGGTCATCAAGTCCTCTGAAATATATCTTCTGTCCTGTCGGCTTGTATGTCATTTCAAGCGGCGATTCTTTTATATCCCAGTGTGCATCCACACCAAGTCTGTGAATAGCCCATTTTAACTCTGTAAAACATGAGTCCTTAAGTGTCCGGTATGTTTTCCTGACTACAAGTGTATTTGCATCAGGATATTTCATCATATTGGTGATATACCAGAGAGCCGTTGTCTTTGACTTTTTAGATGCTCGTGAACCTTTACAGACACGATATCTGCCTTTATATCTCCAGTATGTCCCATATCCTTTTCCGACCAGCTCCGGCAGTCTTACATTTACTTTTCCGGACTTAGTCTTTTTATTTTCTTCAGGATATAATATAAATTTCTGATAAGCGAATATGTGCTGTGAAGATATTCTGTTTTTTACCATAGGCACTTACCTAATCTTCCAAAGCATCTTCACCGGATATTACTATCGGCACGGCAACATTTACATCTACCTTGTCATTCCACATTCCAAGATGTTTTCCGAGCATTTCAAGTGCTTTCAGTTTTGAAAAAATCTTAATCTCACTCTCTTCACCGGTTCCGTTTTCTCCGCTGAAAGATTTATGTTTTATCGATTCTACACAGGCAAGATCCTCTGGTCTGGCATCTTCTTTTATCTCTCCGCTGCTTTCTACAATATCCGTAATCTTGACAAATGCTATCTTTGCAAGTTCCAAGACTACTCTGTCCTGATTTATGCCGGTGCGTCTGCTCCTCAATGCCATTGCCTCTCCAATAGCACTTTGAACCTTAACATTTCTTAACATCCTTGAACCCTGCACATCTGCCGTTTTTACTGAATATCCTGCTCTTATGGCAGCCTGTGTTGCGTTCAGGTCAACGAGGTATTCTTCAACAAATCTTTGCTGTTTTTCCGTTAATTTAGCCATATCACAACACACCTGCCTTTCAAAATATGATATAGCCAAGCAATATTCCAAGCAAAATGCCTGTGATTACAGATGAAAACCATATTGTTAATAATCTTCTGATTATTGCCTTTTTTCTTAAACCTCTTGAATAAATCATCCGCTCACCTCCGGTCATTCTGCTGCCGCCTCACTCGTTTTATGTATATCCATGTACAGAAAAGACCGGCTATTACACCGGTCTTTCGCATATCTACATAATTAACAAGGAGGTTACTTTTCTTTTGCTTCGCATTATAACAATATCATACTTTTCAGGTGACATTCACTGACATTTACTCCCATTTTTATTAAAATACTATAAATTTTCTAAATTACAGATTAAATTTTTCCTCCAAATGCTCAAATGCCTTTTTATGTGCCCTATACACTCTTTTCTTATATTTCTCAAAATTATAGTCGAGGTCTTTTTTATCACTGTATATAAATTTCACAATATCATTCCACTCTTTTATATCAATATATCTTGCAAATAATACTGCTGCCTCGACCGGATTTTTTAAGCTTCGGATTATCTTCTCTGCCTTTATGCTTTCTCTCGCAGTCCTGCTTTTGAGAATATCAATATATTTTTCCTGTTCGAGTATCTCAGATACATCATGTGCCATGTTTGCATCTCCCGATGAGCGGCTGCCTTTTGGCATACCTGAAAGGTCAGGAGAGGATATTGCCGCCATGTTTTCCTGCATATCTCTTAATCTCTTTTGTGCCATTCTTAATTTTATACGGTTCTGTCTTATGTTTCTGAAATACTCTCTCATTTTCTATACCTCCATCAATATTCTTCAGGTGCCGGATTTTCCGGCAATGGCATCCAGAACATTATCCTGTCCGCCGCAAAACTCCATCTTAATTTCCCGTTATCCTCTACAACACTCATAAGCGACTGCCTGCACTGTTCTTCATCAATCTTTCTAAATGCGATATATTCTCCCGGCTCATCAGGGCAGGCTTTTCTTCTCGTCGATACCCACTCACCAAAAGCCGGTACAAACTTTTCATTCTCCGGTAATACCTCAGGATAATTGTGTATCTCATACTGACCGGAAACAACATCGCTTTCTTCTTTGTCATTTTCTTCCGGAGGATTCATTGCATCGAAACCATTACCACTCACAGCATTTTCAGGTTCTTTTGATACTGTATCACCGCTTATATCACTTTTCTGTTCTGTTTGCTTATTTTCAACAGCACTCAACTTTTCTTTAGTAACGGCAGTATGTTCATGTTCTATAATATCCTGCTCATCTTCATCAACATCCGGCTCAATTTTAATATCTTCATTACACATTTCATATACAAATTTAAACGCATCAGTCAACTGCTGCCATGTCGTTTCCTCTGCCTCTCCGGTACGGACATTTATAATAACAGGTGGTTCATCAATGCCGTTTATTGACAGCATCAGCTTTCCTATTCCCTTTACCCTTGCCGGAATCATATCCACACCGCTCGGACTCAAAATATCGGAAAACTTTTCAGCAAATTCTTTTTCGCTATACATCGGATTTCCTGAATACTTTTTTAAAAGCTCTGCTGCCGTTTTAAATTTTTCATTATTTTCTTTAAAATAGACATACATCCACTGTTCAAATATATTTTCAAATTCTTCTGCAGGCTTTTCAGGTGTTTCCAATGCCACTTCTATATCTGTTATCTTTTCTTCGTCCCTCACTTCTTTACGGATATTTTGTATCTGACCTTTTGTCATTTCAGGCGGGATATTGTCAGCTATCGCATCAGGGAGTGTTATCATCTCGGCAAGTTTAGCTACTCCATAATCCTTGTATGCAGCCGCTATATGCTCTCCATATCCACCCTCCGAATATTTTTCATTTATCCTTATATACCTGCTTACCATGTCCTTAGACAAATTATATTCCGATTTGGCAAAATCATTTATATTTGCGTATCCGCTCTCATGCAATATAGTTGTGTCTTTTGCTATCCTCAGCAGGTAGCCAATCCTGCAAAAACTGTTTGCCGCCACGAGCATCTCTTTGTCAAGTTCTGCTTTAAATTCCTTGTATGTTTTCTTTTCAGTAAGTTCCATATAACCTCCTATGCTATTTTCTGCGTATCAGCAGACAATCTTTTATTTACTATTTCTCTGTATGTTCTAAGCCATTTAGCAATCTCTGTCTCCTCAGGCTTTTTATCATAAGCTCCATACCATTGCACTATATGATCCTTTTTAATCTCAATAGTGACAAATCTTATATCCGGATTTTTGCTATGCCTTAAAAACAATATTGTACTGGTCTGTCTGTTATGTGCACGGAGATAATTATCCCCGCCTACACAGTGATGAAGTACATGCCCCTCCTCGATTATGTCACTTGCCGACTTTGGAATAACTATCTGATACTTTTCATCCTTATACATATAAACTTTTGAAAGCTGTTTTATAAGTTTTGGTATCTGTGTATATTTTTCATCAGCAGTCATGCTTTTTTCTTTTATCTTCTTTGCATCGCTCTGCATAACCATTTCCTGATGTGCTACGTCAAGGTCACGGGGTTTTGAATACACATTGTTACTAAGGTCATAACCAAGTTCTATACGCATCTGTAAATAATCAAGATATTTTCCTGCCCTTTCATTCAGATAATGATAACCAAATCTGTTAGGATAATCGCCCTCTAAATCATCAGGACTTTCATATCCCACATACTTTGCAAGCTGATTTATAACCCTTTTAATACTCATATGTTCAGCAATCTGTAAAAGCTGCTCATATATCCTATGTGATGAATAACCGACTGAAAGTATCTCATAAAGCCATGCACAATATATCATTTCAAACTGCTGCCCCGTCTGCTTTTGCAGCCGGCATATATTCAATATTGTTATATTTCCCTCCTGTTCTATAAGATAAGGTATATCTTTCTTCTGTATTCCAAGCATATCCTCCGGTCTTGCTGCTGCCATATCCATATCATTTGTCTGGTAAAAATTAGCTGTAAGCGGCTCTGCCAACTTCCACAACTGCATTTTCACAAGATATTCAAGCTGCGGGTATCTCCTATATGCCTTAAAATATCCGTGAATATCTGACTTAGGATATTTACTTAAAAATCTGTCTATGGCACAGTATTTAAAAGCTGATTTTTTTATATTTGCAAGTGACGGCTCGTATAAAAAACCTTTTGGACTCTGATATGAGTACATCCCCGAACTATTTCTGTCATACCACTCTGTCTTATCTGTCCAGCCGTCATAATAACAAAAGTCTTTATGTTCCTCTGCCTTTGTTATGAAAAGCCTTGTCATCTCAGTATATTCATAAGCCTCTTTCACATCTTTTCTTATCACCTGTGATGCGGCTACCTCTCTTATCACAAGTCCGTCTTTGTAAGTATCTGCCTTATAGAATGTCAGTTGTTCATTAAACTTTCTTTTCCTTGCCTGGTACTTTCCCATTGCTCCACATATCTCACAGCGGCTTATGATACCCTGCTTTGGTGTTGCAACAATATTTTCACTCTGACTCTCATAGCTCACTCCATACTCAGTTGCCCGTCTGTACTCACAACCGCAAGCCGAACACTTAAAATCAGCATACCGCCCTTTTCGCTTATACCACATGATATGCTTACCGAGCCTGTCAAACTTCTTTTTGCAATATGCCTTAAACTCATCGTCAAGCGGTTCTACATAACTGCATCTTTCTTTAAGCCGCTGCATACGCCTCTTATATGCTCTGTCTGCCTTTTCACCTGCAATGGCACTCTCAAGCTGCCTTACAACATAAAACAAATTCTCGTCAATAAACCGTATCGTTTTAACTTTCTTTGCATATCCTGCCACTATGTCATATGTCTCTTTAGAATAAGCCATATCACGGCTTGCATATAGTGTTGATACTGTCTGCGGAAACCATATCTCTGAATTTTCTATTGATTTGCCCGACCAGTTCTTTGTGTCATATTCATAAATGCCATAATCAACCGGAGTGACTATAATCCGCCTAAGGGGTTTCTTTCGATTTTTGGGATAAACATCAAGTAATAATATACTGCTGCCGTCTATATCCACCACTCCTGCCGATACGCTGTAACGCTTTCCACGCTCACTGTAATCCGTAGGAATAGGCGGTATCTTAAGTATTGCTTTTTTCTTCATCTTTCTCTGCCCCCTTAGTACAATGACTCAATCATCTTTTCCATAGCTTCTTTTCCATCAAGATAATATGCTTTTATAACGGCAATAAGCTGTTTGTCAGTGCCACAGCACACTCCCATGCTGCCCGTCTTATGTTTGCCTGCCGCTTTTTTCATACTCTCTATTATTTCCTTTGTATTTTTTCCTTTTCCTCTTACTGCTGCCGCAAAGGACTCATCCCTGCACAATGTCATAGCCATTGATACAATGGTATCAAGTATCAGTTTAATTTCTTTATCTGCATATTTCTTTTCAATGTTCAGCTTTCCGACTGCTGCCGAAAAAACAGTACAAAATTCTCCCATACCGTCAATAAAATCATCCACATCCTCTTTATCCAGTCCGTTCTCCTCTGCAAGCACATAAAGATTTTCCTTGTCACCCTCCTCTAAAAGTCCCTCAGCACTCTTGTTTATTTCCTCAGCAGACTCAAACTCACCAAACACCTTAAACATTTCTTCCTTTGCATCTTTTTTAACCTCTCTTGCCATGCGAAGCTCCTTTCCCTGTGGGGCTGCCCCCACAGAATAAAAACAACTGATAAGTTACTGTATGTGATACGCTAAAAAGCGGTACAGTCAATAAAATCTGCCACCCATAAGACGCTTTACTACATTTAGCCCAATATACTCGCCCGCTGTCATTTCAACGCTCTTAAACGGCTTATATAAAGACTTTTCTCTCATACCGAGTTTTATTGCAATCTCCTTAAGTGTGTATGATTTTTCTTTGTCAAATAAATCAAATAACTGTTCCTGTAACCACTGCTTTAACTCCAAATCTCTCTGACGGTTTTTATGTGGTCCGTCATCACCTTTATGTTCTTCAATGGAAAGCGGTATAAGATTTAACTTAAAGTTCAATCCCCCCTGGCTTCTGAACACTATATGATGTAATTCTGCCATTATCTCCTATCCTCCATTTCAAAATCATATTGCATATTTGCAATCCTTTTACGAAGCTGTATAAACTCCGCTTCACTGTATTCATTTTTCTTTTCATCAACGACCGAAACAATGTGACCGCCCAATGCCATATCAGCAAGCAGACCGTCAATAAGCTCAAGGTTCTTAATTCCTTTATAACCCGACTCTCTCTGAGCCCTAAATCTACTGTCATTTATTCCTGCTGCCAACAGTGCATCATCTATGTGAAGCTCAATATCTGACCGCTTTGTAAACTGACTGAGGACATAATCAGCTATCAAAAGTGCTGCCCTATGCTTTGTAGTACCTGAAATCTTTCCGTACTTTTCAACCGTGTAAGTCTTACCGTTCACGATAGTTTCAAAAACTACGGAAAAATTCGCAATACCGCACCTGATAGACCCTGACCATGTCATATCAACAAACACCCTGCTCTTTGGCAGGTCAGGTTGCACCGGTGCAACTTCCCTGTTTTCCATCACAACGACCCCTTTCTTTGTTTTCAATGTGCCATATATGTAAAATCCACCTACATAATCAGAGTAAAAAATCTTTGAACCCGTATATGTAAATTTATTTTTATAAATTTTTTCAAATATTGATGATATATCATCACCTGACTTTACCATGTCATACATCTTTTTCTTTGTGAGTGTAGTAGTGTTCACGCGCTCGATAGGTCTTTTAAGATTGCGGCTCGCAGCCCACCTGTGGTGACTTCTCTTTTCCTGCTTGGTTATGTATCTGCCGTAACCCTCAAGACCGAAATCCTCATCAGGCTGTGCAATCTTGCTTTCGCTCCTGCCAAACTTCCACTTGCTCTCCGCCACATCCCTGTCCATGGCATTGATGATGATATGATGGTGAATACGCACTTTCTTTGTATCTTCACCCTCCGGAACATACTCGATAACATAAATATATTTAAGCTCGTCAAGCCCCTGTTTTTTACGCTCTCTCTTTAATGCTTTAATATAGTTATTTATATCTTTTCTGGCTCTCTCCAGTGTCGGATAATATCCGTCTTTGTATGTAAGCGTTATAAGGAGATCACCTTTAACAAAATTGGTATTTAACAGCCTGATAACAGTAAGCTGTGCATTTTTATTATTTAGATTTTTCTGTGCTTCTCTTGACTCTCTGCTCTTTTTAGTCTTTGGAGTATCTTTTCTGGTATTCCATACCGGATAGATATTGCACTCAACAAAATTGCCTGATATTATCGTCTTTTCACATATCCTGCATTTTCTTATATAATCCATTTTTGCTTTTACCGGATCAGCCTGTCCTAAAACCGAACTGTCATATATATCATCTAATGTAAGCTGTGCATGAGGTACCTGCGGTTTGGTTTTCCATTCCTTGCCATATACATCCTCAAAGCTGTACTGATACCATCTGCTCTTTTTTCCCTCTTTTGCCATGTGCTACCTCATATGTCCCATTTTTTAATACTCATTACAAGGACGGTAAAGGGGTTGTCCCCCTTGCAAAACTCCGTTCTCTGTGGTATATTTTAATTGCCATGTGCTTGTACTTTGTGCAAGTCACAATTAAGCCGCTTTTTCCCAAGCGGCTTTTTTCATGCTATTTTTATTTCAAAATAAATCTCAAACCAGACATCTGCACATACATACGCATCAAGTTTTTTTGGGTCGATTTCTTCCTTTGATTTATTGCGTGGTATGCAGTGAAAACCTACTTCTTTTACATTCCTTTCAAGCAGCTCCCCGGCTTTTGAAGCAAGATTTCCAACATACCCGACATAAAGAAGCGAATCCGCTTTTATATGTACTCTGGTGGCATTTGCTATGCTGTCCGTAAGTTCTTTTAACTTCATCAAATCACCCCGTATTCTGCTAATGTGACTATCACACTCACTGCCCCGGCTACAAATACTGCTGCCACGAACAATGTTGTGTGTGCAATAATCTTTAATCTTTGGTTGTTGATAACTGCTCTCTCGTTTTCAAGTTTATACTTCTGACACTCCAACTGACTCTTGCGTATCCTCTCGTCCAATATCCTCTGTTCCTCTACTGATACTATCTCCTGCATTTTTCTTTTCCTCCTGTTCTTTTCTTTTCTGTTCCTCTGCTTCTTTTTGCTTTCTCAACTGATACTGTAAGCAAATCTTTTTTATACCCATGATGATTTCTTCTTTTTCTTCCTCCGGTGTATCTATCCTGCGGTATCTGTGTACTGTACCATCTTCATAATGAAACTCTCCAACATACTCAAATGTTCCCTGGTCAGTAGTGACTGTCTCCATGTTTTCCACCTCCTGTTTATAGATATGTTTTGGGGAATTTGTCCTATCTCAAATCCGCTTAAATAATTTCAATTCTTTGCAAGATAGCGTAGGGCATAGATAAATTGCAATTACATTCATGCACAATTTTGCAATTTGTACATGCCCTATGCATATCTGCTTTTTCTCCATGCTGTTCTCTATATTCTTCTACCTGTCGTATAGCACATTTCATGTAATCTTTATCTACTTTTCTTAAATGCTCTATTGCAGTCTTTTCGTTAAAATCACAGCGTTTTTGTTTATAACACAAAGAACACGGTAAGCCAAAATCAGCATTTTCTTTTCTATCACTCTGATAGTCAAATGCTCTTATATGCTGCATCAGACAATAAACATCTCTTTTTGTCTGTTCCTCACCATATTCCCCAACAGACTCCTTCAACATTTCAAGTGCCTGCTTATCGTCAAGACTATCAAGTAACTCCTGTGCTTCCTTAAACTTTCCCTCTGCCAGAAGTGCAAATGCCTGTTCCTCAATTTCACTTCTGCGGTCGTATTCTTCCTGTAAATCTTTTACGGCTTTTATTTTCTGTTCATGTTTACTCATCCGGCTCACCTCGCTTTCACATATCTCCACAAAAGACTTAACACAAACCCGTTAAATGTCATTCCCTGTTCCTCGGCTTCCTCTTTTAATTTTCTATGAAGTTCTCTCGGAAGTCTTAATGTTGTTACTATCATCCACACACACCTCATTTCAATTTGATGTCATAATCATACGAAAAAAGTCGGGGTTTTCCCCGTTGCTTAGGCAACGGGGTTTGTCAAGTGTTGTTTTTTTATGCCGTTATTTTTGCCTTACATGACTGTCCACGCATCCCGGCTGTTTTCTGCTTTTCATGCTCAACACCCAGCATATAGCCAATAATCAGCATCTTGTTATCTGTACCTAATTCCAGAAATCCTTTGGTTACCTTTTCCACGATTTCTTTTTTATTATTTTTCATCATCCTCACCTCTTTCTTTTCTCAAAACCTTTATACCTACTACCAATGTGGCTGTTCCAACCGCTATCTGCACAATCGCAAATAATAACTGTAAAATTTCCATAACATTTCCACCTCTCTATCTATTTGACAACTCTTTAGAAAAAGCATATTATTTAACCAGGGAAGCAAGCCGGTAACTTGCTCCCCATTTGCCTCAGGACAACATTTTGGTGATGTGGTCGATTAACTCTATGAGTTTATCAACCAATGTTGTTAGTCCCTGAAGCATTAAGACGATACCGTTCATTATCGTCAACCAGGTAAGAAGTTTCGGCTCCTTATCTGGTTTTTTGTTTTTCTTTTGCTTTTTCTTATTAGACATTGTTTTGTCTCCTTTCGTTTTGGTTGATAAACCAACTATACCATTTGTAATATGGTTTGTCAACACTATTTGAATACTTTTTACAACTTTTTTTAGTTGACTAACCTAATCAGCTATAGTATTATATTTACAACTTATAGAAATGAGGTGATTAAATGACTGCATGGGAAATTTTTAAATTTATACTCGATATTGTTTCTGTTATATGTGATGCAATATTGATTGTATTTCTGGCAAAATATTTAAAGGCAATTCATAATGATGATAATGAAGAGGAGGATTGATATTTTGGAACTTCATGAAAGAATCAGATTTTTAAGAAAAGACACGTTAAAAATGAGCATGGATGCTTTTGGCAAACAACTTGGAGTAAGTCGTGACACAATCAACAATATCGAGCGTAATCGTCTTGCACGCCCAGAGCAAAAACTTTCATTACTCAAATTGATGTGCAAAGAATTTAATGTAAGTGAAAAATGGCTTTTAGACGGTAAGGGTGAAATGTTTGTCAGCAACGAAACAGAGTACAATGCACTTATTGAACAGATGCTGTCAAGTGAAAATGAGTTTGTGAAAAATATTTTTAAAACATTTGCTCTCTTCGATGAGAAAGACTGGGAAGCGTTGCAGCATATGGTAGAAAAGTATAACTCTGTTGCCGACTCAGATGGCATATTACGATATGATGAAAATCCGGCAGCTTTAGTTCCTGATACTCCGGAAGAATTAGAAAAGATAGCCCCGCCTGTCCAGGTGGAAAAAAACGAGGTGAGTTGATACACTCACCCCTTTTTACATTTATTTGAATATTATCAGTATTGTATCTCCTGCAAACGCAAGATTATAGTAAATTGTTTTTGTGCTTCTGTAATAAATTGCATATATAGTTCTTTGATAATAATTTATGTATTTTCTCCTCATATACTCCCCCTGTTCTGTAAAGGGTGAGTGTGCAGAATAAGTATAAAACAAAATACAGACATACTCTTAAAAATCTCCTGATATAAATTCAAGAGATTTTTTTGACATTTTTGTATATTGCAAATACTTTTTGCATATGATATAATGTCGATAGACAAAGAGAAGCTATTGTTCCATAGCGAACACAAAACAAAACCCCCGATGTTGCCGCATCGGGGGTTTTTATTCCTATTTTGATGTGGAAGGCTTAATACCACAGGTTAGTTGCCGATTATTCATTACCATCTAACCATTTGATAATGTAATGACAAATCACACCACCCATGACAGTAACAAAAAGAGAGGCTATATACTCCATAACAAACACCTCCTTCCCTTGCCGGTATAGGAGAGGCAACAAACCTATATTATCATATAAGATGACATTTTTCTACAACATTTTCCAAACAACTAATCTTAAAAATGGGAGCCTCATTTGCAAAACTAATTTCCACCCCTATATGACTTGTCGTGGAAGTTACTAC